>Ga0190271_10000020_pt1 | contig 129056 bp, 104 predicted proteins | sample Popmic356T_FD_133747 | JGI IMG/M metagenome (GOLD analysis project Ga0190271, IMG submission 133747) | Populus adjacent soil microbial communities from riparian zone of Weber River, Utah, USA - 356 T | ecosystem: Environmental > Terrestrial > Soil > Riparian zone | place: USA: Utah...
TAACTACTTTAGTATTTCCGCCCAGCTAGGCCATAGCACTATATCCCCGTTCTGCTTAAATCCGGCCTAACAAATTTTTCGGGTTGCACTGCCTAAGCCAACTTACTAGCTTTGAAAGAAAAATTTTCAGCCGGCATTTTTTGTTTCTTTTTGATGCCAAAAAGAAAGAGCCCTTCGGCGGCGGCGAGCCGAGGCAAGACCGCGCCTTAGGATAAGAGAAGACAATTGTAAGTCACTCATATTGATTTAAACAATTAATTAACCCTTAAGATGACATTTTTACATGATGAGACAGCCTCTTTTTTAGCGGTTTTGCTGTACAGTCAAACAAGTAACCCATAAACTGATGGAGTGACAAAAATATGGGTAACATTCTTATTAATTTTACCCATATCTTGGATGCTCCACTAATTATTTTGTAATTTACTTTCAGTATTAACCATAGACCAAATTAAATGTTAAACCGTAGAAATTTCCTCAGCTACGCTGCAACCGCAGTAGGAACCACTGCCCTGCTTTCTGCCTTAGATAATCCTGCTTATGCCCTTTTCAGTAAGACGATTGGCGCAAACGACCAAATCAATATTGGTGTAATAGGAATCAAAGGCATGGGATGGTCCGACCTCAAAGCGGCCCTCAAAGTACCGGGAGTAAACCTGATCGCCCTGTGCGACAGTGATGCCAATGTGCTTGATGAAAGAATGGCCGAATTAAAGTCGATGAATGTTGACGCCGCAAAAGTAACAAGATATAAAGATTATCGTGCGCTGCTCGATAATAAAGATGTCGACGCCGTAATTATTGGCACACCCGATCACTGGCACGCCCTGATGATGATCCATGCAGTACAGGCAGGTAAAGATGTATATGTTGAAAAACCGGTCGGCAACTCTATTGTCGAATGCAGTACCATGGTTAAAGCGCAGGAAAAATACAATAAGGTGGTACAGGCCGGTCAATGGCAGCGCAGTCAGCAACATTTTAAAGATGCTGTTGATTTTGTAAAGAGCGGCCAGTTAGGAAATATCAGAACGGTAAAAGTATGGTGTTACCAGGGCTGGATGAAACCTGCTCCCGTGGTGCCTGATACCTTACCCCCTGCAGGCGTTGATTATGCCATGTGGCTTGGGCCAGCGAATAAAAGAGCATTCAATGCCAGCAGATATCACTTCAATTTCCGCTGGTTCTGGGATTATGCCGGTGGCTTAATGACCGACTGGGGCGTGCATTTATTGGATTATGGCTTGCTGGGCATGAATTCGCCTGTACCCAAAACCATATCTGCATTAGGTGGCCGCTTCGCCTATCCCGATCTGTACGAAGAAACACCTGATACGCTGACTACCTTATATGAGTTTGACAAGTTTAACATGGTTTGGGATTCTGCCATGGGCATCGATAACGGCTCTTATAACCGCAACCATGGCATTGCCTATATCGGTAACAACGGCACGCTGATCCTCAACAGGCAAGGCTGGGAAGTGATTGAAGAAAAGGTAAGCGGCAATAAAGTGAGCAAGCCCTTTGTTAAATCCTCAGATAATGGCCTGGACAATCATATGGTCAATTTCTTTAGTGTGGTGAGATCCAGAAAAAAAGAAGAATTGAATTGTTCTATACAGGATGCCGCGCATGTAGCTACCGTTGCTCAAATGGGAAATCTTGCCTTCAGAAGCGGACAAAAACTATCATGGAACAATGCCAAACACCAGTTTACAGACCAGAAGATCAACGATAAATACCTGCTGGCCCCTTATCACAACGGTTACAGCTTACCCAAAGTTTAACGCTACAGTTTAAACAGATCAGGAGGTATACATGAGACTCCGGGATCACGTTAAAGACTATCAAAATAAAACCCTGCAATCGTACGATTAGCAGGGTTTTTGCTTTTAGGAATTGGCAAAATATGCATTAGTAAATTTGTAGCTTCGCATCACTTCGGCTGCAACACTATAGATTACTTTTTTGGTTGGTACCTTTCCATAACGCACTGTTTCTATTAATGCAGGTGCGGTTGAAATTGCTTCACTCCTACTATTTAGCCCATTCGTTTCTGGCTTTATGCAAAACGTATTGCCCTCCCCCCAAAAAAAATACAGCAGTTCCTGCGAACATATAGATCAGAACGAGTTCGCCGTCCAGTCCGCCATTTTCATTAATGGTAAATGCAGATAGCCCGTGAGCAAGATATATTGCGAATAACATCACAATGGCAATCATCAGGCCGGAAAGGCGTGAAAATATGCCTAAAATCAGCAAGATCGGTGCCAGTACTTCGCCAACAGGAACGCCAATCCATAGAAAAGCCGGTAAGCCCTTTTCGATAATGCTTTGCTTGATAAAATCAAATCCGTGGGACAATTTGGCTATGCCGTGAAAAATCATTAATCCGCCAGGAGCGATATGTACAACAGGTGCCAAGATCTGGATTTAATGTGCTTGAAAATTTATTCATCTTTAATTAATTATTGGTTTAACCATTCTTTAAATTTCATTGCTTTTTCTTTGCTCACCAGCACTTCTTTTTCGGTATGTGCTTTGAGCACAACTTTCAGCTTGCCATTAAAACTGTTGAGAATACGTTCGATGCTGTTAATAGAAACGATAAACTGACGATTAGCCCTAAAGAAATCATCCGGGTTCAATTCGTCTTCCAAATCATCTAACGAATACGAAATCATTTCTTCCTGCCCGGATTTTAACATTAGCCGTGTCGATTTATATTCGAAATATACAAACGCAATGTCATCGGTATTTATGGTTCTGAAACCATCGTAAGCTGGTAACAGAAAACGCTTGCGGTATATTTTTGCTTTACTGTTGATCAGTTCCAGCAACTGTTCCATATTGGGTTGCGAAACAATAGGATTGGTCTTTTTTAATGCCATTGCGAGTTCCTCTTTCTGGATCGGTTTGAGCAAATAATCGAGACTATTCACTTTAAAAGCCCTTATCGCATATTCATCATAGGCAGTAGTAAATATTACAGGAAAGTCAACCGTACCTTGCTGAAAAATATCAAAGCTCAAGCCGTCAGACAGGCGAATATCCATCAGCGCAACATCTGGTTTGGCGTTGTTTTTTATCCACAGCACCGTTTCTTCAACCGAGCTTACCGTAGCAACAATACAATAGGCATCCGATAGTTCGGTAACGAGCTGTTGCAGGCGTATGGCGTTGTGTTTTTCGTCTTCTACAATTAGAATATTCATTTGATAAAATATTAGTTCAACAAAGGCAAGCCAACATCAAAGCTGTTACTGGTTTCTTTAATTACAGGAACTTTATCTGATAAAATTTCATAGCGATTGATGATGTTGCTCAGCCCCAATCCGGTAGTTGGTAAAGGATTTGCTATGCGTTGTAAATTATTATTCACCCATAAAAAATTCGTTTCCTTATCAATATAAATGCTAATCAGCAGCGGCATCGCTACTGTTGCCCTGTTGTGTTTAATGGCATTTTCAATTAACAATTGCAGGCTTATTGGCGGAATATAGCTGTTTATGAATGCACCGGGAATCTCCATTTCAATCTTAACATTTTCGCCATGGCGGATGTGGATAAGATAACTATATGATTTTACAAAATTAATTTCCTCCTGTAAGGTAACCAGGTTCTTTTTTAGGTTGATAATCATATACCGGTTCACCTGCGAAAGATTATCCAAAAATTGACTGGCAAGTTCTTTGTCTTCATTAATCAATGCAGATAGTGTGCTAAAATTATTGAACATAAAATGCGGATCTAATTGCAGTTTCAGGGATTGTAATTCAGATTGCATGGCCACTTCTTTTAGCTCTAAAGCTTTTATTTTCAGCTCGGCAGTTTCCGACATTGATTTTTTCCAATATTCGAGCAGCGCGTACCCGGTATGAAAAGTACTTACAAAAATGGAGACGATAACACCAACCAGAAAAAACTGCCAAATGCTGATAACTTGCTCGGTATTTTCAGGTTCGCCATATTCTGTTTCGTAATACAGTTGTTGTAAATATAGTACTGGCGTTACCACGAAGATGACTAAAATCAATTGTACCAGCACACGTTGCATTGGTGCATTATTCCAGGGCAGTCTTTTATCTAAAAATCTGGAAATAAATACACTGGCTGCTATAAATGCCCAGGATTGCAGGAAAATCAATACTGCCTCTTCCAGTATCTCATATACACTCATTTGCCGATATCTCGTGATAAAATCGCCAAATGGATTTATTAAATAGGAAAACAAATAAACCAACGCTAATACCACAAATATGGAAATAAGCTTGATAGGCCATTTTATGGGTTTCATATTTTTTTAAAATTAAATATTAGGATAGTAAAGATACATACATCAATTCCAACCGCCACCTACGGCACGATAAAGTTCTATTTTATTGGCAATTTGTTCCTTTTGCAGTTGTGCGCTGGCTAGACTGGCCTCCAGGTAATTATTCTCGGCAGTGATCACTTCCAGGTAATTGACCATTCCATTTTTAAATAACTTTTTAGCCGTTACGATTCCTTTTTCCAGTTCCTGCTCCCGCAACCTGATATGCATGGCTTGTTCTTTTAACTTTTCTTCTTTAATCAGGGCAATAGAAACTTCGCCATAAGCCGCCAAAACCGATTGACGGAAATTAATAACCGCTTTTTCGTAATCTATTTTTGCCTGTTTTTGTTGCAGTTTTAAGGTGCCCCGGTTAAAAACAGGCTGGGTAACACCACCAGCAAAAGTGCTGAATAAAGATGCAGGAACAGCGAACCAATTGCTTACTTTTAGCGAATTAAGCCCGGCCTGTAATGATAAACTGATGGCTGGGTACAAGGAAGCCTGCGCCACGCCAGCTTTTGCATTTGCTGAACGCAGGCTAAATTCTGAAGCAGAAACATCAGGACGATTTGCCAATACCGAAATTCCATAATCCATATGAGTGGTATTGAGTTCGTTGTTTATTCTTTCTTCTCGTTCTATTGCCGATGGATAGTTTCCGCACAAAATACCCAGCGCAATTTCTTGCTGTTCAATAGCCTGCCCTATCTGCGATTGTAATGCCTTTACCTGTTCCAACTGTGCAGTAGCCTGTTGTATGCCCAAAGCATTAGCATCGCCATATTTGAACTGAATACGTAATACCTGCAAAGTATTTTCGCCCAGTTCGATATTCCTTTTGGCTACTAAAAGCTGCTTATCTAACATCAGTAAATTATAATAGCCATTGGCCACATCGGCTACCAGCCTGGTTTGTACGGCTTTCTTTACCGCCTGGCTTTGTAAATAGTCAGCCAGGGCCACTTCTTTTTGCCTTTTAATTTTCCCCCAGATATCAATTTCCCAGGTTAATCCTAACGAGGCGGTAAAATCCTGCGTGGTGGTGCTGGACGTAAATTGTTGTGCCGATATTCCAGCCAGGCTATTTTTTGATGCCGTATTTCTATTGGCGTTAACCTGTGCATTCAACTCGGGCAAATAATTCAATTTTACTTTCTTAAAAACAGCGCCTGCGCTTTCTATATTTTGTATAGCCAATTGTATTTCGCTATTTTTCTCAACGGCGTGATCAATCAGCTTAACTAATTTTTCGTTTTTGAAAAAGTCTCTCCTATTGAGAACAGTTGTGTCGTTTCCGCTATTTTCGGCTGAAACAAATTGAGCTGGTGTTGATAAATCAGGTTTCGTATAATCTTTGGTTACACTGCAAGAAACCAGCATCAGCATCACGAATAAAATGGAAAGACTGCTTTTATATGGTTTCATTGCTGAGATTTTATTTATTTCATCATTAAAATTGCTTGTTGGCTTTCTGCCTGGACTAAAATATTCCTGCAAACTTTGAAATAGCACAAACAAAACCGGAATAATAAATAACCCAAGCAAAACGCCTGAAACCATTCCGCCTGCGGTGCTGATACTAATCGATTTGTTGCCAATAGCTGAAGAACCGCTTGCAAACATCAATGGCGTAATTCCGGCTATAAATGCAATGGAAGTCATTAAGATTGGACGCAGCCTATACCTCGAACCGGATAAGGCCGAACGGACTAAACTCATCCCGCTTTTACGCGCCTGCAAGGCAAATTCCACGATCAGAATGGCATTTTTGGCAAGCAGGCCAATGAGCATGATTAAACCGACCTGTACATAAATACTGTTGGTTAAGCCCGCTAACCCAATAGCCAGATAAACACCCAGCAAACCGGTGGGAATAGAAAAAATAACCGCCAAAGGAAGCAGGTAACTTTCATATTGTGCCGCTAACAGGAAATAAGTAAACAGTACACAAAGTGAAAAAACAAAAATCATCTGGCTGCCCGAATCTTTTTCTTCCTTGCTCAGTCCTGTCCATTCGTATCCGTAAGATGCAGGCAGTTTGGTTTTCATCATTTCTTCCGCAACAGCCATCGCCTGACTATTGCTGAAACCAGCTGCAGGAATAATATTTACAGAAATACTATTGTACAGATTGTATCTGTTAATGAGTTCAGGGCCATATACTTTTTTCAGCGTAACCAGTGTGCTAACCGGTATCATTTTGCCGGTATTGCTTTTTACAAAAACCTGGCTCAACGAATTTTCATCTGTCCTGTATTGTCCTTCGGCCTTAATATTCACCCGGTAAAACCTACCAAAGCGGATAAAATCGCTTGCCTGGCTACCGCCATAAAAAAGACCAAGGGTATTCATTACATCTTTCGGCGTAGTACCCAGTTGATAGGTTTTATCTTCATCCAGTTCCATTTCCAATTGCGGAAAATCATTTCTGAACATCGTAAATGCCGAACCAATTTCAGGCGATTTATTCAGTTCGGCAACCAGGTTTTGCGTCACTTTTGCAAAGTCATCAATGTTGCCACTCATTTTATCCTGAAGTACCAGTTCGGCGCCACTTATACTGCCAAACCCCTCCACTGGTGGCGAACGAAAAATACTCAGCTCGCCTTCTTTTATGGTGCTCAATCGCTCGTTCATTGCCGTTACCAATTGATTCATATCTTTAATTTCTCCTCGTTTTTTACTTTCTTTTAAACGGATAAAACCAATGCCATACGATGGCCCCGAACTACCGCTAATGATATCAAATCCCGATACACTCGTCACCAGTTCTACCTCAGGCATTTTTTCAAAGGCACGGTCAATTCGCTCAATCACTTTAGTGGTATAATCGATATTCGTACCCGATTTTAAAGCCAAAGAATACGTTACAAAACGATCATCTTCTTCAGGGATAAAAGATTTTGGACTCCGGTTCATCATCCAAACAGAAAGAATGGTAACCAGGCACAATCCGGCCAATGCCAGCCATTTCTTTTTAATTAACCATTTAACCGATTGGATGTAACGCCCGGTCATTGTATCAAAACCAGCATTAAAAGCGGTAAAAAAGCGTTGTTTGAAATTCTGATTGACCTCTTTTTCGCTGTTATGCTGATGTGTATTTTTTAGCAAAAGCGCACAGAGTGCAGGGCTTAATGTTAAGGCGTTCAGTGCAGAAATAAGAATGGCAATGGCCAGTGTAAAAGCAAATTGTTTATAAAATATTCCGGCCGGACCATCCATAAAACCAATGGGTAAAAATACCGCCGACATGACCAGGGTAATGGAAACAATGGCACTGGTAATTTCGCCCATGGTTGCAATGGTTGCTTCCTTTGCTGGCAAACCTGTTTTTTGCATCTTGGCGTGCACCGCTTCAACCACCACAATGGCATCATCTACCACAATACCAATCGCCAAAACCAAAGCAAAAAGTGTAAGCACATTCATCGTAAAACCCAGCAATTGCAGGAAAAAGAAAGTACCGATAATAGCTACAGGCACAGCAATGGCAGGAATAAGGGTAGAACGGAAATCCTGTAAAAACAGGAAAACCACAATAAATACCAAAATAAAGGCTTCGATAAAAGTATTGCGAACCTGTTTTATAGATTGGTCTAATCGTTCTTTTACACTTTGGATAATATGGTATTCAACGCCTTTGGGAAAACGCTTGCTAAAGGTTTCCAACTGCGCTCTAACCGCAGTTTCTATTTCGTTGGCATTAGAACCACTGGCCTGTTGAATGCCAATCGTAACCGCCGGGAAGCCGTTTTCCTTATTGTCGCTACCATAAAATGAGGCTCCAAATTCAATTCTTGCCACATCTTTCAGGCGAAGCATAGCACCATCCGGACTGGCTTTAATGACAATCTTTTCGAAGGCCTCGGCAGTATTTAATTTTCCCTTATACTTGATGGTATATTGCATCGGCGCATCCGACTCTTCACCCAATTTTCCGGGTGAAGCTTCCAGACTGCTATTTGCAATAGCGTTATCAATGTCTTGCGGAACAATGCTGTTGACCGTCATTTTTTGCGGGTCGAGCCAAATACGCATCGCATAATCCTTCGAGCCAAATAGCTGTACGTTTCCAATCCCCGGAATGCGTTTCAGGCTGGTAATGAGGTTAATTTTGGCGTAGTTCTGTAAAAAAAGTTCATCATATTTCGCTTTGTCTTTACTCGAAATATTGAAGAACATGATATTGCTGTTCTGTTGCCTGGTGGTGGTAATTCCTGCCCGTATCACTTCGGCCGGGATGAGGCTGTTTACCTGCGCTACACGGTTTTGAACATTCACTGAAGCCTGGTCGGGATTAACACCTTGTTTAAATACAATCCGCAAAGAGAAAGCGCCATCGCTGCCAGCAGAAGAAGAGATATACTGCATATTTTCGACACCGTTAATGGCTTCTTCTAAGGGTGTAATAACCGAACGGATTACACTTTCGCTGTTACCACCCGGATAAGAACCTGATACGGTTACCGTTGGCGGTGCAATATCCGGGAACATCGTAACCGGAATGCGTTGCATACTCACCAAACCCAGTAAAACCAATATGATAGAGATTACGGTAGCCAAAACCGGCCTTGTAATTATTTTTTTCAGCATCTTGAATCGAATAAGGAATTGTTATTTTTCGGGCGTGATTTGTTCGCCTTCCTGAATGAGGGTTAAATCTTTGGTCACTATTCTATCGCCTGGATTTAGTCCGCCCGAAACCAGGTAATGATCACCGCTTTTACCACGCACAGTTACCGGTACACGCTCCGCTTTATTATGTTTAGTTAATCGGTAAACAAAAATTTTATTTTGCACATCGAGCGTTGCCAAAACCGGAACTAAAATCACATCCTTATAGTTTTCGGGCAACACAATTCTTCCCGTATTGCCAGAGCGTAAAATATTTTCCTTGTTGGCGAAAATTGCCCTTACACTGATGGCACCGGTTGCCTTGTCAAACTGTCCGTCAATCATCTGTATTTTTCCTTCTTTTGGATAGGTATTTCCATCAGCAAGAATGAGCTTCACTTTAGGCATAGCTGAAACTTTATCCTGAAAATATTTGGCTTCACTTCTTGAAATGAAGCGCAGGTAATCTTTTTCGGTCATGGAGAAGTATGCATATACTTCACTTACATCAGACAAAGTGCTTAGTGGAAGTGCATCTCCTTTCGACACTAAATTTCCGATACGTTTGGGAATACTTCCAATATAGCCAGAAACAGGCGCTTTAATCACAGCAAAAGCCAGGTTTACTTTTGCCACTTCAACTAAAGCGGCATTTTGGGCTACCTGTGCTTTTGCATGCTCAAAATTAGCCTGTGCAGCTTTAAGCTGGTAATCAGAAACCACATGACTTGTGCTGAGTTCCTTATTTTTTTCGAGTTCTAAAGTAGCATTGGTGAGTGTAGCCTTAGCCGCGTTAAAACTGGCTTTTGCCGTATTGAGCTGTTCGATCAGTGCGTGGTCGTTGATTTTGAACAAGGGTTGTCCGGCTTTAACATAAGCACCTTCGTCGACAAATATTTTTTCAATATATCCATCGGCCTGCGAACGAATATCGACCACCACCTTGCCTTCTATACGCGCCGGATAATCGGTATCAACATTCGCATTTGATCGTTGAAGCGTTAAAACAGATAACCTTTTTAAAGCCTGTTGCTTTTCGCCATCTTTCCTACCTCCACAGCTTACCAAAAGCGAACAGGTTACTATTCCGATAAAAACAACATATTTTTTTAAACGAGCCATATAATTGCACTAAAAATTAATGTTGCAAATGTGGCTATTAGGAAGGCCGGGTTATGTGATTATTTACCCGAAGCGGAAGAAATTGGGTTTGAAACTGTGTTTTTCGGTGCTGTAGCCTCGAACTTATTGTGCTTTCCATTCCTTAAGAAAACACTGATGGAAGCCACAGGTGTGACTCGATTTATATTGAGTTTATAAACTCAATTTTATTCTTATATCCGTAGAGACGCTGCGCTTAACGCTACGGACAGAGAGGCTTTACGTTCGGGCGGGAATTCGAAGCACAAACCTGATATTATGACTAAAGTTCAATTCAAAAACTGCCTTTGAATTTTATACTTCAGTTCGCCTTACTCAAACGGCGAAGCCCTCAACGAAGTTAAACCCTTGTTGGGGGTAGTTTTTAATAATTTCTAAATTCGTTTCCTTTTTCCGTTATTGCCTTTTGAAAATTATTTATTTGTTCTTTCGTAGCTACAATTTCAGTCAATTCAAAAATGTAATTCTTCTTTTGATTTGCACTGATCCATTTCCCTATAATACTATTTTTAGTTAAGGTACCTAAAAAAGTACCAGAAAAATTTGCTGTTGATAGTTCAACCAAACTAATATTTCCGTCATTATTTCGAAAACCGTTTAATAAAATATAATTTTTTTTGTTGTCATATTTATATGTTCCAATAATGGGGTCTGCATTTATTCCTTCGTCTAATCCTTGTAAATAAAGTGTAATTTTTATAGTATTGTTAATTGTGCCTTTATACAATTTGCCTGTTTGTCCAAATATTTGGGTGAAAGTTATTAAAAGTAAAAGTGTAAGTATTGTTTTCATTGTTTATTCAATTATTATCTTTTTGTATAAGTATAAGCGCATCCTTCATCACAAATTATTTGATATTTAGGGGTTACCGGATTGAAATAAATTTTTGTTACGTCTTTTTTATCATCATAAACCAAATAGTATTCTTCTTTTTTATTTAGGGTTATTTTTAATTTTTCTCTATCAAGAGTATAAGTTCCTAAATTTCCTTGTTCATCTTTTACTTTATTGTTTTTTTCAAACAACAATATTTCTCCGTTTTTTATTTGTGTACTATAAATTTTAGCCCCTCCATTACTTTCACTTTGGGCTGTTCTTTGCCATTTTCCTAAAATTGAAAATTTGTTATTGTATTGGATAATTTTAGTTTGATTAACATAATCATCGTTACCCGTATCAGTTCTGTTACGAGTATCTTTACCACCATAACAATAGGTTAAATTCGGCAATAAAATAGTCAAGACTGCTACTGTTAAAATTATACTTTTTGTCATCTCTATTGTTTCAAGGTCTGTTCTGCAAAATTACCGCCAACGTTTCGGGGCTTTGCGAAGTTGGCGGTTATTTTAAATTTCTATGCAATATAACAGGTTGAAGATGAATTTCCGCTAATTTTGTACAACCCCTGTTATGTGCAATATGTATACTTTTTAATGTCTTGGGTTGTTTTTAAACAACTAATAGTCAGTATGTGTATTTTGGTGAAAGTGACCCCTCTGTTTCGGGCCAAACTAGCCACCAATTTGATTACCGGATGATGCACATCTAAGTTCCTTTCCCTCTGAACAAATATACACTTCCGATCCAAATCCATTTTCCTCAGGACTTTTCGGTTTAATCCGTCTCCCTGCCCGATTTATCCTCAATTTAGACCTTCCTAAAGATCAAAAGCCATTATGAAAGCACTTTAGCGCTTATAAAACGCTATAATCCCCTCAAAAATAGCAAAGAGACCGTATCCACCCCGAATTGCTGATATGCTCCCATGAGCGATTATTTTACGCAGAAACTAAAAGAATATTCCCAAAAGCCAGTTGCGAAAAAAGCTGATCAAAAGATCAGAACGGCCAGTTTGCCCCGAAACAGGTGGTCACTTTAAAGCGGAATGGGGTGACAGTTTAAATGCGGAACGGCTGGCCATTTTTGCCGAAATGCCCACTCCGGCACGAAATGATGCTTTTTTGTTTTTTGTTGGTTTTTCATCTTTCCTATAACCAAGTTACCTAAAGTATTAAAGCTATCCAAATAATCACCTCATGGCGCGTTTCAGACCATTGTTGCTATTTAACCTACACTTTTATGTTTTGAAAAAAAGTGTTATATTTAAATACTAGCAATTGCAACTAAAAAATATAGACAAAAAGGTGAGTGATTCGGTGAGTCGCTTTTCAAAAACCTTCCAAATAGCCTTTAAACGCTGAAAATTGAACGAAGTTCACACCCCAGCGGGATCACAGAAAGCTTCGCAGAAATGTGAAGCTTTTTTGTTTTACGCGGCATAATGTTTTCGCCGATGAATTACGCCATCAGAGTTGAAATTGTCTAATGAGGCCTCAATCTATCCAGTTGTGCTTTTTCGTCTTCGCTCAGGTCTGGTGGGTATTTACCATATTTGATGGCAAACTTTAACAATCTTTTGCTATACTCTGAATCTTCACCTTTCATTTCGTCAACACGTTTAATCCTTGGGTTCATAGACATTAAGAGTTCACGCGATGCCGTTAAATTAACACTAAAAACATGGTTTTCTCCAAGCAGATCGTTCTGCTCTCTTTTACCTGTTAGCTTTCCTCCTGCTGGCCCCACTCCTTCTCCACCGGAAATGATGCCATTATAATCGATTGCATTGTCGGCCGTTCTATTAAGTAGAATTTCGAAGATCACATTATCATACCAAGGGCCGTCTTCGTTGCTGGTTTTAGATTTATAGAAATAATCAAGCGCCTGCCCTAAAGATCCTCCATGGCCATGCAGTAGCTCAACAATGTTATTTTTATGCAGATAATTATTCCAATCTTCCCGTGTGGTGGTGCGGTATATCCTCAAAGGTTTGCCGCCGCCACTCCTGTCTGATTGCGAAAATTGCCCATCATGATGATCAATACCCACAATCTGATCCAATCTTAAGATACTTAGCTTCACATCCTGTACTACTTGGCGTTCAAATTCATCTTTATTGGCAAAAACCCTGTTTTCGGTATCGTATCTATTCAACAAAGTAGACATGTATTGCGGAAGGTGCAAATCTAGATAATTATGGCCCTTGATGGCCGATTCTGTTGCAGTGGCTTCCATTTTTAAATCTTTGTTGCGATTCATGGTGGCTTTCATGCCATCAGTATTGGTTAACCATCCATGTATCCTGCCCCGGGTTTCGCTTATTACTCCGTCTAGTATGGCATGTTTATCTAAAGATTTATCACCCACAATAAGTTGCCTTTGGAACACACTTTTTAACAAAGTGGTTTCTTTTAAGCTAATCTGTGTTCTATTGGCTGCTTGCTGCAACGCACTTGCCCCCATGATATCGGCTTCGCGCTCCAGGCTGGCGTCGTTATTTAAGTTAATGCCTTTTAGCTGCAAGGTAGGCTTTACCCTGCCCTGTTTTTGCTGCACTACGTGCCAGGCCTCATGGGGTAAGTGTTTTTCTTGCCCGGGGGCAATATGGATTTCTGCCCCCTGTGCATAGGCATGCGCCTGTAGCTGGGCAGGTTTGGCAGAGTTGTAATGTACCCTTACATCATCCATAGCCAAGCCGGATAGATTTTCGATGCCTGTTTTTAATTGGCTGGGCATACCAGTTTGGTTGGCCTTTAATTGTGTGGCTGTATTGGCCTGGGCCTGTAAAGCTTTTAAGGGTGCCAGTTTAGGACTATTATTTATGTCTTTTAGTAGCTTGCCCTGAGCAGTTGCTGTTGGCCTGTTATCAACCAGTGTTGAGGTTAGAGCTGCATAGGGTTGCGGTTTAGGCAAAGCCTGGTATTGGTCTTCTTGTAGTTTGTTAATATGTGTTTGCATTTGAGAACGTTATTTAGGTGATAAAGCTTTGTACTAACATACAATTATTTGGGCTAAAGCACAAGATCTAAAATGCTTAAAATTGCTTATTGTCCGAAATGATGTAACCTATTGAGGCATGCAACATGGGTTTATTACTAAAAAGGAATGGATTTCCGCTTCTTATTTTGTAAACCACTCCTTACTGAAAATAGAGTTCAAGATAAGATTTATGCATATTCCGATATTGGTCAAATATTCCTTCCTCGGCAAGTTTTTCGGTTACAAAGTCCATCGTTCCATTTTGAGACCCGGCATAATCCCAAATTTCTACTTCTCTGTCAGATAAAATGTCGATTTCTGTTTTCATAATTTACTCCAACCCGTGCTTTTTAGATAAACAAGGCTCTGCATAATCGATAATCCCAGCATTTTGCAGCTCTGTTAGCTTATTCTGTATAGCTGCATAGTTCAGACTACTAGGGACATCAATTACAAAATATACTTCACTGTACTTTTCGCTAGAGCAGCCAAGTGAGTCAAACATTTCTCTAATTTCATTTGTAACAGCATTAGTGTCCATTATTACAACCTGAACAGTAGAATTACCAGAAGCTTCTACCGTGTGTCTATAGATTAGCCGTTCTTGATCTTCATCAAATTCTGCATAGATAATATCATCAGCCGCGACGTTGGGAGCATAAAAGGGAATACTGTCCAATTTGTAAAGGCCTTTTTCTTTATCAATTATCACAGCCCACATGGTCTCGATGGTTTCTTCATCAAGGACATCACTGTAAAATTGGAAAAGTATTTTTTCGTATTCTTCTTCTGCCATTTTAAAAGAGGTCAAATTATTTATTACTTATTTAGGGTTCAGCAAGTTTGGTTACACATATCTATTGTTCTTCAGCCACGTGATTGCTTTATTTGTTACCAATCGTTCTATATTATCTTTTGTAGCCTCTGGAAAATAATCTTGATAAGTCTCGTTATAGTCTAAGTCATCCCACGCCCAGTGAAGTAGATAAAAATCGAATATTGGTTCTTCATAGTCAAAAGCCAGACCTGTCGAATACAAAGCTTTTAGATTGCGCTTAACATCTATGGATTTAGCCATTTTTTCAATGAAAGTTCTACAGTACCCAACAATTGCTTCTGGTTCTTCTGGCAACACGATAACAAGCTCATTAAATGAAGAGAGTAGATATTTTTCTGTTTCAAAAAAGTTTGCTGGCTTAGAAATACCTGCTAAGATCAGTAAAGACGGTGTTTCGCAACCAAGCGACAACATTTCAACAGCCCAATCGATGGATTGATCGATATCGAAATCTTTAAGGTATCGATATGCAAGCATCTTGCTTGTCAAATCACTTGTGCGCATTGGTAGTTGACATTTATAGTTGAGCATTCTGTTTTAATGAATTGTAAAGTCGTTCTACGATCCAATCAAGTTCGGTTTGTTCAGATGCATATTCGCTAATCTGTCCGTAAACTGAATATGGCGAGATATTAAACCCATCTTCGATATCATTATAAAAAATTACTGTATTTCCGAAAACAGCAACAACCCAAAATCCTCTGCCCTCGCCTCCATATTCGATTTCCTGCCATTTCTGGGGCGCAATTTTAATCAGGTTCCAAAAGTTCAATGGCTCACTTTCGAGTTTTGATTCTCCCCTTGAGATCCATTCTGCTAATTCGGTTAATGAAATTGGTGTCCACATGCTAAAAGTCGTAAACTGTAACTTCAATATTTTTTTCAGCCAAAGCTGATTTGATCAGTGGCTCGATTTTATCCCAGGTACCGCCAGCCAGACCACATCCAATCCTGGGCATATGCACTGTTGCGTCATTTTCAGATGCAAACCGGGCAACTTTTTCCAGACCCGATAATATTGCCTCATACCGAATGGGTGCATTTCCCATTTCGTCTTTGTTTATTTTATGTTGGCCAATCAGGTTCGCAATCCAAAGATCGTCTTCAACTTTCACGAACTGGACCTCGCCAAGGGAGAAACCAGTATTTGATTTGAACCACTCCCGATATCTCTGCTCTGGTTCTTTCCACCGTTTGGAGATTGCCATCACAAAACCTTTCCCCCACCTGCCAATATCATTGCAGACGTGTACAATTATCTTGTTACCAGCAGCTGCAGGATTGGTGGCGTCGCCTTTTAAATAATTTATCTCCATTATTTTGATTGTTCAATTCCATCATAGTCTTCATTAAAAAAATCGCTCAAACTCACGCCAAAACAATTTAAGATGTTGATCAATGTGACAATTGTGATATTGGTATTACCTGCCTCATATTTACCATACTGCGACCGGTTCAGATTGTTCTCATAGGAAAACTTATCCGGACTAGTATAACCTTTAGATTTGCGGAGGGCTTTTAGTCTTAAGCCTATTTTCCTCAATTCCTTTTCGCTTGTTAAGAGATTGTCTTTTGCCATGAAATAAAGTAAAACAAATACTCCATTTTAACACACTCCATAAAAAGAGTATTTTTATTTGGAGTATTGCAAATAACTGATTATCTTAGGGTATTGAATAATCGAAATATATAAGATTAAACAACGACAAAATATTAATGGTCTTGCGGTTGCATTTCTGAAGCCGTAACGCAAGACAGCAGAACACCCAGCCTATTTATTAATATGCTATATTTGCGTATTCCTAAAATAGGTGCGGGACTGCTGTACACTCGTGTTACGTAAGGCTTCAGAAACTTTTATGCAACCACGAGATGCAGTTCCGCACCTATTTCTGCATCTCCAGGACTCATTTAAATACGACTAAATGAGATCAATATGGAACCAAAATTATCACCAGAAGCCGAACACCCTGTCCATTTCAGGGAGTTTATCCATCGGCTCGCGCAGAAGTTCGAACCACTCCAGATCTTCAGCTTTTCGCAGAACAGCTCCATGCATCATTCCCAGGGCTGCTTTAATCACAATCAGGGCTATTTTAAATGCGACCATTGCCTATTGGCAGTTACCGAAACGGCAACCCGAATAGATTATGAAATGCAGGATTTCGCCAACAGCTATTATAAGCATGGAACAATTACTGTGATCTCCCATGGCAGGCAATCCGTTATCGACGCAGTACAGCAAAACAGCCGCTTTTTTATCAGCGTGCTTACCTATGGAAAACTGCTCTATAGTAAGGATGGACTGTTAGACAATCATCCAATACCTGCGTTTATCCCTACAAAGGGCGCTATCAAGGCAATTAAACATTATGAACATCGTATACCGCTGGCTAACGGATTTCTGATGTGCGCATCCGAATGTCTGGAAAAAGAACAATATGGGATATGTGCCTTTATGCTCCATCAGGCCGTAGAACAGACCTGTATCTGTCTGGTGAGGGTTCATATTGCCTACCGTTCGGAGTTCCAACCTTTACCGCCTGCTCCGTTTATGCACTTGCTTTTCTGAAAAGCCGTTTCAACTTTTCCTCTCCACTCCCGAAGATCAGCGTTTATTTGATGTGATGGCAAAAAGTTATTCTGGTTCACGTTATAAAGATGATTTTACGGTTTCCCGGCAGGATGCAGAGTCTCTTTATCAGCGGGTCGCATCTTTTCTTTTGCTGGCAAAGCAGATGTGCAACGAAAAAATAGAACTGCTGGCCAAATCGGCATCAGACTATACAGTCTTAAAAAACGCTGATGATGTACAGATTGAAGGAATTTTACAGACTAATATTTGAATTATGAAGAAGCAAATAAAAAAAATATCAGACAATAGGATTGTTTATCTAAACAATGATGAAATAACAGATCCGATTAAAGTGGTACACGATTTTTTCAGTCATGCATGGTTGCCCAATCATTTGAAGATGCTGAAACGCTGGCGAAACGATGCCGCGCTTGAATCCGAAGAATCAAAAAAATGCAGCCCAGACTACCTTGTCTATCATTACGAACTGACCATAAAGCTGATAGAGGCCGCCTGGCTCTTAAAAAACCACAAACTTGGCAGCCTTGACTTCGATGACAAACAGGAAAGTGATATCGCAAAATGGTACATCAAAACGGAAAGGAAGAAGTTACGGAACTATCCTGAAAATCTGAGCATTCGGGAGATCGTAAAGCCTTCATCTGTACTAAAGAAAATATTCAAAATCTATAAACTGGACGGGTACAAAAAAATCCTGCACACATGGCTTCACAATGCGCTGAGCAGTTCCTTCATAGAAGAAAGCCTGTCCAAATCTGAAGTAATTACAGTTTACGAACAATTGGTCAAACTGTTCGAGGCTACGTGGCTGATTAGTGAACGTTTAAAAGATGGTAATTAGAACTTTATTTTCCGTTCCGAATGAACAAAGGGCCTAAACCTTTTAGAAAAACTCCTTTTCATTCGTTCTGTAAATTTTTAGGAGGAAATGGTTGTCATCATGGCTATGCCACAATCCCATAAATGTTTCCAGATCATATGGATGAGAGGAAAATGAAAAGGGTTTGCGCGGTTTGAAGTAGCTTTTCATGTTAGATTGTATTCATATTCAAGGACTTTTAGAGACCTACAAAGAACTGGCAAATCTAAGCAATCGCATGACACTTATTTCACAGTCAAACCGTGCAAAATACAGCCTTGCTGTGTAGTGAATTGACCCAAAATTTTAGAAAAATACTAGATTACAACTTACGCAGCTTGACCATTTTCTACCTGCTGGTAGACTTCCAAAAAAAGGTTACGATAATATTCATCTAAATCAGCTAAAAAAATCGGTAAGTTGGCGTTGATGTATCTTCCCCATAAAGTATATTCTTCAACAGGAAGTTTTCTTTTGACTATTTTGGACACAGTCACACCAAACCTATATTTCAAGCCATCCTCAGTAAAATAATTAGTTTGGTGACCGAGAATATCCTCGTTAATGTCATTCTTTAAATCATTCCAAACCTTTTGACGGTTAATTAAGAGTTCGTCACGATTTAGCCTAAATATATTCTTGCTAATTTCCCCTCGCTCGGCATCGTTACCATGGCCACTTATGTTGCCCAAAACGTCAAAGGTTAAAAAGTTTTCTGGATGATCTATTTCAGGATTTAGCAATAACGGAAGCTCTAACAGGAGTGGATTGGCATTCGCATCACAATTCGTTCGGTCTAGGGTGAGTACATTATTAATTAATTGTACTGTTTGGTGAACTGTAGCCCTTACACCTCTAATCGGAAATTTGTTTCCTTTGGCATCTTTTCCATTACATTTGGGGCAGGCTAACAAGAGATTTGTCCATTCCAGTCCTAGCCAGTAATAGCCAGGTAATTCTACATGGTCATTCTCTCCAGAATCCACCTTTGCTTTTGGTCGATAATGTTCTACCTGTAATGTCGCGGCATGCTCTATCTTAGACTCGCAGTAATTGCACTTGGCTTGATCACCTGGTTGGAGCTGGGCCTTATGGATGGAGAAAGCTTTTAATAAAGTGGTCACATCCTGATGAGGATAATAGCTAGCATTATATTTCTCACCGTCCAAATTTGCAATCGCTCTACCAATCTGTCTCAACGCACCTGAGACTGAGAGTCTAAAAGGAGCAACGTTATTTTGCTTGTGAGGTAAATGGATCATGATGCAGGATTGATGTTACGTTCTCTTAATTTTTTCTCAAGAATCTTGTAAAACAGGGCATCAGTAAAATCGTCTTCAGTGATTATTCGTTCTTGGTGATCATGATGCTCATTGATCAGCTCACTAAAATTAAATATCGGTGAAGTCAATATGGTATTGGGTAATAAATTGGTCACGTCGATATCTAATTTCGTTGCACATATTTTATGATTTTCATCTTTATGTACATTGATGAAAATGGAATTTGATGGAGCACCCAACATTGGTATAGGACTATGTGTAGTCACCACAAATTGTATATTAGGAAATGTTTCCGATAACTGGACGATAATTTCCTTCTGCATTTTTGGATGCAAATGAAGATCAATTTCATCAATCAAGACGACCCCCACATAATTGGAGATATCGGCAATTCCTTCCTGTTGTTCGGCGAAACGAAGCAACAAATCCAAAATTAAACCTGCGAAATTTCTCGTACCTGATGGCAGTTGGTCAAAGACTACACCCTCGCTCATGGCTTCAGAATTACCAATTGTTTGGTGGTAGATGATTTGTCTCCCCACCTCACTTCTTACTACATTTACCTTTTGAATATTAGGTAAAATAATTTCAAGGTTTTGCTCGATATTTTCCAGAAAGTCGTCGAGCGTCATATCGTAGTACTTTGGCTTTACGGCCAAAACATTACTACCGCTAATATCCCTTAGAATACCAATAGGATTAAAAAGACCGAAGGTTGTCAACCTGCTAATATTGTTCTTATCCAAATCTAAAAAATCATCCTTAAGGCTACCTTGGCTCAACAATCTTACAGGACCATAAGCCGCAAAGCCCTTTACTAACTTAGCTTTTTCGCGAAAGTCATCACTCCCTTTTACGGTTGTACGCTTTACTCCTGAGATTGTTTCCAAGCCAATTTGCACATTGAAATCTTTGTAGTTCCCCGCTACCTCAACACCATTATCATTGTTATTAGAAATAGCTACTGCTAGCGCTCGCAAAAGAGAAGTCTTACCTGCACCATTTTCCCCGGTAAGAAAGATCCATCGACAGCCTTCTGGAATGTCTTTGACCTCCAAATTTCTTATCCTTCCGAAATTCCTGACCTTAAAACTCCTTAAATAGCCCGTTTTTCTTTCTTTTTCGGCAAGTATTTTCTGATAACCGTGAACAACTCTTAATTGCTTTTCAAATGTTCCAGGCCAAATGAAGTCAATGCCACCTTGACCTAGTACGTTTTCCTCATTTAAGCGACGACGTCCAACAAAATCATCTATCAGCGGTTTATCGTTTTCGAGAAACGATCCCAATGAGCTTAGATAGTCATTCCCAAATGCAGTATAATATTTTCGATGTATTAGATTGAAATCCAAGGTCGTAAATCCTAGCTCTTTAAAAAAATCCAGCGTAAAAAAAGGCTTAGAATTCGATCTGCTATTAATTTCCAGGTAAGTCGTACCGTCTAGGCTGATGATAAACGATAACCTTGGTGACTTAGTTTTATCATCTTTACCCATCCAAAATGAGACAGCAACATAGTCATCGTTACCTAAGAACCAGTAACCCTTTTCAAGTCTAGCATTACGGTTAAGTTGCCGTAATACAAAGAGAAATCCTTTATCCGCTTTGTGATACTCCATCAAAAAATCAAATACTTTTTGGTGTATCTCTGAAATTAATATCATTTGAATAATGTTTTATCGTAATTACTATAGGTCCTTAATTTGTTGCTTTAAGGTTTTGTAATCAGCAATATGCTGTGCCAACAATTCCGGTGTGGCTACCACCGCAAATTCATCGGAAGGCAGATGTCCCTCGATTAGATCAGAAATCTCTCCATGCTTTTCTACGATTTGTTCTACCAAAAGCTTGTCATATTTGATATCTTTCAACCTGCCCATTCGGATTTGGGGATCAAAGCGCTGTACCGTTCCTCCCAATACGATAAAGATCGATAAAGCTTCGTAACTCGAACGCAAAGCCGAACAACCAAATTTAGCATAATCGGTTCGTTCCGTGCCACTCGACGTTTTGCTCTTGGCCAACCATTGTTCAGCCTTTGATGCATCTTTATACTGGCCTTCGCTGGCTGGACTAGAATTGGCCACCACCTTTCCACAAAACAGCTGATCTCTTTCAATCGAATGATGTATAAAACTATCTATAATAGTCGCAAGATGCTTCTTGCTAAAGTTCTTCACATGATAAAAGAATACAATATCATGGGTAAATATGATCACCTGCTTTTCTAAGGCATACTCGGCAAGCCTTTCGGCAATCTGCTTCTTTCGATCATTGTCTAAAGAAGTTACCGGATCGTCAAAGACAATCCCCCTATTGATTTCCGAAAGCTTCATTTCTGATAGAAAATCAGCAATCGCAATGACCTTCTGCTCCCCTTCACTTAAAATTGCATTGGGGCTTTTGCCTTTTAACCTTAACTGTCGATAAGATTTGCCTGCGCTTCCCGTGTGACTCACTTCAATACCAAACTTTCCATTCAACTTCTCGCATTCTTCGTTGAAAGTGTCTACATACTTCTGGTTAAAGTATTTAGCAGAGAGGTTCTTTTCCGTATCCGTAACCTGCCGTTTGGCAAAATTCGCTTTTTGTGCTTTTCTTACCCAAACCAGATCGTCCACAAATCCTTTGATCTTATCGAAATGTAGGTTATATTTTTCCTTATGTTCTAAAAAGGTTTTCTCTTTTTTAAGCTCTTCCAGTTTCTTCCCCTGTTCTTCATCAGCCAAAGACTTGATTACCTCATTTAGTGTTGAATCAATAGTAAAATGAAATGTCGCATCAGTTGCTAATTCCTTTCGCTTAGTAGCGGTCTTTTCAGCTATATCTTTTACAATCTCCAAAGCCAACTTGCTTTGAGCAGCTAATTGTTCCTTCCATGAGGTTAAGTGCTCGGCATATTTCTCTGACAGGTAATTTGTCAAAGTATTCTCGGTTGGGAAGAGTTCAACATCGAGTTGCTCATAAAAACCTTTGGCAGCATTTAAGCTCTCCAAAGCTTTATTGGCATTTTCTTCTGCCACGCTCTTGATAAAACCCCAATATCTAGTAATCAGCGTTGCTGCCTCCTGCGTTAACGGTTGATGGCATAATAAGCAATGATCGCTGCCGTTAGGATAAATATGTTCATGAGTTCCCTGCTGTTTCAAAGCAAAGTCATTTGCCGCCAAAATAAATCTCTTCCATTCTTCCGAGCCAATCTGTTCCAATTTATCTGTTTTGAAGGTTTCAATCCCTTCGGCTTTGGCAAAGGCTGCCTTAGTATTGTAATCGGTGATCAGCTCGCTAACTCGCTGTAATGCAGCCACAGAGAACAATTTATTGATCTTTTCTATTGCCAGTTTATTCTCGACCAACAGCTTTTTAAGGTTTTCTAAATTCTTGATTTCCTTATCCTTGTTTTGGCTAGCTAGCAATAGCTCATCATATTCTTTTTGCAATCTTTGTCTTTCGGCCAAATCCGCGGCAACGTAAGGGACATAGTTATCTAGCTGTTCCGCTTTTGTCGCATAAGAAAGATTCTCTACAAAAGTTTTGATCTCAGACGGCTCGTCAAACCATAGCCCAAACTGATTTTCCGTCTTTTTTTTCCGAATGGCTTCGCTTAGCTGTTCCTCCACCTTTGACAAAATTGACGTATACTCTCCAAAAAAACTAAGACCTCCTGGCCTAAACTCGAACTCATTTCTATTCTCCAATTGTCCAACCACACTCTTCCCATCAAATACTGAAAATTGTTTGAACTCAGGTTGGTCCTTATGTTGATATTGCCAAGACTTTAGTGTAGCTCCGACCAAAAAACCAAACTTCGCATCGATTGGTTTATGACCACTTTCCAAATGCACATTTGGCAAGATAGCTTCTTTTGCCTTGGAGTAAAAAACATCTTTTAACAGTCTAGTATAGCCAGATTTTCCCGTACCATTGGCACCATAGATTACCGTCAAATGTTTACTAAAATTGATACTCTGATTTTCTAGTAAAGCATTTACGCCTGAGATGTTTTCTAATGTGGAGAATACCAAATCACTTGCATAGGCTGTCGCTGAAGCTCCAGCTCCAGCAATGAAAATTTCGGGTTTATCTATTTCATCGATCAACTTCAGTTCATCCAATAAGAAATTGTAGGCTGTTTCTATGTCCGCGTCGTTAACGACGTTACTCGCCAACAATTTCTCGGCAAGGTACTTTGCCCAATAAGGAAGGTTGTTAGCAAATTTCTTTACGTCAGATTCAAGCGTTTCCACTACTGTGATTGCAGCAGAAGGAATTTGTTCAGTATTCATTTGGTTAGCGTTAAGTCAATTAGATTAACAAATATATTAAAGTTCAAGATCATACGTGATTTCTTCAAGAATAAATTAATACGGAAGTGAAAGATAAGTATGGATTAACTTTTGTAAAATGCTATGATGGGACTTCAAACACTTATTTAAGCTACATAGTAAATTATCTCTCTGGATATAGCGATCTAAAGATTATAATGGAATACATTCGTGATAGTGAATTGTCGTTGGCGGATGACTACGACTTGATTGAGGACACCACGAAAGGTACCGACTTTATTTGTACCAAACTGTATCCACAGATGGTTTATACTTTGATGAAACCAAAGTATAAACCATTTTAGACTTCATGGAGTTATCGTTCTTTTGGAAGAATTTCTAGAAAATCTTAAATTGATAATTTGAATTTATGTCATAGCAATTGCAACTAAAAAATACAGACAAAGAGGTGAGTGATTCGGTGAATCGCTTCTAAAAACCCTTCCAGATAGCCATTATGTGCTGAAAATTAAACAAAGTTTACATCCCAGCGGGATCACAAAAAAACCTCCAACGAAAGTTGGAGGTTTTTTTGTTTAAAAGTATTTCACTAGGCTAAAATTCCAAAGCCATTTATTGCCCCTACCCGGGCTGCTCCGACTCTGAGATACACCAACTAAACCTTACGCTAACCTTCTCCTTACCTCTTATTGAGTTATTGTTTACCTTCCAATTGAAAGCGAGGTAAATCTTTAACCTACCAAATCTAAACCAACGCTACAACTCAACCGAAGCAAGGGTTAAGTACTGTGCAAGCAAGTACGAAGCAGACCCGGCCGGAAGGCGGCCTAAACGTGGGGTAAATGTGGGGTGAAGGTGGAGTTTTGGATATTTTTTGGGATATTTAATCAGATAGATGGATTTGGGGCATCATTTCTTTTTGATTAACCTAATATACTAAAATTATGATTGTCTGGAATAGAATTATCAAAATTAATAGGCAAACTGGATTTTGTTTTTTTTTACAAATACGAAATTAAGGTCCCTTCGATAACGCTATCATTGACAGAATCAACAGAATGGTCGTCTTTCCCGCGCAGGCGGGAATCTTAAAGCGCTTGCATTACGATTCCCAATCAAGTTGGGAATGACGAACCGCCAAAACCTGCCATCAACACTCCGATGTATTTGAAAAATTCTAACGTCTACCATTGACGTTATTTTACAAATCTTATTTTGCTTATTTTTTTATGCGGTTGTATTTATGCCCGGGCCTTTCTTAGAAAACCTAACCGGTTGCCATGCATCAGGTTTTCGACCTCGGTATCGGTGTAACCTCTCTTCTTAAATAATGCCGGTATTTTTTGTAAGTCTGCAATGGTCTCCAGGTCGTAAGGACATTATTCTTTCCAAAAGCACCATCCGGATCAGAACCAATTCCAACATGACTGGTATTTCCGGCCAACTGTCAAATATGGTCGATCATCACCTCCAGATTACCGTTCATCGCTTCTGGTTTGGAGATCCCTCCGCCAACCCGGAACCATCATCCAGACATCCAATGCGCCACTAATTACGGCGTCTCTTTTGATCAGTTCTTTTGTCTGCTTATCACTGTACTGGCGGTTATGGTTCACCAGGCTCCTGCAGTTTAGTAATTTTTACCACCCCAGCGTTTTATAACGACAGGATTTGGCCATCAGTGATGAGATTGATTTATTAGTTACACTTGCTCTTTTTTATCGCTTGCGACAATAGGTTGTTATCCAGGCGAGATGTGATTTTGAATTTAAAAATCTTTCAATCAGGGAGTTGTATAATCTCTTGAGATGAATTGCCCTCGTCTTTTTTATTCCAGGCCGATATATAGGTCAACAGAGGGCAAAGGCTTCTTCCAAAATCTGTGAGTGCATACTCCACCTTAGGTGGAAGCTCCTTGTACTGTTTCCTGCTAATTAAGCCATCAGCTTCAAGTTCTCTTAGTTGTTCAGTTAATACTTTTCTTGATATAGCGGGTATCCGGACATTGATTTCCCCAAAACGCCTGGCATGCTTGGAAAGCACGTGCAAAATAATCACTTTCCACCGTCCTCCAATCAGCGCTATGGTTTCCATAGCAGGACATCCAGCATGATCTAAGTTATTTTCCATTAGTTACGTTAAGGTTACCACTATTTGTTCTGATATCAGATCACAAGCGTTACTTTCAGAATCAATATTACTTCCTTTGCCTGACAAAAGTAATTGATTATTAATCTTAAAACAAAAATTATGATTTTAGTAACTGGTGCAACAGGCAATCTAGGTAAAGCCACCATTAATTCGCTCTTAAACAATGGTACAGATGCAAAAGACATTGCTGCATTGGTAAGAGATGAAACTAAGGCGACAGCATTTAAATCGAATGGAATTCAGGTGAAGCCTGGCGACTATCAGGATTTTGAGTCTTTGAAGGTTGCATTCGAGGGTGTGGACAAGCTGTTGCTAATATCTTCTTCATCAGCTATCGTAAACAGGTTCAACCAGCACAAAAATGTGATTGATGCAGCCGGGGAAGCTGGTGTCAGCCATATCGTCTACACGGGTTTTGATATGAAAGATTTACATCAAAGCTCAATGGCTGAAGATGTTCAATACCATGCATACACAACTGATTATTTAAAACAAATGGCTGTTCCTTATACATTGATGAATAATACACTCTATGCCGATATGATTCCGGTAATTTCTGGAAAAAATATTTTGGAGAATGGTATCTCCATCCCGGCAGGAGCTGGCAAAGTGCCTTTTTTACCAATAACAGAAATGGCTGAAGCTTTAGCTGTTGTACTAACTACTCCGGGCCACGAAAATAAGGAATATGTTATTGCTGCAGAGGCCGCTTTCTCCTTCGCTGAGATTGCTGACATACTATCAGAGATCGCAGGAACAACGATAACTTATAACCCAACGGAGGTAATGGCCTATGTTGGGCAACTTGTTCAGCAAGGGGTTACGGAAGACGATGCAGCGTATCTGGCAAGGTTCGCCGGAGCGATAGCCAGAGGAGAATTCGACACTAATAAAAGTGATGTAAAACAACTACTGGGCAGGGCTACAGCCAGTTTGCCAGATTTTTTAAGAAACCTATATAGTAAGTAATTTTTGTTCTTTAAAAAGAAACCTTAACGCATAATTTGTTATTAAACGATGGGATATACTTGATTTGCCATTTTCTTAGATTTCGAAACTTTTCAAGTACCCAAAAAAACAGCGGGTATTTGAAAAGTTAAACTTCAGCTATTTTAGGTATTTCAATCAACAGGTCAAAGTGTGTATTTCGGTGAAATTCACCGAAATAACAGCGCTTATCGGTAATTAAAACATGAATTTCAGAGTTGTCAACTTTCTAGCAAAAGGCTATTAAAGTTGACAACTCTTTTAGGCAAAAATATAACTGACGCTTTTTTAACTGCTATAGGTTTTGCATGAGGGATAGTAGTGAAAATCCTTTTTACACCCCTTTTTCAATTAGCATGAAAAAAGCACTTTGAAAAAAATTGTCTCGTCCTTTTCTCATAATAAGTTTTATATGGGTCTTCATACGTATGGTGCTGCCCTGGAAGTATCAGAAGTTCAAAATTTTTATCTGCCAGAATCAAAGCATTAACCATACGCATCGTAGCTGCCGGGTTCACATTTTCATCAGACTCTGCTGCAACAAGCAGCAAAGGTCCTTTGATGTTCTTTGCAAGGCTTTGATTTAAATCGTATGGTTTATCAAAACCCTGATAACTTTCTCCCCAGGTACGGTTATATAAGGTGTTGTCGTGATTACCGGAAGATGAAACTGCGGCTTTATAAAAATCAGGATAAGTTCCCAATGCAGCTACAGCCATCATACCGCCGCCAGAATGTCCATAAATACCAATCTTATCCATATCCATAAAAGCATAGCGTTTGCCTAATTGTTCCAAACCGTACTTATCATCCTCCAGCGCATAATCCCTGATATTCCCATACCCATACTTGTAATAAGCTGCATTGCGATAAGGCGCCCCCCCACGGTGTCCCATCACCACCACCACAAAGCCATCTTGTGCCAGTTCGGTATTGTTATAACGATCTATCAGCGTAAACTCTGTCCATACCGTTTCTGTAAAAGGGCCGGGATAAACCTGAGAGATTACCGGATACTTTTTGTTCGGATCAAAATTGAAGGGTTTCCACATCAAACCATAGAGATCCGTCACACCATCTTTAGCCTTCACGGTAAAAGGTTCAGCCGGCTTCCAACCGTAAGCGTAAAGCTTAGTCAGGTCTGAATTCAAAACCTCCAGCATTTTCTTACCTCCATTGTTCCTCACCACAGCCTTAGGCTTTAGATCTATCCTGGAATAATTATCTACAAAATACTGAAGATCCGGAGACATAAATACCTGATGGGTTGCATTTTCGGGGCTTAATAACACCTGCTTCTTGCCCCCAAAATCTGCCTTGTATAAAAAAGCATAATACGGGTTCCGGTCTTTCTCTTTGCCGTAGCCATAAAAATAGAGCGCCTGCTTCAGGGTGTCTGTCGCCACGATTTTCCCAGCAGTCCAGTCGCCGCTGGTTATGGCATGTTGCAGCTGACCAGCACCATTGTACAGATAGTAATGCCCCCAACCAGACCGGTCAGACCACCAAATGATGTTTTTTCCCGATTGAAGAATACTTACATTAAAAAGATCTTCATTAATAAATGGCTTACTGACCTCACGGATGATAGAACGGACTTTCCCGGTATGCAGGTTAACCGCACACAAATCCAGCTCGTCCCGGGTCCGCTTCCGGCGCAGGAGAAAAATTTCGTCCTTTAAACCACTTGCCCTCGCCACGGAAACTTCCTGATCGGGCCATAGGCCTATGTCTATTTTTTGCAATCGCTGCTCCGCTACATCGCCAATAAAAAAATCATATTGCGCCACCGCTTTGTCTCCGGGCAATTCGTAAACATAAGTATTTACATAAGGCCTGGGCGACATCAGGGAATTGGTCACCGTCATTGTGCCTACCTTTCTGTTATCCTTACGCAATACATAAAAATGCTTTGAATCGGGCAGCCAATACGCATCAGTGGGCGAATTGGTCTCGGCAAAATTATCGGTTCCATTAATCGAAAAAGAAAAATTCTCCGCGCCATCGCTGGTCAATACCTTTTCTGTACTGTCGGCTATTCTTTTCAGGTAAAGATTGTGGTGCCTGGCATACAACAACCATTGTTTATCAGGGGAAAGATCTCCAATATGATATATAGGCGTTTCCAGCTTTGTTGTAGCTCGTTTATTTAGCTTTTTTGTCAGGTAATTATAATCATAGATTTGATCATCATAGTTAATTTCGACCGTCCGGCCATCGGCTGAAAAATTAGTCTGATACTGGATCTTCGATGCCTCTACTGGCTGTTTAAGTATACTGTACAGGCTTTTCTCAATATTCGCTTTGTCAAATAAGGGCTGCTTCGTTTTTCTGGCAGGATCAACCAGGTAGTAGTTGCTGACTGACTGGTTTCCTCCCTCCGGGGGATTGTCGATCATCCAGAATTTCCCGGTGCCTTTGATAAAAAACGGAATCACCTGCATCGTGCCTACCTGCTTTAGCAAATTAGCGGGACTAAAATGCCCAGCCGTGTCTACCAGCTTTTGTTGAGCAAAGGCTGGCAGACAGATGGAGACACTGCAGAGCGCAATAAATACATATTTCTTAAAACGGAACATATTTAGCTTAGTAATTCTCATACATTTTTGCAGTAGAAATGATAAAAGGGTCTTTCGAAGTACGGATGATCTTTTCCGAAATCTCTTTCATCCTTGGCAGCTTCTCCCGTTTGGACACGCCATATCCCGACCAAAAATCATAAGCGATCCGCTGGTTTTGCGGACTGAAATCCTGAATGTGATCGGCCAGGATATTAGATACCTTCAGCCAATTTTTTTCTCCCGCGGCATCTGCCATGTTCATCATCAGGATCAACTGATCTTTGTCTTTCAAATTTGTTGCTGTGAGCTGCTTGCGGTAATGGACAAATTCAGCTTTTACATAAGGAAATTCTTTAAAAGAAAAACCGTTTAAAGCATAACCGGCCACCTTTCTGAACATATCTCCCATTCGCTTTTCTACAGTATCTTTCCCATTGTGTTTTACAAAGGCCTTCCAGTTGCTTGCCAGGTAATCGAAGTTTTTACTGTGTACATTAGACAAGTACATGTCATACCGGTTGGCACCGAAAAGAAACCAGTTTTCGGGCACCACTTTCTGCTGGTCTGTAAGGCTGTTGAAATAAGCAGCGGCAATTTCCTTCGCGGGATTGATCTCCATCATATTGATCTTCTCTTTGATGTAATCCCTAATGAAGGCATGATCCCTGTTGCCAGCTGCATATTCCCGGTTCATCCTGGCTATTTTGTTTTCAGGATTCATCCCCTCTTTCACCTTTGATATGAATTCATCTGCATCCATTGCACCCACAAACTTATAAACCAAATCACCGTTACCATTCAGGAGCAAAAACGAGGGAAATGCACCCACTTTATAGGTTTTCAAAGCAGGAACGCCATCTCCCTTTTCCATATCGAGGCCCACATTTACGAAATTCTGATTAAAAAAGTCGGCCACAGAATCAATTGTAAAAATGTTCTTCGCCATGTGTTTACAGGGTACGCACCATTCGGTAAAGCAATCAACAAAAACCAATTTATTACTTGCCTTTGCTTTGTTAAGAGCCGACTGCAGACTTCCTTTTTCAAAAGTAATCTCTCTGTTTTGCGCATAGCCTGATGTACCTGTCAGGAATAAAAGGAATAAGAATATTTTTTTCATTTCTAGCTTTTCTTTTGGTTCATTCCTTTTTCAACTTTTTCTCTGAGCATTTGATAAAGCGCTTTCGCTTTTGGATCCTGGTGCTGTTCAGACAGTTCCTTAATATGTTTCATGGTCCTGACGAAATAAAAATGAATAACTTCACTGGAATCACTCAAACCCGCAGCAAAATTATTTTTTACTGTTGCATCAGCCAGGTCGAATATAAACTTGCTCTGCATCAGCTTAGTATGTTCATTCAGTGGATTCACCGAATCAAAATCTTTGAACACATAACGATCCAGGTCTTCAAAAAGATCAAGACTGGTATAGGCCTGATTTCCCATCGCATGCTCTGCTGTAATCAGATTATTCAATACTTCAGGACTAATTAATTTGCGCAATAAATCCTGCATGCTGTTTTGCATTTTGGTATCCTCAGACTCATTGTTCTCCAGGTTCATCCTTTTGTTCTGCATCCAGGAAGGAACTCCGCTGAAAAACCAGTTATTCAATAAGGCCATTGCCTTTTTCTGATCTTTCTTAGTGGTATATACTACAGGTACCTCATTATAATTCCGCAATACCGGGCGTAATGATGTTCCTCCGATATAGCTCGCCACGTTGTCTGTATAGAGTTGGAAATTTTTCTGATAGGCGGAAGAAAGCAATTTGAATTTTCTCCAGTCATCATCGCCTCCTTTCATCTCCGCAGAAACCTTTTCCACTTGCGGATAGTAGCGCATTAAGTTATTCATTGCCAGTTCTGCAGCTTCCAACTGATCAGCAGAAACATCGCCTCTACGGGTAAAGGGATCACTTTTATTTTCCTCCAGGAACATTAGTGCAGCATTGGAAGGTTTCAGGGAAGCCAGGCTTTTCTTTTCGGCATTGCGATCGGCAAATACGCGGTAAGCCCAACCAATGGCCAGCTCGTCATAAGCGGAAACCCTGGGCATTAAATCTGTTACCGCAACATCATCTTCAGGCTGAACCAGAAAGTTAAACTGTGTATCATCAGTTACAGACGAAGAGAAACTGTGCTGCTTTAACCAATTACCAGAACGGAGTTGAGCAGGCGTATAAGCTGCACTTCCATGCAAATTGGGCACCATTCCTAAAACTTCTCCCATGGCCTGGGCAACTTTCCACCGCATCATTTCCCCACGCACTTCAGGGTTATACAAGTCTTTCAAAACCCTGGGGTCTTTCATACTGCACTTGGTAAAATAAGAGGGAAGCAGATCATTCACCACCTGGTCTGAAATGCTCATCTTGGCCGTATAAATTTCCCCGGTGCGTGGGTCGCTCAGCAAATTTACCGGCACATCACTAGCGCCTCCTCCCCATTTGATCTGTATCTTTCCGGCAGATAGCCAGTTCTCATTCTCAGCTTTGGCAATCACCAACACATCCTTAAATCCAGCTTTTTCAAATGCAGCGTTCCACTGGGCAATGCCTTGTTTCACATAAGGCAGAAATAAAGCTGGGGTATTCTTGTCAATATAAACTGTAATTGCCTTTGCCGGCGTAACCAATACACCCGCATTGTACTTTTGCTGGTCTGCCGGGCGTACACTAAGGTTCCATTTGGTAATTACCTTAACGTTTCTCATCCCGTATGGATACTTTCCAAAATCATTGTAGGCCACTGTAGCAAATCCTATTCTTGGATCAGACTCCCGGACTTTCATTTTTGAGACAGGAAGGCGCTGAAGCCCCAGATTGAGTACAAAAGCTACAGCCTTATCTACGGCTTTGCTCCCATTTACACTGTTTCCCGGAACAGTTTGCGTACGTAACACGGAAAATACCACACCTTCTCCCGAAGTTTTTACTTCCTGTACACCGGAACGGGCAGGATCAGAACTACTCAAGTCACTAAAATCCTTGAAAGAAAATAAATTGCCACCTTCTATCAATTCGTGGGTCAGCTCAATGATATAACTTTTCTTGTCTTTCCCCCTGGCCACTACGGGAATCACATAACTTACCGGAGTAAGGTTAGATTTTTGCACCAGCTCTTCAAAACCCTGATTGAAGTCGGCTGAGGCTTCTTCTTTATAGACTTCTTTAGTCACATTGAGCACATTTCCGTTTCCTACACCAAAACGGATTACGCCAGATGACTGGGCAATATTGTTGGCATAACCACGGGCGATGTCGCCAATGACCAGAAGATCGGTATTTAAAGTGCTGGCTGGGATCTCCAGGAAATAATTGGACCCATCCTGGTATACGGTAAATAAACCAGGTATCACTTTCATCTGTTTTTTATAGAATTTTTCAAAAGGTGTTGGTTCATCCAAAGGGAGCGCCTTCGCCTGAAGGCTCAGCACTACTGCAAAAAGGATTGATAAGATATACTTCATTTCTATGTTTAATTATTTATACTAAATTATCTACTCAGGTAAGCTGCATCATTATCTGTACGCCACATTTCAACCATATCCGCAATCGCCATTAAATGGGTTTTGGAAATAAAGTCCTTTTGCTTTTCGGCTGCAGCCCTGCTTTGTTCTTCAATACGCAACACCATTTTGTTCATGGTGAACCATACATCATTACTAAAAATTTCGCGGCTATCAACATTCATCAAAAGGCTGGTGATAAACTTGCGCTGAAACATGCGGTTATACCGGGAAATCGGGCGATCCAGATCTTTGAAGACGATTTGCTCCAGGTCAGTTAAAAACTCAGCCGCCGGGTAAGTTGCATTGCCCGAAATATTCTCTATGTTAGCCATAGCATAATATTTCCCCATCAAACGCCCCATCAGGTCGCCATAAGTATCTTCTACATCTGTATCGAAACTGAATCCGGTCTTGGCCATCACGTCTTCAGGATAGAGCCATTTCGGTTCAGTAAACATGAACTTAGACAGATAATCCATCGCTTCTTTCTGCTGCACCCGGCTCACCGGAACATAACTTGACTTCTCTTCCTCACGCAATGGTTTATCGCTAAAAACGCTCCCTATATTTTTCACTACGTGCTGGAGATAGTTGTGGTAGCGACCTTCTACAGCTCTATACATGGACCGCAGCGTTCCATATCCATCATCAACGGAACTCCACTGTTTGATGTTCGCCATGATCTTTTTCAGGTTCTCTACCCCAAGTGCATTTGCTTTCATATTATTGTCGCCCACATCCTCACTCTGTACCCTTGGATCGTACATATCAGCTTCGTCAGAATAAAAATATTTAGGGTCTTTTCTTTTTTCAGAAACCCATTGTTTCAACTGGTCTGCTATAGCACTGGCATCTTTAGACAGTGGAAAATAACGATAACCCCATTCTATGGCATAATCATCATAAACCCCAACCACTGGCAGCAAATCCTTCGGATCCATTTTGTCCTGAGGCTGAGCAGCATAATTAAAACGCATATAGTCCATCACCGATGGCCCAAAACCATGCGCCCGAACGTAGTCGCGGTTACGGATGCTATCTACTGAATAGGAAGAACTTCCCGCAAAATTATGACGCAATCCCAGCGTGTGTCCTACCTCATGGGTGATCACATTTCTCAGTAAAGTACCCATTAATGCAGTATTAACAGGGAACTTTCTCGCAGCGGGGTCATTGGCCGCCGACATTGAAAAATACCAGCGTTGCAAGAGCTCCATGATGTTGTGAAACACGGCGATATGAGAAGTCAGAATTTCTCCCGAACGTGGGTCTACCACTTGTGGACCATAGGCATTGGGAACCTCTGAAGGCTTGTAAGAAATGTAAGCATACCTTGCATCCTCCATACTATAGTCAGGATCCTCTTCTTTCGTCGGCGATAGTTTCCCTGTAATGGCATTCTTAAAGCCAATTTTTTCAAAGCTTTTTCTCCAGGCATTTACCCCATCAATAATGTATGGAACCAGAAAGGCCGGAGTGTTCCGGTCGATATAAAAGACAATAGGCTTAGCTGGCTCTACCAGTTCTCCCTTCAGGTACTTTTCCAAATCCTCAGGTTTTGGTTCCACGCGCCACCTGTTGGCCATAACCGTGAACTCGCTTTTCTCAGGATTATCATAGTTCCTTAACCCTGTAGAAAAGTAACCCACTCTGGTGTCCGCATACCGCTGTGCCATAGGCACCTCTGGCAGCAAAAACCACGATGCACCAACCTCCCACATGGTGGGGTTCATCTCGGGTGCCTTTGGAGGCGCAGAAGTCGGATCAGAAGGTGGCATTTGAGGAGGATCACCTGCTGCATAACTTTTTACAGAGCGGAATACCAGGTTATTATCGTAGGCACTTACGCCCAGAATCTTTGATTTCTCTGGCTCAAAAGCGCCGAGCTTCAATTCGGTTGCCGCTCCTTTTAAGGAAAACAGATCACTGTCGCCATTAAACAGATTAGTGACATCAATTAAGGAACTCGAATCACCGGTAGCCACAATATCAAAAGCCAGCAAAGCGGGTTTCAATTGTGACCTATAGCTGTTAAAATAATTACTGGTGGTATCTGTAGCTTGTACAAAATCCGGATCCACAATGTTGATCTTGCCGTTTATTCCTTTGTTAAACCGAATAACCCGGTCGTTGATCGCATCGCCCGCGAAACCATAACGCATCGATGGATTTCGTTTACGCTGGGCAGAGCCTCTAATGATGCTGATACTGGTCAGGATGTCTCTTCCCAACAACCTGTCTGGTATCTCCAACAGGTATTTATCATCCTGAACATACACGTTGAACATGCCTTTCTGCATTTTCGCATCTGCCTTAATGAATTTTTTAATGGTTGTTGCGTGCTGATCCTGTGCTTTTGATACTGTGGAAAACAGCATCAAAAGCAGAATCGGAAAAATGAATTTCATAAATTGCTTGTTTAATTATCTTTTGTATCAGTTTGCTTGTGCTGCATTACCTATGAGTTGCAGGTCTACATTATAATTCTCTTTGAAGTAATTCCTTACCAGGTCATACCTTCGTTTGATTATGCCATTGCTGTCCTTCGCCGGATTCAGTATTCCCGTAAAAGATGTATCCCAACTATCGGGCAGCCTGTTCAGGTTGTCTTCAGAAAAGCTGACCATGGCTTGGATGTAGAGGTACCAATCTGAAGTAGCAGTAGGTCCATTGTAATAGGCTGTCAACATCCCTTTCGCGTACGCATCGGCATCACTTGTTGGAGCGATGGTATAATTTGCTGAACCTGAAAATGCAGTTGTAGGAGCTGTTTTTTTCGCTTCCGTAATGCTGTTGATCAAATTTAAGTTCACCTTAGCCAGATATAATTTTTTCTCCTCTGGGGTGATGGTTAAAACCTTAGCATTCCCGTAGTTTAGCAGTAAATTGTTATAGTTATACCAGGCAGCCACAGATCTTAGCCCCTTCACCACTGTAGCCGGACTAGTAGAAAAGTCAAAGTCATTATAAATAGAATCCACTTCACTGCACAGTAAGATCTTCGAAGGCAAAAATGCTTTCAGGAATTTTTCAGAATAGAAATTCAGGCACTGGCTTTCAAAAAGATCCAGCTGCTGGTTAATGAATGCCTGATCAGCAGCCTTCATTTCAAATCCGTCTGACCAATATTGCCCTTGCTTTATCGCATTTTTGTAGCCTGTTGGGGTCCAGTAAGCATCCTTTTCTGAAAATTGGTATAAAAAATAGGTACCGTACTTCTTATAATAATTCAGAATTCTGGTATCATAATCATGATTACCCTGTGGCAGGGTATATCCTTCATTTCCTTCTGTAGGCAACAAGGGAGCCTCCTTTTTACTGCAGCCAGACCAAATCACCGACAGTAAAAGCAGGCTTATGGCGTATATCAAATATCTTTTCATGGTTCTCTTCGTTTTGGTTTGATTATCTTGGATTTTGAGCCAGCCTGCCATTTTTCAATGTTGCGGTAAATGGAATAGGCAGGGCATAAATTAAACTACCTGAACGCAAGGTATAGTCAGTCGTAGTACCATCAGCATCAATGAAACGATGGCTAATGCTCAATCCCCACCTTTTGATGTCCATCCAGCGGTGTCCGCTTTCCAAACAAAGCTCACGCCGGCGCTCATCCTGGCAGAATTTAAAAAGGTCATTTGCGTTGGTGTAATTGACAGGTTCATAGGCGACATTTCGTGTATCATACCTACTGGCGCGCAAAGTATTCAGATCTGCGTTTGCTTTCGCTGCCGAACTAACATCTCCATTTAGAAATTTCTTCGCATAAGCCTCCGCTCTGTTGAGGTAAACTTCCGCAATTCTTATCCCATCAGTGCCGTATTTAGGTATAGCGCCAATTTTCCCGTTGCCCAGCAGATAACCCGCATTGTTGGCAGATCCCAGTCTGAAATATCCAGAATACCTCAGGTCTTTCCTGTCATCAGCCTCTGTACTGGTTTCATACAGTGCAGCAAGAGAACCAGATACCGTGTATGGAGGACGATCATTCCGTTGTTCCGGGAAATAACCATTTGGGACATTTGGATTAATTCCGTATACCCATACCACCTCCGGACTTACCGTAACGTTGTATATTTGTCCACTTTGAAAACCATCTGCATTAAAAAATGATTTCATCTGTGTTAGAACGGGTCTTTCAGTCAATACCAGATTTGCGTACTGAATTACTTTATCCATATCTTCCGCCCTTCCCATATAAAGATAGAGCCTGGTTAAAAGACTATAAGCAGCGATGTGTCCGACACGAAAAGTCGAGGCTTCTGTAAAATTGGCTTTCAGTAAGCCTGCTGCCTCCAGCAGATCTTTTTCAATCTGTCCGTATACTTCTTTTAACGTATTCCGTACCGGGTATTGGTCGGTAACCACACTATTCAAGATCAGAGGAACACCGAGGCTCACATTGGGATCAATGCCTGCACCACTATAAGGTTGTCCATATAACGTTACCAGTTTCAGATAATAGTAAGCACGTAAGAAAAGTACCTGCCCTAACAGCGCGTTCTTTTGCTCAGCTGAGCCGGAAACTTTCCCGAGATTGTCAATAACCGTATTACAACCTTTGATTTTGGTGTAGTAAATGCTCCAGGAATCAGTACCCAACGAAAGTATGGGGTCGCCATCAAACATCCTGGCATCCCATTTAAATACACGTGTACCATTCTGCAGGTAAGGAAGATAAACATCATCCGGATTCCCATCAACAGTTCTTCCCAATCCATTCGATTGTATATCATCTGTTAGTAAATCAACATAAGTGTCGGTTACAATCTGATAGGGATAAGCTTCTCCATTCATCAGGGATTGCAGATCGGCAACCGTCTCTGGCTTAATTTCATCCGGGCTTCTTTCTTCCAGAAACTTTTTACAGGAGGAAAAAGTCAGGGTGCTGAGCAAAAGAAGCAATCCATATATCGTATATTTTATCATGTTTCTATGATTTAAGATTAAAAACTCACGTTAATATTTAGCGTATAAGCCTTTGTGCGTGGCTGCGCACCCGTTGCTACCTCGGCATCACGTCCTCTAAAACCCTTACTATTGACAGAAAAGATGTTGGACGCACTTGCACCGGCGTTAATTGTTCTGCAACCTATTGCTTTAGCCAACTGATCTGGTAAAGAATAATTGACAGAAAGATTGTTCATACGCAACGTTGAGGCACTCACCACCCTGTCACTGCTATAATTATACATTTCGTAAAGGGAAACATAACTACCTAAACTGTTTACATCTGAACTCGGTAATGAGATGACCGGTACCCGGCTATCTGGCAACCCAGGTAATAATGCACCGGTACTGCCCGGAACCCATCTGTTCAATAATTCTGCCGACAGATTCTCATACTCGGTAGGCAGCGTAGCAGAAAGCGGATATGCCGGAGACAGGAATTTCTTCCCACCCAATTGCAGGTATACAGAAGTATTCAGGGTTAACTTTTTGTAACGGAAATTCAGCCCGATACTTCCGGTAAAATCCGGATCCAACTTTCCCATATACTTCATATATGCAGTCGGGTCAGCAGATGGGTCTGTTCCTTCAGCCACATTCAGACCAATAACAGGATAGCCATTACTTTGGTTAATTCCCTGAAAATCAAAAGCCCAAAAGGCAGATACAGGGTACCCCGCTTTCGTCAATGTGCCTCCGGCAGCGGTTTGCCAGCTCACATTCTGAATACCTGTCTTAGTTACTTTATTATAGTTCTTCGCTGAACTTAAGGACATAGAAAAAGTGAAATCCTTCGTACGGACAGGTACGAAGCTCGTAGAAATCTCCCATCCATTGTTTCTCATTGATCCGCCATTTACCGGCATAGATGGGATTCCGTATTCGGCAGGTACGTCTAATAAGGAAATCAAATCCTTTCCCCGTTTGTCGTAATAATCAACTGAAGCCTGAATTTTTCCGTCAAAAAGACTCATATCAACTCCTGCATTGATACTGGAGTTTTTTTCCCACCTCAAATCTGCATAAGGCAATGAACTGATGGCCAGAATTTCCTCTCCTGTTAACTCATCTACAGACGCTGTTTGTCTTCCTGTCGGTATTTTGAGTATCAATTCCGGACTTACACTCGTGAGGATGTTACGCTGGTAACCATAAGAAAGCCTGAAACTGATTTCAGACATCCAATAACTTTTTTCAAACCATTTTTCCCTGGCCATATTCCAGCGGAGGCCCCCAGCCCAAACCGGATTGAAGCGCTCATTACTGAATTGACCGAACCGGTTGGACGCATCTGTACGAACGCTAAAACTAGCCACATACTTGTTATCGTAAGAATAGCTTCCGGTAAGGTACAAGCCCATGGTATTTGTCGTCCTATCAATAATACTGCGTCTTTGATTCTCCGTTAACAATACGTTTGGAGTAGGAAATTGCGAACCGTAGGTTAGGGGTATTGGGGCGAAAGTATTGCCCCTGCCTTTCATATAACCATAATTAGTAGAAGAGAAACCCACATACTTCGTACTATTCAGATCCTGACCAAACATGGCAGAAATGGCATGCTTATTATTTAGTAAAGTATTGTACGAGATACTATTCCTCCAGCTCCAGTTCTCATTCCTATTGTTGTCTTCATTATATTCTCCACCCAGAGGCAATTTAGCATTCAGGTAAGCAGCTGAATTTGGCTTCGCCGTTCCATATTCGAAAAACCTGAAATTCCGGGTAATGTATTCCGTTTGGTCAGTAGCATACGAAGTACCCGTAGTACTGCTTGTATTGTAACTGAAAATCGTCTGGAACCTCAGTCCTTTCAGGATATCGTAATTGGCATCAATACTCGTGTTTGCACTAAGTACTTTGCTGATCAAACCCGTCTGGTCGCGCTCATTAATCATATTGTACAAATAGCTACTCTTTGGATTTTGATAAAAGAACGGACTTCCGTCCTGATTATAGGCAGGAATTACCCTGCTCGCAGTTGAAGCATATTCATAAGGATTCACCAGGTAAAAACCATTCGTAGTCTTTTGAGATCCTGAAAGCCTTGCCGAGATACTTAGTTTAGGACCGACTTTGAAGCTCACACTCATATTACCAGTATATCCTTTACCATCATTTCCGATGGCAGTTCCGTTAGTAGCATTATAGCCAAAGGAGGCATAATACCTTGTATCTGTATTGCCACCTGATACACTTAAGGCATGATTGGTGCTTAGTGGTTTCCTAAACAAAAGGTCGAACCAATCCGTGTTCTGGGTTTCCATTGCATGCACCCTGGAATTAAACGTTTCATAACTAATACTTTTGTTCAGGTATTGTGACAGTGCACCGGCATAACCTATTTCTGAGTTCACATAAGCGCCTGTGAGTCCACGGTTGAAGATTTCTCTTGAAACATCGACCCTTTGACTGGAATTCATAAGTTCTAAGGTTTGATAATCTACGCGGTCAGCAACATTTAAGCCGAATGAATAGCTGATGGTAGCCGGCGCATTTTGTCCTTTCTTGGTCGTGATTACGATTACTCCATTTGCTGCACGTACGCCATAAATAGCCGTTGCAGCCGCATCTTTTAATACCGTAATGTCTTCAATATCGCTCGGGTTTAACCAGGAAATCGAATTTCCAACAAAGTCGCGGATGTAATCGAAATTATCCCTGGTAATTGTACCAGCGCTATTCAGCACATCGGCTTTGAAGGGTAGCGGGTCTTCCTGTATCACGCCGTCAACTACCCATACCGGCTCCTGCGTACCCAAAAGCGTAGAAGTACCGCGAACCCTGGTTTTCTGGCGTGCTCCGATCAATCCGCTTGTATTGGTAACAACGACACCGGGAAGCTTACCTTGTAGCGCCTGTTCTATAGTCGTAAAACCATTCAGGTACAAATCTTTTGCATTTATTGAACTTGATGCCCCGGTCATGCTATTTTTCTTTAAGATCTGGTAACCGGTATTAACTACCACCTCCTGCAACTCCACAGTTTTCTCTTTCATCACAACCTGGACGTTGGTTTTTCCGTTCAATTTCAGTTCAAAGGTTTCCTTGGTAAGATAACTGAATATGAGCGTTGCATTTTCATCCAGGTTGGGCAGGATAAAGCTTCCGACCCGGTTGGTGCTGGTGGCCTTATCGGTACCCTTCACCCGGACCGTCACACCTGGCAGGACATTCCCGTAAGTGTCGGTTACCTGACCTGTTACTGTAATGGTATTGAAAAAAGCGGCGATCTTGTCTATTGCAGATCGCTCTTTTTCCTTCACAATGATGGTCTTTTCATTCAGGGTATATTCAAAAGGCTGGTCTGCAAAACAGAGTTTTAGCGTTTGGTCTATAGAGGCATTGCTCACGCGAATGTTCACGGGATTTGCCTTCTTCATCAGTTTAATATCGAATACGAAATCGTAGCCACTCTGCTTTCGTATCTCTATAAATACACGTTCGAGGGGAACGTTATTTTGGTTCAGTGTAATCCGTTGGGCGTAGGTAGCTGCGCTAACCTGCATAATGGCAGTGATTAATAATACGGTGGTTATGCGCATAATCAGCAGAAATTTATGTATCCAACCGGAATGCATACCGGTTCGTGTGGTATAAAATTTATACATTTGTTTGTGGTTTGTTCAGTTGATATGTTCAGAAATTTGTTGGCAAAGGCAGACCATAATAATTAAGCCAGAGGTGTTAGCGCACTTCTGGCCTTTTCAATTAAGGCCTGTGAAATGTATGTAGAGTTATCTCATCACAGTTACCCTCCTCCCTTCTACTTTAAAATGGACCTTACCTGTTAATTCCATTACTTTTAAAACTGCTACAAGGCTTTTATCGCGTGATACCAAGCCGCCAAGGGTTAGGTCGCCTGGTGCAGTTTCATCAAAAACAATTTCCACATCATACCAGCGCGCAATCTTTCTCATGGTCGACTGAAAGTCTTCAGCTTTCAAATTTATTTCAGCACGCTGCCAGTCGGTAGCAGCCATAACATCTACTTCCGCCAGTTTCAGCTTCCCCTGGTCCAGCTGAGATTGCTGACCAGGTTTCAACACGGCATTGCTGCCTTCTGAATTGCTAACTTCAACTGATCCTTGTAGCAAGGTGGTCTTTACCGACTGCTCATCGGGATAAGCTTTGAGGTTAAAATGAGTACCCAATACACGCAACAATTGCTTGCCGCTCTGCACATAAAAAGGCTGCCCATTACGATGGGATACCTCAAAATAGCCTTCACCGGTCAAAGTCACCCGCCGTTCAGCAACACCAGTAAAACTAGTTGGAAAGCGAAGTGATGAAGCCGCATTCAGGTAAACATGCGTACCATCGGCAAGGATGACCTCGTATTTGCCACCTTTAGGTGTAGTAATGGTGTTGTAACCATTACCTGAAGCACCTTTAGCCAGTTCATAACGCAATTGACCTTTTGCAGTCTTGCTGATGCGAAATCCTGGCGCCGGGCTGATCGTACCTACCATCGAATCTGTCAATGCAATTCGTTTACCATCGGCCAGGGTTAAGTAGGCTTTATCGCCTCCAGCCGGGATATCATTTTTATAGGTTGAAGTATAAGTACCGAAAATATTCAGGCGCTCCTTACCGTAATACAACAGTAGCGACAGGAACAGCAAGGCCGCAGCCGACCAATACCGCATGCTGGTGGTGAAGAAAGATCGGCGTTTTGCTTTTGGATTGATTACATTTACCTGCATCGATTCATCTAACTTCGAAAGGATGGCCTGTACCTGAGGAAGAGCGACATCACGTTCGTCATCTTTTTCCAGTTCAGTTCTGATCATTTGAACCAATTCCGCATTTGGCTCATCATCCTCAAAATGATGCAACAATTCCTGCAACTCCTGCGGATTACAGGCATTGTTAAGGTATTTTTGATAAAGTTTGGTGATATGGTTAAAATTTTTCAAGATCTCTTTTTAACCAATACGTCTGAAAAGGAAAAAGTACTTAGTCTGAAATGAAAAAAAATCAATAATTAATTTTTAATCCCTATAATTGAAGAACTATTATCCTCTAAGGTGACTATTCCGGCATCAAAATGATAACAAAAGGCAACTAAAATGACAAATAATGAGCTTACAGAGGGAGATCTCAGCCTTTTATTAAAGAAAGGAGACAAAAATGCCTTTGCTCAGCTTTATGAACGCTATAAAAAGCCACTCACTGCTAATTTATTCAAATTACTAAAATCAGAAGCACTCACTTTAGATCTGCTTCAGGATCTTTTCCTGAAAATATGGGAAAACCGTGAAAAGATTGATCCGGAAAAATCATTTCGGGCTTATCTCTTCCGTATCGCCGAGCACATGGTCTACGATTATTACCGTAAAGCAGCCCGGGACACCAAAATGCAGCTCAATATCATCCAAACCAGCACAGAACTCTATTCTTATATTGAAGAAGACTTGCTGATCAAAGAAAATTCTGACTTACTCAGGGCAGCTGTGGCCATGATGCCACCACAGCGCCGACAAGTATTTACTTTATGCAAACTGGAAGGTAAATCCTACAAAGAAGTAGAGCAGATTATGGGCATTGGTCCAAAGACTATAAACAGTCATTTGTTCCAGGCAAGCAAGTTCTTAAAGGAGCATTTCAGTAAAGATTCAGGACTTGCAGTTGCAATAATAGTGGCTAGCCTGCTCATATAGCCACTTATCATTATTTTGCTTTTGCTTTTTCCTCTTTTTGATGTTCATCATAGGTTAGTTTCGCTTCAAATTTATAATCAGCCAGGTGATCTCCTTTTTTTGTATAACATTCTATTAAATACGGTTTTCCATAATAATAGTCTACATTGATTTCCCGTTCCAGATTGTCATCTCTTTTAAAACTCACCGAGGTGATTTTTTTTAGATACTTTCCAGCTGCATTCTTAGCAAACACAAAGATCTTATCTTTCACAATCGCTTCGTTTACCATCACTTTGTTTCCGGAAACAGTGATGCCCGCAGGAAGTTTATTAACCGGATAACTTGACCTGGTGATGTCTGCAAGATTAACCCGGATCAATCCCTTTAAATATTTCGCTTTGGCAGGCAAACGGGCAGGATCATAATTTACGCTGGAACTGCCAAAGTCAACTATTGGGTTTGTGCCATTAAACTCGCCATTATTGTAGTCGATAGAGTCTTTAGGAACAGCTATCTGTTTTCCGTCCTTCTCCTCAAAAAAGGCGGCCTCTTTAACCCCATCATACCGGAACATGTTATCAATAAAAAGGGAGCTGATCATCTCCGGATATTCAAAACTTACCTGCCATTTTTCTTTATCACCTGTTGATGAGGAAGATGTTATGGAAGTTTGATCAATCTTGATTTTACCAGGGAGTTCACCAGCAGACAACTCCATTTTAGCACTTAAAAGCTTGCTCACTGCAGGGTCGTAAGCTGTGGCAAAAGTAGGAATATCAAATACTTCCTGGTAAGGCGCAGTGCTGTTGTAAGCTCTTTCCTCTGCCTTAAATGAATAGACCGGCAACGAAAAGTTCTTTTTCCGAATGGTAGCTTTTGAATAATCCATCACATAAACTACCACATCATCTACCGTGCCTTTAAAGTAAGCGGAATAGTACGACATATTTTTGTGCTTTTCATCATACTTATGTTGCTCTTTGTCCAGATCCTTTTCTAAATTCGTTACCTTTTCAGGATTTTCTACAACCTCATTTAAAAGTTTTTTGTAAAAATCAAACATTTCGCCTGAACCGCTGGAAGATCCGCTTTGGTGCAAAAACTTTTTCGTTTCGTCAGTTGCCAAAATGGTTACTAAATCCATTTTCTCGGTATCCACGGCAGGGTCTGTTTTATTGGGGTTTTCAACCTCTATACTCACCGCATGCCCTTTAACTTTTGCTAATTTCACTTTAATGCCATTCTGTTCTTTGGTGTCACCTGTTTCATTGCTTGCGAAAGTAAACTTTAAGATGGCTTTAGGAACTTGTGCTTCAACAGAACCGTTTAGGGAAACGGGCTTTGCTGAATAGGATTTTTCATCAGGATAAAGGATGTCGAATCCTTCCTCGTTATTCCAATTGGTTCTTACCACTTGTCTATTGATAAGGGAGTCATTTTCATCCTCAATAATGTCTGTGCTGGAATTGTCATTAAATTTAACACTTTTCCAGGATGCCTTTTGGGCAAATGGAAGCGCGTAGGGATAATGAAGTTTGAGTTCAATCTTATCGCCGCGAGATTCGTCCTTTTCTACTATGATGCCATCTAAGTAATTATTCGCCAAATCGCTTGTAGAACCATAATCGTTGAGAATGACAAATGGATTTTCGTCATATACCGTATCCTTTGGCGGACGTTCGTTCTCAAGGTTAATCTCCTGGAGCCAGAAAAGCATTCCTCCAAATTTTTTGGCTTGTTGTCTCAGACTATCGTTTTTAATTGCCGCTACTTTCTTTTCGAAAGCAAGCTTTTCTTTCTTGAGGTCTTCCAGCTTTTCGTCAACTGACTTTGTACAGGAAATGAAAATTGTTGATGTGAGGGAGATGGTTAGAAGCGTAAACAGGACATTTTTGATCATATTAAGAGGGTTATTTATTTAGCTACAACCCTGCAAATCTCCGGCCACAATGACATTTCGATGATTAATATTTTAAAAACTGTAGTTCAATAATAAAAATGAACAATTTTAATTGACGTACCCCTTTTGTAAAGGTTGGGAGAGGCGGAGCACTGCGTCTTGTTTGCCGGATTCAAAGGGATATTTTGCTGAAATAAATCCATCTGCAACAGCCAGAAGAACCTGAAATTTATGTTCGGGAGCCAACATTACAGCATTAGAAGGCTTAAAACATGAGCTTGCGCTAACTACCTTATCTCAAATCAGTTCTAAGGGACGATAACCAGATAAGTCCTCGCCAAAGGGCCTTGCTGTATTCCACCAGCTAACCGTTCTACCCTTTCTTCTCCCCTCCTGGTATGCACCACCCGGCTGCTCACTCAGGAATGAAAATAAAAAGAGATTATGCTCAGGGAAAGCAATTTCCTCATCCTTGATACAAGGGATTTCATTCAATTGCTTGCTGATGTAAATGACCAATTGTGTCGGGTTTGAAGCAAAAAGGGGCATGCCTTGAAAATGCAGTTGTTTCGCCCTATCGTCAGCGAAAACCTCCACCAATTGATTGGCTTTATATTCCAGCGATATTCCAGAGTCCATGAACACCTTCGAAAAATCATCCCGGCTATCTCCGATAACCTGCATTGCTTCAAGTACATTATTTAAATCGTCCTGAGTGAAGAATTCTTTGAACAGATTATAGGTATCATATAGTTCCTGTTTCTGCTGCTGAAAATTTTCGTTTTTTTCTGCCGTGATCGAACCAAGTTCATCGTGATATGTCTGTAGCACTGATTTATCCGTCAAAAAACGTATCGGCCCCAAGCCTTTCAGCGGCAATAGTTCCCAAAATGTAGAATGTTGGTTAACGTTACTCATACCACAAAACTAGTATTATTTGAAAGAAACGATAGGCACCAATGGCTTATTACTTCCCTGCCCGAGTTTGTAGGCAATTAAAAATGGTCGCAATGTGCTCAAGTTAATTGGCCTGTCCAGTCAACAATTTTATAACCTTTTCAACGCATCTTCGTTACCCAGTTTGGTATCTGATTTTTGAATTTTTGATTTGCCGAATTTATAGGTGAAACCTACAAAAACACGTTTGCTATCGTTACTAACCCGTTCTGCTGAATTAAAAGTGCCATAATTACGTTCGATCAGGTAATCGTTCCGCTTAAAAACAATTTCATTTCCACCCAACCGGAGTTGCCCTTTGCCTTCCCAAAGGTTGAGTAAAAACGACGCATCGATATTTTTATAACCACTATTTTTCGAAAGATCCTGCACATAGCTGGTCCAGTAATAAGCATCTATCTGTAGTTTCAGGCTCTTCGAAATTTTAAAGACCTGCGAACTTTTAAAATCAGAATGAAAAGCAGCCAGCTTATAGTTGGTGCCTAAAACCGGTCCTTCGGCTGTGTTATAACCAATCGGTGTACCGCTATTGAGGGTTTCCCACCAATCGTTTATCTTAACTGGGTAAAACAAATAAAGCGAAACGTCTGATGCCCGGCTAAGATTCTGGCGCGTAAAATAAGTCACTTTTGTAGTAAGGTTCTGTTTGTAAGGAAACAGGCCGATAGTACCTTTTGTATGGGTATAACTTAATGAAAGATTAAGCTTGTGGATATTCGCACTTAAAGTATAGGTATCATTAAACTGTGGTGAGAGCGATGGGTTACCCTGTTCAATAGTATACCGGTTAAGCAGTACCGTATAGGGTACAAGTTCATAATAAGGTGCGCGGTTAATGGTTGGCTTATACGAAATGGAAATATTGTTATCCTGGTTAAAATTATGCTGATAAAGAAATGTCGGAAAAAAATTGCTGTAATCTTGTTTGAAGTTACCCACAAAATCAGCCCGGGTATTTTCAATCCTTAAACCCATTTGTACCTTATCTTTCTTCCAGTCTTTGCTTAATATTCCGTAAACGGAAGCAATTGATTCTATTAAGTTGCTCTGATTGGAAAATATGGGGTTGGATTCGAACTGTCCGTTGCGGTTGTCCTGATAATCTACACTCGTATTGGAATTGGTGTACTGAAATTTAAAACCGGCTTCGAGCTTCCATTGCTTTTTAAACTGATGGATATAATCAGTCTGTGCGATGTAAACATCAATAGCGGCCTTGTTCCTGTTTTGGTAGTGAGTGGGAATTCTGATGATATTGCCTGCTCCATCATAAAGCACTGAAGGAAAATCCTGGAAGAGATTACGTTGCCATGGGGTAAAAGTCGCCAGTACCAGGAGTTCATTTCTTCCTGAATCGGACAGAAGATGATAGTTAAAGTTATAGGTATAAGAGCTGGCGCGTTGGTTGAAGGTAGCATCAGTATACGATACCGAATCGATGCGGGTGTTTTTACGACCAAAGGCATTCGTTGTTGCCCATGGGCCTTTAAAATAAAAGATACCACCATTTGCAAGAAACCCGATGCTCTGGTTTTTATCCAGTTGCAGTTCCGCACTTGCCTGGAAATTATAGAGGTTGTTATCCGTTATCCGTGACCAGTTGTTGGTTAAATAGTATAACGGATCGGTTGGATCTTGAAACCTTTCCGAACTTATACTGAAAATGTCGGTTCCCTTGGTAACACCGCCACTCGCATAAAGTGTTAGGTTTTTGCGTTTGTAAGTGGCCGAAGTGTTCAGATTAGCGGAAGCATATTTTCCGGTTGATCCATCAGCGCGGACATCGCCCGTAAAACCTTCAATCTGACTTTTTTTGGTGATAATATTAATCACAGCGCCAAAAGCAGCATCATATTTAGCCGAAGGTTGTGTAATTAATTCGATTTTAAGGATATTTCCTGCCGGCATGGTTTGCAGGATATTTTCCAACGCCGCATCAGGAACGGGTTTGCCGTCGATTAAAATCATGGTCCTTTTTCCCTGCAAACTCACCGTGTTATCTGCTGAGATCCGCACAAAAGGTGCCGATTTTAATACCTGGAGCGAATTGCCCACCGCCATGGCACTGTTGTCTACATTAAAAATAAGCCTGTCGCTTTTGGCTTCAACCAGCGGTTTGCTGGCTGTAATTTTAACTTCTTTTAAATTTTCGCCTGATGATTGAATCGAAATAGGGGCAATGTTTACAGGTACATTACCGCCAACCGTAAAAGGCATGGTGGTATAGGAGCTATAGCCCATAGGCGAAACCCTGATTTTATAAATGCCCGGTTTAACTGAGGGAAAGGTGAATTTCCCATCAGGATCTGTTAAAGAGTTGATCACAAAGGATGAATCGGCTGCTACGAGCAGGGTTACGGTGGTATACACCAATGGCCTGGCATGTTCATCCAGCAACCGGCCGCTTACCTGGTCTTTTGCAACAGAATCTGCAATGCCAGGGTTAGCGTTTTGCTTTACCGCTGCTGCGGTATTGGAAACTGCCGGGAAAATGGAGTAGTTTTTATCATCTACCTTATACCATGACAAATTAAGTGGTAAAATAACAGCATCTAAAATCTGTTTTAAAGGTTTGCCCGAAAAATTATTGGCCTGATAAACCAACTGTTTCTGCTTAAGCTGACTTTCTTCGTATAAAAAATTGACATTAAATGCTAAGCTCAATTTAGCGAGGACCTGTGTTAAAGCTTGTGTTTCTTCTTGTTTTACCTGCTGGCCAAAAGTAAATGGCTTAAAAAACAGGACGCACATCAAGGCAATAAAGCTGACTTTTAAGTTCTTTTTCATGATCTATGCCTTATTTAGATGTAACAATCAGTTCGTGTGTAGCCGCTTTCGGGGTAATATTGATGTTCAGGGTAACGCCAATGGCTTTAAATAACACATCCCGATCCTTTGCGCTTAAAGCACCTGATAATCTCTTTTCCAGAATCTTCGGATCGTCTACCACCACCTTGTAGCCATAAATATCTTCGAAATAATCGAATATTTTGCCCACCGGAACATTGCGGAAGTACAATTTTCCATCTTTCCAGGAAGCATATTCGGCAACATTAATTGATTTTTTAAGTAGTTTACCGTTTGCATATTCGGCGATATCGCCAGGTGCTAAAATAAGCGGTTTGGTTTCGCCGGTTTTTAAATCCAGACTGATTTTGCCTTCTAAAAGGGCAATTTCAGTACGGCCCCTTCTGTCGTTTACGTTAAAGGAAGTTCCCAAAACTTCTACATTAACTGCTCCGGTATGTACAATGAAACGTTCGTGGTTTTGTATTTCACCAGTTTTATGGAGGTGATTTACTTTTAAAAAGGCTTCGCCCGAGATCCAAACTTCACGGATTTCATTCTTATTCCAGTTTTTATCATATTTAATCTGCGAGTTGGCGTTTAGGGTTACCATTGAACCATCAGGTAAAGTGATATTCCTTAATTGGCCATAAGGCGTTTCGATATTTACTTTTTGGTTAACCGAATATAAAATACTGATGCAGAACAGGATACCTACTACAACAGCTGCTGCGGCATACCGGTACCAAATTGGGGAGATTTTAACTGTTTTTTTAACCGAAACGGTTTTGGCAGCAATGTTTTGCCAAAGTTGTTTTTGCTCAGTAGCATCGAGGGCATCGGTTTCGAACCGTATCGATAACACGATTTCTCTTGCATCTGCAATTAACGGATCCAGGGTGGGATAAGTATTCCGGACATCCTGCCAGAATAGTTCCGCTGTTTTATCAGGCTGAAGTACCCAGAGGATAAAGGTCTCATCATTGATCAGGTCTGCTAAAGTATAAGCTTTGTAATCGCTTAGCTGTTTCTTCATTATTCTTGATTTTGATCCTATTAGCAGCAACAGCCTTTTTTTACCCCATCAAAATGGATGAAAAATTTTAATTTGTTTTATTTACCTGATTATCAGTTTAGTAATTTTAAATGAAGCAGTGCGTAAAGCAATAATAAATCATCTTTAGAAAGGTTATTACGCAGGTAATCTAAAGACCGGGCCATGATTTTATAACCTGCCTTTACCGTAATTCCCATCACTTCGGCAATTTCTTCGTAACTCAGTTGCTCATGAAATTTAAGGAAGATGGCTTCTCTTTGCCGTGCCGTAAGTTTAGCCAGGGCATTTTGAAGCTGCCCGCTCACCTGTAGCTGCCTTTCATTATCGATGATGGTTTCCTCTATATTTAAAACCGCAAGGAACTGATAGTTTTCTGTTTCCTCGTAAGTTTCATTTTTGCTTAGCTGAAAGGTCTTTTTAAAAATGGCATGCCTGAAAGATTTGTAGAGGTAATTTTTTATATGCGCGGGATCTCCGACAGACTGTCTTCTCGTCCACAGCCCTACAAAAAGATCCTGTATACATTCTTTGATAAGGTCTTTATCTTTGGTAAACTTCGATCCATAATTATACAAACCTGCCGAATAGGTTTTGTAAAGGAATTCGAAAGCAGCTGCATTACCATTTTTGAAATTTTTCCAGTTTAGGGATTCGTTGTTCGGATTATGGTTGTTGTGAATTTGCAAAATATCGGTCTGAATAGATTTAAGGTCCGGGAATGAACAAGTTTAGTCTGCGTCACACAAATTAAGACAGCCAAACATAAGTAAATTCTTTTAAACGTATATTCTGGTTAAATAATCATAGTTAGATTTATTAACTTATTTTTTTATGGCAATCTGCTTCCTACCCAATAAACCGCGGTCAATCGCTCCCTTCTCGCGGAAAATATTTTTCTTGTAACACGCTATTTATTAATGAACTTATAGATAATTGTTATTTAGGTATTATCATCTAAAAAGGAAGTTTAGCGATTCAACCTCATAAAGTCAGTTAACAGATGTGTTTCATTCCTTAAAATGAAACTCACCAGTCGACCTAATCTCCGTGAGCAACTTCAAATCATTTGTTAAATGATTCGAGTTTTGTCGCATAGGGATCACAGAAGATAGCGTTAAAAAACTTAAAAATCAAATGATTGAAATCCTTTTTTTCGTTTGCAGAAAACACCAAAACATGCGATAAATCGCATAAAAAAATTGAGTGATTTGGTGAGTAGTTTTACAGAGTGGCATACTCAATTGGAAACGACTTAAGTTACTTATTTACATAAACTATTTTCTTAACGCCAGTGCTTTATTGTACTCATAATTCATCCGTCCGATGTGCAGGACCGATATTTCCTGAGGGCATTCTACCTCACAGGCCTCTGTATTGGAGCAATGTCCAAAACCTTCGGCATCCATCTGGCCAACCATTTTAATTACGCGATCGGCAGACTCCAGCTTGCCTTGTGGCAATAGTACCAAATGGGATATCTTGGCCGATGTGAACAGCGCAGCGCTAGAATTTTTACAGGTCGCCACGCATGCCCCACAACCAATACAGGCTGCGGCATCAAAGGCGGCTTCTGCGGTATCATGAGCAATAAGAATACTATTGGATTCTGGCGCCTGCCCGGTAGAAGCTGATACATAACCACCAGACTGAATAATATGGTCAAAAGCAGAACGGTCAATTTTAAGATCCCTCAAAACTGGAAAGGCCGCCGCCCTGAATGGCTCGATATAAACTGTTTCTCCGTCTTTGAAACTGCGCATATGCAGTTGACAGGTTGTAGTTCCACTCAACGGCCCATGTGCCCTGCCGTTTATCATCATCCCGCAGGCCCCGCATATCCCTTCCCTGCAGTCGTGGTCAAATTCGATCACCCGCTCTCCTTTTTTTATCAGCCGCTCGTTCAAAAGGTCGAGCATTTCCAAAAAAGACATGTGCTCGGAAATACCTTCAACTTCATAGCTCACCATATCTCCCTTTGATTCCCTGTGCTCCTGACGCCAGATTTTCAAGTATAATTTCATGATAAATTCTTATTAAATATTATTTATAACTTCTTACTGTTAATTTTACCGTTTCAAACACCAGTGGCTCCTTATGTAACGCTGGTTCACTATCCTCACCTTTCCATTCCCAGGCAGAAACATAACAGAAATCTTCATCGTTCCGAACAGCTTCACCATCCGCAGTCTGGAATTCTTCCCTGAAATGCGCACCACATGATTCTTCCCTCTGGAGGGCATCATAACACATCAATATGCCCAGTTCCAGAAAGTCTGAAATGCGTCCTGCTTTTTCAAGCTCGGAATTTACCTGATCATCACCCGTAATTTTCAGGTCATGGTCAAATGATTTTTTAAGTGCCTCAATTTCGATGATAGCCTGTTCCAAACTTTCTTTAGTTCTGGAAAGACCGCATTTGTCATAAAGCAGTTTACCAAGCGTTTTATGAAAATGATCGGCGGAGAGATGTCCCTGAACATTTAGAAACCTATCCAGCTGTTCTCTGATAACCATTTCTGCTTCTGCAAATGCCGGATGATCAGTAGTCACCTTTTCACTCTTTAGTTCTGTGGAAAGGAAATTTGGAATGGTGTAGGGAGCGATAAAATATCCGTCCACGCAGGACTGCAAAAGTGAATTTGCCCCAAGGCGGTTGGCACCATGGTCGGAAAAATTAGCTTCACCCAAAGCAAATAGCCCGGGAATGGTAGTCATCAGGTCATAGTCTACCCAAAGACCACCCATTGTAAAATGGGCAGCCGGTGAAATCAGCATAGGCTCTTTGTAGGCGTCAACACCGTTTATCTTTTCGTACATTCTGAAAAGGTTGCCATATTTCTCTTCAATTTTATCTCTTCCCTGTTCTTTTAATGCTTTTGAAAAGTCAAGGCAAACCGCATTTTTCATTGGGCCTAAGCCACAGCCGGCATCAATTCGTTCTTTTGCTGCCCGTGAAGAAATATCCCTTGGGGAAAGGTTACCAAAAGCAGGATAACGCCGCTCCAGGTAATAGTCCCTTTCCTCTTCGGGAATTTCGTTAGGTACCCGGTCATCTCCTGCTTTCCTGGGCACCCAGATCCTACCATCATTCCGAAGCGATTCAGACATCAGGGTTAATTTTGACTGGGTTTCACCAATTTGCGGTAAACATGTTGGATGAAACTGGATCCAGCTCACCCCTGACATATATGCTCCTTTTTTGTGTGCTCTCCAGATGGCTGAAGTGTTGCAGCCCATGGCAAGGGTAGAGAGATAATAAACTTTGCCGTACCCTCCGGTTGCCAATACAACAGCATTGGCGGCATGCCGTTCAATCTTGCCGGTTTCCAGATTTCGGGCAATGATACCCCTTGCCTTACCATCAACCAATACCAGATCTAGCATCTCATGCCGGGTATAGGTTTTAACTTTGCCTAATGATTCCTGTCTCATCATTGCCTGGTAAGCTCCGATCAGTAACTGTTGTCCGGTTTGTCCACGGGCATAAAATGTCCGGGATACCTGAACACCACCAAATGAGCGGTTGCCCAGGTAACCTGCATACTCCCTGGCAAAGGGCACGCCTTGAGCAACAGCCTGATCGATCAATGCAAGCGAACATTCTGCCAGCCGATAGACATTGGCTTCCCGGGAGCGAAAATCGCCACCTTTTATCGTATCATAGAACATGCGGTAAACGCTGTCTCCATCATTTTTATAATTCTTTGCAGCATTTACTCCACCCTGTGCAGCCACAGAGTGCGCCCTGCGGGCAGAATCCTGAAAGCAGAAAGATTTAACATTGTATCCCTGTTCTGCTAATGTCGCTGCGCAGGATGAACCAGCAAGGCCGGTGCCAACCACAATGATATCAAGTTTTTTTCTGTTGGCAGGATTGATCAGCTTAGAGCGATCTTTATAATTGCTCCATTTATCAGCAAGATTTCCCTCCGGAATTTTAGCGTCTATCATTATGAATTGAGATTAAAATAAATGTAAATGGGTATTAACATAAAACCCAAGGTGATGGCCAGGGAATAGATCCACCCAACAACGCGGATGGCAACTGCATATTTGCGGTGATATAGCCCAAGCGTTCTGGAAGCACTAAAAAAACCATGAAGTAAATGAAATCCAAGGGCAATGAAAGAGAGTTCATATAGAATCACATACCAGCCTTGCTGAAAAGAAGTGATTACAATAGTATAGAGATCTTTATTTCCTTTTGCATCCAGCGGCAGGTTTCCAAACTTGTAAACGTACCAATAATCTTTAAAGTGGATAATCAGGAAGATCAGAATAATGGTACCCAATATTCCCATGTTTCGACTGTTCCAGGAACTGACCTCGCCACGTTTATCATAAACGTATTTTCTGCCTTGCGCTTTAATGTTTACCCTGGTAATAATCAATGCATAAACTGCGTGAGCGATGATGGAAAGATAAAGCACATAAGATATGATCTTGATGAATATGTTTCCGGATAAGAGATGAGAATACCAGTTGAACTGCTCCCTTGCAATTGCGGGCGGCGAGAGTAGCTGGAGATTTCCCAGTAAATGAATGATCAGAAAAAAGCAGAGGAAAAGGCCCGTGGCGGCCATGATCAGCTTATAAATTAATGTTGTTTGTTTCATTTTAAATGCTTTCAAATTTTATCATATGATCACCTACCAAAGGCCAATAACTTTCCACCACATTCCTCCAACGATAAACCAAACCAATAAAAACAGTACGCTCATGAAAAAGCCTTGTTTCCACCAGTCTTTCAGATCTACATATGTACTTCCGAAAAATATTGGCGCGGGACCATGCCCGTAATGGGTGAGCGAACCCATAAGTGATGCACAGGCGCCCAGAAAAATAGCGAGCATTGTTCCTGGTACTCCGACTGCGATACCTACAGCTAAAAAGACTGAATACATGGCCGCAACCTGCGCAGTAGCACTGGCGAACATGTAATGGCAATAAGAGTATACCAGTATGATCACCGGAAAAGCAAGCTGCCAGCTTAAATCTTTCATCTGGCCACCGACAAGTTCTCCAAACCATCCGATGAACCCTAAAGAATTCAGGAATGATCCCATCATCACCAGTGAAGAGAACCAAACGATGGTATCCCAGGCACCTTTTTCCGATTTCACATCTTCCCAGGTGAGCACGCCACATAACAATAAAATACAAAGGCCGATGAGTGCTCCGGTTGTTGCGTCTATGGCAAACAGGTTACCAAAAATCCACAGCACCAAAAGGATAATAAAAGTTGCGACCATCAGCCATTCTTTTACCGTCATCGGCCCCATTTCCTTTAATTGCTTTGCAGCAATAGCAGGAGCTTCTTTGGTTTCCTTTAATTCAGGCGGAAAAACCTTGTATAAAAACAATGGAACCAGAATAAAACAAACCAATCCGGGCACCAGTGCGGCGATGGCCCAGCTGCCCCAGGTAATGGTAACACCAAGGTCCCGTGCGAACTTTTGAGCCATGGGATTACTTGCAGTAGCGGTTAAGAACATGACCGAGGTAATCATATTAGCATTGTAACTACTTAAAGTCAGAAAGGCACCGATTTTGCGGTGCGTCTCTGCTTTTTCAGGTATTGAGCCCATATTTACCGCAATGGATTTCATGATTGGGAATATCACCCCTCCTGCCCTCGCGGTATTGCTGGGTATCGCAGGTGCTAAGATCAAATCAGCGGTATTCAATCCGTAGGCCAGACCCAACGGGCTCTTCCCAAATATCTTGATAAAGCTATAGGCTATCCTTGTGCCGAGCCCTGTTTTGATAAATCCCCGGGCGATAAAAAAAGCGAGGCCAATTAGCCAGATGGTTGAGTTTCCAAAACCGCTCAATGCGTTAAGGATGGACTTGCCTGGATCACCGGGTGCAAGCACCTGAGTTGCCGCACAGAGGGTAATGCCAATAATGGCCATGGTACCCATCGATGCAGCCTTGGAAATGATCCCTACAATGGTTGCAACGAAGATGGCCAGCAAATGCCATGCGTTGGGCTTTACCCCTTCGGGCACAGGTATCAGCCAGATCGCTACACCTACCAATAAAGTGATGATCAGCGATTTTAAATTAATTTCTTTCATGGTTTTTTCTGTTAAAAGCGTATTTGTAGCTGAACGTAACCAAGATTACGGTTGTAGGTTGTAGTAAGGGGAACCTGGTTTTTGAATCGATCAATTGCCACCCCCACCTGAAGTGCTGCGTAAAAATCATCTGCAAAAATCAGCGATACATTGGGGATTAGGGTTTGCCTGGGATTGCTGGCAAGCTTATAATTTTCATCAAAGTATTCATACCGGCAGGAAAACTCAACCGCCCGAAGCCTTCGGCTTTGATGATTATAACGTAGGGTTGGAAAAAAGTAAAAACCCTGCATCTGGTATTCATTGATATCCGGACGAAGCGCCTGTTTATCTGCATTGTACGCCAGAAAATTCGTTCCCTTTTTATATTCAGCCATGAGTAAAAGATCAAATTTTTGTGATAAAAGAATCTTCGCCGTGGCATCTGCACCATAAGCTTTGCCTGGACCACTCGCCGCTAAACTACCTGTTCCCCCATTCAGTCCAAGGGTAAAGTCTTTAAGCAAATCCGTTTCCAGCCTTGCATATAAATTTTTAGTGTTGTTATCATCCGATGACTGGTTTTTGTTATTGCCGTTGTAAGCACCTGCGAAGTAGCGAACCTTCCCACCCTGGATGACGTTTCCCAGAATGGAAAGCCCGGTCTGAAAACTTTGCCAGCCGTTTTTACCAAAGGCGTAGTACTGATTTGAAAAGTCCAGCGTACGGATAATGTCAACGGCCATCACATCTTCAATCCCAAAAAATGGGCGAAACTGCCCTGCCTGAATGTGAAAATATTGATTAAGTGAATATTTGATGTAGGCATTCTCCAGCACCTTATTGCTCGGATCGCTGTTGAACTCTGCCAGGTTAGCCAGGATATTAGCCGAAAAGTGGTCGTTGATATCTCCCTTGACCATTATCCTCGCCCGTTTGACCAGAAAAGAGTTTGTTACGGCTTTGGATACATCCGGATCAAAGTTTTTACCATTGATGTCAATATTCTTGTTCAGCGCCAGAACATAACGGGTCTGCAATACTCCGGCAAAAGATAGTTTCCTTTTGTAGGCAGAATAGTTTTTAAGCGTATCGCTCAATCGGGTCTGGTCTTTTTGTTGGGCGAAAGCAACGCTACTGAATAGAAAGAAAAGAATGAATATAAAACCCTGGGATTTGAGAATGTACATTGAAACAGTTTGCATCATTATAGATTTGTATTTCATGACTTAATTGCCCCGATCATATCCTCGGGACGTACCCATTCATCAAACTGGGCATCGGTTAACATGCCAAGCCTGACTGCGGCCTCACGCAAAGTAATGTTTCCGGCCATAGCAGATTTAGCTACTTTGGCGGAATTGTCGTATCCAATATGTGGATTGAGGGAAGTTACCAGCATGAGGGAAGTTTCGAGGTGTTTTTTGATTCCCTCATAATTGGGCTCTATACCTAAGGCACAGTGCTCGTTGAATGACTGGCAGGCATCTCCGATCAACCTGGCAGATTGCAGAAAATTAGCCGCCATTACGGGCTTAAATACATTTAGCTGAAACTGTCCATTTGAACCCGCGAATGTTATGGCAACATCGTTCCCCATCACTTGCGCGGCAACCATCGTCAATGCCTCATTTTGAGTAGGGTTAACTTTTCCCGGCATGATGGATGAGCCAGGCTCATTTTCAGGCAGATGTAATTCCCCAATGCCACATCTTGGCCCCGACGCCAGCATACGGATATTATTTGCGATGTGCATGAGCGAGACGGCGATCTGTTTAAGCGCTCCATGTGTTTCCACAATGGCATCATGAGCTGAAAGTGCCTCATATTTATTATCTGCTGTACGGAAGGGCAGACCTGTAAAGTCAGCAATATATCCTGCTACCAGAACATCATATCCCGAAGGCGTATTCATACCTGTACCAACAGCAGTTCCTCCTAAAGCCAGTTCAGCTAAGTGATCTAAAGTGTTTCTCAATGCCTTCAGACCGTGGTCCAGCTGGGATACGTAACCGGAGATTTCCTGTCCAAGTGTTAGCGGCGTTGCATCCATTAGATGTGTCCGGCCAATTTTAATGATGTCCATAAAATCTTCAGATTTTACCCTAAGGGTATCCCGCAGTTTTTCAATTCCGGGAATGGTAACATCAATTAAAATTTTATATGCAGCAATATGCATCGCGGTAGGAAAGGTATCGTTTGAAGACTGTGATTTATTGACATCGTCATTGGGGTGGACAAATAATTTTCCTTTTCCGAGTTCATTGCCCTGGAGTACATGGATCCTATTGGAAATGACTTCATTGGCATTCATATTGGATTGCGTTCCAGAGCCCGTCTGCCAGATTACCAGCGGAAATTCATCTGACCATTCTCCTGAAATGATTTCATCACAGACCTGAGAAATCAGATCGCGTTTATCCTCAGACAATACCTCCAGGTCATGATTTGCAAATGCTGCAGCTTTTTTAAGGAATCCGAATGCTTCAATAATTTCTGAAGGCATTGATGCGAGAGGGCCAATCTTAAAATTATTTCTGGAGCGCTCGGTCTGCGCACCCCAGTAACGGTTTTGGGGAACCTGTATTTCGCCCATACTATCATGTTCTGTTCTCGAAAATTGAGTTGCACTACTTATTATATCTGTATCGGATTGCATATGTGATCTATTAGGATTTATGTAAAAGTGGGCAGCTTTTCATGGGTGTGCCATGATGGCAATCATGCAGGATAGTGATGTGCATCAGTACGTATTAACTGTAAATAGCCTACTTTGTATATCGCATAGCCAATTCAGGTATTGCAATTAAATATCCACCTCATGCCTTACCTACAATTAGAAGTCATCAGAAATTATCCTTACGCCTTGAAAAAAGTATTAGCAAAGCGGATTGGAGAAACTTATTCAAGAATCATGAAAGCTGATGCCAACCGCATTACCGTAAGCATCAGGGAACTTGGGGAAGGTGCAATCTGGAGATGTGGTGATCATGAACCAATGCCAGCTGCGATTATGATGTGCGATATCCGCCAGGGCCGCAGTGCACAGACTAGAAAGAAGCTTTCCATAGCGCTTATAGATATGTGCAACGAAGTTCTGGGGCTGGAGACCGGTGAGCTTAACATCGAATTCACACAGCACAGTGGCGACGAGATGTATCACCAGCGTTTGGGAAGCTTTAGTTCAGAGTGGTCACCGGATGAAGGATCTCTTTAATGAAGGAACTGGGTTCTGTGCTTTCAGGTTTATCTTCAAGTCCGATGCAAGCAGCCTTTCATAACCGTACATAGCCATTTCCAGCGCCCGGTCCTGGGCATAAAGGTCATTGTAGATAACCAGTTGGCTATCGATCATTTCGCAGGTGATGTAATTTATGGATATAGATAATGGGGTTTTGAGTACGAAATCCTTTTTTTGATATGCCAAGATTGCTTTACGCATTACGGGTACTTTTGCTTTATTGCCATCTGCTGACAAGATAAGCGAAGCTAGTTTTTCAATTTTTTCCACTCGGATGCAGCCGTGGCTCAACGCCCTGTCTCTGGCCAGGAACAATTTCGGTTGTGGGGTATCATGTAGGAAAACCCGATACGGATTTTCGAACCGGAATACCAGTTTGCCCAGTGCATTATCACAGCCGGAAGACTGCCTTGCAAAGTATTTTTTTGGATGTGCCTTAATGTACTTTAACTTTTTAGCGCTCACCGCAACATAATTCCCTTTTGCATCATAGATAGCAAAATGATTATTGTCCAGATAGCCCGCGTCTTTAATCGCTTTGGGCAACAGTTCATTCACAAAAATAGTGTAGGGTACTTTCCATTCGGGAGCTGTGGTGAAATGTGTTATGAAACTTTCGAGTGTCGGCGTTGGCGATGAGGCCTTACCCACTATGGTTTTAAATATATATACCGAATCTGCAAGATTTAGTTTCGCAATCTGTGCGGGAATATTGATCTCTAGGTTTCGTCCTGGCTTACCCGTATTCCAACGCAGGCGTTCCATATTGATCGTCATTTTCCGGACGCTTTTTTCAGGAAATTCATAGCTGTCCTCCAGGTATTGTCCCCGGACAAGATGCATGTATTTTTGCAGATCACCGTATGCTTTAGACATGGGCCGAACGCTTGCTATCTCATTGTAAAAATCCTTGCTTTCCATTAATTGACCCAATTTGAAAACGGCATCAAAATCACCTGGCTCCCCTTCATCAATTTTAGCTGGCGTCAAAGATGTGTTAAACTTTCCGTAGTGCAGGTGGTTCATAAAAGTGATCATGGCATCAGTCATTAGTACATCAAAGATTGCACGCTGGGCACCGCTAAGCATTTCTGGCTCCTCAAAAAGAATTTCAATCTGTTTATATAACAGGTTGTTCGCATGAAAATTATCCCGGTCCAGTCCAAACTGGTTTACGCAGTCCAGAATCATCATCGCGGAGGCAAGCTGTCTGTTGTGATTTTGCTTTTCCACCCAGGCCAGTTTATAACCTTTTGCTTTGTAAAAGCGTTCCGCAGATTTAGGATAGTTCAGCGTGCCCTGGCATGCCAGGAGCTGCGCTTTGGTCTGCTCAGAAATAAAGGCATCCCTTTTTTCTCCCTCCTTGGTAAAAGTAATGGCCGGATTCTGCGCCAGCGCATTGAACGAAATGTGTATAAGCAGGCAGATCATCCATATAATGAATACCGTTCTATAGCTTTTTGAACGGTTTGCTGTTTTGAAAATATTTTTCATCTGTTTATTTATTAAAAAGGATGGTGAATTTTATCATGATCTTTGAGCAACAAACTTCGGCTTAATCCTTTTCTCCCGAAATGATTAAGGTCAGCCTTTCGGCTGACCTTGCACATCACCACAATTGGACAGAAGACATAAGGCTTTTTATGAGTTTATGATAATTCTTGCTGCGTTTTAATAACCTGCTGTATGAGTAAAAAAAGTTCTTTTTTGAGTGTCCTGTAAGTCGTTGTGAGATGGGTCATCGCATGTTCCATCTGCTCATGCTTGTCTGCCAGGAATTCACCACGGTCAAACACCAGGTCTTCTGTTTGCCCTTCCAGATTTTTGAGGTGTTCGATCAGATGTATATCCGCACTGTACTTATCCTTTTCCAGTTGCAATAGTTTAGTGCCAACACTTTTTAGTGATTCAAGATGTTCAGGACCTGACAGGCGGATAAAATAGTCATCTAAAAGGTGGTGCAGGAAAACGGTTTCGATCTTAAAAAAATCTACATCGGATGCCCAATGCCGGGCTATAGCGTGATATTGACGATACTCTGCGGAGGTGCTGTTTATGCCATTCATAAGTGGAATATTTTAATTAAAAGGTTTAAGAAGGAAAAATCAGTATGGGAACAGGATTATACAGCGAACACCTATCTTTGAAATATTGCTGCGTGAGGAAATTAAAATGAAAATGCTGGTCAACCAAAACCAGGAGGTCTGCCTTCATTTCGCTCACTACTACTTCCAGCGTATCCATAGACTCGCCTTGATCCAGAATATTCAGGAAGAGTTTGTTATAGCCAACATTTAGGCTGACTTCATGATTAAATACTTCTTCTGCCTGACTGGTCTCCATCAGGGGAAGGCCGCTTGCGCCAGAGTGCGCGATAACCAGATTGGCATCCCAACAGGTGGCAAGGTTTACCAGAAACTTTACCGTCCCGATACCACAGAAACGCAGGTCAGTTAAATACACCATCCTTTTGAGTTCATTCTCTGACCATGAGGAAGGAACGATCAGTAGTGGCACATGAATTTTATGTAACAGATTGTTAATGGCTAGATTGACATTTAGCAAAGCATGGGGCAGAAATTCATCCAAACCCTTTATTACCATTAAGATTTCGTTTTCGCTGGCCAGCTTGTACAAATCCCCATTTTCGCACGAAAATGTTAATTCCTGAATTACCGGTTTAAATCCCGGATGGAGCATTTTTCTTTTCAAAAGATTTTTCATCAGCTTTGAATCCACCGATACAGCATCCCTGACCTCTTGAAGGGGTTCAGTCCATCCATACTCCTCAGTAGTTAATTTTAGAGCCGGTAAATTAGCGAGTATGAGATTTACCCCAAGACGTTGTGCCAGAACAAGTGCAAATACGGCAGCATGCTCAGATTCCGGACTCTGATCGTTGATGATGATAATGGATTTCATTTGTTATTTGTTTAAGCTATACGCTGACAATAAAGGTCGGTATAGTTTAAAACAAATGAAATGATGGTGGTCACCTTAATGATTGCGGGTGATCATGATGTTAGCGTTTTGTATGAAAGTAAACCAAAATGACGTGTTTTCTTTTAATCAGCTTGTTGGTACATCTGCTTATAGTAGGCTTCTGCCATTCTCGCTGACTCAAACTCAGGGATAACGCCTTTTATACCATTTTGAACAATATCAAACCATTTTGATGGATGATCGTAGTAAGTAGGCAAAACCGTTTTTTCCAGCGCATCCATCAAGTTGGCGTTCTCTGTGTTATCTCTTTGCTCTTCTGAAAGCGAACCATCAGCAGGCGAAATAAGGAAACAGTTTTCTCCATCTATAGCAAACTCAGGAATCCATCCATCTGGAATAGAAAGGTTGATGGTACCGTTCATTGCCGCAGTCATACCGCTAGTTCCTGAAGCTTCCCTATACATTTTTGGATTGTTAAGCCATACATCTGCTCCCTTTTTTAAAAGTGAGGATAAACCGAGTTCATAACCCACCAAAACCGCACAATTGGGAAATGCCTTTGTTTTATCTATGATGTGATTAAAGATTTGGTTTGCTCCTGTATCTTCAGGATAAGGTTTTCCTGCCCAAATAATCTGTATAGAATATTTTGAATGTTTTAACAGATTCTCAAAACGCTGCCAGTCATACATCAGCAGGTCTGCCCGTTTGTATGCTGCAAAACGCCTGGCCCATACTAAGGTCAGCACATTTTCATCAAATAGCTTTCCTGTCTGGTTCGCCACCTCCTTAAAGAGCAGGGATTTCATTTCTTTTTTTCTCGCTGCTACGCCAAGAGGATCGCTAGCCCTGAGCTTTTCGGCAAGTATAGAATCCTGCCAATACTTTTGATTCTGCGCATTGGTAATGGACACAATCTCACATATTCCATCATAACCTCCCCACATTTCACGGGCCACATCCCCATGAAGTTTGGAAACAGCATTCGCTTTGCCTGAAAACTTGAGTGCTGCCAACGTATAATTGAATTTTTCGCCTTCCAGTCCCAGCACAAATTTAACTTCATGTTCCTGCATGTGGTAAAAGAATGACATCTCTTTTAATAATGAAAAATCATGTTCCTCATTACCTGCAAGCTCAGGGGTATGGGTTGTGAATCGCATTCTTTTTTGGATCTCATCGAGATTTTTGTACTTTGAATACAGATAAAAATTAAGTGGCACCGCATGCCCTTCATTCATATGATAATAATCTGGCTGCAGGTTGAGCTGATCCAACAGCATCCCTCCACCGATACCTAAAATGATTGACTGCGCAATCCGGGTGGCCTCGTTTGGGTCGTATAACCGGTGAGTGATGCTTCTACTCACTTCATCATTTTCTTCGAGATCAGTACTCAGCAAAAATAAAGGAGCAGTGCCAAATGTGGCAGGCCGCAATAAAAATGCTTTGACTTTAACGGTAGCACTATGTACCGGAACAGAAAGGATAATTCCTGTATCTTCTAAAAACGAATAATCTTTCTGAATGAAGGCTGGAACCATATTGTTATTCTTGTCCCTTACCTGGTCGTAATAGCCATATTTCCAGAGCATGCCTATGCCTAACAAATTTTGTTTCAACTCGAATGCGCTTCGAAGATGGGATCCGGAGAGAAAACCCAGGCCTCCGCTATAAATTTTAAGGGATTGGTCAATGGCAAATTCCATTGAAAAATAGGCTACACTGGTTTGATATTCTGCATTGGGGCTATACCCAAAGAGCTCGGTTCTGGTCATAAAAAAGCGTTTTGTTTCTGGATTGTTTTATAGGGGCATAAAGAAGTTGTCATTATGAAGCTTTTTATCATAAGAATCAAATTACAATTTGCTAAAGAGTATCCTACAAAAACCAAACCAATGAATTTATGGCCACTATATTGTACCCTGCTTTTTACAGATTTTTTTGATAAACCTTCCCAAGGGGCGATATGGCCAAAGCATCATATTTTTAGAGACCTCCCTAAATAAATACCGGCTTGAGATCCAGTTTAATAAACCTAGCCTAAAACGTAAATATCGACGGGAAAAACCGGGTCCAATTCCCTCCTTTTCAATTCCCTTTTCACCAGATTTCATTAGCACTCCTTTCAAAGTGAAAATCCGGACGCACGGGACCTAGGAGATCCATAGGCTGGTCATTGTCATTTTTATAAGAATGTTTACTATCCAGAACCAGGTTTGCCCCCATGTACACGATCAGGTTGCTTTTAAATAAAAACCGCACTTCTATTTTCTGAATAATATTCTTCACCCCTTTCACAGACTTCGCAGCATGTTCCGCGGCAAGTTTTTTGGCGTAGCTATCCACGGATCCTTTTAGGGTTACAACGCCATCTTCAACCAAAATCTCTATTTTCTTTACACCTAAAAGGAAATCGGTAGTGATGGCCAGTCTAACTTCCTCCGCTAATTTCTTATCTTTTTTTTTCATTATAATTTCCATTATCAATGGGTCAAATTTGCTCCCTCTCATCATAATATTTCTTTATTTGTATACAGGCTGTAGATAAATCTGATTATCTGGCGCCCTTGAATCTCCAGTTTTTTATTTCTGGCATATCGTCAAGATGGACGTTTATGTATTCTTTATGGCTGGCTAACCTGTCCTCACAAAAGAGGATGAACTCATCGGCCTGTTGCTGGAACCGGGGAACGCGTTTGACCGCTTCCATGGCTAAATGATACCGGCTCATCTGATTTAATACCACCATATCAAATGGTGTGGTGGTTGTTCCTTCCTCCATAAATCCCCGGACATGAAACCGTGCGGGATCAGGCCGTCCATGAACCAGATCATGAATAATACGGACATAACCATGGAATGCAAAAATCACCGGGGCAGCATCGGTAAACAGGTCTTCAAAATATTCCTCACTCAATCCATGCGCGTGATATGCCCGTGGAGAAAGGGACATTAAATCAACCACATTAACAACCCGTACCCGAAGCTCAGGTAGGTGTGCGCGAAGAATTTCCGCTGCTGCAATAGTTTCCTGCGTGGGTACATCACCGGCACATGCCAGGATCACCTCAGGTTCACCAAAATCATTTCCAGCCCATTCCCAGACCGAAGCGCCTTTTTCACAATGCGCTACAGCTTCTTCCATTCCCAACCACTGCAGCTCAGGCTGTTTGCCGGCAACCACAACATTAACATAGTTTTTACTTCTTAAGCAATGATCCATAACCGATAGCAAGGTATTGGCATCAGGCGGTAAATAGATCCTGATTACACTGCTTTTTTTATTGACTACTGTATCGATAAAACCTGGTCCCTGATGACTATAGCCATTATTATCCTGCCTCCATACATGAGAGGTTAACAGGTAATTTAACGAAGCTATTGGTTTGCGCCAAGGAATTTCCTGAGTGGTCTTCAGCCATTTCGCATGCTGGCTAACCATGGAATCGACAATCGTCACAAATGCTTCATAACAAGGGAACAGGCCATGTCTGCCCGTTAACAGGTAACCTTCCAACCAACCCTCGCAAAGGTGTTCGCTCAATACCTCCATTACCCTGCCATCCGGAGATAATTTATCGTCAGTATCGATAATTTTCTCCATGAAGCAGCGGTCAGTAACCTGAAAAACAGCTTCTAATCTATTTGAGTTCGTTTCATCGGGACAGAACAATCTAAAATTCTTATTGGCTGCATTCATGGTAAATATCTCACGCAAAAATTTCCCGAGATTCCTGGTACTTTCAGCTTCAACCGTACCCGGATGAGCTACTTTGATACCGTAGTGTTTGAAGTCAGGCAAAATAAGATCCTTTAACAATAACCCTCCATTTGCGTAAGGCAATGCACTCATTCTTTTATTTCCAACGGGCGAGAGGCAACGCAGGTCAGCGTTTAGCGTACCATGCTCGTCAAAGAGTTTTTCCGGCTCATAACTGCGCATCCATGCCTCAAGGGCTTGCAATTTCTCAGGGTTCTCCTTAACTCCGGCCAATGGAACCTGATGTGAACGGAACGATCCCTCGATAGGCAGATTATTCCAGGATTTGGGTCCGGTCCATCCCTTGGGTGTTCTCAATATAATCATGGGCCATTTTCTCTGGTGGATTATACCTTCAGCCCTGGCATTGTACTGGATTTTTCTGATCTTATCATAAACGATATCCAATGTAGAAGACAGCTGACGGTGAACATTGTGTGGGTGTTCTCCCTCAACAAAAAATACCTCATATCCATATCCTTTGAATAGTTCACTTAAAGCGGTATCATCCATGCGGGAAAATATAGTAGGACTTGCTATTTTGTATCCGTTTAGGTGAAGTATTGGCAACACCGCACCATCTCTTGCAGGATTTAAAAAAGCAACTGAGTTCCAGCTTGCTGCCAGAGGACCTGTTTCTGCCTCTCCGTCACCAATTACGCAGGCGGCAATCAGGTTTGGGTTATCAAACACAGCGCCGAAAGCGTGCATCAGGGAATAACCCAATTCACCGCCTTCATTGATTGATCCTGGTGTGTGGGCACTTACGTGGCTGGGGATTCCTCCGGGAGTAGAAAACTGCCTGAAAAGTTTAAGCATGCCCTTCTCATCCATTGTTACCTCAGGAAAAAGTTCGGTATATGTACCTTCCAGATAGGTATGGGCCACGATGGCAGGTGCGCCATGACCAGGCCCGCACACATATAGAATATCCGCATCGGTATCTTTTATCAACCTGTTCAGGTGGACATAAATAAGGTTTAATCCGGGAGAGGTACCCCAGTGGCCAAGCAATCTGGGTTTAATGTCGTCTGGTGTAAGCAGGTTACGCAATAACGGATTGGCCTGTAAATAAATCTGACCAGCAGATAAGTAATTTACCGCTTGCCAATAGCGGTCTATTTTATCGATTACTGCTTCTGAAATTTCTTGCATAGTATTTTGGGATTTAAGTCTTATAACAGATATACTGCGATAAGCTTTATGGATAAGAATTCTATAGGTTATATTATAATTTTAAAATAGGTCTGGAAATAAAACCAAGACCTTAACATAAAACACCATTATATAAACGGTATCTGAATCAAATATCCTCAACTATTCTGGGTCAGGAAATGATAAGGGTCATGTGGAAAGGAGATGTTAACCATGATATAGGAGATCAGATCTGACCAGTGATATTCTATCTTCCCTGATTATAAATGAGCATTGGGATACTCAGCTGCCCAGCAAGTTTTTTGGTCACACTCCCCTTCAATAACCTGCTAAAGAAGCCATGCTCGCGATGAACTACTACCAATAGATCCATGCGTTTTTCAATCATCAGTTTTTCAAAGGTAGATACCTCATTGTCTCCATTTATTTCCCGAAAATGTATACCGGGATAGCCCAGTGCTTTCCGCAGATCATTTATCATATCATAGATTTTTTCCTTCATTGCCACATCCGCCTTTGTGGACGAAATATGAACTATAAATATTTCGGCCATAAACGATCTGGCCAGCTTCACAAGCTGACTGAGAAAAACGCTGTCCCCCGGAAGATCGCTGAGGTCTGAAGCAAAATAAATACTGCGGATTGGTTCAAACTTTGATTTTAAAGGGATTATTAAAGCTGGCACTTGCAGAGCGTCGATCATCTGCCTTGCCTGGTCCATTTTTAAAAAACTATCCGTGTTATTATTATCATGGGTGCCCATGGCAAGTAGATCTATCGGTCTATCTGAAATAATTTCAGCAACAACATCCTGAAGGCGTCCAGACTGATTGACAATAGTCAGTTGCGGCTTTTTAATATGGGATTGGTCCCGCTCCTGCAAGTGTAACCTCAGTTTATTCAGATTTACTTCGCTCCGGTCCTGGATGACCTCCGGGGATTCCATTGGCCACAAAACCAGTCCAGCATTTGGAAGTTCTGAAGGAATAGTCACCGCATTACAAAGGGTAATATTGGCTTGGATCTTTTTAGCAAAGTCATATGCATAGGCTGCAACATGGTTTGCATTAGCGGAGAAATCCGTCAATAATAGTATATTTTTCATAGCAGGTATTTTATATGTTCCGTCTTTGTTTTATGTTTTGTAAGCACCAATTGCATCGCTTGAATTATTTTTGATGGCCCTTACCTAAAATCCACTTGTATAGTTGAACCAATATCAGCGGTAGTGTACCTGCAAAAATTGCGGCGAGCCATGCCTGTAATGGTATAATATTGAGGTTAAGCACCTGCCGGCTTTGAGGAAAAATATAAACCAAAGCGATAAGAGAAAAGCAGAATATGATTGCCATCCACACAAACTTGTTTTTTGTCACCTCGTTTTTTATCATTCCAGAGCGCAGCGAAGACATATTGAATACATGAAACAATTGGGCGGCAGCCAGGGTAATAAATGCAACATTATTGATGATCTCTACTTTTTCACTTACATAACTCATGCATAAAAAAATCGCGAGCATAACCGAAAGCGTCATGAGCACTGCATAAACCAAAATCACAAACCAGTTACGGTTAGATATAATTTCAAGACCAGGATCTCTTGGAGCCTTTAACATAATCGATTTATCTCCTTTTCCCAGTCCAAGAGCCAGCGCCGGGAAGACATCAGTGACCATATTCAAAAATAGGATCTGTAACGGGAAAAGGATAGCACCTGTCCCCAGGAAGCCCAGTAGGGTTACAATAATAATTTCACTCAGGTTGCAGGAGATCAGATAGATGACGAAGCGCTGGATATTCTGAAAGATCTCTCTCCCATTGGCAACTGCCCGGGTAATTGATACAAAAGAATCATCCTTAAGCACAATATTTGCAGTTTCTTTAGCCACCTGAGTGCCCCTTAGTCCCATGGCAATCCCCACATCAGCTTTTTTTATTGCAGGTGCATCGTTTACGCCGTCACCAGTCATCGCCACCAGAAAGCCAGCTTTCTGATAGGTATCCACGATTTCCAGTTTCTGTTTTGGAGAAGTTCTGGCAAAGACAGTTGTGGAAAGAATCCTTTCCCTCCATTCCTGATCCAGTGAATCTTGCTGGGGTAAAGAATTACCCAGTATCACCTCATCATCGTCTTCTTCCGTGATGCCAACCTGTTTTGCAATACTTAAAGCAGTGAGTGGATGGTCACCTGTAATCATGACGATTTTTATACCTGCAGAATGGCAGGCTGAGATGGCGCCTTTGATATCACTTCGTGGCGGATCTAAGAATCCAACCATTCCCACATAATTTAGCGCTGTTATAAAATCTCCTTCGGGGATTTCATTCAAGTTTTTGAAGGCAAAAGCCAGTACTCTTAGTCCACCTGCTGAAAGCGCTTCTGCATCTGCAAGTATCTTTTCCCGGTCAATGGAAGTGATTTCATTTAAACCAGTTCCAGACTGGATATGTGTACACTTTAAGATTAAACCTTCAACTGCTCCTTTTACCGAAATGAAACATTCGTTACCTTTTTGATCAGCAGTTGCCATCAGTTTAGTTTCAGCGCTGAAGGGAATCTCGGATTTTCTTTGGTAATTTTCTGCAGAGCCCTCTCCGGAAAATGCAGCGGCTTTGTTCAATCGCAACAAAGCAATTTCAATAGGGTCACCAGATATCTTAGATTTTTCAGTTTGATCAGTGGGTGCGTTGTTACAGAGCGTACCGATTTTGACCAGTAGCTCAAAATTTTTCTGGCTTCTATTGATCCCCTTATCATCATACACCAGATGTCCTTTTTCCATAGAAACGTGTACTTCTTCTCCGGGGAAGGACAGCACTTTTACAAAAATCTTATTTTCGGTCAAGGTTCCGGTTTTGTCTGTAAGGATGACGTTCACTCCACCGAGGGTTTCTACCGAGGAAAGTCTTTTCACGATCGCATCTCTTTTTGCCATGCGCAGCATGCCAAAAGCGAGCGCAACCGTTGCTACAATAGGCAGGCCTTCAGGAAAGGCAGCCACAGCTAGCGCAATGGATGTTTCCAGAATTTCTAACCAGGGTTTCCCCTCGATAAATGCAGTGAGTGCAAAGAAAGCCGTCATGAAAATGGTAATGTAAATTAGTTTTTTGGTCAGGTTCCCGATTTTGGTATCCAAGGGCGATTTAGTGGCTGCTGAACGACCGACCATCTCGCTGATCTTGCCCAGTTCAGTATTCGAGGAAATGCCGGTAATAATGACCTTTCCATTTCCGTTCATCACTGCCGTACCTTTGTAAACCATGTTAACTGAAGATGATGGATCGGTTTCTGCCCCCTGAATATCGCTTGTTTTAAGGATCGGAAATGATTCCCCTGTCAATGCAGACTCATCCACCTGTAATCCGTTTGATTCGATAACCCGGCCATCTCCAGATACCATGTCTCCAGCTTCAAGCAACAGCAAATCTCCAGTGGTTAGTTGTTCAGAAAGCACTTCCATGGTTTTTCCGCCTCTGATAACTTTAGAGACACTTAGGTCCATTTCTTTCAACGCCCGCATGGAACTCCTTGCCTGAAGTTCCATAAAAAATCCAATCAGGGCATTAACCAAAATCACGATAAATATGGCGATTGCCTCTAATGCGTTTTTAAAATATAGCGATGCAAATGCAGCAACAAAAAGCAGGTAAACGATCGGGCTGTTGAACTGTTCAAAAAACATCTGCCAGATACTTTTGATCTTTTGTGTGGCGTTAATGTTTAGTCCATACTTTACTGAGCGCGACGAAGCCTCATTATCACTGATACCCTGCTGGCCATCTGTTCCAAAGGCATTAAAAAGTTCACCAAGGCTTAAAGCCGGAACCGATGTGTTATTGGCGGCCAGGTTGTTGTTCATCTTTATTGTATAATTATCAATACCAGAATTGGCATACGATACCATGTTCAGCAAAAGTACCCTAACCTATTGCGGTTAGAAATGATAGCCCCTACCCAAATTGATGATGCTCATCACGGGGTAGATCAATTCTACCTTCGGAAATGGGCAGGACTCGTCCTTATCGATATTCTTTGAAAGAATAAAAACAAAACAATCTCTTAGGACGATGGTTCTATTAACGCAGAGAAAATATTTAGCTGTTAATCAATAAATTATGGAAAATTCCGTATTGCTAAAAGCAATTATCGACAATGCAATAGACGGATTAATTACTATTGATGACCGGGGGATTGTAGAATCGATAAACCCCTCTGCATGCAGGCTTTTTGATTATGCTCCAGAAGAAGTAATCGGACGAAACATATCCATACTGATGCCCCAACCGGATAGATCTTATCATGACCATTATCTTTTCAATTATAAAAAAACTGGTAATGCAAACATTATTGGGATTGGCAGGGAGCTGATTGGTATGAAGAAAAACGGAAGTTATTTCCCGTTTCGTCTCGGCGTGAGCGAGGTTAAGTATTCAGGCAGAATAGTTTATGCTGGCTTCATTCACGATCTGACCAGAGAGAAAGAGGCAGAAGGAAAATTACAGGATTATGCGGCACAACTCGAGGTTCAGGTTGAGGAGCGCACACATTCATTGAGAATGAGTGTAGATGCATTGAAGCGCACGCAGGTAGACCTGAACCATTCACTTGATAAAGAGAAAGAACTTGGCCAGCTAAAGAGCAGGTTTGTGTCTATTGCTTCGCATGAATTTCGGACTCCATTAAGCCTGGTTCAACTATCCGCATCGCTGATTGAACGGTATGCAGAATCACTGGATCAAAAGAACATCGGAAAACATGTAGGTAAAATTAAAGAGGCGGTCCTGAATATCACAGCTATTCTTAATGACTTTTTATCTCTGGAAAAATTAGATAGCGGAATGGTCAAGCCATCCCTGAGTCACTTTAACTTATCGGAAATGGCAGAAGAGATTACCGGAGTGATGCAGGTGGTTCTACGGGGAAAGCAAAAGATCATCTTTAAACACCGTGGTACGGCGCAAAAAATCACACTTGATCAGAATCTTTTGAAAAACTGTATCATCATTTTAATAGACAATGCCATTAAATATTCAGGGGATGAGAGTCAGATTCAGTTTTATACCAAAATAAATGACCATAATTGTACGATCAGGATTTGCGACGATGGGATTGGTATCCCTGAAAGTGATCACAAACATCTTTTCGAAGCCTTCTTCAGGGCACATAACACCGGAAACATATCAGGTAATGGACTGGGACTAAGTATACTCTCAAGATACACAGGATTGATGAATGGACAGGTCAGTTTTAAAAGCAGAATTAACAGGGGAACGTTATTCACACTGACCTTCCCACAAAAAAAATATCATGAGCAAAAAAGTATTGATTATTGAAGATCATGATGAGATCCGGGCGAACCTGGTTGAAATTCTCGAAATGGCCCGCTATACTGTATTTCAGGCAGAGAATGGTAAATTGGGCGTTGATCTGGCCATCAGCCATATTCCTGATATCATCCTTTGTGATATCATGATGCCAGAACTTGATGGATATGGTGTACTCTATATGCTCAACAGGCATGAGCAGACGACAGGAATTCCATTTATTTTTTTAACTGCAAAGGCTGAGCATGCAGATCTTCGCAAAGGTATGGAATTGGGCGCAGATGATTATTTAGTGAAACCTTTCGATGATATGGAGTTGCTAAATGCCATTGATATCCGTTTGAAAAAGAAAGCCGTCAATGATCTGTCCCACAAGAATAAAACTGAGGAGTTCCAAGTTTTGGTTGAGAAAACGGATGGTCTTGCTGAATTCAAGAAGATTATCGAAGAAAAAAAAAGCAGAGATTTTAAAAAGAACCAGGTGATCTATTATGAGGATGATCATGGTAAAGGTCTCTATCTTGTTACACACGGTAGGGTTAAAACAATAAAATTAGCAAAAGATGGCAGGGAGCTGATGACCGGCATTTATGGTCAGGGGGATTATTTGGGGATTAATGCTGTATTAAGTGATAGCGCTTACGCTGATACCGCTACAGCCCTTGAGGATAGTAGTGTTTGCTTAATTCCCTCAGAACAAATGGAAACTATTTTTAATCTATACCCCGAGGTCGCAAGAAAATTTATCCATTTGCTTTCCAGAGACAATAGGGCAAAAGAAGAACAGCTGTTGGAACTGGCCTACCATTCAGTGAGAAAAAAAATGGCCGGCACATTGCTCCGACTTTATGGACAGAAAAACTCAGACGATGACTTAATCAATATTACCCGTGAAGACCTTGCCGCAATGGCATGCATGGCCACGGAAACGGTAAGCCGTACTTTATCTGATTTCAAGGACGAGCTGCTCATTGATAGAAACGGTACAAAAATTACAGTACTTAACCATGAAGGGCTTTCCAGAATGAAAAATTAAAGTCTTTCAAAGTAAAGCATCATAAATATTCTAGTAAAGCATTTTACGGTTTTATAGCTAGCTAATTGTAATCTGCTGCTAAAAAAGCATCCCTTTATAACCGTCCGGGATGACCATTAAGGGAAGATTGGTATGTCTTGCCATTTTTTGGGAGTGGCTGTTATGTAAAATATCAGACGTCAAGCTATGTCTTCTATGGATAACAGCCAGGATATTTGAACCGCCATGACTGCTCAACCAGTTTAACCCGTCTTCTATTTTAGATTGGTATACATTTTCATAGTACATTTTGTTATAAGTGACCTTGGATTTAAGTTCCTTCATAAACGTATCTATACGATGGGTCAACAACCTGTCTTCACGACTGGTAATTACATGGACGATCAGCAGTTCTGCATTTAGTTTACCAGCAAGCAGAGCCAATAGTTGGATAGTTTCCATATCGCCGATATTCAAATCTGTTGCAAAGGCTATCTTTTTTATTGGAACAAAATCCGTACCCTTTGGAATAAGCAAAAGTGGGTATTCGGAGAAATCAATGCTGTCTCTGCTACAGCTACCTTGAATTAAGCGTTTCATGTCGCTATTGCCGGAAAGGCCAAGGATGACCATTCCGATATCATCCATCTGAACAGTTTCCCTAAGGAGATCATTGATAGGCCCAAGTGCGGTGCTAAAATTAATTTTAGGGATATGCCCCTTACCATTGCACGACACAACAAATTCATGATGTAGCTTTTCGGAAAACTTTTCTAACAATGCATCATTGCGATTGGTCATCGTCTGGTGGTCTTCAATTGGCCAGATTACCTGTAAGGGAGAGTCAGCATTTAAAGGTGCAGCATGAATTAGCTGGACATTGGAGCCGAGCTGTCCAGCAAATTTGCAGGCATAATCTGCTGCCTTGTTTGCATTTTCAGAGAAGTCGGTTGCTATAAGAATTGTTTTCATCTTTCCATTTATATATGACAAAGTTTGTTAAACACCTAAGGAAATACCATGATGACCATCAAGAAAAATCATGATGTAAGATTTTAAGCAGCGATGGAATTTTTACAGTCAACAAATTCGGGTTAAACGTCTAATGCAGATTCAGGGGAACTACAACCGGGTATATCAGTGATGTGAAAAACAAAGGCCTAAATAAATTATACTAATAGATCTTAATAACTCTTTTCTCATCTATCATGGATAAGATGGTGACCGTGGTCAATACTTAATAAGATGAAGATCACCATATCAAAGTACGCGATCATGGTATTAAGCGGCTTGAGGCCATAGCTTTGTAAACATGAAGCTACTTCAAAGTTTTAAGAATTTCCTTGATGAGACTGGAAAAGTGGCCAGTTTCACCGGCCGCTTCTTTTCAGTAGGTATACAGCCACGTTATGAAAACCGTGAGCTGCTCAATCAATGCTATAAGATAGGCTATCTATCCTTTCCACTGGTAGGACTGACCTCATTTATCATGGGTCTGGTGTTAACCATGCAATTGCGACCTTCATTGGTAGATTATGGTGTGGAATCACAACTACCAGTCATGGTAGGTCTTGCAATCGTCCGTGAAATCGGACCGGTAATCACTGCATTGATTTTCGCTGGAAAAATTGGAAGCAGTATTGGTGCTGAACTGGGATCAATGAAGGTAACCGAACAGATTGATGCAATGACAGTCAGTGGTATAAAGCCATATAAATATCTGGTGGCGACCAGGGTTTTGGCCACAACACTAATGTTGCCTCTCCTTACCATTCTCGGCGATGGAATATCATTATTTGGTGCGTACCTTGGTGTAAATATAAGATCAGTAACAAGTATTGACCTGTTTTTTCTCCAGGTTTTTAAAAGTCTCGATTTTAGTGATGTTTTACCTGCCATTATAAAAACCCTATTTTTTGGCTTTGCGGTAGGGATAGTCGGTTGCTATAAGGGGTTCAGTTCGAGCAAAGGCACCCAAGGTGTAGGTGTTTCAGCAAATTCGGCTGTTGTGCTTTCCTCCGTAATGATTTTCGTTATCGATTTACTGGCAGTACAGATTACTGAACTACTCGGATTAAACTAATCAATATGGAACCAAAAAATAAAAAGCCCATAATCGTAATAAAAGATCTTGTCAAATCATTTGGGGACAAGGTAATACTAGATGGATTTAACTTAACCGTAGAACGGGGAACCAATGTGGTTATCCTTGGAAAGTCAGGCTCCGGAAAATCCGTTCTGATAAAATGTATCATCGGACTACTTACGCCTGAAAGTGGGGCCATTTTTGTAAATGAGGATAATATAACGGCACTGAGTGAAGATGAACTGGATGAAACGCGTACCAAGATCGGGTTTTTATTTCAAAGCAATGCCTTATACGATTCTATGACGATCAGGGAAAACCTGGAGTTCCCATTGCTTAGGCATTGGGTTGACATCACCCGGGAAGAAGTGGATCGACTGGTGAGTGAAGCTTTAGAAAACGTAGATCTGTTGCACACTATAGACATGATGCCTTCAGAACTGTCAGGAGGAATGTTAAAGCGTGTTGCCCTTGCAAGAACTATGATCCTACGCCCGGAAATAATTCTTTATGATGAGCCAACAACCGGGCTTGATCCGGTAACCTCCAGGGAGATAGAAAACCTCATCTTAAAATTACAGGAAAAGAATCATACCTCTTCTATAATCATATCACACGACATGAACTGCGTTAAAAATACAGCTGATGTGGTAGTGCTGTTGCTGGAGGGGAAAAGCTATGCTCAGGGAAGTTTTGAGGAACTAGCGCAATCTACAGATAAGAATATTAAACAGTTTTTTGATTAAATAAATATGTCATGGCAAATGAAAAAATAAACAGTGTTAAATTAGGAGCATTTGTGCTATCGGGTTTAATACTAATGATATTAGCCTTTTTTATCATTGGAAAGAATAAGAATCTATTCGGCAATGACTTTCAGCTAAAAGCAAAATTCACTAATTTAAATGGTCTCACTACAGGCAATAACGTGTTATTTTCAGGCTTTCAGGCTGGAACCGTGAAAGATATAGCGCTTTTAAATGATAGTACGATTGAGATTACCATGCAGATCGATGAAAAGGTAAAGGCCTTTATCGGTAAAAATGCAGTAGCGGCAATAGGTACAGAAGGCTTGATGGGAAATAAGGTAATCAACATCACTCCGGCAGCAGGCAAAAGCATTAAAGTTGAAGAAGGAGATGTTCTACAGGCAAAAAATATGGCAAATATGGATGAGATCATAGATAAGCTTTCTCAGACCAACAATAATGTAGCGACAATATCAGAGGTTTTAAAGGGGACAGTGATGCGTGTTGACAGCAGCGCAATCCTTAGATTGATTAACGATGAAACCATTGGAGAAAGTTTAAAAGCATCGTTGCTGAATATCTATAGTACCACTAAAAATGCCAGCAAAATCAGCCTTGATTTAAATCAAATGGTTATGGATATCCGAAAAGGTAAAGGAGCAGCTGGCCTTTTACTGACAGATACAACCATTTCTGCAGACCTGAGGGATGCTATCCGTCAAACCAAAATAGCCGTCGGAAACGCAAATTCCATGACGCGGGAACTGGATGGGATGATCAAGTCTATTGACCACGATCTCAATTATGGGAACAATTCATTTAATACCCTCTTGAAAGATTCAGTTATGGCGGAAAACATAAGCCAGACGATGGAGAATCTGCAAAAAGGAACTGATGGATTCAATCAAAATATGGAGGCATTGAAACATAACTTCTTTTTTCGTGGCTATTTCAGGTCTCAGGAGCGACAAAAGAAAAAAGAAGCCAAGCTTGCAGAACAAGCCGCACAGCAATAAATGCTTCTCTACATTTATTACGGTGCGGCCGACGAACGCATCGCATGCGTATCAGTAAGTTTATCAGGACTGCTAAATGAATTATTATCTTGCATATCTGCTGATAGCATAATCCAGGAATGCTAAACGTATCCATCAATCTTGATATTATTACCAACACAAAAAAATCTAAATGAAAATTTGGAGTAAAGTGACAAAAGCAGGACTTTCATAATATCTAGTGAGATTTGCCAGAAATAATAAATGTAGATTGAAAAAGCAGTCCTGCTTTGCATTTTCCTATATTATGGCGATTGCATACTCGGCATTTCAATGCAGCTTTATGCCGACACTCATATTTAGATCATGATTATTTATGATAAAAATCATCTTCTGACAGTTAGATATTGTTGAAATTGCAATTATGCTGGAGCAACTTATTAGAGTTAATGGATAAGTAAAAACCCAGTTTAAACAGCGATGAAAAAAATAATGGTAACCACGGATTTATCCAGCAATTCGAAATCAGCGATTAGAATGGCTATAAGATTAGCAAAATTAAGGAATTCATCACTGAGTGTTTTGCAGGTATGCCACATTCCCAAACCATATAGCTGGACGCAAATAGCATTCGAAAAGTTTTTAAAAAAGAGCATGGACAAGCTTACTGTTGAGCTGAGTTCTTTTGTTTCTGAAATATGCCGTTCAATGGGATTGGAGCCATTCAAATTTAGATCTGTAGTGATTAACTCACTGGAGGTTGTAAGCACGATAATCGATTATGCTGAAAAGGAAAAATTTGAATATATCCTGATCGCTACCCGGGGAGCAGGTATAGTTAAGAAGCTTTTTGGCACCCATACCAGTGAATTGCTGTCGATTTCTAAAATCCCAGTGATAAGCGTACCAAGCAGTTATCGCTACAGACCAATTAAAACGATAATTTATGCAACTGACATGGAAAACTTTGAAGAAGAACTTCCAGGGATTATTGATTTTGCTGCTCCGGTTAATGCCTCAATTCAAATGCTTTCTATCACCCAACCTTTTGAAGGAATAAACAATCCTAAAGAAACGGAGATGCATCTCGTAAAAAAGTTCAACTTCCAAATAAATTTTGTCCAGGTTAATCGAAACATTGTTAATTCACTGATTGAAGATATACACCTGTCAATAAAAACAAAACCGAACTCTATGCTCGCTTTATATTCCCATCATGACCGTTCGGGATTCGAGAAACTGCTGTTTCCCTCTAATGCCGAGCAATATTCGTTCTATTCTAAAATCCCAATCATTGTATTCAATAAGATCGATTGAGTAAATAACTGGCATTTTGCTAAAAGTGGTTCCTCCCTATTTTGGTCTGAAATTGATTAAAATGTAATCTCCTAAAAAGGCACTCCATAAATTCGCCTCCAAACGAGCTTAGTATCATTCATTGGGTAAAACAGTTAGCAAACTACCAAAAAATGGGCAAGAACCCAATAGTGTGCACAGATTTAACTGCAAACTGTCCATTCTGCTTTTACAATTAGGATAATGACAGTGTCGTAAAGATCGATCCCATTATATTCACTTGAGTTGAATCGGCCTTTTCATTTTTTATGTTGTTCTCGGCTTACTGATTTACCAACACTTCCCCAAAGTGCTGCAAGGATCATTTGGCAAAAAAATACTGGGTATGGGCAATAACAACCTCTTTTACTATATAAAAATTAAGCTGTGAATAATTGATATATGTAAATATGCAAAGCTTAAATGAAAAATTAAAAACAGCATATCGAATTTCAATACTGTTCATTTTATCAGCATTTATATGCCAATGTTTAAATGTGTAATATCTTAAGTTTTTCACAGACTCCGGGGTTCCTGCATACAAAATATAAACGGAGACCATTATTAAATGGGATTGCATTTGAATTTTGTAAATTAGCAGGTAAAGAATCTACAGATGTTCAGACACAAAGGGAAAGGTCGTACCTATTCCCATAATCTAAAACTAGCCTCGATCTTATCTGCTGTGGCGGGGATTGTGAATATCTCCGGGGTTTTGTCGGTACATACCTTAACAACGAATGTAACCGGACATTTTGCGTTTTTCTCTGAACAGCTTTTCCTGGAGAACTATAATATGGCTCTTACCTATCTGTATTATATACTGCTTTTTTTATCCGGTGCATTTGTATCAGGGCTGATTATGGAATGGGCATCAAAATACAGATCGCACAATTCTTATATTATCCCCATCTCTCTGGAAATCGGCATCATGCTTTCTATAAGTTTGACCTGCTTTTTAGCTCCTACATGGTATCAGACGTATCCATCTGTTATCGCTTCGGCCTTATTATTTTCGATGGGACTGCAAAATGCATTGGTAACCAAAGTTTCGCAGTCTGTTGTGAGAACCACTCACCTGACAGGACTTTTCACAGATTTAGGTATAGAACTTTCTCAATTATTGTTTTATAAAGAAAACGCTGTGCATAAATCGATACGCATGAGCATTTTCCTTAAAACCATGATCATAAGCGGATTTTTTTTAGGCGGAATGTTGGGTGGACTGGGATATCAGCATTTTCAGCTAAAAATATTATTACTTCCTGTTGTAATGCTGCTGGTTGCCCTATGGTATGACCGCCTGTTATTTCGTTATTACCATTTAAAAAGGAAGTTTAGCGATTCAACGTCAAAATAAATATATTTTATGAATTGATTTAATACCCTTGCCCGCTTATAATTATGATGTGTTTTATCACTAATATCACATCATAAGGGATTTTAATTTCGGTTCATCACATTCTTTTTTCATTGCCTTTTTGCCTCTTTAATTCCTGATTTTTGATACTAAGAGGCTTCATATTTACACCCAATTTCCTAAGTACCCATAATAATAGTTGAATACCGATAAAAGAAGCTACAATAATCCATAATATCCCTCCAAACCCGATTGAAAATTTCGTATTAATTTCAACCAATTCTTTGCGTTTCACTTTAATCATGTGATCCGTATCAACAAGATTACGAATGTCGTCTGTGCGGATTTGCGGGGCAAACAGGGCGGCAACTGTAGACTGATCATTAATACGGTAAATGGTCTGAGGGATCAGTTGAGAATCACCAAGCTGGTCGAAGTAATAATAAGTGTTTCCATTTTTCCATACGGAGCCATAATTGCCCCCAACCATACCTATTTTTTGCCAGCTTCCTTTAGTGGGTTCATCCAACCTGTAAATATGGGTTGACTCGGATTTAAGTCCCGGACTTTTATTCCTGCCCCAGACCTGGCTGGCTTCAGTGTAGAGAATTTGATGACCATCCGAGAAAATCAGCGGTGCAATTTCTTTGAAATTGCTCTTATTGAAAGGATTGTCCCTGGTTCTCAAAACTTTCTTTTCTTTCTTATCAAAGTAAAAAATCCCATCCTTGCTTAGGAATAAAGAATGATAAACATGTGCCCCATTTAGAGACAATACCCGATAAGGGCTGTGCTGCTTGTCAAATGGTATATCATTAACATAGACCATACCTTGTTTAGGATCTATAAGATAATCCTCCTGGTTTTGGGCGTCAATCACTATGGCATGTAAATCAGGATGGTCTTGAAGTGGCAATCGGGTATTTTTGTAATACACATATTGGCCATCTGCCAGGTAGTTTTGATTTTCACGAATATCTCCATCATTGTACCATTCTGAGATTTGTCTGAGGCCCGTAGCATGTGCCTGAGGAAGAATTTTACCCTGGTAGTAAGATAAGTTTCCGTTAGTCACAACTTCCGTTTTCAGGATGGCACGATAAGGAACTGAACTGGCTTTAAGTGTAGTGAGGGGGTAAATATAGGTCTGGGGCTTGTCTCCTATCCCAAGGCCATATAAACTCATCTGACCTAATTCTGAGAAAATTGATAAATCCTCATTTCTCACACTCATTGAAGCACAGTAACAGGTTTGCTTTCCATCGGTAAAGTAATCATTGCCGATTGCCCTGGCTGTAGCCGGATTGAAATCTTTAACAATCAGGTTGCCGCAGTATGCATGATTTTTATCTATGCCAAACTGTCGATTTTGGTAGCTGTCATCAACCAGTCTGAAGCTATTGGCATCAGCCTCCTGAACTAAATAGTCTCCATTACTGGGCACAGATGCATATATCTGTTTCTGATACAGGGTAAATACCCCACCTATTTTCTGTCCTTGATTATATATTACATTACTATCTGGTCCCCTGGTTTCTGAAAAAAGAATAGATATCGAAAATGTTATGATAAAAATTAATAAAACAATGAATGCCGTTTTCCCGACACGCTTATTAATACTTAGGTTCATTTTTTAGGTTATGGAGTAAGAGACGAAAAAATAGCGCATTTCTTAATGTATTTAATATCAATCAAGAAGTTATTATCAGGTAGAACAACATAACTGATAAAATGTTTAAGGTGTAGCAATTAAGGATAAAATAGTTGAAGCATTTAAATATTCACCTCAAAAATAAACACCAAAATTTGGCTTAATCCCTATCTTTTTACCCTTAATAACAATATAAATTAGTGCATTATCCTTCTAAATTGCCCGTCTTTTTCCATTTCCTATTGGTATTCAGGCTTTATTTAGTACCAATTTCTACCCTACCCCCGTTTTTAAACAGATCGTGGGAAATAAAATAACCCTGGTTTATTTTTCCATCTACTTTAATATCTGTAATGCCCCTTCCCTTACCAGGCTTGCTGATGGTTAATACTTTGCCAGTACTGGTTTTCCATTTTACCTCGTCAAAAAGTGGCGCGGTAACGATGTAAGTTGGATCGGTTGCCGAGAATGGATATAAACCCAACGAAGAAAACACATACCAGGCAGACATTTCGCCGGCATCATCCATTCCCGAAAGTGCCAAACCATCGCTTCCTATGCCATATAGTTCATTTAGTATTTTATCAATAATTTTTTGTGATTTTTCTGGCTTGCCAATAAAAGTATAAGCAAAAGGAGCTTCATGATCTGGCTGGTTGCCCTGGCAGTACTGACCAATCATGGTTTCGACATTACGGGCAATATATTTTGGGTTCCAGGGTACAGTAAATAAGGAATCCAGTTTGGATTCGAAGCCTTTTGCACCACCATATAACTCAATTAAACCTTTCATATCATGGGGAGCATAAAACGAAACCTGCCAGGCATTGGCTTCTCTGTACATATATTCGTAATAAGGATATTGCGGATTAAAAGGTTTAATCCAATCGCCATTTTCCAATCTGCCCCTCATAAAGCGCGTAGCCGGATCGAACACGTTTTTATAATTTTTCGATCGGCTCATCAGGATATAATAATTACTGCTATCGCCTAATTTTTTAGCAATTTGAGCGAGCGAATAATCATCATAGGCATATTCCAGTGTTTTAGAAACACCTGCCCTGGCTTTGGTTTCTACATGTGGGTTTTTAACATCAGGGTCTGAAATATACCCTTTCTCAATATATTCTTTCACGAAGGGGCGGGCACCACCATCCACATTGGCATTACGCAACAAAATCTGGTAGGTACCTTTGATATCGAAATCATCTATTCCCCTTAAATACGCTCCAGCAATAGAAGAGGCACCATGGTCGCCATGAAAAAAAGTAGGAATAAAACCCGTTTTATCGCCAACATCTTTCATGGATTTAATTACATCCAGTGTTACTTTAGGCGTAACTAAGCCTAAAAGCACATCTTTATTTCGATAGGTATCCCAAAGCGATGGTTCAGTATAGTAATTGAAATTTCCTTTTACCACATTGCGTTTTGCATCTCTGAACTCACCATTAAAATCACTCCTTAAAGCTGGCCATAAAAAAGACCGGTACAAGCAAGAATACAGCATTTGTTTTTGTTTCTCAGTTCCACCTTTTACCTGGATGTTTGATAAAAGCGCCTCCCATTTCTCTGTAGCCTCATGGCGGATCTGTGTAAATGTTTTATTGCCGATTTCTTTTGCCAGATTTTCCTTAGCATTGTCTATACTCACAAACGATAAGCCGATCTTAAGTTCTACAGGTCCTTTATTTCCATCTGCAAGATGAAGAATGGCATAACCTGAGCGTTTGCCGGCATCGGTAATATCAAGTTTATCTATCTTTCCGTTCACCACTGCATAAAAATATACGTTTTCGCCCCCTTGAAAACCTTGTATGGCCGATGGACCATCTTGTGCGATATTCCAGGTGTTAACGCTGCTATTGGCTTTACCCATACTCAATAGGATTTGTTTGTCGGAATTGTTTTTGTAGGTATATTCATGAAAACCACATCTTAAGGTTGAAGTAAGCCTGACGTTTACCTGGTAATCATCCAAATAAACCTGATAAAACCCTGGTGCAGCACTTTCATTTTTGTGCGAAAACTTTGATCCATATTTACCTTGTGGGTTTGATAGCGGTAAAATAGGAATATTACACAGGTTCCAGTGCCCTTTATTGGTGTGTGCAAAACCATAAATGGTATCGTCTTCGTATTCGTAGCCTGCGCCAGAGCCAAATTCCGTAACCGGACTTAATTGTACCATTGCATTAGGCAACGAGCTACCCGGAAAAGTTAAGCCTGCCCACGATCGCCAGCCCTCTGGTAATTCATAGCCTAAAATTTTAGGATCGGTTAAAGGCGCTGTGCCAATAAACGTATTTACGTATGGTGTTAATTTGGTTTGGGCATGAGATTGGTGCAGGCTCACAACAACTACCATTAGGAGAATGGTTAAGGATTTGGTTAGCAACTTCATTTACATAAAACGTTTTAGTGTTATATCAAATATATAAAATCTATTAGCCCCGTCAATAAAATATCAGAATAGTTACCATTCACATATTCCATCAGAAATTCGTCATTGCGAGGAGGCACGACGAAGCAATCTTACAACGGTCGCTACTTGCAATCGCATTAGGATTGCCCCTTACCTCGCAATAACGTTTATGTAGACAATGATATTCAGTATTATTTTTTTGACCATATAAGACATTTAAGAACCATATAAGCTTACGTGTTCTCATATTTCTTATGGTGTGAAAGCCTAAAGGATTATTTAATGTATTAGATATTCTTACTGTCTAAGGTGGTTAATTAAACAGCATAATCTTTAATTTTTACGACCACCATAAACATCTTAGCTCTCTTGAGTTTTACAGGATGTAAAATCTTAAACCTAATAATTTAGAAAGCGCGTATAGGACGTCATTCCTATTTTTTTCAGGCCACTTGACCTGATGGTTACTCAGCAATGACTACTTTTTGTAGTCTTTCAAATGTTTTAAAAATCGACTATCAATGATCTCAGCTTTTATGAAGAAAATTCAAACCCAAAATGTTAAGATCTGGAGATCTTATAACAAATCTAATGCTTAAATAGTTGAATAATTTGCCAAATATCTGGATGCTTTATTGCCTGGCTTTCCGTGCCTCCTACTCTATTTTATATATCTTTGATTTACACACTAATCAAATAACCAACATGCTTTTAAATTACAGGCAATATATGGTTTGCACCGTATTATCGTGCTTACTACTCCTCTGCTTCACTAACAGGCTATTGGCCCAAAAAAAAGAAAATCCTGCTCTTACAATGTGGGATAATAAACCAGCACAAAAATGGATGACCGAGGCCTATCCCATTGGCAACGGCCGCATTGGCGGGATGATTTTTGGCGGTGTTGATCAGGAACACATTCAGTTTAACGATAATACATTGTGGACGGGTGATGAAAATGACCGTGGCACGTATCAGGCCTTTGGCGATCTGTTTATTGATTTCGATAATAAAGATCAGCAATTTACCAGCTACAGCCGCAAACTGGATATTACTAACGCAGTGCATACTATTAATTACACACAAAACGGCACCCAATTTAAACGTGAGTATTTTTGTAGCTTTCCGGATAAAGTGATGGTGCTGCATTTCACCGCTAACCAGAAAAAAGCTTATTCGGCCATCATTAGCCTAAAGGATGCACATGATGGTACTATAACGGCCAGCGGAAATACCATTCAAATCAGGGGTAAACTACCAAACGGCATGACTTACCAGGCCACTGCTGTAGTTAAAGTAGAAAATGGGAAGCTTGAGGCTATTAAAAATGGTGACAGCGAAAAATTAAAAATAACCAATGCAGATGCGATTACACTAATTTTTACTGCGGCTACCAATTACATCAACAAACGAGAGCAAAACTGGAAAGGCGAAGAACCTGCACCTAAAATTGAGCGCGTATTAAATGCGGTTAAAGCCAAAAGTTACAATAAACTTTTAAAAAATCATATCCAGGATTACAGCCATTTATATAACCGCCTGGCTATAAACCTTGGAAACAGTAATGCCGATGCCCAAAAGCTGCCTACTTATCAGCGGCTGATCAATTATAAAAAGCTAGCAGACCCTGCACTCGAAGCTTTAATTTTTCAATATGGCCGGTATCTCTTAATCAGTTCGTCAAGGCCGGGTGGTTTACCGGCTAATTTGCAAGGTCTTTGGAATGAAAGTAATACCCCACCATGGGGCAGCGATTACCACTCGAACATCAACATCCAGATGAATTATTGGCTGGCAGAGCCTACCAATCTTTCTGAGTGCCAGATTCCGTACCTGGATTATATTAACAGCATGAGAGAAGTGAGTGCTATAGCTACCCGCAAGCAATATCCCAATACCAGAGGCTGGACGGTGAAAACCGAAAACAATATTTTTGGTGGCATGAGTTTTCTATGGAACACCCCCGGAAGTGCCTGGTATGCACAAGCACTGTGGGAGCATTATGCTTTTACAAAAGACAAAAATTATTTAAATAATTTTGCCTACCCGATTATAAAAGAAATCGCTGAATTTTGGGATGATCATTTGAAAAGAAGACCTGACGGTACTTTGGTTTCGCCATTGGGCTGGTCGCCGGAACATGGGCCAACGGAAGACGGCGTAACGCACGATCAGCAAATTGTATACGATCTGTTTACCAACTATATTGAAGCTGCTGAAGTTTTAGGTATTGATGCTGATTACAAAAAACACATTGCCGATTTAAAAGCACATTTATTAAAATCTAAAATTGGAAAATGGGGTCAGCTGCAGGAATGGGAAACCGACCGCGATGATCCAAAAGACCAACACAGACATATCTCCCATCTTTTTGGACTGCACCCGGGAAGGGAAATCAGCACCATTAAAACACCAGAACTTGCAAAAGCAGCACGGGTAACCTTAACTGCCCGCGGGGATGAATCAACCGGTTGGTCGATGGCTTGGAAAATGAATTTCTGGGCACGTTTACAGGATGGAAACCATGCTTATAAAATCTTACAAAACTTTATCACACCGGTTGGTGGTTCAGGTACCGATTATAACAAAGGCGGTGGCATTTATACCAATCTGTTCTGCGCACATCCACCCTTTCAAATTGACGGAAACTTTGGCTATACTGCAGGTATTTCGGAAATGTTGCTGCAAAGCCAAACTGGCGAATTACAGTTTTTACCAGCTTTACCTGATCAATGGGCAACAGGAAGTATTCAGGGTTTAAGGGCACGCGGTAATTTCGAAATTACCGATCTGCAATGGAAGGATGGTAAAATTGTGAAGTTATCCATCAAATCCTTATCGGGAGAAGATTGTATCGTGAGATTCCCCAATGCATTAAAACATGAAATTAAGACCATTGATGAGCAAACATCAGGAAAGGACTTTAAATACAGTTTTAAAACGCAGGTTGGGAAAGTGTATCGTTTTGAAGGATAGCGCGGAGATCGGGTGATGATTTATAGGATTGAATTAGAGAATGATTGAATCACATGTTGGATATAAATTAGCCCATTCTATCATTCAAAACCCACTCATTCAATCATTCCCCTTAAAACATTCCTTTACAAATTTCCGTTTTATCATAAAGAAAATGCCATGAGTACATCCAATAAGATAATAACTGAACATAATGCCAAAGCTGTGGTACTTGATTTTATCAATGCCGTAAATGCCGAAAACTTTGAAATGGCCAGAGCACAACTTAATGACAATATGACTTTTAAAGGTGTGATGGGCGAAAGAAATGGCGCTGATATTTACATCGAAGACATGAAGAAAATGAAATTCAAATACGATATTAAAAAGGTATTTGTAGATCAGGAAGAAGTTTGCCTTTGGTACGATATTAACATGGGTGAAAAAACAATCTTTTCAAGCGGCTGGTACAAACTGGAAGACGAGAAGATTAAATCGTTCCAGGTAATATTCGATCCGAGGCCAATTTTATAAGATTGATTTATCTATGCAACTGTCAGGTTAAGTAATGGCTATTACACTGTATCGTCATTTCGACCGCAGTGGAGAAATCTTTTTACATAGTTCAAAGATTTCTCCATTTCGCTGCGCTTCAGTCGAAATGACGGCGATTTTTTAAATCTGTCATTAATAGCTGAGCTTCAGGATCTTTAGTGGTTTTAAATACCAATAGATTTTTATGCCCCATTACATTTCATCTAATAACTATCGACCAAAATGACCTATTGTAACAAGCATTAACAAACCTGCTTAAGCTTCTTAACAATGATATGGCTATCTTCCAGTTGAAAAAGAAACATTAAAAACTCATCGGTTTCACTGATTTCAATACTTTTAACGGTGCCAGATCGGCCCTTTCCATCTGTTATAATCTCTCCAACCTTAATTTCTAAAAGTGTTGATGTTGGCAAACTATCGTTAACAGTTATCATTTTTGTGAAGGTAAGCGCAAAGTAAAACAGGTTTGTTCAGGAGTAGAAGATACATCAAGGGTACCATCATGCGCATTGGCAATTTCTGAGGCAATGTAAAGACCTAAACCCAGGCCTTTCTGATTGGGTTCTACCTCACCTCTCGAAAACGGTTGAAATAGGCGGTCCATAGCAGCGGTTGGTATTTGTTTGCCCTGATTCGCTACGCAAAGATTAAACTCTTCGGTATTGCTAAATGCGGTAATTTCTACGGCAGAATCTGATGGTGAATAATTTAAAGCGTTAGCCAGCAAATTAGAAAAAAGCTGCGCAATACGTTTCCCGTCCGCATGAACAGGATAATCAAAATTAAAGTTTACCTTAATAGCTCTTGATGGCCAAATGGCCTGTAACTCTTCTACCACCTGAAGCAGCAACTTTTCTAAATCTTCGTCTGGTGTTTTAGTAATGGTAATGCCCTCGCCTAATCTTCCGCTGGCAAAATCGAGCATGTTCTCAATCAAACCATTCATCCTAAAAGAAGAATCTTTTATAATTTTAGTGATACGGCCACTGCGTTCATCTACATTCAAACGCGATAAAAGCTGTGCACTGTTTGAAATTGCATTTAGTGGATTTCGTAAATCGTGACCCAAAATAGCAATAAACTGATCTCTTAAAATAGCTATCTCCTGTTCTTTTTTTAATTCTCTCTCTGTTTTCGCAAGTTCTTCCAGTGCGTCTAAATGAAAGGCAATTAAATCGGCAAACATGGTAAACATACCTGTAACCGTTGGATTTTTCAGTTTAGCAGGTTTAGGATCAATGGCACAAAGTGTACCGAAAAACATACCATTTTTTAACTTGATGGGTACTGAAATGTAACTCTGAAAACCATACATTAACGGCGTATGGTGATGTGCAAAATCGGGATCTTCTGCCACGTGGTCAATGATAACAGCCTGTTTATGCTGCCTGATCTCGTTACAGATGGTCGTTTCAAGTTTAAGTTCGCCTCCCACAGCTAACCCGAAATTTATTTCATCACGAACAGCACAAATAGTCCATGTATCTGATGTTACCCTGGCCACTGCCGAAAAGCCCATTCCTGTGGTTCTACAAACAATTTCTAAAATATTTGCAACTGCAGGAATCTTACTTATAGATTCGATATCGTTAAGGATGGTTTTACTAGAATTTTGCAATACTAAAGGCTATAATTTTCAAGCAATTTACAAATATTTACGTGATGCAAAAAACAGTAACCGGTGTTTTAACACAGCTTTTACATAGATTGATTGCTTTATTCCTAATTTGCGTAGAAAGTTCCGGATTAACATCAATTTTAAAGATAAAACAAAACCGTATTGATTAGAATTGAACAGAATATAAAAACCAGTCAATAACACCAATCAATACGGTTGATTATATTAAGCTTTTAATAAAGCTGGTTTCTCATGATAAGTTTTCCAAAGCAGTTCACCAAATAAAGTGTTAGACCAGGCAAACCAGGCCCTGGTAAAGTTTGCAGGATTGTCTTTATTAAAAGCTTCGTGCATGAAACCTTTGCCAGCGTGCGTTTTACGCAAAGTATCTATACAATATTTAATCTCTGCATCATCTTTAGAAGTTAATGCGCGCATGGTAATGCTCATCGGCCAGATCATGTCCTGACCAACATGCGGACCACCAATGCCTTCTCCAGCAGTACCTTTAAAGAAGTAAGGATTATCTTTTGAAAGTGCAAATTTCCTGGTGTTTTGATAAATCGGATCTTCAATTTTCATGGCACCCAGATAAGGTAAACCCAATAAACTTGGTACGTTCGAATCGTCCATTAAATACGAACTGCCAAAACCATCAACTTCGAAGGCATAAATTTTGCCGTATTTCGGGTGATTTACAACAGCATGTTTTTGAAGTGCAGCGTTTACCTCATCGGCAAGATTTAATAAGTTACTTTCTAATGTTTTATCGCTGTTTAGAGCCTTAATCATTTCAGCTGCCTGCTTTAAGCTTGATACGGCAAAGAAATTAGAAGGAATCAGGAAAGGAAAAATGGTGGCATCATCACTCGGACGAAATGCAGAACAGATCAATCCAACCGGATTTACCGGAAAACCATAACCCGCCATCGGTAAAGAATCTGTAGGTTTTGTGGTTTCCCTTTGGAAATGGTATGGGCCTTTATCTGTTTTGCGCTGTTGCTCTTTAAAAGTTTTTAAAGTGGCCTCAATTCCTTTTTTCCAGTCGGCATCGAATGGTGTTTTATCACCTGTTTTTTTCCAGTAATGGTAAGCTAAACGGATAGGATAACACAATGAGTCGATTTCCCACTTGCGTTCGTGTACACCTGGCTGCATAGCGGTTTCATCAGTTTTCCACTCGCCTACTTTATTGGCATCGCCATAAAAAGCATTAGCATAAGGATCTTTTAAAATGCATTTGGTTTGGTGGATAATTACACCGGCAATCAGTTTTTTTAGCGGCTCGTCTTCATTTACAAATTGAAGGTAAGGCCAAACCTGGGCAGAACTATCACGTAGCCACATGGCATCAATGTCACCTGTAATTACATAAGTATCTGGTCTGCCATTTTTTTCTGAATGATAAACCGTCGTATCTAACGTATTTGGGAAACAGTTTTCGAACAGCCAGGCCAATTCAGGATTTTTAACATTTGCCTGGAAAGTTTTAATGGCAGTATCTACAGCTTTACTTTGAAAATGTCGTTTTGCGGCAGCTACACGTACCACAGGAAATTCTGGTGCAAGATCGGCAGCAAAAGAAAATTTCGATGCAACAACTCCTGCCCCTAACAAGCCTGTGTTTTGTATAAATGTTCTTCTTTTCATTATGATGTATTATGATATTTTGGTTTAATTTTTATGGAACGGAACGCATTCTATTATCAATCCTATAAATGGTAATGATAGCATATTATTCGGTTAGTCCTTAACAAATATTATGATAATTTTTCGAACATCAAAATCATGATGGTCAATTAAACCATTCCTAAATCGATTTTCTTATACATAATATTGAAATGAATGCTAATCAGATTCTGATGTACTAAGGTAATCAAGTATATCTGTAAAAATAATTCTGAATGCCTATATTTAAACATCCAAACCTATTGTTATGAATGCTGATCACATGACCCTATCAAAGCGAATTTTATCCATCGATATATTACGTGGGTTAGTGATGATTATTATGGCGCTTGATCATACGAGAGATTTCTTTCATATCGGTGCCATGACAGGCGATCCGCTAAATCCTGAAACCACTACCGGGATGTTATTTTTTACCCGCTGGATTACCCATTTCTGTGCACCGACCTTTGTTTTTTTATCCGGATTATCAGCCTATCTGTCTGCGCAAAACAAAACACCAGGTAAAGCAAGCTCCTTTTTATTGAAACGTGGTTTATGGTTAATTGTAATCGAAATTGCATTAATTACGCTCGGTTTAACCTTTAACCCATTTTACAATTTCATCATCCTTCAGGTAATATGGGCAATTGGCTTTAGCATGATTTTTTTGGCACTATTCAGCCGCATTTCTTATAAAACGGTGCTCATAACTGGTTTAATATTGGTTTTCGGACATAACCTTTTCGATTTATTCCCTGCGCCTACAAACACAAACGGTGGTATGATCCTGAAAATATTTTTCACGGCGTCGGGAACTATTTTGCCGGTTTCAAGTACTCATCTTGTTGGTGTATTTTATGCCATCCTGCCCTGGACAGGTGTGATGTTTGTGGGTTATGGAGTTGGTGCATGGTATAAAAAAGACTACGTTGCCGAGCGCAGACAGCGCAATTTATTAGTGATAGGCATGCTCACAATCTTCGTATTTATCTCCCTGAGGTTGATCAATATATATGGCGATCCTGCTCCGCGAAAAGAATATCACGACCTGTTTAAAAATTTACTTGCCTTTTTTAATGTAAGCAAATATCCGCCATCATTACAGTATACCGCCATGACTATAGGTCTGGCCATGTTATTTTTGGCTTTCACCGAAAACCTGAATAACTGGTTTACCAGGGTAACTGCTGTGTATGGCGCTGTACCTTTCTTTTATTATGTATTGCACTTTTATCTGCTTCATACCCTACTTGTAGTTGTATTTTTTGCCACATGGTACACAAGTAAGGATATTGTACAAATTCCGTTCTGGTTTAGGCCGGCTACATTTGGTTTTAGTTTGACAATTGTGTATTTAATATGGTTTTGTGTAGTAGCGGCCTTGTATTTACCATGCAGATGGTTTAAACGATACAAAGAAAACCACAAACAGTGGTGGTTAAGGTATGTTTAAACAAAGAAAGTGTATCATAAAGTCGATTTCACATTAGATAATAAAGTTTGTTTTAATAACAGATTGTCATTCTGAGCAAAGCGAAGAATCTTTCTTGTAGTATCACAAATCACTGGTTAGTGCTCATCTGTTAAAGATTCTTCATTGCATTCAGAATGACAGTAAGAATTAATTTACCGATCCCGATTTAACCAATACCTTCTGATAAGCTGGAAGAGTTATATCATCAACAACTATTCCCCTGGTAGTACTGGCATGCACAAAAAAACCATTATTGAGGTAAACCCCAACATGATCTACATCATTGCCGCCAAAAGAGAAAAATACGAGATCTCCTTCCTTTAAACTATCAATGTTTTTACGTTTTACCACATTGGCCTGCTCACGCGAAATACGGGGAAGTGTAACCCCATATATTTCTTTCTCCAGTAAAAAAGCAAAACCAGAACAATCAACACCATTTTTATCCAATCCGCCAAATCGGTACCTCACCCCTGTCCAATCGGTGATGAAACGATAAAGCGGTTTGCTTTGTAAATTTGCCATTGCATCTGCCGCTTTCGAAGCTTTTGTATCACTTTTGACCGTATATTTTCTTGTTCCGCAAGACGAAAGAAAAAATATGATTGCTATTAAAAATAATATATTCCTTTTCAGGTGGAAGTTAAAAGGTATAAGGTTCAAGGTAAGCTGCATAAATAATATATTAATGTATTAGAGATTAAAGATGTTTTGTCCTTAAACCTTACACCCCAAACCTCTAACCTTTCCTAATTTTTTATTAACCGCTGTATTTCGTCTAATTTTAACAGCGCCTCAACAGGTGTTAACGCGTTTACATCCAAATTATTGAGTGTATCGCGGATTTTCACCAAAACAGGATCATCAATCGCGAACATCTGTAATTGGTAAGCCTGGTTCTGTACTTTTTTAATGCTGTCTTTGATGCTTTGTCCTTCTGTACGGTCTATTTCCAGTTTTTTCAGGATCTCATTGGCCCGACCGATTAGTTTTGTTGGCATGCCGGCCATTTTTGCTACATGTATCCCAAAACTATGTTCACTGCCACCAGGAATCAGTTTCCTTAAAAAGATCACCTTATTGGTCATTTCTTTTACCGATACATTAAAGTTTTTAATGCGCGGCATGGTGTTGGCCAGTTCGTTAAGCTCATGGTAGTGTGTAGCGAATAAGGTTTTTGGTCGCGCTGTTGGGTGCTGATGCAAAAACTCAGCAATTGCCCAGGCAATTGAAATACCATCATAGGTACTCGTTCCGCGGCCAATTTCATCGAGTAAGATTAAACTATCATCCGAAATATTGTTCAGGATACTGGCCGTTTCATTCATTTCGACCATAAATGTACTTTCACCTGAAGAAATGTTATCAGATGCCCCTACCCGGGTAAAAATCTTATCTACAATACCCACTTCTGCATCCTTGGCAGGAACGAAGGAGCCCATTTGCGCCATCAGCACAATCAGCGCAGTTTGTCTTAAAATTGCTGACTTACCCGCCATGTTGGGGCCGGTAATCATAATAATCTGCTGACTCTCGGTATCAAGGTATACATCGTTCGTAATGTATTCCTGCCCCACCGGCAATTGTTTTTCAATTACCGGGTGGCGCCCGCCTTTAATATCAAGCACCTTATTCTCGGTAACTTTGGGTTTGTTATAGTGGTTTTTGACCGCTAATTGTGCGAAACACAATAAACAATCGAGCTGTGCAATTAAAAATGAATCAAGCTGGATTGGTTTAATGTAACTGGCTGTTTCATACATTAGTTCATTATATAAACGGATTTCTATAGCCTGTATTTTTTCTTCCGCACCTAAAATCTGATCCTCGTATTCTTTAAGCTCCGGTGTAATGTAACGCTCCGCATTTACCAGCGTTTGTTTACGGATCCAGCCCTCCGGCACTTTATCTTTATGGGTATGGGTAACTTCTAAATAGTAACCAAAAACATTATTAAAGGCAATTTTTAAGGATGGAATTCCTGTTGCCTCTGCTTCGCGTTTCTGGATCTGCACCAGGTAATCTTTACCACCAAAGGCAATTTTACGTAAACGGTCTAAATCTTCGTCTATTCCATCGGCAATTACATTCCCCTTAATCAGCAAAGCTGGTGGCTCGGGCTGCAATTCCCTTTCAATCCTATCGCGGATAGCCAAACATGGATTTAACTGATCTGCTATTTTAATCAGGAAAGGATTTTTAGAATCGGCAGCCAGTTTTTTAACTGCTTCGATATGGTAAAGCGCACGTTTTAAGGCAACCAGTTCTCTTGGACCAACACGTTGCAGGCCCACTTTAGAAATGAGTCGTTCTAAATCACCAATCTGTTTAATGTTATTTAGAAATTCGCCTTGTAGTTCCTCATGTTTTACAAAATACTCCACCATTCCAAGTCGTTCCTGAATTGGTTTCAATTCTTTTAATGGCATAATAATCCATTTCTGCAACAAACGCGCACCCATCGGGGTACAGGTATGATCCAGAATATCGAAAAGGGTTACCGCATTATCATTAGGTGAATTCACTAATTCGAGATTGCGAATGGTGAAACGGTCTAACCACATGTAACGGTCTTCCTCAATACGGCCAATCGAACTGATATGTTGTAGATTCCGGTGTTCAGTTTCGCCCAGATAGTGTAAAATTACACCAGCTGCTACAATTCCGCTCTGCAAACGCTCCACCCCAAAACCTTTTAAAGATGAAACCTCAAAGTGTTTCATCAGGGTTTCGTTTCCAAAATCAGTAGTAAACGGCCATTCATCTAAACCAAAAGTGTAAAAACGGTCGCCGAAGTTTTCGGTAAACACCTGTCTTTTAGATTTCTGAAAAATAACCTCTGTCGGCTTAAAGCCTTGTAAAAGTTTATCAATATAATCGCTGTTACCTTGAGCGATTAAAAATTCACCTGTTGAAATATCTAAAAATGAAACGCCCAGTTGTGTTTTATCAAAGAAAACGCAGGCCAGAAAATTATTCGATTTTTGGTTTACAATATTATCGCCATAAGCTACACCAGGGGTAACCAACTCGGTTACACCACGTTTAACAATGGTTTTTGTGGTTTTAGGGTCCTCGAGTTGATCACATATTGCCACACGTTGACCAGCCCTAACCAGTTTAGATAAATAGTTATCCAAAGAATGGTGCGGAAAACCGGCCAGTTCCAATGCACCGCCATTGGGCCCTGTACCCCTTCTGGTAAGTACAATGCCTAAAATCTGTGCCGTTTTAATGGCATCTTCGCCAAAGGTTTCATAAAAATCGCCAACCCTAAATAGTAAAAGTGCACCCGGATACTTCGCTTTAATTGCGTTGTATTGCTGCATTAACGGGGTTTCTTTATTCGTGTCTTTAGCCAAAACTGAAATTAATTTACAAAAGCCATAAAGATAACACGAATAAGCATTTTACAACTGTTTTGTTGAAAAGTTAAAAAAAAATTGGCTTTTTAACCGGTTAACTGTTTAAATCGGTTAATCGTAGGATATCACAGTTAACCAATTTATATAGTTTAAACAGTTAATTATTATTTGGAAATGAAGGGTTCTGCCCATTTCGGGTTATACAGTCCTGCTTTCCGCTTGTAGTCCCTCTTTTCAATCGGGAGCTACCGCTTCAATCAGGTTTATGAACAAGGGCTCGTTTCTAAAATCACGTTTTAAAGATCTAAAATTTAGACTTTTAATAAAATAAAGGAAATTTTCTTAAATTTATTTTTCGAGGACTATAAATAATAAATCTGATCAAACTATTCCCTCATTTTTGATATGTTTTACAATAACGCTCTTTGTGATATCTATATTGGAAGCGGAGCTGGCAAAAAGCTCATAAATGATATGAAAGCTGCGAAGCGTTCAGTCAAGATAGTCTCCCCTTTTTTATCACCTTATTTGATTTCAGAGTTGATTTACCTAAAAGACAACAACATTGATGTCAAATTAATTACGACAAATAACATAGAAGATTTTTATGGTTATCGTGAAAAAAACATCTATAAACTGATTATTCAAAATAGAAATACGGATGTTCAGAAACAAAAAATCAGAGGTAAGTGGATCAATTTTACAAGACGTCTTTCTTATATTGGCTTTAGTTTAATAGCCTTATTAATTGTCTTGGCTTATTATTTCAAGGATATTAAGGTATTTTTTGGTTTTACGCCTATTATTATCATTTTTTTAATTCAAAGTCTATACAAAACCAAAATAAAAAAACTGCAGATATATTCTTATTACTATACACAGCTATTTCCATTTAAAGTATACATAGCCCACGAAAAAACATCTTTAATTCACAGTAAAATTTACTTAATTGATGACCAGATAGCCTATATGGGATCATTGAACTTTACCCAGAGTGGTACTCAATTTAATCATGAAACCAGAATCAGAACAACTGATGCAAATGCAATCAGGGAAATAAGGAAAGAGATTGACTTGCTTTTTGAACATCCTTATTTACCGGTTGCAGATTTACAGCTTTGGGGCAAACAAATATATATTGAGCCCATTAACTAAAATTAACAATTAATTTTAAAACGTTTTGAGACAAGTGCTGTTACTCTTGTATATATTAACCTAATATTTTTAATTATGACGATCCAACTGAATACCGACAAAAATTTAACCATACACCAGGAATACGACGAAAAAATCCAAACCCAGTTAAGTGAAGGTTTGAGCAGATACAGCGATTTAATTACACGTTTAGAAGTTCATCTATCTGATGAAAATGGCAGTAAAGATGGTTTAGACGATAAAAGATGTTTGTTGGAGGCCAGAATAACCGGAAAAGAACCTTTAGCCGTAACCAATATGGGCAATACCTACGATTTAGCCATTACAGGCGCTTTAACCAAGCTGAAAAGCGCGCTTGAAAAAGTGGCTGGAAAAATGAAAAGTCACTAAATTTCTTCATCGTGAACGTCATTCCCGCGTAGGCGGGAATCTTAAAGCACGAATAGTAAATGCATTATGATTCCCAATTCAAGTTGGGAATCATGCTTTTTAAAGCCTGATTTACAACTCGGCAATATAGTCAATCGTCCTTTCGAGATAAATGAAACGCAGTCGAGAAATCTATTACAGATCTCTCCATTTCTCTATGCTACATCCGATAGCTATTGGATCGAGACGATTCCATTTATATAGTTACTTTTTCCAATTCTTCAATATATCCTAGAAACAGATTGAGCGCTCTCTTTCTGTCATCGGTAACTTCAAATTGAAGTTTATGGTAAAGGTAATCTTCCAGATCGAAATTCAATACCTCCGGTAACCCTTGTAAAACTTCTTTTCTATGATCAAGGCCAAATTTTAAAGCGGCATTAAATTCATCTTTAAAGTCCTGCGAAATCTCTTTGTTGGCCACCCAGGCTGCATACATAAAGGGTAAACCGGTAAAGTTTTTCCACTCCTCACCCATATCATAAGCGTAAGCAAAATCGTCTTTTTTACCAAATGTCCTGTCTCCTATTAAAACAAAGGCATCTGTTTTTGCAGTTGGATCAGTCGTAAATTCCACTTCTTTTTTCCAGTAGAATTTCAGTAAAACTTTGGCTAAATTGTTTGATGTACGGGAATGGGCATCCAGCCTCACCGTTTTAATTTCCTGGGCAGGCACTTCACTAAAAATGAATACCGAATTTACACCACCATCACTTCCGATACAATAATCGGCTACAATATTGGCATTTGGAACCAGGGGAATAGCTGCTACAGGCATTAAGCCAATATCAGCCTGACCGTTAATTACTTTAGCTGCACAATCAGAAGGGATATCTAAACTTAAATCAATTTTATTTATGATGTCAGAATGTTCTAATCCGTATATAAAAGCTTTAGTGTTGGTATAAGCAACAGCCGATATTTTAATCTTATTCAAAGTATTATGTTTTGCGCTTCGCGTTTGGCGTTAAGCGTATTATTAAATTACTAAACCGTCTAAATAGACGGCCTCCGCCATGGTTCGTGTCCTCACGAACTATTACTTATTTCGTTTCGTTTTCTGGAGACACGAAACGGGGCCGTTTATTCCCCAATTACTAAACTATCTAAATGAACGGCATTATTAAATTCGAGTACGGTAAATTTTCCATCTTCAAAACCCATTTTATAAAGTACGGTGTTCTGGTGTGGGAATTCGGTCATCAGGCTTAATGGTTTGTCTAATAATAAGCAAAGGAAAACACGCATTGCTCTACCATGCATACAAAGTAAAACCGTTTTTTCTTCAGGTCTCGTCATCAAAACTTCCATGGGTTGTTTCAAACGCTCGTAAACATCCTGCACGCTTTCGCCACCTTCAAAATGAGCCGTATAATCTCCATCTTCCCAGCTTTGCAACATCTCACGGAAAGCCTCACGCGCATCTTCAGTATTCGGTTTTCCTTCCCAAACACCCCAGGCCAACTCATCTAATCCAGAAAGCTTTTCCCAGGGCAATTTAGCATCAATAAATTTCTGAACAGTTTGCCAGGTACGTTTTAAATCAGAAGTGTAAATCTTATCAAAAGGAATATCCTTATATTTTTGATAAAAAGCCTCTGCCTGTGCCCTTCCTAAATCATTTAAGTCAGAATTTATACCTCTGCCCTGTACTATGCCTTGCCTGTTAAGTTCCGTTTCGCCGTGGCGTATGATGTATATTTCTTTCATCTAATTAATTATTGAATGAGAGATTTTTGAGTGATTGAATGTTAAATTTAACGCTCAATATCCTCATTCACTCATTCACTCATTCTCTCATTCTATTATTCCATCATTCTATCACTAATTCACCACAGGCAGCTTATAATATTGCGGTTTTTTTTCTTCCTCAAAAACAACATGCTCGAAATCCGTAACCACATTATATAACGTATCGCGTTCTATTGCTTTTCTGCCTACTTGTTTGATCAGATTCACCAATTCTTTAGTACTCATTGCAGGTGTTTGCTCTTCTGCACCGGCCATAGAGTATATTTTTGTGGTATCATCTAAAGTTCCGTCAATATCATCTACACCATAATTTAAGGATAACTGCGCCGTTTCGCGACTGATCATTGCCCAATAAGCTTTAATGTGATCGAAGTTATCCATATAGATACGGGCAATGGCATAATTTCTTAAATCTTCAATTACTGATGATTCGGGCACATTGCTCATCTGGTTATGCTGATTTCTGAATTTTAGCGGAATAAAAGTCTGGAAGCCACCTGTTCGATCCTGCAATTCACGGAGTTTTTCCATGTGGTCTACGCGGTGCCAGTATTTTTCGATATGCCCATAAAGCATGGTCGCATTACTGCGCATGCCCAGTTTGTGCCATTCTTCATGTATATCCAGCCATTGCTGCCCGGTACATTTATCTTTTGCAATCTGCTCCCTGATTTCAGGGTGAAAAATCTCTGCCCCACCACCTGGTATTGATTCCAACCCGGCTTCTTTCATCAAACGCATACCTGCTGCATAATCGATTTTAGCCTTTTTGAAAATATAGTGGTACTCTACAGGCGTTAATGCTTTTACGTGTAAATCCGGACGGTGTTGTTTAATGGCTGTGAACAAGGCGGAATAAAATGCCACATCGTATTGTGGAAGCACCCCCCCTACAATATGTACCTCCGTTACCGGTTCACCATCGTATTTTTTAACGATATCGAGCATTTGCTCCATCGTTAAAGCCCAGCCTTCTTCTTTTTGTTTAATTAAACGGGAGTACGAGCAAAATTTGCAGTCGTAAACGCAAAGATTGGTAGGTTCTAAGTGAAAGTTTCGGTTAAAATAAGTTTTATCGCCGTGTTTTTTCTCACGTATGTAATTGGCGAGGACACCGAGGTAACCTAGTTCAGCCTGTTCATAAAGGAAAACACCTTCATCAAATGTAATCCGTTCTCCGTGAAGAACTTTGTGTGCTATGTTTTGTAATTCAGTTGATAAATTGGTATCAGCTAATATTTGTTCAACTTGCTCAGTTGTATTCATTCCTGATTTATTTTGAACAAAAATACAATAATGGGGCGATTTGAAAATCATTTTCTTGTAACAAACCGTGATTTTTGAATGTCAATCTTAATAATTAACCACAGATGAACACGGATAAACGCAGATATTGATTGCTTTTATTTTGTAAAATCTCTTGGCATCGTCATCTCGACTGGAACGTAGTGGAATGGAGAGATCTATCTTTATAGATTTCTCGACTTCGTTGCACTTCGCTCGAAATGACGACGCTTTATAGGAAACTATTAATTAAATAGATCAGTAACGGTTACAAAAAAAGCACCTCTTTTCAGAAGTGCTCTTATTATGCTTTTCACAGGTAGATAAAATTATCTTGCAGCAGGCGTAAAGGTTAATACGATGTTTGCAGTTTTACCACCAAATTCGATTGGCGATTTCAAAATCATTTGTGTGCTGGAAAGATCAGTTAATACTAAACGGTAACCTTCTGTTACGTTTTTAGCTTTATCACCTTCAAATATTTTTTTAAACTGGAAAGTCTGGTCTTTAGGTGCAGCCGACCAGAAGATAGTCTGCATTACCGAACCACAAGCACTTGATGCTGGTAAAGTGTAAGAACCATTGCCACTATTGGTTAAATTCCATGTACTTCCCTGGAAACATTTGTAAGATTTCTCTCCAAATAATCCCTGAACAGCGCCATCAGGCAATCCTTCTAAAGCTACATTACTCACCACCCAGTCGCGAACAACTGTACCTCTGCTACCTGTTACGCCTGCAGTTACTCTTTTTGCAGTATTACAACTTTGTAACATTACTAAAGTAGAACATGCTATTGCGATAGCTATAAATAATCTTTTCATTTTTTGTTTAATTAAATTTCGACAAACTTGTTACATAAATCTTGCCAAAACCATTACGAACCTTAAATTAGCGCCAAATTATTAAATTGCTCCCGATATCATTTCGATCAACATTAATTATCATGAAACCCGAAACCCTTGCTATTCACGCTTCTAATCTTGTAAAAAGTGCTACAGGTGATGTTACGCCGCCAATTAATCTATCTACCACTTTTTTTCGTGGCGAAGATGGTGGTTATCCCGGTGGGCACATGTATAGCAGGGTAAGTAATCCAAACCGGTCTGCTTTAGAAAACACTATAGCAAAATTAGAATATGGTGAAGATGCCGCTGCTTTTTCTTCGGGTAATACCTGCGGATTAGCCATGTTTCAGGCTTTAAAACCAGGTAGCCACATTATAGCACCAGATGATATGTATTGGGGCATAAAAAAACAATTACTTACTATTTTTAACGATAGTTTGGAATTTGATTTTGTTGATCAAACGGATTTAAATCTGATACAATCGAGCATTAAACCCAATACTAAACTGATCTGGATCGAAACGCCATCAAACCCTTTGCTAAAGGTTACAGATATTGAAGAAATTGCAAAAATTGCTAAAGCAAAAAATGTCACCCTGGTTTGCGACAGCACCTTTGCCTCTCCAATTTTACAAAATCCAATATTATTGGGTGCCGATATAGTAATGCACAGCAGCACCAAATATTTAGGAGGCCATAGTGATGTGCTTGGTGGGATTTTAATTACGTCCAAAAAAGATGAATTATGGGAGCGCATCAAAAATATACAACAAACCGGTGGTACGGTACCCTCTCCTTTCGATTGCTTTTTATTAACCAGGAGCATTAAAACCCTGGCTTACCGCATGAAAGGCCATTGCGAAAACGGAAAAAAAGTAGCCGACTATTTAAACGGACATCCGAATGTTGAAGCCGTTTTTTATCCTGGGTTGGAAAGTCACCCACAGCACGAAATTGCAAAAAAACAGATGAAAGATTTTGGCGGGATGATGTCGTTTTTAGTTAAGGGCGATGCTGAAGCTGCTCATAAAGTGGCAAATAAAGTTCAGCTATTTGCACAGGCTACCAGTTTAGGTGGTGTGGAGAGTTTGATTGAACACCGTTATTCAGTAGAAGGACCGGATAGTAAAACACCCAAAAATTTACTCCGTATTTCAGTAGGATTAGAGCATGTAGACGATATTATCGCCGATTTAGCGCAGGCGTTAGGTTAAAGTATAAAACCTATGAGGTCTTTAAGACCTTATAGGTTTCTAGTTATTTCGAACCTTTGTTGCTAAACCCGATTGCAGCGATATCCTTTTTGGCTGTCACCCTGAGCGAAGTCGAAGGGTAGCCAAAAAGATAAAGCGTAAAGCGGGACTGCAATCTCCTAAGGACTACAGTACCCTAATTTTCCAAAACTTACTTAGGATTACAAATCGTGGTCAACTTTAACGAATAGTTAGCCTCCAGTGGTTCGTTAGTTTGCGCTAAACGTTGAGAACCGGTATTGGCAGGACAAGCAATATCCCCTGCTGCATCATAAACCAATTTATTTCCATCTGCTAATAATCCTTTTGGTACATAAACCTGCACTTTGGTAATTGAATAACCAGAAGGAAAATAACGTACATAATAACCATCAGGGTGTTTCGTCCAGATGCCACTTGGCACATCACTTCTTGGTGGAGCCATCCCCGCTATAATAGCATATCTTTCCATGTCGGCATAAGTATAATTCCCAGACGACACCAGTTGACGGATATTATTTTCTGCTTCAAAAACAGCCCTCACAGCTGAGGGTAACTGGTCTTTAGCTTTTTCCATTACATCGAAAGGTAAAATGCCTAAAGCGCCACCTTCCAATTGCGTAAGTTGTTTTGGCGTTAACAATTTAATTGCAGTTACTTTCACTTGTCCGTTAAAATCGGAAAATTTTGTTCTGGCAATAATGGTCCAAAGTAAGGCCTGAATATCATGCTGTTCTACTTCCTGATGTTTTTCAGCGCTTTTTAATATCGCAACTACAATTTCTTCTTTCGAGCCCAAAACGGGGGCAAACATGTAACCATCGCCCTTTGATGGTGCAAAAGTTCCCGCTTTCAGGCAGTAGCTTTTGTTGGTCATTTCGTACAGACCTTCGCAGAGTACAAAACCGCCATCTGGATTTTTAGGCAGTAAATACAAGGGCTGAGCTTTTAAATTTAATGAATTAATAAAATCAGGCAGTTTTTCGCCTTCCCTATTTACGTCTTCAAAATTAGTGGTTATGGCAGCTGGCTGTTTTAAAAACCTGTCTACGCCTAAAGCTTTAGCACCCTGAGCAGTACCGACTTTCAATAATTTATCTTTTAAACCTCCGAATTGGGCGTTTGCATTAGTTAAACACATCCCCGTGAATAGCAGGCCTAAGCCTAGAACTGTTATATTTTTCATCATAATTATATTTAGATAGGTCACACAAACTTAGAATTTTAAGTGTTAATTTTTATATTAAAAGTTTTAATTTGCCGCAATACAATAAAATACATTACTCATTTCCAAACGATTAACAGAAATTCAAAATTTTATTTTGTGAATTAAAATTAAATTCAGACATTTGAAATATTATTTGGTAGAAAGCTAAATAAAAGTCAATCTTCGCAGGTTGATTTATAAAGAAGTGGCGAGAGACTGGCTCGATGACCCACTGGCAACCCTCAGAAAGAGAAGGTGCCAATTCCTGACCGGATAATATGGTGTTATCTGGAGATATAAATGAAAACTGATGAAAACATTAAATCTTCAATCGCTAAGCGACCCCAGTGCAAACCTTAAAAAGGTAGCACAAACTTCTATTTCTACTTTTTTCAATAGGTGTGCAATTACTTGTATGTGCTGTTGCATACAGTAATCTAAAAAATCTTCCTTTTTTGTTTCTTTCAAACTGGAAGGTCCCGAAACATCGGGATACGCCCTGCTAGGTTTTAAAATCAACCTAAATCACTACGTCTCATCATTCAATAAATAAAACAGAAATCATGTCAACATCATATAAATTTGAAACTTTACAATTACACGCTGGTCAGGAAATAGACCCAACAACAGGTTCAAGGGCTGTGCCGATTTATCAAACTACTTCTTATGGATTTAAAAACGCTGAGCATGGCGCCAACTTATTTGCTTTAAAAGAGTTTGGCAACATTTACACCAGGATCATGAATCCGACTAATGATGTTTTCGAAAAACGTATTGCAGCTTTAGAAGGCGGTGTAGCTGCTTTGGCGGTAGCTTCAGGACAGGCCGCACAGTTTATCGCATTGAATAACATTTTAGAAGCCGGCGATAGCATTGTTTCTTCTTCGCACATTTACGGTGGAACTTATAACCAGTTTAAAGTTGCTTTTAAACGTTTAGGTATCCATGTCGATTTTGCGAATCCAGATGTGCCTGACGAATTTGAAGCTAAAATTACCGACAAAACGAAAGCCATTTATCTCGAAACCATCGGCAACCCGGCATTTAGTGTTCCTGATTTTGAGAAAATTGCTGCAATTGCAAAGAAATACGATCTACCTTTAGTTGTTGATAATACTTTCGGCGCAGGAGGTTATTTGTTTAAGCCTTTAGAACATGGAGCAAATATTGTTGTAGAATCCGCAACAAAATGGATTGGCGGACACGGAACAAGCATTGGTGGTGTGATCATCGATGGCGGAAACTATAACTGGGGCAATGGTAAATTCCCTCAATTCTCTGAACCATCAGCAGGTTATCATGGTTTGGTTTTCAGCGATGTTTTCGGCATCGGCGGACCATTTGGCAACATCCAGTTTATCATCCGTGCACGTGTGGAGGGATTAAGAGATCTTGGTCCTGCCCTATCCCCTTTTAATTCTTTCCTTTTATTGCAGGGCTTAGAAACCTTATCGCTCCGTGTACAACGCCATGTTGATAATGCTTTAGAACTGGCTACCTGGTTAGAAAATCATCCATTGGTTCAGGAAGTACAATATCCGGGATTAGCGAGTAGCAAATATAATAACCTGGCAAAAAAATATTTAAGTAACGGCTTCGGTGCAGTTTTATCTTTCGAATTAAAAGGAAGTAAAGAAAATGCCACACAGGTTATTGATAATTTAAAACTGGTTTCTCACCTCGCAAACGTTGGCGATGCAAAAACGTTGATTATCCAGCCATCGGCAACCACACATCAACAATTGAGTGAAGATGAGCAACTGGCCGCAGGTGTAAAACCAAACGCATTACGGGTTTCAATCGGTATTGAGCATATTGATGACATTAAGGCCGATTTCGAGCAGGCTTTTGCATCTATTCACGCTCAGGTTTCTACAGATAGTTTATTAGCCTAGTCCCGTTCATTTTCTGAATACAACATAACAATGAGTACAGCATCAACGTATAATTATAATAAACAGTTTAAATTAGAGAGCGGAAAAAAAATCCGCAACCTGCAAATTGCTTATCAAACTTATGGCAAATTAAATGCAAATAAAGATAATGTAATTTGGGTTTGCCACGCACTGACTGCCAATGCTGATGTTTTTGAATGGTGGGAAGGTTTGTTCGGTCAGAATGCTTTGTTCAACCCGGAAGAGCATTATATCGTTTGTGCCAATGTTTTAGGCTCACATTATGGCAGCACCAACCCATTAAGTACCAATCCGGTAACAGGTTTACCTTATTACCTTTCGTTTCCGCAGTTTACAATCCGCGATTTAGTATCGGCACATCAGTTATTGGCTTCACATTTAGGTATTGATTATATTAAATTATTAATCGGTGGTTCTTTGGGTGGGCAACAAGCTGTAGAATGGAGTATTTCGGAACCGAATAAAATTGAAAATCTGATCCTGATTGCCACCAATGCGGCCCATTCTCCATGGGGAATTGCGTTTAACGAAAGTCAGCGCTTAGCCATTACCACCGATAGAACTTTTTATGCCAACCAACCGAATGGAGGTAGCAAGGGTTTAAAAACTGCCCGTAGCATTGCACTTTTAAGTTATAGAACGTATAGTGCTTATGGCAGTACACAGGTAGAAAGTGTAAACGATAAGACTGACAATTTCAGGTCGTCTTCTTACCAGAATTATCAGGGAGAAAAGTTAATCAACCGCTTTAATGCTTACAGTTATTATTATTTAACGAAAGCTATGGACAGCCACAATGTGGGCCGTAACCGAAAAAGTATTGGCGATGCACTAAAACTAATCAGCGCCAATACACTGGTAATCGGAATAGAAAATGATGTTTTGTTTCCTTTATCGGAGCAAAAATATCTGGCAGATCATATCCCTGGGGCAGAATTTTGCGCCTTGCATTCTGATTATGGACATGATGGTTTTTTAATCGAAACAGATGCTTTGACTAACGTCATCGGAAACTTTATGAAGGAAAGCCGTAATAAAAAAATCATCAAATTACAGCATACGGCCTAAAAAGGTTGAGGTTTAGGGTTTAGGGTTTAGGGTGAAAAATAAAAAGAATAGCTAATATCTGTACTATCAAATTCAACAAAAAATAATATAAAATAAATACAGTTAATCGGTGTAATCTGTTTATCTGTGTAATCAATCTAAAATAATGAGTAAGAATTTAAAAATCGGTTTATTTGGTTTCGGCGTTGTAGGACAAGGTTTATTGGACATTATCCAAAGCCAGAACCTGAACCTGGAGATCATTAAAATCGCGATAAAAGACCCAAGAAAGAAACGTAGCCTCAATAAGGATCTTTTTACTACGGATCGCAACGAAATACTGAACAATACAGAAATTAATACAATTGTAGAATTGATTAATGATGCCGATGCTGCCTACGAAATTGTAACTACCGCGTTAAAAAACGGTAAAAATGTAGTCTCGGCCAATAAAAAAATGATCGCCACACACTTAAAAGAACTGGTAGATTTACAACAGGAATATGGCACTTCCCTATTGTACGAAGGTGCCGTTTGTGGCAGTATTCCAATTATCCGCAATTTAGAAGAATATTACGATAATGAATTATTCCATGCTTTGAGTGGGATTTTTAACGGCTCATCTAATTATATTTTATCAAAAATATTCAACGAAGGACAAAGTTACGATTCGGCATTAAAAGAAGCGCAGGATTTAGGTTTCGCAGAAACCGATCCGATTTTAGATGTGGGCGGTTATGATCCAAAATATAAATTGGCCATTGCTACCGTACATGCTTATGGTTTATTTGTAAATCCAGATGCGATTTTAAACATTGGTATACAGAACCTTTCTGATTACGACATTAAATATGCACGTGAGAAAAATTTCAAAATTAAGTTGGTTCCCACTGCACGCAAGGTAAATACAAAAGATATTGTGACCTATGTACTCCCTAAACTGGTAGCTAAAGATGATTTTCTCTACAACGTAGAAAACGAGTATAATGCAGTTGCAGTTCAGGCAGCTTTTGCTGATAAACAGTTTTTCTATGGCAAAGGTGCGGGTGGCCACCCTACCGGCGCTGCAGTACTTTCTGACATTGCTGCTTTGCGTTACGATTACCGATATGAATACAAAAAATACCATTCGGAAAATGGTGTAAAACATACAGAAGAAATTCTTTTGGAAATTTATTTGCGTTATGCGGATGAAGATCTGATAACATTATTAGAGTTTGATAACATCAGCGAACGTTATGCGGCCAGCAGCTATAAATATGTGGTTGGAACGGTTAAGTTAGAAAGCTTGATTAAAAACCGCGACTTACTATTGGATGAATCTGTTTTTGTGGCCTACACCGGCAGACAGATTTACAAACAGGAGCAATTGAGTGAAAATGTTTTTGCCGAGGAACTGGCAAGCCTATAACTTATTTTTAAGGTTATTTTTTTTATTTGTTTTGTTGTTAAGTACAAAGGCCGGAGCGAGTCCGGCCTTTTGCGTTTACTTAAAATTTTCTAAAATACGCTGCCTGTCTTCATTTTCCTTATCGTTTTTATGATAAAGTTCAATAAAAACTATCTTTTTTTCTTCTTCGAAATAAGCATATATTAACCTCAAACCAGAGTTTACCCCGCGGCCTTTTAAACTATCGCAGGTAATTTTTTTAATCTTAATTACACATGTGGTAATGCCTAAATTATCAATACGAAAACTAAAAGGATTGCGCTCATCAGGCTTTACCCTTAAAATTATCTTTACATCTTCCAAATCAGATTGCAGACTACGATATCGCTTCAAAAGCTTTTTTAGATCCTTGTCAAATTCATTTAGTGATTCAAAAAGCATAATTAATTATTTTCTTCTTCATCATAAACCCGAACAGAATAAGGTAGTTCCCGATAGAAAGCTAAATTATAACTAATATCCTTGCCTTCTTCTGTAACTTCCCAAGGTAAATCTTTATGCGAATAATCGCTTATAGCTGTAGCCGACCAATCGCTCATTTGTTCGATTACTTTATCTATAACATCTTTTTCACTTGCCTTGAGTAAGGTTAAATCAGCTTTTACAAGTGGCAGATAGCGCTTTTGTGGGTAACCTTTAAATTCTGTTTTTATTCGCTGAAGCTGATTGGCATCTATCATTTGATTGATAATAGCATCTAACTTTTGAGGAATAGGGCCATAAGGCAGCTTTTTATACTTCGCACCTGTTAAATGCTCTTCATATAATTCGTAATAATTAAAATCAGAAAAATAAAGGAGTTTATACAGTACAGTTTCGCCAACGTTAGGTTTGCCAGCGCAGTGCTCTAAAATGTAAAGCAAAACGTTTTTAAACTTATTGATATTTAAAGTAGGGATAGAAATGCGTTCTTCTACGAGCTCTTCGTTTGTTTCATCAGGTAATTTTAAGCTTTGATTGGTTAGAAAATCTTTGGTCATAAAATCATCGAGAGAAAAACCCAGAACTACAGATAACCGTTGCATTTCGCTTAAGCTAACACTCCTGTTTCCCAATTCTATTTGTGCCAGGGAGGGCCTTGAAATCGCAATGTTTTTTGCCAGATCCTCTTGAGAGAAACTTTTTATTAAACGCAGTTTAGCTATTCTCTCACCGATTTCCTTTTTAGATAGTTCGTACCTCATAAATCAAAGATAAGATTTGTTTTAAAACAAAACAACAGCATGATCTATTTAAGAACAAGCAGTTATAACAACAGAAAATCAAACCACTAATTTTTTAATCCTGAATTTTAGAGTTACTTTAGTTTAATGTATTTCTCAATAATCACCCGGTCTACCCCTGCTGCTTCCACCTTCTCTATACCTTTCTGAATCAAGGTATCGTTATGGATGGCAAGTTTGAACTTAAAAGTTTTACCCTCCCAGTTTTTATCCTTATAATATTCCAGATGCTCGGTATAATCATCCTTATCTAAAACAAAAGTTCCACCTCCGGCATCAAAGTTAGTGCTATCTTTAACATCAAGACTGTGTCTTAAAAATGCAAAATGGCTGTGATTGAGAATTTTTATCATTTTCAGTTTACCCGAATAATCTGTGGTTTTACTTTTTCCATTTTCAATGGTTGTAGCCGATAGTAACTGCCATGTACCCTGAATATTCAGTTTCTGGTCATTTCCGTTTTTACCAGCACAGGAAAATAGTAAAAGTACTACGAGTAGCATTAAAATATTTCTCATAAATTTATTATTTGGCTGTTTTAATATTACCCTCTGCCGGCCATTTTAATGAGTTTGTGGGCAAGATCTTTACCCAGGTATCCATCAATAATAGCATGTACTCCATATAAAATTGGCGTCATTAAAATAGCCACCGCGAATTTATAAGTATAATTTACCAAACCTATTGCTGCAACCATTTGCCAGCTGTAGTGGTACTGAGGGTTTAAATAAAAGGCAATAAAGATCACCACAAAGCTATCAATCAATTGCGATACCAGCGTTGAGCCCGTAGCACGCAGCCACAACGCGCGTTCGCCTGTTATCTTTTTAATCCGGTGAAAAATCAAAACATCGGATAGCTGTCCTATAATAAAAGCCGTGATTGAACCTACAATAATCCACATGCCCTGACCAAAAATCCCTGCAAATGCATTGTTCATATTTAAGTCTTCACCATTAATTTTTTGGTGTACCCAAAAATCGGCAGCGCTTAAATGCATAGAGCCCCAAACTACCAGAAAGGCGAATGCGATTAAAATTGAAGTAAGGATAGATAAAAAACGGACTTGCTTTACACCAAAATATTCATTTATAATATCCGTCATAATGAAAATGATTGGCCAGGTTAATACCCCTGCCGACATGACGAAGGATAGATGCGGAACACCCAGTAAATTAATATCGAACTTTTTAAAACCCAGCGTTTCTTCGACACTGAATAGCTTAACTCCAATAAACTCTGATAATATAGCGTTTGCCACGAAAAAGCTACCCAGAATGAGTAGTAAACGGCTTTCTTTTGTCTTAAAAGTCATAGACTATAAATCTATAAATAAATAGCATATTTAGCATAGCAATCCTCATATTTTTAACAGAGATCATACAAAGATTACGTAGCCACCTGTTTCAATCGTTCAATATAAAAATTTGATTTTTACAATCGTTCGACTGTAAAAATAGGTTAACAACTTAAATCTCACAATCTTTGCGCCATCAAAAATCAGGTAATCTTCATGGCTAAAAAACAACACTTTTATCTCATACTTATTTTAGGTTCGCTTGCAGCGCTTGGCCCCTTCTCTATCGACATGTACCTTCCTGGTTTTGTTGATATTGCAAAGGATTTGAGAAGTAACGAATCAACTGTAGCCCTTTCACTTTCAAGTTTTTTTATCGGAATTTCTGCCGGCCAGTTATTGTATGGTCCGCTCCTGGATAAATTTGGAAGAAAAAAACCTTTATATTTTGGTTTAGCGCTATATATTTTTGCTTCTTTTTTATGTTTGGCTGTAACTGATGTAAATCAATTGATTGTTTTACGTTTTGTTCAGGCCATCGGGAGCTGTGCCACTGCAGTAGCTTCTATAGCAATGGTTAGGGATTTGTTTTCGGTAGAAGAAAGCCCCAAGGTATTTGCTTCCTTAATGTTGGTTATCGCTGTTTCGCCCATGCTTGCCCCAACCGCAGGTGGCTATTTAATTGCTGCATTAGGCTGGAAATATGTGTTTGTGTTTTTAGGACTGATGGCGATTTTAATGCTCCTGGCTTCCATTTTCAAACTGCCCGAAAGTTATAAGCCTGATCCCAATTACTCTTTAAAACCAAAGCCAATTTTAACCAATTTCTTTACCGTTTTAAAAGAACCTCAATTTTATACTTATGCTTTAATTAGTTCAATTACCTTTTCGGGATTATTCGCCTACGTATCGTCCTCGCCTCAGGTATTTATGAAAATTTACGAAGTAAGTAAGACTGGCTACGGATGGATTTTCGCCCTGTTATCGGTATCGTTTATTGGATCAAGTCAGGTAAATAGCTTATTACTTAGATGGTTTACCAGTAAAAAAATTGTCACCTATGCACTTATTGCTCAATGTATTTTCAGTTTAATCTTTTTGGTTTTTGCGTTAAACAATTGGCTGAGTTTATATTCTACGATAGGCTTTATTGCCTTGTTTTTGGCTTGCTTAGGTTTAATAAATCCAAATGCTGCTGCCTTGTCGCTCGCACCATTTACCAAAAATGCTGGCAGTGCATCGGCGTTAATGGGTGCCTTACAAATGGGATTGGGTGCTTTGGCCTCGGTAATGGTAAGTTTATTTAGCGAACACTCGGTTGTACCGATGCCTTTGGTAATGACAGCCGCGGCCTTTATTGCTTTGTGTTGTCTGTTAATTGGCAGAAGGTTTATCACTACTGAAGTGGAGGCATCGAATGATACTGCTGTTGTAGCGCACTAGTATTATACCACAAAGACACAAAAGGGGGTATCATAAATATAAAATCTCATCCTGAGGGTTAATTTATAGTAGAAAATGAATATTAGTGACAGAGGAGTTCATGCAATAGCTCCCTCAAGCTTTCGTCATTTCGAGCGGAGTGCAACGCAGTCGAGAACCCGAAGGCTCTGCGAAGCAAAATCTGCTAAGATAGATCTCTCCATTCCGCTGCGCTACATCCGATACCTATCGGATCGAGATGACGACCATTCCCTTGGAATCACAAATATGATAGAGTCTCACCGTTTTTTTGTGGTAAAACTAGGGTACAAATAACCTGTAAATCAAATAGCAAACAATTGTACCTACTGCTGCGATGACGAAGCCGCTTAGTCGTTTCTTTTTAATAAAACAGATTAAGATAATTCCGGAGATGGACACCAATGTCATCAGCACTGCTGAAATATCAATAATCCACGACCAGGCCTTACCAGAATCTCTTCCTTTGTGTAAATCATTAATCACAGCTACTGCACCAAACCTGGTTGTGGTTAATTCGTATTTCCCGGTTTCGCGGTCTATAAAAGAATCGGCAAGGTAACCAGGTCCGTTAAAGGTTAAGCTCAGTTCTCTGTCATCCATTCTGAAATCACTTAGCGCACCTTTAACCTGATGTTTGCTCCTAAAAAACTCAACAAGTTGTAACTTATTGATCTTATTGGTATCTGGTTGGTTTACCCATTTTAAGTTTACCGAACCAGAATCTTTAGTAACCATTTCCTTACCGGAAGTAAACCAATCTGCATGATTTAAGGTTAAGCCCGATACTGCAAAGAAGAGCAGGATTGTAAAACTCACCATCGATAAATAAATGTGCAGCCAGCGTGATAAAGCAGCTAACCGCTTTTTCCCTTTACCCTTTCCGCTATCTTTTTTAACCTGCTTTTTTCCAAGGCCGCCAGGTGCAACCGTGATCTTATTTTTTTGCAGTTCCGATTTTTCTGTAGTCAAGAGATGCTGAGGTTAGTTCTGTATTTGGCGTTAATTCTATTTTTTTTGCTGAGCCGGTAAATTTCATTTCCTGAGCAATTACCTGATAAGTGCCGTGCTCGCGGACTACTTCAATAAAAACGGTGTAACTACCTGCTTTAACCAATTTCCCGCTATCGTCTTTTCCATCCCATGATAAGCTATATTTACCAGGGCCACGTGTAGCAGAACTCGTTGAGCTTAGTTTTCCTTCGGCTCCTTTTTTAAACTCATCGCCATTGGCACGATTCCATGATTTTAAATCTGGCAACCAACGTGGTTTATTATACCAAATGGCCAGATTGCGTACCGGTGTTTTAGCTGCATCTTCAATCCAAACGGCCACAAACGGGCGACGAACACGTTTACCATCCGTAGATTCGATATTGGCAATTTCCAAATTCACAACCAACTCATATTTAGGATTCCAAAGTTTATCGGCTTTGCTAACTTTTTCTAAAACAGCAACGGGCTTATTTAAAGCAAGCTCGTAATCAGCCCATTTTTTACTTCTGATTTCTTTGCCATCTTTCGTGATTAACAAATATGCGATATCATTTCTTGTTGAAGTTAATGCTTCAATCTCGGCTAAGGAAAGTACATTAAAAGAAGTAGCCAAAGCCCCTGCTTCGCTGGCATCAGGGCCAATAACCGTTGCGCTAATTATTTCTGCAGCAGGTTTTCCTGTACGAGGATCAACAATATGCGAGTACCATTTGCCGTTTACCTTAAAACCTCTGCGGTAATTACCACTGGTTGCCACAGCCATATTCGATACTTTGATGGTTGTTAACGCAATATCGTTTTCAGCATCAGCTTTAGGGTTTGCTATTTCAATAGCTTCCGGCTGATTTCCTTTGATAACCATATCGCCACCAATATTCACCACCACGCTTTCAATTCCGGGGCTTTGAACAGCTTTTTCGGCAGCTTTATTAATGATATAACTTTTTGCAAAAGAATTTAATGCCAATGGTACATCATCTAAACGCGTTACGGTTTTATCCTGCTCATTTAAGATGTAATGTTTTTGTTTAACCAAGGTAACGGCATTTTGTAATGCTACAGCTGATGGTAAACGGTTTTCGGCAGCTGCCTTTTTCCAAACATCTCCTATTAATTTAGCTGATGCATCAAGCGCACCATTGGTTAATATTTTATAGTTTTCAAATTGTTTTAGAACCTCAAACAAATCTGCTGAAACTTTAGTGGTTTGTTTACCATTGCTCATCCATTTACTAAACTCACTGTTCGCTTTATACGCACTTAAAATACCATCAAGCCTATCGATCTCATTTAATGCATGCGTTTCAGCTAAATCTGCATCTGCCTGGCTAACTGCTTTAAATTTTAATTCTAATGATGTGCCCAATACATTTTCATAATTGGAAACAAATGTTCTCAGGGCTTTTTTAGGATTAACAAATGCAGATGCACTTATTACCAATAAAAAGGCCGCGGTTAAGTGTTTAAACTTCATATTTAATGAATTATTGAGATTTCAATGCAAAGAAAAGAGTTTATTTGGAATAATTTTAAATAAGCAGCATTATATTTGAAATAATACAAAATGCAAGTTAAAATTCACTGATAACCCACTGTTTTTAGGAGACGGTTATTTAACCAGAAGGTTCAATGATTCCTGGAAGTTATTTCCCGATGCACAACAGCAATGGCACGAACATGAGCAACGCCTTTGGCATAGCTTTTTACGCTTTAAGCTTTTTTTCCTATTTTCGCTTATAAGATGCTTCATATACAATCTAAACTTCCTGGCGTAAGTACCACCATTTTTTCGGTGATGAGTAAACTTGCCACAGAACACAATGCCATTAATCTTTCTCAGGGATTTCCTGATTATGCCTGCGATCCAAAACTAATTGAATTGGTAAATAAAGCCATGAAAGATGGTTTTAATCAATATGCACCAATGCCGGGTTCTACTTTTTTAAAGGAAACCATTGCAGAGAAAGTTGAAAAACTATATCACATCAAGTATAACCCTGAAACAGAAATTACAGTCACAGCCGGTGGAACGCAAGCTATTTTTACCGCATTAGCAGCCATTATCAATGCAGGTGATGAAGTTATTATTTTCGAACCGGCTTACGATAGTTACGCACCTACCGTTAAACTTTTAGGTGGCCTGGTTAAAACCTACGAGCTTGCTCCACCTAATTATGCCATTGACTGGGATATGGTTAAGAAGTTGTTTACAGCCAGAACCAGAATGATCATCTTAAATACGCCACAAAATCCAACTGGTAGTATTTTATCGTCAGATGATATGCAATCGCTCATTAAATTAATTACAGGCACCGACATTTTAATCCTGAGCGATGAAGTTTATGAACATTTAATTTACGACGAACAAAAGCACCAAAGTGTAATGCTCTATCCGGAATTAAAGCAAAGAAGTTTTATTGTAGCTTCATTTGGCAAACTTTTGCATGCTACCGGCTGGAAGCTGGGCTATTGTTTGGCACCTGAGATATTAACCAAAGAATTTAGGAAGGTACACCAATTTAATGTTTTCAGCGTTAATAGTCCCATGCAACAAGCCATTGCCGATTACATTAAAGAGCCAAAAAATTATAGTGAAATAGGCAGTTTTTTTCAACAGAAGAGAGATTATTTCAGAAATCTTCTGGCCGAAAGTCGTTTTAAACTTTTGCCTTGTAATGGATCTTATTTTCAATGCGCAAGCTACAGTGACATTAGCGATGAAAAAGACACTGACTTTAGCATTAGGCTGATCAAGGAATTTGGAGTGGCCACCATTCCGGTTTCTGCATTTTACCAAAAAGCAACTGATCATAAAATCATCAGGTTTTGCTTTGCTAAAGAAAACGCTACACTTGCCTTAGCGGCCGGGAAATTAAAAAATGTTTAACCAGACCAAACCAATATACCATGGAAGCACCTGTTTACACTCAAATAGAAAATCTGAAAGTAACTGTTTTTCAGGCCTACCTTTTTTGGGAAAACATTGAGAAAAACCTCTTAAATCTGGCACTTAGATTATCGATGGGTGTAAGGGAAAAAACCGATATTATTATTTTACCCGAAATGTTCAACACAGGTTTTAGCATGAATTCTGAAGCTTTGGCTGAAGAAATGGGTGGTAAAACGATGCAGTGGATGCAAAAAATGGCACACCAATACAATTGTGTGGTTACAGGAAGTATCATTATAAAAGAAAACGATCAATATTTTAACCGTTTGATCTGGATGGAACCAGATGGCAAAAACCAGCATTACGATAAACGTCATCTGTTTGGCATGGGAGATGAAGATCATCACTTCAGTCCCGGGAAAGAAAAACTTATTGTCGAACTTAAAGGATGGAAAATCAGGTTGGCCATTTGTTACGACTTGCGCTTTCCGGTTTGGCTGCGTAATGTAGACCAGGAATATGACATCTTACTTCTGGTGGCCAGCTGGCCTGATAAACGATCGGCACATTGGAAAGCATTAATTCCGGCAAGGGCAATAGAAAATCAGAGTTATGTGATTGCTGTAAACCGTGTTGGGCATGATGGAAACCAGATTTACCACAGCGGCTTATCCATGTGCCTGGATCCTTACGGCAATACGGTTTATTATAAACCTGAAGACGAAGATTTATATACATTCAGTATCAATTACGAAGAACTGGTTAAAGTGAGAAGGCAATTTCCTTTTTTAAAGGATGCAGATCGGTTTACCATTAGTTAAATTAATAACCAATAATCAAATTGCAATTTTCAAACGGAAGTAAAACGATTAATGAATTATAATCAATGTTCAAATCGCAATTTTCAAACAGGATCGTTCGATTTAACAATCTAACAATTACAACAATTCGACAATCAAACAATTAACTATTTAGCCAATTTCAACAATTAACCCAAAAATGTTTAACCGCCGCAAATTTATAAAAGCATCTGCCCTATCGGCCGGATTGCTGGCTATCGATAAAAGCAGTATTGCAAATGTAATTCCGAATGAAGAAAGAAAAACAGGCAATTTCCCGATCGTAATTTCTACCTGGGATTTTGGAATTGCCGCGAATGCCGATGCATGGAAAGTACTTTCTTCCGGTGGACGTGCCTTAGATGCTGTAGAACAAGGCGTTTGGGTACCTGAAGCAGATGAAAAGAATCAATCTGTCGGATATGGCGGTTTGCCAGATCGCGATGGCCACGTTACCCTGGATGCCTGCATTATGGACGAACTCGGTAATTGCGGCGCTGTTTTGGCATTGGAACATATTAAACACCCCATCTCCGTTGCACGTAAAGTAATGGAAAAAACCCCGCATGTGATGTTAGCTGGCGATGGAGCTTTACAGTTTGCTTTGGAGCATGGATTCAAAAAAGAAAACTTACTTACGCCTGCCAGTGAAAAGGCCTGGAAAGAATGGTTGAAAACGGCGAAATATGCCCCTGTAATGAATATCGAAAATAAGCTCTACGAGAAAGCGGCACCGCAAAAACTTCCGGGCAACCAATACAACCACGATACCATCGGCATGCTCGCAATTGATGCTAAAGGAAACATTTCAGGCGCGTGTACAACCAGTGGCATGGCTTATAAATTACATGGAAGAATTGGCGACAGTCCGATTATTGGTGCCGGCCTTTATGTAGACAATGAAGTTGGTGGTGCTACTTCAACTGGTGTAGGTGAAGAAGTGGTACGAAATGTGGGCTCGTTTTTAGTAGTAGAACTCATGCGTCAGGGCTATACACCCGAAGCCGCCTGCAAAGAAGCCGTAATGCGTATTATTAAAAAGAAGCCCGAAACGGCTAAAAATATACAAGTAGGCTTTTTAGCTATTAATAAAAAAGGCGAATATGGTGCTTATGCCATTCAGCAGGGTTTTAGCTATGCGGTCTGTAACGCAGAAAAACAAGATCTTTTAATCAAAGGCAAAAGCTATTATTAATAGCTTGATTTTTTTCAAACGATAAATAAAATGAAACAATAAATGGGGTTATTATCTAATATTTTTGGAAAGAAAAACGTTGCCGAACGCAAGGGTGAGCCTGATATGGTTTATGTGCCGAACGAAGACGAGCGTATGAACTGGGCGATAGAAAAAGCCAATTTAACGCTTTGGTATTTCGAAGAAAGCCTGACTAATCCCCAGCCGCACCATGCTTATTTCTCTGTTAAAGTTCATATTATAGATGGAGAAAATAGCGAGCATATTTGGCTGACTGAACCACATTTTGATGATGAAGGCAATCTTTTTGGTACCGTAGGTAACGAACCTGTAAGTGTAGGCACGGTGAAACTAAACCAGAAAATTGGAATTGATCGCGACCTGATATCAGACTGGATGAGTATTGAAAATGGCAGATTAATTGGCGGTTACACCATAAGAGCGATCAGAGATGGTATACCTGAAAAAGAGAAAGCAGCATTTGATGACAGTATAGGCTTATATATTGATGAAGGGGTTGATCATTTCAAAGCCAATCTTGAAACACCAGAAGGTGCAATATTAGCTTTGGAGAATGCCTATAATGCTAGGGATCTTGATGCTGCAATAGCATGTAAAGATTTCTTCGAGGAAGCAAGAATCATGCTTTCCAAATTGAAAATGGAATTAGATGATGACATCATCACTGAAACAGCAGAAGTACTTAAATTATCTTTTATCAATAATACCGAAGAACATGGTTTCCCTGATTTTTCAGGTCTTCAAAATGCTTTCCCTGAAAGAAAAAAAATTGATGATTCCCATTGGATAATTACTGAAGTATGCTGGTTTCCGGATGGTGGAAAATCAACACAGCTACTCAACACCTATAAATCGCCAAAAGGCTGGGTTGTTTTAGGCCCTGTAGAAACAGAAGAATAATTCAAATTACATCGTATTAATAGAAATGAAAAGTGATCCAATCACACAAAATGCTTGTTTAGAAGTTTGTGCAAATTCTTATGCCTCTGCCTTGGCAGCCCAAAATGGTGGAGCAAGAAGAGTGGAACTTTGCGATAACCTGGCAGAAGGTGGCACCACACCAAGTTATGCCCAAATTGCTTTGGCTAAGAAAAATCTATCCATCGAAATCTGGCCGATTATCCGTCCGCGTGGAGGCGATTTTTTGTATTCTGATACCGAGTTTGAGTTAATGAAAGAAGATATAAAAATATGTAAATCATTAAATTGCGAAGGAATAGTTATCGGAATACTTAAAACAGATGGCACTATTGACAAAGAGAGATGTGCTGAACTGATCGAGTTGGCCAAACCTATGGAGGTAGCTTTCCACAGGGCATTTGATATGAGCAACGATATGGATCAGGCATTGGAAGATTTAATCTCACTCAACATAAAAAGAGTGCTTACCTCTGGAGGTGCTTCTTCTGCAATTCTGGGTGCAGAAAAACTAGCACAACTGGTCAAAAAAGCGAATGGCCGGATTACCATTATGCCCGGTGCTGGGATTAATGAAAACAACATTAAAAACCTTATTGATCAAACCAGTGCCACACAATTTCATGCCTCAGCAAAAGAATTTGTGCCAAGTAAAATGGAATTCAGAAATACGGAAACCAAAATGGGCAGCATCGAAGACGAATATCGATACGAACTCACTTCAGAAACAAAAGTGAAAGCTTTGGTTGATTGTATAAATAAGGTGGTTAATTAACATAGCATTTGCTTTGCAGCTATAACAGATCGTAAACCTATAAGGAAGATATGGTCTTCTCGATAAATCGTCATTGCGAGAAGGCTCTTTCAGCCGGCGAAGCAATCTTTAACCACGGATATTTAGTATGAGATTGCTTCGTCGTTCCTCCTCCCAATGATGAGCCTGTTTATAGGAATCTGTCAATCACACCGTGTAGAACAACTAGATTAAATAGCTCAGGCAGCGGTGTTTCGACAAACTCAACATGATAAGACCTGAAGAGAAATTAATTTTATGATATAGTCTCTTTTATTTAGAGCCTGTTTAAAAATTAAGTAAATCGTATGGCAGTCTGAGCGTAGTCGAAGACCATGCCAACCCATTAATAAAAACAAACCATTGCGCTCAGCGTGACAGCAAAGGATATGTAGTATTTGCTATAAAAATTTAAGCAGGCTCATATAGTTTATTAATCTCCACTTCCAGGAACATAATGCAAGCCTGGCGTAAGGTAATGAAGCAAAACAACTCTCGAATAGCGGTAATTAATTGGTGATAACAACAAAACTACCGTTAAAATTAAACCAACATAGTACCATAGGTTTTCATAAACTAAGGCTAAACCCAAAACATAGGATGCGACACCAATGGTTATGATTTCTGCAACGTTCATGGCATAACTTACAAACATGGCCACATAGAAAAATCCTGGCTCGCGCTCAAATTTTAAGTTGCAATGCGGGCAGTTAACATTTGTTTTTTGTAGTCTGAAAGAATAAGCACTCCCTATAAAAATATCTCCTTTGCGGCAACGTGGGCATTTACATTGTACAAAAGCCTGGAATTTGGATAACTCAGCCATAATCTTCTAATTTGATAGTACAAAGATAAGCCTAAAATTAGACACTAATTTATGATCTAAGTCATGTTTGAGCATTGTTTATCAGCTCGCTCGTCATTATTTATTGGTCCTTCATGCTAACCCAATAAAACGCTAAACTTTTACAATCTTCCCTTTAATGGTTTTGATCAGGCCTTTCTCCGCTAATATTTTAGTGCTACGGATAACAGTTTCTACCCTTAAGCCAGTCATATCGGCTAATTCCTGTCGCGTTACTTTTAAATTTTCACCTACAGCAATATCGCCAAGGAGATAATTGATCATCGTTAACAAACGATGATCGGCCTTTTCGCTCGCCAGTTCCTCCAGCATCATCGATTTATAAAAAAGACGGTTACTTAAAGTACGGATCAGCTCCATGCTAAAATCAGGCTCATTTTTAATCAGTTCAAAAAAATCTTCTTTATTTACCGCAATAAGCTGCGAATCTTTATTGGCAATGGTAAAGGCTAAATAAGGCCGGTCGATTAATAAAGCAGGTTCACCGAAATACTGCCCCGTTTTAAAAACGCCCTGAATAAATTCTTTTCCCTCATCGCTCACAGTAACCATTCGCACCTCGCCCGATTTGATGAAATACACGTAACGCGGCTGCATCCCCGGTTCGTAAATAACCGAATCTTTTGAATAGCTTTTGAGTTTTAAACCTCTATCAATCAATTTTTGGAAGTTCATTATTGTTCAGGTAAATCAGTATAAAGATTCTTCATTGCATTCAGAATGACAAAACTCACCAGTACTACCCCAGCGTTTCTTTCATTAAAAGAGTATAAAATGCTTTAAGTGTAATACCCATTGCGGCTACCTGCTGTGGAATAAAGCTGGTTGCTGTTTGTCCGGGAATGGTATTGATTTCGATAAAATAAAATTTACCGGTTCCTTCCTCAAGAAAGTAATCAACGCGTACCACTCCCCTGCAATTTAATTTATGATATACATCCTTTACCACCTGTTGCACACGGCTCACTTCTTCGGCACTCATTCTGCCGGGAGTAATTTCTTCTGTTGCGCCAGGCGTATACTTTGCTTCGAAATCGAAAAACTCATTTTTCGGGATTACTTCTGTTGCAGGTAAAACAACGACTTTGCCCTCAGCGCCAAAAATGCCGATCGAAAACTCCCTGCCACTTACAAACTCTTCTATTAAAATCTGACTATCTTCTTTAAATGCTTTTTCAATGGCCATTTCCAGATCATCCGCATGTTTTACCTTGGTCATGCCAATACTACTGCCCCCGCTGTTGGGTTTAACAAAATAAGGCAATCTTAAATCTTGCTTAATCTGATTTAAATTGTAGTTGCCACCTTTAAATATCTGAACAGATTTTGCGGTGTGCAGGTTATCAATGCCTTCTACAACAGCTTTGGTATAACCTTTATTCATGGTAATGGACGAGGTTAATGCATCGCAGGCAGTATATGGGATACCTAACATATCGAAATAGCCCTGCAATTTTCCATCCTCGCCAGGTGAACCATGTATGGCAAGAAAAATACCATCAAACTTAATTTTTCTTCCTTCAAGTGTTAAGGAAAAATCATTTTTATCAATTTCAATCTTAACAGAATCTGCAGGTTCATAAAACCAGCCCTTTTCGTTCAGCATAATCTTATATACATCGTATAAATCGGAGTCGATATTCTGAGCAATAGTGGCTGCGCTTTTTACAGAAACAACCCATTCGCCTGTGGTACCGCCTGTTAACAATGCTATCGTTTTCTTCATGTTAAAAATCCTTTTTATAAATAGAAATTGAATATAAATATATCCTCAAAAATATAAATATCTTTGTGCTTTAGTATTATTGAAGGAGAATTATTGAAGGAGTGAGTAATTGAATGATTGGGTGAAGAAATAGATTCGATAATTCAATCCATCATTAAAATAGTTACATTTGAGCTTGTACGCATAACCCAAATTAAGATTCATGTCTAAATTTACAGAGTATTTAAAATCCAAATCGTTTAGAAACAACATATTAGCTGCGATAGTAACCGTTGTAGTGCTTTTATTGGTTGCTTTTTTTAGTTTAAGATATTACACCAAACACGGACAGGGCCTAAATGTACCTATGGTTAAAGGTTTATCTTTTGAGCAGGCCGTTCAGAAACTGGAAAATGCCGGATTAAAATATGAAGTAGATTCTGTTTTTATCATGGATCAACCTGCCGGAATTGTAATTGACCAGGATCCTGACCCCAATACTTTTGTAAAAGATAACCGTACCATTTATTTAACCATTAATGCAGGCAAAACACCGAATACAAAATTCCCTGATATAGCGTTTAAAACTTTAAGAGAAGCCCAGGCCATTATAGAGAGTTCGAGATTAAAGCTCGGAGACACGACCTATAAGCCGGATGTAAGCCGTGATGTGGTTTTAGAAGCCTCTTTTGGCGGTCAGCCGATTACAGCCGGACAGATTGTGCCTGTTGGCTCAAGAATTAACCTGGTTTTAGGCGATGGGCGTGGAAATGAAGAAGTAGATATTCCACAGTTAATGGGTTTAACCATTGATGAAGCTAAATTTAGCCTAAAGGGTTCAAACCTGAGTTTAGGCAACATCATTTACGATGGACCTATTACCGATAGTGCTGCTGCTGTGATTATTAAACAAGATCCTATGCTGGCTGATTCGTTAACCAAAGTGGCTATAGGCACCAGGATTAATATTACACTATCTAACAAACAACAATAAAAAGTATTATATTACAGATGACTGAAGTAGAAAAAAAGAACATGAGTACAGGCAAAAAAGTGGCAATAATTATCGCGCTTGTTGTTATTTTAATTGCTGGTTACTTTGCGTTAAATATTTACAGGCTTTACTTTGCCCCTAACGTTACCGAAAATCAAAAATATTTATATATCAAAACCGGGAGTAATTACGATGATCTGATTGCAGAAATTAAAAAGAAAGATCTGTTAAAAAGCATTTCTTCTTTTACAACAGCTGCCGGAAAAATGAATTTAGCTACAAGTGTTAAACCCGGACGTTACCGCTTGAAAAAAGGAATGACCAACCGTACGTTGATTAACCTGATCAAAGCTGGAAACCAGGATCCCGTTAAATTGAAATTCCATAACATCCGTAAGAAAGAAAACTTTGCAGCCTATCTGGCCAGCAACCTGGAAGCCGATTCGTTAAGCTTTATCAATGTGTTAGATTCTACAGCGCTAATCAGTAAATATGGTTTTAACCAGGATAACGTGTATGCCATGTTCATCCCGAATACTTACGAAATGTACTGGAATATTTCGCCGGTTGATTTCTTTGAGCGCATGCATAAGGAATACGATAAATTCTGGACAGCAGATCGCAAACAAAAGGCAGCAAGTTTAAACCTTACCCCGGCACAGGTATATACTTTAGCTTCTATTGTGGATGCAGAGGCACTTTACGACAAAGAAATGCCAATTATAGCGGGTTTGTACTTAAACCGTTTAAATAAAGGCATATTGCTTCAGGCCGATCCGACAGTAATTTTTGCAAACAACGATTTTACAGTAAAAAGGGTAACCGGCAAATTATTGCAGGTACAATCCCTTTACAACACCTATAAATATGCGGGGTTGCCTCCAGGACCAATTATGATGCCTAGTATAAATGCTATTGATGCTGTACTAAACCGCGATAACAACAATTACATTTACATGTGTGCGAAAGAAGATTTTTCTGGCTACCATAATTTCGCTGAAAATAAAGCCCAGCACGAAATCAATGCAAGGAAATACCGTGAAGCGTTAAACAAAAGAAATATATTTAAATAATGTATAGCCACAGTACAAAAATCAGGGTTCGTTATGGCGAAACCGATCAGATGGGCTATATGTATTATGGCAATTACGCTCAATACTACGAAGTTGGCCGGGTAGAAATGTTACGCAGTTTGGGTATGAGCTATAGCTCTATGGAGGCTGATGGCATTATGATGCCAGTTTTAGAATTAAAGTGCAAATACATTAAACCTGCTCTTTACGATCAGGAAATTACCGTAAAAACAATTATCAAAACCTTGCCGGGCATCAGGATCTTTTTTGAGTATGAGTTGTATAACGAAAAAGAAGAACTCATAAACATTGGGGCAACTACATTGGTTTTTGTTGATATGGCGAAAAATAAACCGACAAATCCGCCCGAAAATTTTATGGAAAAATTATCGGTGTTTTTTAATTAACCAATACAATGGAATGGTTACACAGGCAATTATTACATCTTAAACTCTATTCTAGATTTATAGAATGGACGAAAGAATGCATTCTGCCTGGTTTTAGTCCATTACCTTTGTATACTGTAGCTACGTTTTTCTTTCGTGAAATCGGAAAAGATGCATTGGTAAATAAGTCATCATCTTTGGCATACAGTTTCATGCTGGCCATTTTTCCTGGGATTATTTTCTTGTTTACTTTGATCCCTTTTATACCGATAAAGGGTTTCCAGGATCAGCTTTTAAATTTAATTCAGCTGGTACTTCCTCACAATGCTTTTGATGCATTTGAAACAACATTGAAAGACATCATTAAAAAGCAAAACACAGGTTTGTTATCTTTCGGTTTTTTATCAGCATTGTTTTTTGCTACCAATGGAGTTAAAAACCTCATGAAGGCTTTTAATAAATCATCATTGATTATCGAAACCAGGGGCTGGATAAAACAACGTTTAATTGCGCTTGTACTAACGGTGATTATCTGCTTTTCGATCATCATCTGCATCAGTGCCATGGCCCTGGGCGAAATCCTGCTGAACAAGATTAACGACGAATTGCACTTAAAAGATAGTTTTTTGGTTTATACCATTAAATTTACCCGTTGGGCATTATTGGCGATTTTATATTTCATCACCATTTCTATTTTATACCGTTACGGTCCATCGCATACCAAAAAATGGCGCTTGTTTAGTGCAGGTTCATGGCTGGCTACTATTCTGGCTTTTCTTACCATCTGGGGCTTTTCTTTCTACATTAACCATTTTGCTTCCTACAACAAAGTGTATGGTTCCATCGGAACATTAATCGTGGTGATGATCTGGCTTTACCTCAATTCATTAATTTTATTGATTGGTTTTGAGCTCAATGCCAGCGTTGATGTGAGTAAAAGAAGTGTGAAGATTATCCGCCCTACTTTTAATTTGTTCAAAAAATCGGAGCCAATTGAAGAAAATATACAGAAGAAATAATTTTTTCTCCCTCTGTGTTAAGTAATTATCAAGTTTATATAAAAAAAAAGCATTCGGAGTTTGCAGATTTAAGCTGAGTTTGTACTTTTGCAGCGGAGAGCTGGCAGAGTGGTCGAATGCGGCAGTCTTGAAAACTGTTGACTGTAACAGGTCCGGGGGTTCGAATCCCTCGCTCTCCGCTGAAAATTTAAAGCCTGAAATCGCAAGATTTCAGGCTTTTTCGTTTTCTAAAAAAATCCTAGCGCAAATCTTAGCCCCCCGGCCTAAACCATCGTCTGCTGAATTGTGCTTTAGTTAAATTCAATGTATTAATCTCTCTACAAGTCTAAATTAGTTAAGGTCTCAAAGCACAAGTCAGCCCCAACATTACCCCATACATAAAGAATTGCGCTAGTATGGGTAAATCAAGTAAAGATAACCGATTAACTCAAACGAAAGTAATATGCTATATTTGGCTGACCAAATAGCGCTCTTTTATGAAAAGTGAAGATCTTTTAAAAATAACTTACAAGGGTACCGATTATTCTCTTAAGGAACTCATTGATGATAACAATAATTTCATGAAGTCTCTAGCAATACCGGGCGAAATGAACATGGCCCCGGCAGGGTTGGAGTTTGTCAGTCTGGGAGATTTCGGTTATCTGATTGCCCGCGATAAGTTCAGACATTTGTATAATCTGCTGGCTACTGCAAGGTTTGCGGCATGTGAAGCACATAAAAAATTGCACAAGAGCCCGGTATTGTGGAGCAATGGATATATCGGTCAGATGTGGATCAGGAGCCAGTATCTCAAGAATGCGGTGCTTTGGTACAATAGCTGCGACGATTACTTGCTCCAGGTCATCTGGTTCGCATTCGATTTTTGCGATCCCTATACGTTAAATAAGCCCAACAAGTATAAACAAACACTCCGCCGCTGCAGATGGGACAGCCTGATTCCGACCATGGAAGCTAGAAAAGCGGAACCAAACATTGGTTTTCTTTTAGCTAAGATACAGGAGTTCAGGTCTCTTGCTGTTGTTTCCACAGTACGCTCAATTGCTAATTCACTGAAACATCATGCTGACCTTTATATAAAGGATCTGGATGTACAGCCTGACTATGTAGTGGAATCCTACAAGGGCTTTACCAGTACAGCTGTTGCGGATAAGCCGCTGGATATCGATGAAGCGGTGATTTTATTACAGGGAATGCACAAGGCGGTGATCGACTTTGCTATGCTTCTGCTGGAATTTATTGATTTTAAAGCTCCATTTGCTGAAGATGGGGAAGGTGTCATTCACCTAGACCGGATTAGGGACAAAACGATTTATAAAAAATTCTTTATCAAACCGTAGATCGATTAAATACTAAACATGATAGTCTCCTATCCTAGCGTAAATCTTAGCCCCCCAGCCTAAACCATCGTCTGCTGAATTGTGCTTTAGTTAAATTCAATGTATTAATCCTTAAAAGTTCCAATTAGTTAGGTTTTATAAAAGCACAAGCCAGCCCCAACAATACCCCACAAATAAAGACTTGTGCTAGTATGAGTAAAACAAACGAGAGGCTTGCAATCATATTACAATTGATTTCACAGATTGGAAATAAGTGTTATATTGAAGTTTATTAATCTTGACCCCATCAGTATGTTGCTGAGGTTGGTTAGATTACAATATTAATTTAATTCATAATGAAAATTTTAAAAGCCAGTGTCTGCTTTGCTATTATTTTACTTGGTTTTACAACAATACGGGCACAATCAACAAATAAAAAAAGTGATGTAAAGGAAGTCACTCCAATACCACAGATACCTCCTCCCGGAGCAATAGATAGTACGCCAATGGGCGACTGGAACTCATTTTCTGAAGTAAAACTTAATTTACCCATTTATCCAGGCCCCTTTAAGCCTACCTGGGAATCTATTGAATCCAATTATCCGGGAGATCCAGCCTGGTTAAGAGACGCGAAGTTTGGCATCTGGGTTCATTTTGGGCCACAGGCATCCGGTGAAAGTGGAGATTGGTATGCGCGCAGGCTATATACTCCAGGTACCCCCGCGTATAAAAAACATCAGGAAAAATATGGTCATCCATCAGAAGCCGGATACAAAGAAGTTCTTCGTGATTGGAACCCTAAAAAGCTGGATCCGGCAAAACTGGCTAAAATATATAAGGATGCAGGAGCAAAATTTTTAATGATCCAGGGTGTACATCATGACAACTATGATTTATGGAACTCGAAATATCAGCCATGGAATTCTGTCAATATCGGGCCTAAACGAGATCTGTTAAGGGAATGGGCAAAAGCATGCCGTGCAAATAATATCCGCTATGGTGTTACCTTTCATCACGAATATACCTGGTGGTGGTGGCAAACAGCATTCGGCAGCGATACTGAAGGTGCAAAAAAAGGAATCCCTTATGATGGTAATCTTACGCTTGCAGATGGAAAAGGCAAATGGTGGGAGGGTTACGACCCACGCATGCTCTATGGAATTGACTTGCGTGAATACAAAGGGGTGGCAGAAAAATCGCACAGTCGCTCTTCGCCGCCTTCGCCGGGAATATTCAGTAAACACCTGGATTATGCCAAATGGTATGCAACAAATTGGGCAATGCGCATGATGGATGTGGTAGAACACTATGATCCGGACTTTATTTATACAGATGGCACGGTACAAGGCCCTTTTACGGGTAATGGTACAGGTACTGGTTATAAGGCGGATGCTATGCAGAGCGTAATTGCAGACTACTACAACAGAACCATGGCGCATCGTGGAAAGGTGAATACCTTCAGTATTGTTAAGTTCCGTGACAAAACCAGCGGTATAGTTACTACAGAGGAATTCGCTGTTCCGGAAAACATCAAAACAAATCAGCCCTGGATTGCAGAAGCGCCTGTTGGAGATTGGTATTATGCACCCAACTTTACCTATGATTCCGGTATGATGATCAGATATGTGATTGAGGCAATCGCCAGAGACGGCAATGCTGCACTTTGTGTTTCATTACTGCCAGACGGTTCATTGGATGAAGGCAGTTTAAAGATGCTTA
>Ga0190271_10000021_pt1 | contig 124045 bp, 102 predicted proteins | sample Popmic356T_FD_133747 | JGI IMG/M metagenome (GOLD analysis project Ga0190271, IMG submission 133747) | Populus adjacent soil microbial communities from riparian zone of Weber River, Utah, USA - 356 T | ecosystem: Environmental > Terrestrial > Soil > Riparian zone | place: USA: Utah...
GTGCCTATATCGGTGGTGTCCACCTCTTCCCATTCCGAACAGAGAAGTTAAGCCCACCAGAGCCGATGGTACTGCGGTAACACGTGGGAGAGTAGGTCGGTGCCAGATCTTAAAAAGAAACCCTTTAACAGAAATGTTGAGGGGTTTTCTTGTTTTAAAGACTTCTTGATACGTATTATTTCCGGGCGTTAAGAGATTAGGGGGGTGTTCCCGCAGATCACGCTGATCTCCGCAGAGGCCATTCCATCATCCGTTTTACATCTTACCTATTTTCCTTCTTCTTTCCTGTTTAATAGCCCTGATGGGAGTGAGCACAGAGCCAATTCTTCATTGGCGGAGTAAAACGGACAGCAGGACAGAACCCAACCTAAATGAACAGGAAACTGCGCTCAAAAAAAATAAAAAGCAGTTGTGACGGATTATATTAAATTCATCACTTACAGTCTCTAGGGTGCCATTTAAGAGTATCTTACTGATTTTGATCACATTTAAAACTGATTTAGCGCTAAATATGTTAATATCATAAGGTTTGCCGCAATATTTGGTTATCTTTGTTTTTAACAAAAATATAAGCATAAATAATGAGTTTTTTTGCAGATAAAAGAAGGGAAGTAATGATGCATATTGAAAAATATATGCTGGAGTCGATGGGAACTTATTTGAAACCGATCGATACTAACTGGCAACCTTCTGATTTTTTACCAGATTCTACTAGTGAAACATTTTATCAAGATATCAGAATTTTAAGGGATAATGCAAAAGACCTTTCTTACGATTTAGTAGCCGTTTTAATTGGCGATACCATTACAGAAGAAGCTTTACCTACCTACGAATCGTGGTTAGCCATGGTTGATGGACATAGCAGAGATGAGGAAGGTGGTTGGATGAAATGGGTTCGCCATTGGACTGCAGAGGAAAATCGTCATGGTGATTTGCTAAATAAATATTTATATCTGTCAGGTCGTGTAGATATGCGTCAGATGGAAATTTCTACTCAATATCTGATTGCCGATGGTTTCGATATAGGAACTGGTCACGATCCATACCGCAACTTTATTTATACCTCTTTTCAGGAGTTGGCTACCAATGTATCGCACAGAAGGGTTGCTTCTTTAGCAAAAAAAGATGGCGATACTTTATTGTCTAGAATGTGTGGTGTAATCGCATCAGATGAAGCCAGACATGCAAAAGCCTATAAAGATTTCATGAACCGTATTTTCGAGGTTGATCCTAATGAAGCGATGTTGGCTTTTGAAGATATGATGCGTAAAAAGATTGTAATGCCTGCACATTTCTTACGTGAGGTAGGTTTGAAAATTGGTCAAACATTTGGTCACTTTACCGATGCTGCGCAACGTTTAGGTGTTTATACTGCGATCGATTATGTGGAAATTATGCAACAATTGATTGAAGATTGGAAAATAGAAGGTATGCGTGATTTAAATGAAGCTGGTGAACAAGCCCGCGATTATATTATGGCTTTGCCTTCGCGTTTATTACGTGTTGCAGAGCGTATGAAAACACCAACCATTGATTATAAATTTAGCTGGATTGCTGGCTAGGATATTTAAATCTAGTTATAAAATATATGAGCCCTTATCAATCGATAAGGGCTTTTTTTTATTACATGTTTCTTCTATATTGTCCACCTACCTCATAAAGGGCTTTGCTAATTTGACCTAAAGAGCTAATTTTACAGGTTTCCATTAACTGTTCAAAGATGTTATCGCCTGCAATGGCTGATTTTTGCAATTGTTTCAGTAAATCTGCTGAACGGTCTGCATTACGGTCCTGAAATTTCTGCAATGCTGAAATCTGGTACTGCTTTTCCTCTTCGGTAGCACGGATTACTTCGCCAGGAACAATGGTAGGCGAGCCATTTTTGTTTAAAAAGGTATTTACACCTACAATTGGATATTCGCCGGTATGTTTCAGGGTTTCGTAATACAAACTTTCTTCCTGGATTTTTCCGCGTTGATACATGGTTTCCATCGCACCTAACACACCACCGCGATCGTTTATACGTTTAAATTCGGCGAGAACGGCATCTTCAACCAGATCAGTTAGCTCTTCGATAATGAAAGCACCTTGTAGTGGATTTTCATTCTTGGCCAGACCTAATTCCCTGTTAATGATCAGTTGGATCGCCATTGCCCTTCTAACCGATTCTTCGGTAGGCGTGGTAATGGCTTCATCATAGGCATTGGTGTGAAGTGAATTACAGTTATCGTAAATGGCGTATAGTGCCTGTAAAGTGGTTCGGATATCGTTAAAATCGATTTCCTGGGCATGTAACGAACGACCAGAGGTTTGAATATGGTATTTAAGCTTCTGTGAACGATCGTTCCCTTTATATTTATTCTTGATGGCTTTGGCCCAGATTCTTCTGGCTACGCGACCAATAACGGCATATTCCGGATCAATTCCATTGGAGAAAAAGAAAGATAGGTTAGGTGCAAAATCGTCGATACGCATGCCTCTGCTTAAATAATATTCTACAAAGGTAAATCCATTGCTTAGGGTAAAGGCCAGTTGTGAAATCGGATTAGCACCAGCTTCGGCAATGTGATAGCCTGAAATGGATACGGAATAAAAGTTCCTCACTTTTTCATCAATGAAGTATTTCTGGATATCACCCATCATCCTTAAGGCAAATTCTGTAGAAAATATACAGGTATTCTGTGCCTGGTCTTCTTTTAAAATATCGGCCTGAACGGTTCCTCTAACTGAACTGATGGCTTTTGCCCTTATGCAGGCATAAACATCGCCAGGTAAAACCTGATCGCCTGTAACGCCTAAAAGCATTAGACCTAAGCCGTCGTTTCCTTCCGGAAGCACACCATTGTATGATGGTCTTTCTATATTTTTGGTTTTATAAATTGAAACAATTTTCGCCTCAACTTCTTCTGCTAAACCATTTTCAATAATGTATTTTTCGCATTGCTGATCAATTGCGGCATTCATGAAAAAGCCCAATAACATTGGTGCCGGGCCATTGATGGTCATGGATACTGAAGTAGATGGCGCACAAAGGTCAAAACCGGAGTATAATTTTTTTGCATCATCCAAAGTAGCAATACTTACACCCGAGTTTCCGATTTTCCCATAAATATCGGGGCGGATATGTGGATCTTCGCCATAAAGGGTAACAGAATCAAAAGCTGTAGATAAGCGGTGCGCCGGCTGACCTAGAGAAACATAATGAAAACGTTTATTGGTCCGTTCGGGCCCACCTTCTCCGGCAAACATCCTGGTTGGGTCTTCACCATCTCTTTTTAAAGGAAATACGCCTGCCGCATAAGGAAATTCGCCTGGAAGATTTTCGGTTAACAGCCACCTTAAAATATCACCCCAATCTTCATATCTTGGTAAGGCTACTTTTGGGATATTCAATTTGGAAAGTGATTCGTAAAATAAAGGTTGTTTAATTTCTTTATCGCGGACTTTATAAATGAAAAACTCTTCTTTGTAAGCCCTTTTGGTTTCTGGCCATTGGCGGAGTAAACGTTTGCATTCGCCATCTAATTGCTCTTCAAAGAATTCATAGGTTGCATTTAGGCTTTTTGACACCCCGTCCTGCGGACACCCCTCTGGAAGAGGGGAATTATTCTCGCTTAATAAATCGATTACACCTTTAAGCTGGTACATTTTACGGGCAATAGTAGACTGCTTATCTACCCATTCGTTATATGTCTGGCTTGCTTCGGCAATTTCTGCCAGGTAGCGGATGCGATCGGGTGGAATAATATAAATCTTCTCCGATTGATCGGAAGTTAACTCCATTTTGGCCTTAAAATCGGTTCCGGTTTTTAATTTGATTTGTTCCATTAAGGCCACAAACAGGTTGTTCATGCCCGGATCATTAAATTGTGATGCCATGGTGCCGTAAACAGGAATTTCGTCATCTTTGGCATCGAAAATATTATGGTTGCGTTTATATTGTTTACGCACATCGCGCAAGGCATCTAAAGCACCTCTTTTATCGAATTTATTGATGGCTACCAGGTCGGCAAAGTCCAACATGTCAATTTTTTCTAACTGCGTAGCTGCACCAAATTCAGGCGTCATCACATAAAGCGAAACATCACAATGTTCGGTAATTTCAGTATCCGATTGGCCAATGCCCGAAGTTTCTACAATAATTAAATCATAACCTGCCGCTTTACAGATATCGATACTTTCCTGTACATTTTTAGATAAAGCAAGGTTAGCCTGACGGGTGGCTAAAGAGCGCATGTACACCCGTGGATTATTGATGGCATTCATACGGATACGGTCGCCAAGCAACGCCCCTCCTGTTTTTCTTTTTGATGGATCTACTGATATGATCGCTAAAGTTTTATCTTTCACTTCTAGCAAAAAACGCCGAACCAGCTCATCTACTAAAGACGATTTTCCGGCACCGCCAGTTCCGGTAATGCCTAAGATAGGCGCAGTGTTATTTTTGGAGAGTTTTTTTAATTCATCAACAAATTTCTGGGCACCTTCAGGATCATTTTCTGCAACGGTAATGGCACCTGCGATGGCTTTGATATCTTTTGTTGGAATGGTTTCGAGCTCGTTAGTGATATTGGCTTTGGTAACGAAATCGGTTTGGATCAGCATATCATTGATCATGCCCTGTAGACCCATTTTACGGCCATCATCCGGAGAGTAGATTTTAGAAATTCCGTAAGCCTGGAGTTCTTCAATTTCTGAGGGTAGTATTACGCCGCCACCACCCGCAAATATTTTAATATGTTCCGAACCTCTTTCTTGCAGAAGATCGTGCATGTATTTAAAATATTCGATGTGTCCGCCCTGATAAGAAGTCATTGCAATACCCTGAACATCTTCCTGAATGGCACAGTTTACCACTTCATCAACCGACCGGTTATGGCCAAGGTGAATCACTTCGGCACCTGAAGATTGGAGGATACGACGCATAATGTTGATAGTAGCATCGTGTCCGTCGAAAAGAGATGCAGCGGTTACAAAACGGATTTTATTTTTGGGCTTATAGATTTCTACTTGTTGCATACTATAGGATTTAAAGGATGGATATGCTCTGGTAACCAATCCTTGTTTCCAAATATATTTGGTATGCAAATGTACTAAATTAAGCAGCTTAAAGCACGAATACCCTATACCGTTATGGCTTTTGGTTCAGTTACAAATTTTGCCCGAACTGCAGTAAATAACCGTTATTGTCGTAAATGGCAAACTCCCTCATTCCGTAGTCAAAATCTTCGAGCGGATAACAAATTTTGCAATGATCTTTTAAGTTTTCCCACAGCGCGGCTACTTCGTTTGTATTGATGTAAAGTGAACCACTCATGATGGATTTAGGAATGTTGCGATGCTCGTTAGGGCTACAGAACATGATTTCTATCTCATCTTTGCGTAGGGTTAACCAACTCAGGTCGTCGAATTTTGATGCACAGGTGAAGTTTAAAATTTCGGTATAGAATTTTAGCGTTTCTTGCATATCATGAGATTCGAGCATGGGCGTAAGTTTGGTAGCGGTGTATGTTGACATGATGTTAAGATAAAATATAGTTTATTTTTTACCATATAAGACATTTGAGACCATATAAGCTCAATGCGAAATCAGTGTATATAATCTTAGGTGTGCTAAGGTGACTAAGTTGGTTGAGAATAATTAGTTGTTTCCGTTTTTCTACCACCTAAGTCGACTAAGTTCATGTTAGTGGTAAGCTATCATTCTAAATATCTATAAAACAAAAAAACTATGCTGGTGAGCATAGTTTCCTTAAATTATTTGTTTGTAATCTCTGTGATTGGTTCTCCAACATTACCATTTGGCATCTGAATATGGAGCAGCGCAGCCAGCGTTGGTGCAATATCGGTCATGTAATGTGTTTTATTAGAAGCGCCTGATTTGATTCCCCAGCCCATAAAAACCAATGGAATGTGTGAATCGTATGGGTTCCAGTTTCCATGGGTTGTACCTGTACTGCTACCGTTAAACCAGTTTGGTTGTAAAACATAATAGATATCACCACTTCTACGTGCATTGTATCCGTTGGTAATCATTTTTTTCTGGATTTCCTGAATGGTAGCCTGTGATATTTTAGCAATATCAACTGCATTCTGGAAACCATCTAACCTTTTTAAGAATTCTACTGATGCTGATTTAATTACATCGAAACTCACATCACCTTTGTCGGTTTTATCGTGATCGAAAATGATCTGGTTGTTCATCGATCTTAAAACCACATTATTTACTTTAAATTTATCATTTAAGTAAGCATTTAATTTGTCTGCGATATCACGGTCACTCACTACGCCTGAAGGTAATTTGTTCTCCTGCATAAAACCTGGTACATGCGCAGCTCCATGATCAGCAGTTAAAAATACGGTATAATTTCCTTTACCTACTTTTTTATCCAGGTAGTTGAAAAACTCTTCGAAATCTTTGTCTAAACGTAAATAAGTATCTTCTGCTTCTACAGAGTTCGGACCATAGGCATGACCAACATAATCGGTAGATGAGCAGCTAACCGCCAGGAAATCTGTAATATTATCCTGACCTAAATCTTCTGATAGGATGGCTAATTTGGCCAGATCTAAAGTAATGGTATTGCCATAAGGGGTGCTTCTGATGGCATCGAAATTTTTATCAACGTTTTGCGTTAATTGGTGTGGAAATGTGCTTGATTTACCTTCGTAAGCATTCTCATCTTTGGTACTGTTTACATAGGTATTGATGGGGTATAAAGTTTCCCAGTTTTTTGCATAAAACTTGTTCGCTAGTTTCAGTTTATTATAATCGGCAATCCAGGTGGGCACTTCTTTCATATAATAGGTGCTGGTAATCCAGTTTCCGGTACTACCCTGGTACCAATATGCTGCATTTGCCGCGTGGCCGGCCGGAAGGATGGAACCTCTATCTTTTAATGAAATTCCGATTACTTTGCCTTTAAAGTTAGTGGCTAATCTCAACTCGTCTGTAATGGTTGTGGTTAGCATATTTTTTGGCGACATATTACCTTCTGATGACGGGGTACTGCCAACAGTAGATACCGAAGAATCCTCTGTACAATACACACTCTTTTTGGTTTCAGGATCGTACCAATCGTTACCGATAATACCATGAACAGCCGGAACGGAACCCGTGTAAATACAAGTATGGCCACATGCAGTATAAGTTGGGGTATAGGGGATGAAGGTATTTTCCACAGAAAAACCCTCGTTGATTAATCTTTTAAATCCGCCATTGCTATAGCGGTTATAGTAGCGGTATAAATAATCCCAACGCATTTGGTCGACCACTAAGCCAACCACCAATTTAGGGCGTGCAACCTCCGCTGGAAATGCTTTTGAAGGTACTGTAGTAGACTTTTTGGTTTGAGCTGAGGAAAGTGAGATCGAAAAAATAGAGATGGTAAAGATTAAACGGGATATTTTATTCATTGTGTTTTAGTTAAATGGCTAAAGTAATCAATTTAGATAAAGCTACTTTGAAGTTTATGTAAAGATTTTATATCGCTTCGGCAACTACAAATGTACTTCCACCTATAAAAATAAGGTCATTTGTGCCGGCTGCCTGAATAGCAGTTGCTTTTGCTTCGGCAACTGATGCATAAATGTATCCGTTTAAGTTAAATGCTGCCGCCTGTTCTTTTAGTGCGTTAGCAACTAAACCACGTTCTAAATCAGGTTTGCAAAAATAATAAATGGCATTTTTTGGCATAAGAGACAACACTTTCGAAATATCCTTATCGTTTACCATACCGAAAACAATGTGCAGGTTTTGATATGGAGTTTGTGTAATGTTTTTGATTACCTCCTTAATTCCCGCTTCGTTATGGCCGGTATCGCAGATGACTAAAGGATTTTTAGATAAAGTTTGCCAACGGCCCTGCAAACCGGTTTGTTTTTTTACCTGGCTTATTCCTTTATAAATACTTTCCTGATCGGTTTTTATTTCAGTTTTCTCGTTCAGTACTGCCAGAGTTTCTAAAACGGTTAGGATGTTTTTATGCTGATAAACACCGGTAAGGTCGCTTTGAAGATCTTTGTATTTGATTTTACCATCCTGATAAACGGATAAAGAAAGTTTACTGTTTTTTATTTTAAAATCCTGGGCAGTTAACACTTGATCAGCGAAAACAATAGGAGCGCCCTCAGCTTTGGCTTTTTTGATAAAAACCGGTGCCGATTCTTCCTGGGTTTCGCCAATTATTACCGGAATATTCTTTTTAATGATGCCTGCTTTTTCACCTGCAATTTCGGACAGGGTATTGCCCAGCATATTCATATGATCGAGGCTGATGTTGGTGATGACCGAAATTTGTGGTGTAATGATATTGGTAGAATCTAACCTTCCGCCTAAACCCACTTCGATTACAGCTACATCTACCTGATGTTTGGCAAAATGATCGAATGCCATGGCAACGGTGACCTCGAAAAAAGAAGGCTCAGTTTTTTCGATCAATTTTTGTTGATCTTTTACGAACGATACCACTTCCGTTTTGCTCATCATTTTTCCGTTGATGCGAATGCGTTCGCGGAAATCTTTTAAATGGGGAGAGGTGTAAAGCCCCGTTTTGTATCCCTGTGCCTGCAATACTGATGCTAACATGTGTGATGTAGATCCTTTACCGTTAGTGCCCGCTACATGGACACTCTTAAATTTATCTTGCGGATTATCCAAAGCCTCACAAAGAATAATGGTATTGGTTAAATCTTTTTTGAAAGCAGAGGCACCAACGCGGGTAAACATCGGGAGTTTACTGTATAAAAATTCAAGCGTTTGTTGGTAGTTCATAATTTGCGTCAAATATAATGGATTGGCGTTTGAAGTTCAAATGAGATTGACTTCCGAAGTTTTGAAATTTGGGATTTGGGGGAGGGAGAACTTCTGAAGTCTAGGTGGTATTCTGTGAAGACACAGACCGTGGCATGGGAAATATTTATATTAACAAAAAAGGTCTGTGAAGACACAGACCTTGGCTATTTAATTTATTTTTTATTTCACTTTGAAGTTAAACATCACAATTCCGGTTTGTACATCGGGAGCTGATTCCAGTTTATTTAAACTCGCACCTAAAACAGCCTGTTCACATTTTCTCCAGAGTGCTAAATCAGATAGGGTAGTGCCTTTTGCTCCGGCACGGGCCTGAACCACTTTACCATTTTTATCAACCCGGATTTGAACGGCAATTTTTCCTGCACTTTGCCCGTCATCCTGTATCCTTGGGATATCGATAAATTTTCTGCTGGCCAATGATAACTGTACATTACCATTTCCAGAACCACCTTCTCCATAATTAGAAGCCAATGGATCGCCATCTTTATCGCCCTGGTTACCTGGTGTTTTTCCGGTGCCATCTCCTTGCCCCTGACCAGTATTTTTTTTGCCTTTGTAAAGTGCATTCTGGTTAATTACCGGTTTGGCCGGCTTGTCTTCAGTTACCGGAGTTGGTGCCGCTTTAGTCGGTTTTGTTGGTTTAGTATTTACGGCAATAGCATCTTCAGTATTTTGTGTCTGCACTTCTTTATCGCTACTTTCGGTAGAGGTAGTTGGTGTTACTTTTTCTTCTGGAGTTACTTTTTCTGGTGGCTTGCCATTTGCATTTGGATCAGCCGATGGCTCTTCAATGCTGGTATAATCATCGCCCATTCCTTCTGCTGAAGTACCGTAATTTACAACCATACCGCCCATACCCACTTCTTCAGGTGGCTGGAAAGAACCAATCACTATAAAAAAGCTGATCAATAATAAAAAACCCATAATTCCGCTTGCTATGGCAATGGCTTTAGGGTAATTATTTTCTTCGTTAGGTATTTGTGCTTTGTAGTTCATTATTTTTTAGGCTCAACGGCTACAACAAGTTTTAATTTCAGTTTATTGGCAATATCATTTACCACAAATCCTTCCTGATATGTCACATTGCGCGATACATATAAAAGAATAGTCATATCTGGTGCTAATTTTTGGTATGATGCCAACGTAGGCTCTAATTCTTCAATACTAACCGGTTTCTTTTCAACGAAATATTTAAGGTTTTCATCTATTGTAACCGTAACTGCTTTCTTGGCGGTAGATTGCTGTCCGCTTGAAGATTGTGGTAATAATAGTTTAACTACTGTAGGATTAACCACGGCAGAGGCCAATAAGAAAAACAGCATCAGGAAGAACATAATATCGTTCAACGCTGAAGTATGTACTTCTACCGATCCTTTTGTTCTCTTGCGTAAGTTCATTATTTGCCTGGTTCTTCTAATAAATCAATAAAATCAATTGCATCGGTTTCCATTTTAAGAATGATTTTTTCAACCATAATGTTTAAAATGTGGTACAGTACATAAGCGATGATACCAATAATTAATCCGGTTGCTGAAGTAATCATTTTGGTATATAAACCACCAGAGATAGTACCGATTTCAATCGCACCTTTTATTGATACTTGGTGGAAAATGGTAATTACCCCCACAATTGTACCTACGAAACCAAGCATAGGTGCAATACCTGCAACAATACCCAATATACTGATGTTCTTCTCTAATTTAGAAACCTCTAATTTACCAACGTTTTCAATCGCGCCTTCAATATCTTTAATTGGGCGACCAATGCGTTTTAAACCTTTTTGCAACATCCGCGAAAGGGGAGAGTTATTATTTCTTAACAGCGACATTGCGCCTTCTAAATTTCCAGATTGGATATAAGACCTGATCTGTACAATGAGGTTAGCCTCATCTTTAGTGGCTTTTTTGATGGTTAAATAGCGTTCAACAAAAATAATCAAGGCTAAAAAAGCAAGAAAAACCAAGGGAATCATTACCCAACCGCCTTTAAAAAGCAGATCGATAAAATGTAGTTCTGGCTGTGGTTGTGTTACTGCTTGGTTAACCGCATTTGCTGTGTCTTGTAATGCTTGTGTGGTGTCCTGAATTAATAAAGTGATCATTATGGTTGTGTGTTGTTAGATTTTTGTTGTACGAAATAGCCTTTTCCTTTTAGTTTTTTCTGTAAAATATCTTTCTGTTCTTTAGCTTCTTTTTCAGTTGTAAAACTCGCTATGCTTACCTTTTTTAAACGACCAGGTACTTTTGCGATTTCGGCACTTAAACCGATTTTTTCCATTTGCTTAATAAATACAAGTGCTTTTTTCTCTGATTGAAAGGATGCTGCAATAACATAAAACGTAGAAGGACCAGTGTTTGGTACAATTTTATTTTCTTTTGGTGTTTCTACAGTAGGGTTGGCTACAGGTTTTGATGCTGTTTTTTTAACCGTATCGGTTTTTTTCTGAACCTGATTGGCTTTTAAAATGCTATCTGTTTTGGCTATTGAATCCTGTTTTGCTTTTAAGGTATCAACAGCAACCTTTGGCGAATCGACAATTACTTGTGCTGGTTTTATTGCTTCAGTACTTTTGCCTGTAAATAATTCGGGCTTAACCAAAAAGGTTATCGCTGCAATAACAGCTAAAGCTAAAACTGCAATTGTAATCATCAACCAGGTAGACATACCTTGGCGCGCTTCGTTTCCATGTTCAATTGGGTCATGGCCAAAACGGTTAGGATGCTCTGCATGTTGCTCTTTTATAAACGTTGGAGCCTCAATTACAGGTTCTTCATTTTTAGCCTCGTCTTCTAAATTGATGTATGTTTTTGGTTCCTCCGGTTCTGATCTAAGCGAGAAGCGGCTTGGACGTTCGCTTTCCTGGATAACTTTTTCTGGTAATTCTACTGGTTTTGTTTCTATAAACACCGAAGTATTTTCTGTAGCCTTTACTTCCTCTTGCGTATCGTCATGCTCTGGTGTTTCTATCGCATCTTGTTCAGCAGTAGTATTTTCTACCTCCGATTCTGGTGTATGGCCAAAACGGTTAGGGTTTTCTTCGTGTTGTGTTACAACCGATTCTGGTATTGCTACTTCTTCAATAGTATTTGCTACTTCCTCTTGCGTTTCAGCAGATACAGGTGTTTCTATTGCATGATGTTCAGCAGCAATATTTTCTACCTCTGATTCTGGCGTATGGCCAAAACGGTTAGGATGTTCTTCGTGTTGTATTACAACCGATTCTGGTATTGCTACTTCTTCTATAGTATTTGCTACTTCCTCTTGTGTTTCGGCAGATTCAGGTGTTTCTATCGCATGTTGTTCAGCAGCAGTATTTTCTACCTCCGATTCTGGTGTATGGCCAAAACGGTTTGGATGCTCTTCGTGTTGTCCCTTTATAAATTCTGGTGCTTCAACAACCTCTTCCGAATGTTTTAAAGTATTTTTAAGATCATCTTTAACTTCATCAAGTTCGATATTCTCAATAACAGGAGGCTGATAAGACTTGTTTTCGAAAGGAGAAGGGGCAACGGGTGCTTCGGCAATTTCGTCGAAAACTTCTTCCTCTTGTTGAGGTAAACCAGGTTTTGTTTCCTTAATTACGGTTTCTGCCAATGATGGAAGTCCATAAAATTCAGAACCATAGTTCATGTTTTTTACCGGTTCGAAACTTATTCCTTGTTCAGTAAAAAATAAGCGGCCGGTATTTTCAAGTTCGGCTTCGTGGTTTAATTCTAATTTTTGATTTACTTCTTCAACAAACTGTTCGATATAGTATTCGGCAGTATCATTGGAGATATTTCTTTTAGCAGCAATAAAATCAGCTAAGGCTGCTTCTTCAGTTAAATCAGTAGTAAACTGCAGGGTATATCCAGGAGGTAAAAACGTTTGTTTTTCCTTATCGTATCTTCCCGGGTATTTCTTTTTATAAAAGGTGCCCAAGCCGGTAATACCAACTTCTTTGCGTTGCTGCAAAAGTTCTAACAGGTATGATAAGATATCCATTCGGGTAAAATTAAGCGTTTAAAATTAAAAATTATATTCTACCTTCAAATAGTGTCTATTGATGTTTTTACACATCATATTCCAAAAAGGGGACAAATACGGGTACAGTTTTATTATTCCAATCATGAAAAAATCACAATCTTTAAACTTATAGCTGTATCCGTGCAAAGATAACGGTTACAAAGATAGAAATGGTATGTTAGTAAGCAAATCGCTAAATCGATATAATACCGAATGGCGTGGTATGCAACAGGATGGGGAATAAAAAAAGCAGGACAGCTTATGCCATCCTACTGGTTATATTTATGGCGATTACTGATTATTAAATTATATCTCTTAAAGTACAGGTTTTATGATTTATCTGTTAAGGTGTGTATGTAGTGGTTTTGCCACCATATAAGTTGCTTGATATGCTTGATAAATAAGTATGCACATCGCTGTTGGGTAAATTATAGTAAAGGTAAATGCCATAACCATTATTAACGGTTTGTGTAGCTAAAGATGCTGCTGTAGATGAGCTGGTAGCCTGAATATCTATTGCTGCAGGACCAAGATTTGCTTTGGCCAATCCGGGTATATTTGGAACGGAATAACTTCCGTAGATGGCATTCCAGCTATAGTTTACTTTAGATCCTACGGTAACGCCGTTATATGATAATCTTGATGCTGCCGGGCCATAGAAGTAAAATGAAATGATTTTGTTCGGCAGTAATGATCTCAATGCGGTTACGAGGTATACAAATGAACTGGAATTTGGCTGGCCGGTACCGTTATTACCATATTCTGCATATTCATCATCAAAATCAATACCATCAAGCCCATAAGTATTAACGGCATTTGCCAATTGCTGCGCAAAGGCCTGTGCCGAGGCTTGAGAGGTGAAATTACAAAAGCCTGCACCCTGGTGGTTACCCAAAATGGAAAGCAGCACTTTTATACCCTTATCTTGTAAAGGTTTAATGTAAGTTGTTTTATTATTCAAAACATTGGAAACATTTGTGTTGAAGAATAATTCAGCTTTTTGAGTTGAGGTATTGTAATTGATGTTGGCAGCAAAAATAATCGCAATGTCGAACAGCTGTTGCCCTGTAGAAAGTTTATACTTTCCTACGTTTCGGATATCGGCATTGTTCACTTCTACATAACATACACCTTTTGGACCAGTTACACCGATTGCCGACGGAGATGCAGTTGATTCTTTTTTAGCCGGACCAGTTAAGGTTTCATCCTGGGTAATGTCTTTTTTCTTACAGCCGCTAATAGAAACGGTTAAAAAGAATGCAAGGGCTAATGCCATATTTTTGCATGTTAACGATTTGGTAGTTGTCATAATTTTTATTTTAAATTGGTTAGAAATTGATTGTAATCGCTACAAACAGGTTTTATTCTGAGAGATATTATTTATTGATGTTCATCCTATAAACCAGAGATTAGAAGGATGGATGGGTTTGCTTTTTCAGAGAGATCAACTTGCTCTAGAAGCATAAACAGAGGAATTGAGTTTACAGCAATACGCCGAAAAGGATATTTTTCTCATAGGTTTAAAAATTTTTGGTTAGAATTGGTTTGATATAAAAAAGGTAGGATAACTTTCGTCATCCTACCTGGTATTTGTGTGTTAAAAATTTGCTTTGTTAACGTCCCACCATAATCTGGTGCCGCCGTTGTCCGGTCCGCCAAGCAAGGTTACTGCTTTACGTACCTCATCCTTATTTCCATTGCCGTATTCTGCTGTTGGGTATGGCAATCTGCGAATTTGTAATTGGGTATTGATTGTACCGCCACTATTATTGTTGGCTACTGTAAACAATTTTGGATAACCAGTTCTGCGGAAATCAGCCCAGGCCTCAGCTCCGTCAGGAAAAATAGCCAACCATTTTTGTGTAATAATGCGTTCTAATTTTACTTCGTTAGATGCAGTTCCATCCCATTTAACAGTAATGGTACTTGCTGCAGTCGCATTGTTAGCCGGGTTTTTCGGATCTACATAATCAGTTGGTTTACTTGTTGCATCAGCTAAATAATTGCCAATATTTGCATTCCATTGTTGCATTGATGTAGTGATACCAGTTTCATAATTGGTCTGTGCATCTCCGGCACCTGTCCAGCCGCGTAAAGCTGCTTCAGCTTTTAAAAACCAAACCTCGGCAGCCGTCATTAATATTTGCGGTGCCTTTTGCCCTATAGGTGCTTTTGAGTTATCTGGAGTAGAAGAATTTAAACTCGAATAGGTTTTGTAACCCGCTTTGCCCAAACCATTAAAAGAAGTATTGGCTCCTGATCTGATGCCTACATACTGTCCTGCAAAAAGAGGATCGGTAGCTGGCGTACAGTATATTGATAAGCGGGGATCAGCATAACCAACCATGTATGATTCTAATGCTGCGCCCATGGCGTTATCTCCATCGTAATTTACAGTTACATTCCAAAGGTCGTTATTTCTGTTTCCAGATTGGGCAACCGCTGCGTTATCACCTGGCACAGTCATCAATCCACCTGAAGCAGCCATTGCTTTTTCTGCCTGCAACTTTGCTGTAGCCGGATCAACTTTAACAATGCGCATGGCTAAACGTAACCTTAATGAATTGGCTAATTTAAGCCATTTTGCAACATCTCCACTATAAACCAGATCGCCGGTATCGTAATATGCTTTTTTACCCGGATTTGCTGTGATAAAAGCTTGCAGATTATTTGCTGCTGTATCAATCTGTTTAAAAAATTCGTTATAAACGGTTTTCTGGTCATCGTAAGGTTGAGAAATCAATGATTTACCTGCTTGCGTATAAGGAATCGGGCCAAATTTATCGGTTACCCTATCCATTGCAATTACCTGTACCAAAAGTGATATACCCCACGATTCAGGCGCAGTTGTTTTTAAAGGTGATATGGCAATTTTAGAAATTGGTGCCATTACATTGGTATACTGGTCGTTAAAACCGGTTTCATTCCAGCCGTTATTAAGCGAATAGTTCATGTTGTTGATCCCACCGCCAAATGGTGTTGGAGGCATCATGTAACCACTAAATGCATCAGAACTTAAATTCTGAGCAATCTGGTAGTTGGAAAATATATTTTGCTGAATAGGCCCGATTGCTGATCGCAATAAGGCTAAACTCTGTTCTGTAGTTGGTAAATTATCGTTGGTGTTAAAACTTTCAAAGTTCTTCTTACAGCCCTGGTTTAAACCCGCAGCGGCTAAAAGTAAAACTAAAGATAAGCCTTTAATTTTATGTTGTGATAAATGATATATCGATTTCATGTTTGTTCGGATTAAAATAAAACATTAAGGTTAAAACCAAAACTTCTGGTAACTGGTTGGTTAAAAACGTCAATTCCTGATAAACCATTACCGGTAGACATGGTTACCTCTGGATCGTAAGGTGCTTTTTTATAGAAGTAAAACAAGTTTCTACCAATTAGCGAAAGGCGCATGCTTTTAAATGTTCCTTTTAAAGGTAAGTTGTAACCTATTGAAGCTTCGCGCAGGCGCACAACAGTAGCACTATAAACATATTCGCCGGTTACACCGTTTCTATCACCTAAGAAAGAATAATAGCTTTGTGGATTAATGGTAGCCGAAACTGCTTTTCCGCTGGCATCTACTCCATCAATTTTAACACCGCCTTGTGCCCTTGCATCGCCTGATGCTTTTGAGGCACCAGCCTGATCCATTAATGCTTCGGTTAGTGAAAGTACCTTACCGCCAAACTTACCATCTACCAGGAAGCTTAAGCTGAAGTCTTTATAGTTAAAACTGTTATTCCAACCCAATTGAAATTTAGGGTTTGCATTTGCAATCAGACTATAATCTCCACTTTTAACCGGGAAATAAGGGTTTGCAGCTGTTCCATCACCACTTAATATGATACGGCCATTAGCATCTCTTTGCAAAGTATAGCCATAAATATCGCCATAAGATCCACCGGCTGCAATACGCGAGATATATGCATTATTACCACCACCTGTTAAATCTATCGAATTTAGACCCTGTGAAGCGGCTACATCAATAATTTTGTTTCTGTTTAGTGATCCATTTATAGCTGTATTCCAGTTCAGACCATCGCCTTTTAATACGTCAGCTCCTAAAGTAAACTGTATACCCTGATTTTGAACATCGCCAGCATTTAGGTAGCCTGTAGCAACAAGGCCAGAAGGTGCCGGTTTAACAGGAATGTATTGATTTTTGGTGTTTGTTTTATAATAGGTAAAGCTAAAGTTTAAGCGGTTGGCCAGAAAACGCATGTCTGTTCCAATCTCGAAAGATTTTGTTCTTTCTGGTTTTAACTCAGCAAATGCCCTGTTAGTGTTAATGTTAAGTGCACCACCATTACCCAAAGTATTTTGGATAAAGGTTAAGTAAGGTGGCACTGCATTACCCACCTCGGCATAAGTACCTCTTATTTTGGCATAAGTAATGGCCTCTGGCAGTTTAGCCATTTGAGATACAATAAATGACAAACCTACCGATGGATAGAAATAGGAAATATTTGGTGTGAATGCAAGGTTCGAAGACCAGTCGTTTCTACCTGTTAAAGTTAAGAACGCCCAATCTTTATATGATAAATTCGCATTTGCAAATACGGCTTGTAACTGGCTGTGGAAAGCATCATTTGCTTTAGTTGTGTTTAATATATCCGAAGTATAAGTGCCGGCATTTGCTACAATGGTATTATTCGGTGTAAATAAATCAACCGCACTTAAATCGCCTGCTAAAGATAATCCCGTTGTTTTCTGATCGTTAATGCTACCACCAATTAATCCGTTGATCTTAAAGTCTGATCCTTTTAATGGCACGGTTACATTTAATATCGCATCAGCATATTTTTGGATAAAAGTTTGCGTATTCTGCGATAAGTATCCTTTGCCATTTGAGTTAAAGTTTCCGTTGATACCAGAATAGCGTCTGTTTTCGAAATCATCAGTAGTACGGTCTATATTTCCCCTTACCTGAAGGTTTAGCCAAGGTGTAAATTCATATTTCACATTTCCACTTAATAAAAAGCGGTTTCTGATGGCTGTGTTTGGGTTAAGGTTGGTTAAAAACCATGGGTTCTGGTTAATATCTGCAGAGCCACCTAACCAGTTCTGACGGGCAGTACCTACATTGCCTGCAAGCAGATAATTGTCTTTATAAGGTGTGATATCAACTCCTCTTGGAAAAAGATAAAGACCAACCAAAGGGTTGTTATACAATCCAATTGATGGGCTATTGTTGATGCGTTGGTTAATATAATTCACATTTCCATCAACAGTTAATTTGTTGTTTAGAAACTTGGCGGTTTCACGCAGATTAATATTATGCCTGTTTAATTTATTACCTTCCTGTATGCCACTTGCATAAGTATTGGCATAAGAAAAATAAGTTTGGGCAATTTCAGATCCGCCTGAAAAATTGATTGAATTGGTTGCGTTTGTTCCAGTTTGGAAAAACTGATCAAGGTTATCGGTAGTGTTACTGATAGGACCTCCCCAGCTGTCTCTGGTGGTAGTAGATGCAGGGCCATAACTGTTTTGAAATTCGGGTTTGTAGGCAATTTTATCAAAAGTTAAACTCGACGAAAAACCGATCTGTGTTTTACCTGCTTTACCTTGTTTAGTGGTAATTAAAATTACACCATTTTGTGCTTGGCTACCATAAAGTGCTGCTGCGGATGCACCTTCCAGCACGGTTAAACTTTCAATATCATCGGGGTTTAAATTCGATATCCCATCGCCACCGTCCTGGCCGCCACCAAAAATACTGTTCTGTTGTGCATTGGCATTACCGTTATTGCTGATAGGAACTCCATCAATTACATATAAAGGCTGGTTATTGCCGCTTACTGAACGGCTTCCCCTTAAAATTACTTTGGCTGAACCACCAACACCCGAAGAACTCGGACTGATCGTCATGCCGGCAACTTTACCATTTAATGAATTTACCAGGTTGGGGCTTTTCACTTTATTCAGTTCCTCGCCAGATACCTGTTGGGTAGTATATGTTAAAGATTTTTCTGATCTTTTTATCCCCAATGCCGTTACCACTACGGTTTCAAGGTTTTTAGAATCTGGAGTTAACGATACATCAAGGGTGCTTTGTGTGCCAACGGTAACTTCTTTGCTCTGGTAACCGATAAACGAGAACACCAAAATATCACCTGTTTTAGCTCCAATGCTATATTGGCCAGAAGTACTAGTCTGTGTTCCACCTTGTGCACCTTTAATGGTAATGGTAACGCCGGGTACCGGTTTACCGGTTTCATCTTTTACCGTTCCTTTAATTACATCCTGATAAAGGGAATGATAAGAAACTGCACGTTTAAAATGATCTGCTGGTGTAGCTGCATACAGACCTGCCGATGCATAAAGCAATAAGCATGTGAGCTGTAGAGATTTTTTCATATTCATTATGAATAATTTTGAATAAGTATTTGGTTAATTGTTTGCCGCCTTCCGGATTCCGTCCGGACTGTTTTATAGATAAGAGTATTTTGCTTACACAAATTGCCTACAAGCAAATTGAAATATTTTAAAATATTTTTTCTTGAAGTGATTGCTGCATCTTTTAGATTTCTCCATTTCGATATCATTGACTGATTAAATTGCCCTGAGTTAATCCATAGCAGTGCAGTAGAAGACGCTTAAACTAAATCGAAAATATTAATCATAATAACAGTGTTTTTTGGAAATGAATGTCAGTATTCCATAGGTACTGTTGTCCTGCCATCCGCTTTATCACGATGAAAAATCGTGATGCTCGCTGCTGTCAGGTTTATTGAACAACGGTTTGGTTTCAAGGCACAAAACTTTGTACATAAACCTGATTGGAATGAAAAGCCCACAGCGCAGCGAGGACTTGTAATGGAAAGCGGGAGTGTAGTGGCCAAAAGCTCAGAAACTCCATTTCCTAATCATCAATCAAAATCAGCTGTGGGATTACTTAATAATATGGTTATTTTTTACAATAAATTACCTCTGGCTTGCAGTGTAATATGTAATCAAAATCAAATTCATTCGGTTAGGTTAGCGGCACCTACTGCCCAACAACCCGCAGCACCAACTAATGCTGCATCTTCATTCAGCCTGGATATATGAATAGGTGTATTGATTCCCTGCGACTCAAGGTATTTAATCACATTGGGTACAAAACGGTTGGAAGCGTTGGCAATGTTACCGCCAATCACAATTGCCTCTACTACGTGATCTTGTTGAAAATCTTTAAGGAAAAGGCCAAGATTATGGCTAAATTCTGTAAATATTTTCCGCACCGTCTGGTTCTCCTCATAAAGCAAGGTCAGTTCGCGAACGTTTAGGATATTTAAACCTGTGAGTTCATAATAACGCTTTAAAAACCAACGGGTAGAAAGGTAATCTTCTGCTATACCATTCAAAAAAGAAGAGCACCAAAGGTTGGCATCGGTAATTTTTCCTTCTTTACACACGGCACTTCCGAGTCCGGTACCCAGGGTAATGCCAACCAGGTTTTGGTAGGCACGGGCTTCGCCTGCAAACACCTCTCCGGCTAAAAAGCAGGCAGCATCGTTGCTCATTAAAATCTGATCGCTGTTAATTTGCAGTTCGCTGGCCAGCATTTCTTTTACATTCAGGCCATAAAAAGCCGCATATTTGTCATTGCCAGCAATGTAAGAAATACCGTTATCATAATCGAAAGGCCCTGGCATTGCAATGCCTAAACAGCCAATTTGGATATCTGCCTTTTTATAAGCTGCTTTAATTACATTGCACCAGGTGTGGATAATCTTTTCTGTTGAGCCATGAGAGTCTACGCGCTCACGTGTAAAGGAACTTTTAAGGATATTGCGCTGCTGCATATCTATTACCGCCGCTGTAATGTGCGAGCCGCCGATATCAATGCCCAGTACATATTTGTTTTTATTCATTGTTTTCTGCTTCAATAGATCTATAATTGGCTTGTGCCTTATTGTGGCACCTAATGAAGAGTCTTTTTTTTGTTAAATTGCCTACAGCAGGAAGATTTTTTTATGAAATATTTTTTATTACCTTACATTTGATCCAATCAAACTAACCAAGTTGAAAGCAACTAAGCCAGATCTAGTCGTTTTATGGAATAAGATTTGCCTTGAGGATGATATAAAATCTTTTGAGCAACTTTACCGCTTTCTATACACTAGGTTAATCAAATTTTCCATTTATTATGTGAATGATAAACAGGTTGCTGAAGATCTTGTAGCCGAAATATTTGTGAAATGCTGGGAAAACCGGTCGACAAGTACCCCTATTTTAAATCCCGAAAGTTATTTTTTTATTGCAGTAAAAAATCAATCGCTTAAATACCTTAAAAAAAATTCTTCCATTACGTTTATCGATTTAGTAGATGAAGAGGATAATATTTCGGTGTCAACTCATACACCAGAATACATTCTCGAAACTAAAGAACTGCATCAACAACTCGACCATGCCATTGCAAGTTTGGCGCCACAGGCAGCTACTGTTTTCAGGTTAATAAAAGAAAGCGGGATGAAGTATAAAGAAGTGGCAGAACTGTTGAATATCTCACCCAGGACTGTGCAAACGCAATTATTCAGGGCCATTGCGAAACTCCGTTTGGTATTACAGCCTTTAAACGATAAGGGAACCGATGGAAAAAAACTTGGAAAAATGATCTCCCTGATTATCTTAGCGGGTACTTTATCTTTTTTTATTTTTTGTAGGCAATTTTAACAGAAAAAGGAACATATAATAAAGGCACGGAAAAAAAATGACAGATCAAAGATTTACAGAATTGCTTGGAAAACAATTGGCCGGTGAAATTTCGCCGGATGAATCTGTAGAACTGAAATCTGTTTTAGCTGGCAGTGCATCGTATAGAACGGAGTATGAACTGTTACAAACTTATTTTAATGGTGAAACGGTTGATGATGAAAATATTGATCAGGTTTTTAATCGGATCAAAGCTCAAATTACAGTTCCGGGAGAACCGGGCTTAACAGTTGTCAAAAATAAACCTTATAGTGTCTGGCTAAAGATTGCGGCGGTTGCAGCCATTGTGATCGCTGGTGCACTGGTATACAACAGAGAAACGATTTTCTTCAAAAAAACAGATCAGCTGGAATTAACGCAGGCAATAACCAAAGCCGCAGAGGTTAAAACCATTGTACTGGCCGATGGCTCTACCGTAAAAATGAATTCGGGAAGTAGTTTAAAATACCCGGAACATTTTACTGCCGGTACCAGAGATATTTACTTATCTGGTGAGGCATTTTTTGATGTTAAAAAAGATCCTCAACACCCTTTTATCGTGCACACCGAACAGTTGGCTGTAAAAGTATTGGGTACCGCATTTGATGTTAAAGCTTACCCGAACGATACTTTCACCGAAACCACCTTAATCAGAGGAAAGGTATCTATTTCCCTTAAAAATAATATCAAACAAACTTTTATCTTAAAGCCAAATGATAAATTCACATTGGCTGGTGATAAAGCAAGCATGAGCCAACTCAGCTACTTTAATGGCACCGGAACTGAGCGTATTTTGGAAACGGCATGGACAAACCACGAGCTTATTTACAAAAACAATAGTTTTGAGGAAATTGCTAAACTTTTTGAGCGTTGGTATGGTATCAAAATAGCCTTTAAAACACCTGAACTTAAAGCTGTGAGGTTTACAGGGCATGTTGATAAAGAAACACTCGCGGAAGCATTAGAGGTGCTAAAACTGATCGAAAACTTCAATTATTCGGTAAATGGCAAAAATGTGTATATCTACCGTTAGCACATAATACTTTAGCCATGTATATTTGTTGCCATGAATTTTGTGCAGCGGATTATATTGTTAATTGGATTGGTTTTTCCGCTATGTGCCAATGCGCAAACTAAAGTTACCTTAAATTTTAACGAAGCCAGTCTCGAAAAGATTATTGAAGCAATACAGCAACAAACTGTTTATCATTTCGCCTACAGCGAATCTAAAATTCCTAAACATCAGGTATCCATCAAGGTAGAAAAAGAGGAAGCTGTAAAAGTGATTGATCAACTTCTGCTTAACAGTGGTTACACTTATTCCTTGCTGCCCAATCATCTCATTGTAATTAGAAAAAATGCCGGAGGGATGGATACAGATAGTATTCGTTTTTTAAAAGAGGTGGTCATTACGGCTTTGGGCATCGAAAAGGATAACCGTAAGGTGGGTTACGCCCTAACCACCATCAAAGGCTCATCTATTACCAAAGCAAGAGAAAGTAATCTGATTATGGCACTGCAGGGGAGGGTAGCCGGACTAAATATTACAGGTGTAAACGGTGGCCCGGGATCTGCTGCGCGCGTGCTCATCAGGGGTGTTTCGAGTATGACTGCCGCCTCTCCATTATTTATCGTAAATGGTGTACCCATTGATAATAGCATCAGGGGAAGTGCCAACGAGTATGGGGGTGCCGACTATGGTGATGGAATCAGTAATATTAATCCAGATGATATTGAAACGATAACCATATTAAAAGGTTCGGCAGCTTCGGCTTTGTATGGGGCCAGGGCTGCAAATGGCGTGATCCTCATTAACCTTAAAGGCGGAGGAGAAAATACCAAAGCTAAATTTGAGTACAATACCAACCTGGCTTTCGATGTTCCTGTTAATTCGACTGATTTTCAATATTTATACGGGCAAGGAACTCAGAACAAACGCCCTGCCGATTTGTATAATGCCATTTCTACCGGTTTATTAAGTTGGGGAGAAATGATGGATGGTAAATTAACTCCTCAGGTAGATGGTTCTATGCGACCTTATGCTCCTGTTAAAAATAACATCCAGACTTTTTACCGTATAGCTCCGGCATTTACCAATACACTTTCACTTGTTGGCGGAAATACAAAAAATAACTATCGGGTTTCGGTTTCCAATTTAGATTACAATTCTATTTTAAGCAATGGAGCACTAAACCGTAAAACGTTAAATTTTTATGGCACAGTGGCCTTAAGCCCTAAAATATCGCTGAGTTTAACAGGTAACTATATTTACGAATGGAATAAAAACAAGAGTTACTTAAGCGATGGTCCATTAAATCCTAATTATGGAATTTCTGCCCTGGCTACCAGCCTGGATCAATCGATTCTGGCACCGGGTTTTGATGCGAAAACAGGTTTCGAAAGTCGCTGGAATGCCGATGAATACAAAACCAATCCATATTTTTTGATGAATAAACAAGCTGATCATGCCAGCCGAAACCGTTACATTTCATCCGCAGTGCTGAAGTATCAACTGGCCAGTTGGGCATCTGTTCAGGGAAGAATTGGTTACGATTCGAGTAAGGATGAATTGGTAAGTATTTTGCCTACCGGAATTGCTTTTTCTATCAACCGGCAGGGCGGTATAAATGCCTACGATCAGAACCTTACCTCTGAACTGAATAGTGATATCCTGTTTAGTGCCACCCGGAATCTTAGCGATAAATTAAATCTCGAACTTTCTATGGGTGCGAATTACCGTGAAAGAAAAGGCAATAGCGAAAAGTTAAAAGGCTCACAATTTAAGGTGCCATACTTGTATACTCCTGAAAATCTGATTACCAGTACCAAAACATTAGCTATCTCTAGAATCGTAACAGAATCTGCTTATTACACAGCTGACCTGAGTTATCAGCATTTTCTTAATTTCTCAGTTACGGGTCGGTACGATATCTATTCAACCTTGCCGGCTAATAACCGTGGGATTTTTGTACCCGGGATATCGGGCAGTTTTATTTTTTCAGATCTGTTGAAATTAAAAGCTCTGAATTTTGGTAAACTGCGCGTTGATTTTGCCAAAACCAGCGGCGAACCTATCGTTCCTTATACCACACAAATTTATTATACAGTAGATGATCAGGTGAATGGTATTCCTGTTGGCGGCTTTTCCAGCGATTTACCTAACTACAATTTAAAACCCTTCACCTTAAATGAAATAGAAGCAGGTCTCGACCTTAAATTTTTTAACAGCCGGTTGGATGTTGATTTCACTTATTTTAATCGCGTTACCCACAACGAAATTATCAATGCAAAACAATCGGTTACCACAGGTTTTACCTCGGCTTACGTTAATCTTGGTGAAACCCGTAATGCGGGAATAGAACTTGCTTTAGGATACACACCAATCCTTACCACAACCAGCAAGTGGCAGATTAATCTTAACCTTACTAAGGTAAAAAATACACTACTCTCCATTGATGGCAATAGCAATTATACGCTGACGGGTACTTATAGGCCATTAAACGCCAATACTGCGTTGGTGGTAGGCAAACCCATTACCCAGGTTATGGCTTACGATTATCTGCGCGATTCCAGAGGCAATATTATCATTGGATCCGATGGCATCCCTAAACGGGGTAATTTTATTCCAATGGGTGGTACTATGCCTACTTTGTATGGTGGGATAACCAATAGTTTTAACTACAAGCAGTTTAGTTTTTCTTTTTTGATCGATTACCGCTTTGGCAATAAAATCCTATCCGCAACAGAATATTATAGCTATGTGCTTGGCTTAAATAAGGTAACTCTTGTGGGTAGAGAAACAGGTATTGTAGCGGATGGGGTATTGGGAAATGGACAAAAAAATACCATTAACGTTCCTGCTTATGCCTATTACCCTGAACTGGCCACCAATATTTCTGCCTTAGCGGTACTCAATGGTAGTTTTATTAAACTTAGACAGGCCACATTAGGTTATACTTTTAACAATAATTTTTTAAAAAGGACACCTTTTAGCAGTATTGGGATTGATTTGGTGGCCCGAAACCTATTTACCCTACTTAAATACAGTAAGAATATCGATCCCGAGTCGCAGTTTTCGCCCACACTGGGTTATGCTGGTATAGAAGGAGCTTCATTGCCGGCAACGCGTACGTTTGGGGTTAATTTTAATTTTAAATTCAAATAACGATGAGAAAGTGGTGTATTTTGGGTATTTTTTTTCTGGCTTTAATGGGCAGCTGCTCTAAAGCAAAGTTGGATCAGATCAATACCGATCCAACCAAACTGACTGAAAGTAATTACGATCCCAATAGCCTGCTTGCCCAGGCACAGTTAAAATATGCTAATTTGGGGTATTACCAGCTTTTGTACCAAAGTACCATGATGCAATTGCTTGCCTCTACCTATTATTATTACAATAATGGAGATAAATACATCAATGTGGGCAGTTTTACCGATTATCAGGGGCGTATTTTTGACGAAGGATATAAGGATGCTTCGTCCATCAGAGAGATGCAGCGACTGGCCAGATTGAAAGATCCGGTAGCGTATAAAAACCTGATTGCCATTGGCGATATTATGTTCGTGTTGGTTTTACAAAGAATTACAGATACCTATGGTGACGTACCTTATACGGAAGCAGTTAAGGCCATGCAGGGCATTAAATACCCTATTTACGATCGGCAGGAAGATATTTACAACCAAATGCTGAACGATCTTGATGCTGCCACCGCGCAACTGGATACCGAAAAACCAGGACCTACTGCCGATCTTTTTTATCAGGGAGACGTTGCAAAATGGAAGAAGTTTGGCTACTCGTTAATGTTGAGGGTTGCCATGCGCTTAACCAAGGTTGATCCGGACAAAGCCAGACACTGGGCAGAGAAGGTTGCTGATAAAACATTTACAGACATCAATGACAACGCGATCCTGTTAACCGATGCCTCCTCATTTAACAGCCAGAACGGAACATCACTTGCTTTGAGAACCTTTTCTGATTACCTGGAAGTACGCTGGAGTAAAACCTTAATCGATCAGTTAAGGAATACTAACGACCCCAGGTTGGGTGTGATCGGTGAAGTACCAAAAGATGGATTGACTAAAAATGCCGATCAAAACCTAAACGGAAATACCGACGCAGCAGTTCAGTTAGGAATGCCTAATGGGTTTGATCTGCAGGGCGGTGCAACTGATATCAGTCATTCGCCAAATTATCCGGGCGGTACAGGCAGCGGAAGTGATTTTGCGCCGCTCGGAAAATACTCCAGACCACGTACCGCAGTATATCTTAAATTGGGTGGCCCTATCTTCATTCTAAGTTACGCTGAAACTGAATTTTTACTTGCCGAAGCTAAGGTGAGGGGATGGAATATTAGTGGTACGGCAAAACTACATTATACTAACGGATTAACCGGAGCCATACAGTCACTTGCCCAGTTAGATCCATCCGCAACTGTTGACGCCAATAAGATTACTGCGTTTGTTAGCCAAAACCCACTTGATGAAAGTAGCTCACAAAATGCATTAGCTTCAATCAATACACAGTATTGGGTAGCCACAGGCACCAATTTTAATTTTATAGAAGCCTGGTTAAATTGGAAAAGAAGCGATTACCCCAAGCTTATTCCCATAAACTATAAAGGTAACATTACCAATGGCACTATTCCCCGCCGGATGATCTACCTATCAACCGAAGTACTGAACAACCCCCAGAATTATAAAGATGCTGTTGCAAGAATAGCTGGAGGCGATGTGCTTACCGCCAGGGTGTGGTGGGATAAGTAATGATTGGATATCTGGGATACAGCTAAATCATCTTATAATAATTAGGTATGTTTTAAAGACTACAAATATCTAACATGTTTTTTTTTCTTTCCATGGTTTATACCTTTTATCATCAGGTAGATTCCCATAAATAAAAGAATAGCGGAAATAATTATCCCAATCGCAATGGGCAAAAAAATAGCTGCTGAGGCGAAGAATTCGCTCCATAGTACACGGGGATAAAAAAAGTAGGTTAGTATCAAAAAACCTAGTAACATTAAGATCGAAAAAAAGTAAAGGATTTGAGGTGTTGAGTTGATTTTCATGTTTTATTTAGATATGAGTGAATGATAAGAGTGGGTATCTTTTAATTCAGATAAGGGTTTTCTGGGATATAAACCAAATCGTAGCCGTTTTTCCTGAGTAGGTTTATAGTATTCTCATCTGGCAGCTGTTTAAAAATAACCGTAGTTAATACCTGCGAGGGCATGGCTTTTACTTTAACAAGCATATCAAAGAGAAACTTCTTCATTCTAATAAAGAGAAACTGTTTACTGTGCTGGTCGGTTGATATCAAATCTGCCCCTTTAAACCAGTAGTTTGGATTGATCTTTTTAAAAGCAACCATGGGCAGGCCTAAACCAGCTGCCAGTTTTTCAAATTCTCTTTCCGATACTTTGTATACAAAATTTCCAACCGGCTCGAACGAAAAGCGGTTTTTCCATAATTTATTGAAAAAACGTGTATTCCTGGTCAGAATATTGCTTAACATGAGTAACAGGGGCATCTTGGTTACCGGATCCTGTGGTTCTATTACTAACACACCGCATCTGGCCACCCTGATCATTTCATACATCGCAGCATACGGCCTCGGGAAATGGTGATAGGATTCTTTACAAAGCACAAAATCAAAACTATTGTCTTCTTGCATGAGTTTTTCTGCATTCTCTGCAGCACAAGCATTAATTATCTCTTTTTTTAGTGCAATGTTTAAAAAATCGGTATTAAGATCGGTTGCCAATGCCCTATTGCCTGAATTAAGGATATACTGCGCATCAAATCCATAAGCATCACCAATAGTAAGCCAATGCTGGTCTTTTTTGTACAGCAGCGGATCAAGACTGTTAAAAAAAAGTTTCTGGAGCCAATAAGCTATATTATTTTCGCCCGTTGCTGTCGATTTTTCATAAAAATCAGTTTTAGCACTTTCGGATGGGAAATGTGTATTGTACCATTCGTTATGTCTGTTGTAGCTCTGGGTATGGCGCATGGGCTAGGGTTTATAAACTAATACGAACGCAGTGTTATAAACGCTTGGTCGAAAAATTAAAATAGACTGGAAAAAAATAAGTTAATTTTAACCCAGCGTTTTTCATATTCATTGCGTAATCTCATTACAACACGATGAAAAACCGCTTACCGAACCAAATGGATGAACCTTTTTTTTAAGCAAGATACTAAACTGATCAAAGGCTGTAAAGCCAATGAGCGGCAAGCACAGGAAGGTCTCTATAAGCTTTACTATGCCGATATGCTGCGTATATGTTTCCGTTATTTAAAATCTGATGATCTGGCGCAAGATGCGCTGAACATTGGTTTTTTGAAGATTTTTCAGCATATCCAGACCTTTGATGCTAAAAAAGGAGAATTTGGTGCCTGGATCAGGACGGTAATGGTAAGATCGTGCATTGATATTAGCAGAAGAGAAGCCAGGTTTAATGAAATGGTCAGCCAGGATGAGATAGAGGAAATCTTTATTCAACCATCGGTATTAGATAAGCTTTTTGTAGAAGATCTCCTAAAATTGATACGCCTGCTGCCAACTGCGACCCAGTTGGTTTTTAACCTTTCGGTTATAGATGGCTACTCACATAAAGAAATTGGAGAACATTTAAATATTACCGAGAGTACCTCAAGGTGGCACCTCGCAGAAGCAAAGAAACAGTTGAGGAAAATGTTAGCTTCCTCAACAATTGATCAACCAACTGAAAACATAAAAAGAAGATGAGAAATTCAGCATGGTATCATAAACTTTGGCGCAATAAATTCGATAGTTTGCCAGTTAAGGATGTTTCGGATGCCTCTTGGGCGGGTATGCACAAATTGCTCAATGAGCAGATGCCTATCAGTACCCCAGGCGGCCACGGCCCTAATGTATCAACGGGAGCCAAACTGTTTAAAGTAATTGGTTATTCGTTGTCTGTAGCTGTTACCGCTTCTACTGTAGGCTATTTCACCGTTCTGAAATCAAAAGATAAACAGAAAGAAACACATCATAAAGTTAAGCCCATCCTTGTAGATTCAGTACTTGTGGATAGTAATAAGGTATTAAATTACAATGAAATAGCCGATACAACAATACTTAAGGATAGCATTAATGGGGCTGGGGATTCGATAAATACAGCTTTGGAGCAAAATAAAACAGCTGATCATGATGGTATTAGGCTTGAAGAACAGACAAAGAACATTGAAAACTTAACTTTATCTGCAGCAAAAACAAATGCTGTTTCTCCTTTTAAAAACAGGCAGGATGTTACAAAAAGGTCAGACCGGTTTAAACCATTTGAGAATTTAGGTGCGCAACCACTAAGCGTTAACTCAAAAGTTGAGGTTCCCGGAAATATTGGTCAAAAAGTGGATAGCTCATTTACGAAGGGTAGCACTTTATTATTGGCGCCAGAAGGATTTCAGCGCGAAAATAGCCGCTCTAATTTTCTTCCTTCACCTATTTCGATTTTGGATCAAAATGCCGCTTTGCCCATGTATAACACTAATGATTTGCGAAATACATCATCAGGAAAGAGCAACAAGAAACAGAATAATAATAAAGCAGATCGGATTACTTCTGGTAAAAACCAGAAAGTAAAAAATATCAGGTTCCCTAAAATTAAAACAGTTAAAACCAAACAGGAAAATGATGCAGAGCCAACCTACAGTTACGGCATAACAACAGGAATGAACGTACAAAAGGGTAATATTAGTTTTTATGCAGGCATATTTGGTACTTATGCGCTAAATGAGAAATGGCAGCTTTCTGTTGGTTTAAATGTTAATAGTTATCAAAGAATTGCAGGCGAATTTACACACCCTAATTATTATCAACCTGATTCTTTGCCTCCATTTACGATTACAGCTGAACAAAAGGTGATTGCTGCAGAGGTTCCTATAACAGCGAGTTACAAGCTTTCGAAACATGTAAGCATTAAAGCTGGTCCGGTAATTGGTTTTCCAATAAAGCAATCTGGAATTATTGCTGCATCGAACGCTATAGCCGATCCACGCGATACGATAAGCCATAGTAAAGAGATCAATACTGCGTTGGCTAATACGGGAATGAATAAGATAAACGTTGGTTTAACTGGGGGCATCAGTATTCACATTAAGCAATTTGATATCAATGGAAGCTACCAATGGTTAACGCCATACAAGGTGAGCAATAGTTTGGGCTCTTTTAAACAGACTAATCAGGTTTTTAGGATTGGGATAGGATATAGGTTTAAGTAAAAAATAATCTTCTTAAAATAGCATCATTGCTGAGAAAGCATTTTCAGGCAATGTTATTAAGTTGAGCACCACGGTCGTCAGTCTGAGCGTAGTCGAAGACTTCTTAAGATTGATAAACCGCAAATAAATGCCTTTGACTACGCTATAAATGACAGATTTAAAAAATCGCCGTCATTTCGACTGAAACGCAGCGAAATGGAGAAATCTTTTGAAATAGTTCAAAGATTTCTCCACTGCGGTCGAAATGACGGCCTTGTATATCTGTCATCAGCCCTCCGATGTATTTGGAAAATTCTAACCTTTACAATTGCGAGTAACGAAGATAACCGAACGATTGAGCTCATGAATGCCTTTAAAAGCAACTGCAAAAATGAATAATCTTAATGCGTACGCTGGTAGCGATCATTGTAAGATTGCTACCCCGAAAATCGGGGCAGGCTGTCGGCTGAAAAAGCCTTCCCGCAATGACGATACGGTCGAAATGATTATCTGATTATACCTTTTATTCCAAATACTTTGTTTTTTGAAAACAGACCTTGGGCAATGTAGATGTTACTAAACAACCCATAAAAAAATGCCTCCCGATTTCGGAAGGCATTTTTTTGTTTAGTAAGACTTTAGAGGTTTCTCTATTCTAAAATGAGTAAGTCAAGCCACCGAAAATATTAAACCCGTTTACCTGATAGTACAAATATCTACTGTAGTTTTTATTTAAGATGTTGTTTGCTTTTGCAAAAACAGAAAACTTTTTATTGATCCTGTAATCTGCACCTAGCCCTAAATCTACATAACCTTTAACCGTTTCAATAAGTTCTATATTGGTATTGGGAATTACGTATTGTGAAGCGGGAACAGGAGCACCAGTGTATACTTTAGCTTTTACATCATCCTGGATCACCACACCTGCATTAAAGCTTAATTTTTTGTTAAAGGTATACATAAAGTTCGAGCTCACTTTTAAACCTGGTTTAAACCAGGAGTAAGTTTCAGAAGCAGGCTTCCAATCGTCGACGTTTAATTTACCGGTCCATTTTAAAGCATCACTTACCTGAACAGAAATTTCGCCTTCTAAACCCGTTAATTTTGTTTTACCAAAATCGTATATCACATCAAACTTATTAAAGTCAGTAAAGTTATTTACGAACAAAGGCATATCATCAAACTGTTTTACATAGATACGGGCTTTGTAACCAAAACCTGGTCCGCCAGTACCCTTAATACCTGCACTAAAACTTAATTTTTCTACCGTATTTTTTACAAAAATATTGTTGTTTAGCCAAGGGTTTTCATCTGTGAAACCTTTTAAAGAGTTTCTGTTTACATCTCCCTTAACCTCGCCAAAAACCTGCAAATAATCAGGAATCAGTGTGAAATCGGCAGTAATTGCCGGGAATATCTTTGAACTGCTGTAGGCGCCAAATTCCTGTACAAAATTAACTCCTGCAGTAATTTTAGCACCTTTAACCTGTAAGCGGATATAAGGGTTTAAACGCAATAAGTTATTGCCAACGCTGGTTAAAGCATCTTTGGTGTTTCCAAATTCGGTTGATGCAGCTAAGCCAAGGTTTAAAGAATTGATACGTTTGTTTACATAACCGTTTAAGCTGAGGTAATTTTCTTTGGCGCTAAATTTATCGTTCCAGATATAACCATTCGCTTTTAAAGCATAACTAAAAGCATCTTCATCTTCCGTAAAGTTTTTCACCAGTTCACCTTCTAATTCGATGGTAGTTAAAGCCTGTTTATCCGGATTAGGATTTAGGGTTGGCCGAGCATCATCTATACCGTAAAAATAAGTGCCGTTACGCTCAAAATTAATGCGTCCACTTACGGTATTTTCATCTAAAATACTGCGACCAAAAACACTTAACTGTTGGTTGCTGCTGTTCTGTTTGTTTAATTTTCCTTGCTGACTAAAGTGTTTAAAATAACCACCAACCTGTAGTCCTTCATCTTTGCCAGTGTTAAAATAGGCTTCACCCAAAAGAGTACCCAACGATCCGAATGCACCTTTTACGTAGTTGTTAACCAAAATGCTTGCTTTTTCTTCAGCTAAGGCTTGTGCCTGTAACTTTTGGATATCACTATTCAACTCCAGCTTTCTATCTAAAATGCTGTAGTTTAATTTTGCTTTGTAAGTTTTAACGTCGTCCAAATTCGGGCTTCTTCTCAACTTTACCGCTTCTGCCAAAATTGGCTTATATGGGCGCACTACTTCAATCTCTTCGTTTACCACCCCTTTTTCCTCAGTTTTTTTATCCTGTGCCTGAGCAGTCATTAATCCAGCAGCTAAAAAAAACAGTGAACTATATATATATTTAATCGATTTCATAATGCTACTTCTTCTGGTTTAGTTTTTCTAGTTTTTCTTTGGCTGTAGGGATGATATCGTCCTTGCCTTCGTAATTATCAATTATACTGAGAAGTGTACTTTTTGCCTGTAAATTGTCTTTTAGTGCCATATAATTATCAGATAAAAGGATAAATGCCTTCGCTACCCAATAATCGTAAGCGGCCATGTTGTTAACCAGATCAAAACAGGTTTTAGATGAAGTTTTGAAATCACCTTTGTTGTATTCTAATAAAGCCAGATTGTATTTTGCTTCGGCAGCGGCAATGGTTTTTGTTTTAGCCACTACATTTTTAAATTCTTTGATGGCTGTGGTAGTATCGCCTTTTAACAAGTAAGCTTTACCAGAGTATAAGCTGGAACTGTTTTTTTCTTCTTCCGAAGCTTTTTCCGATTCTTTAGTCAGCTGTGCATACTTAAGCATATCATCAGGCATGTTTAAGGCCGTGTAAGCCTTTAACAAATTGTTGATGGCAAAACTATAGTGCGATTTGTAATCGGTTGTAGTTTCTAATCTTTTCAGGTAAACAATCGCCTCGTTGTATTTTTTCTGATTTAAGAAGAGTTGAGAGATGCTTACCAAAGAACGTTCGGTGTAATCGCTCGTCCAGTCGTTTAAGATAAATTCGTAATCTGGAATGGCTTCATCCGGACGGCCCAGTTTTACCAACGATTCTGCCCTGATAAATTTAGCCTCTTTTTCATGGTTAGCCTTAGGAAATTTATCAAAATAAGCATTTACTGCCTGGAATGCACCATTCGCATCTCCTTTTAGATAGGTATTATTGGCTGCGGCAAAAACGATGTTATCCTGTTCAGAACCAGAGTAATTTCCAAGTGGGGTAGTGGCTGCGTAAGCGATAAAACCATTCGCGTCGCCACGATCCACGTAAATGTTCTTGATCGATTCCATCGCCTGTTTAGCTTCGTCGGCAGTTGGGTAATCGCGGATTACTTTTTTGAACGATTCTAAAGCGGCATCATCCTGGTCTTGATTGTATTGAACCAAGCCAATGGTAACTAAGGCTTTCGCTACATAGCTGCTGCGTGGGTATTTGGCCACCAATGCAACAAGATCTGATTTAGATTTATCAAAATCGCCTTTGTTGAAATAGGTATAGGCTGTTTCGAAGCCGGCATCATCAGCATAATTGGAATTTGGAAAAGTATTTAACAAACTTTGCATCGTGGCAATTTTCGCATCGTACTGCGTTTCCAACCCTTGGATCATTCCTTTTTGGAAAGTGGCATAATCTTCAGAAGTGGTTTTGCGACTGATGATTTTGTTATAATTGGCCATTGCATCGCCATAATTCTTATTTACGAAATAAGAATCGGCTAAACGAATGGTCGCATCATCAATGGTTTTTTGATCTTTATCATTACCAGCAAGGAATTTTTCGAAATAAGTAGCTGCTTTGCTGTATTTCTCATCTTCGAAAGCAGCATAAGCCAAAGCATAATTCGCAAAATTGTAAACGCCTGTTTTATCGGCATCCGGCATCTTCAAAAATTTCTCGAAAGTGCTAACTGCTTCGCCATACTTACGCAGTTCGTACATTGCCTCTGCTTTCCAGTAAGTATTTAATGCATTGATCTCATTGTCTTCGGGAAATGTTTCGGAACGTAAAAACATGGATAATGCATTCGGGAAAGCCCTTTCATTATAAAACTCTAGTCCACGAAAATAGGTTACCTTTTGATAGGCTTCTTTTGCCTCAAGGTTTTTATCCGGAATTGGCTCCAGAATATCTACAGCTGCCTGGTAGTTTTTTGTGGTTAATAAAACCTCACCCAATAAAGTTTTCGCCTCGTTTATTTTACGCGATTTTGGGAAAGTTTTTAAGAAACCCTGCGTAGCCTCTAAAGCTTGCTGGTGGAATTCTAATTCGTAACTTAATTTGGCATAGTTTAACCAGGCTTCTTCCTGTATACCCTTATCAAAACTTAAACGCGAAGCCCTGAAAAAAGCACTTTGCGCTTTCTGCTTATTGCCCAACTGGATAAATGCTTTACCCAGCGTATGCATACCGTTTTGCAGGTAAATGTCATCAGTATTCAGTTTTTCTAAAACGGCAACAGACTCTTTGTATTTTTTATTCTGAAACAATGAATACCCATATTGGTAAATGAAGAGATTGTTCTTGGTTTCGCTTTTATCTTTTGCATAATATTCGGCGAAATACTTTTCCGCATTTTTGAATTCAGATTTTGCAAAGTACGATGCGGCAACCAAACTCAACATTTCTGGTTCGAATTGTTGTTTGGTTTTTTGAATCGATGCCAAAGCATAGCTAATTACATCATCGTAACGCTCATCAAGATAGTACATCGAAGTGATGTAGTATGGATAACTCGCCTCATAGGTAGGAGAGCCCTTTAATTTTTCGAAGTTAGCTAAAGCTGTTTTATACTCTTTGTTTAAGTAATTGATATAAGCAAAGTAGTAGGTAGCGCTTTCCTGAAAATCGCCCTCTTCTTTTTTAACTTTTTCGAATAAAGGTTCTGCTTTTTCGTAGTCTTTAAGTTCAAAATAGGCGTAACCCTGTTTAAACTGATATTCGTTTCTCTGCTTGCCAGAAAGTGTAGAAGGATCTGTTTTTTCGAACCATTCTAAAGCTTTTTTATAGTTTTTCTGGTTGAAATAAGTTTTTCCAACATAGAAATAAGCAAGTTTGGTGTTCGGATTTAACGGGTAATCCCGGATAAAGGCCTGAAATAAACTTTCAGCATCTGCATTGGTTAACTCTAGTGCGCAAACAGCAGCATAAAATTTTGCATTCTCTTTCAGTAAAGACAATTCGGCGTTGCTCTCTGTCTGGGTAGAAGGTTTATAACGTTGCAGCTCAACAAGTTTAAACTGTTGTGCAGCTGCAGTGTATTTTTCTTTGTCTAATAATTCTAAGCCCGTTTGATAGTTTTTGTTGAGGTTCTGCACCGCGCTAACCTGAGCGTAAGTGCTAAAACTTCCAGCTAAAATTAGCGGAATTAGTAAGTATTTTTTCTGCATTGGTTTCAAATATGGTTGGTACTAAATTAGAAATAGTATCAAAGCTTATCAACAGAAGTAATTAACATCTGTTAATAACACAAATTAACGATAGGATTTTTGGTTTGGTATTCAGTGGTGAACGAATGTGGAAAAGTTAGGTTCATTGGTCATTAGTTCATTCGTCATTGGTACTGCCGCATCCGGTAGAGGTTTATTGGTTGGTTTGTCGTTGGTTTATTAGTCCCACCATCAGTCATTGCAGAGGGGCCAAAGAAGCCTGTCTTGCTGTAGGTAATCTGTGTAGAAATCGCGTAGAAGGTTAATTGGTTAGTTGTTTATATCAGTTGACCGTTTGTGTAGAGTTCATTATTTTCATCGTGTAATGATCGATTACAAATGAACAAAGTCAAGTAAGCAATGATAAATAGAGAGCATAATACTCTGCAACATGGAGAAATGAACAATTATCAATACCCCATGCTAGTCTATGCACCCTGCACCAATGAACTATTGATTAATGAACGATTGTCAATGCTCCATGCTAAACTATGCATCCTGCACCAATGACCAATGACCAATGAACTATTGAACTAATCTACCCCTGACTTGCCAACAAATACAGCACAGCCATTCTCACGGCCACTCCGTTTTCTACCTGTTCTAAAATAATCGATTGTTTGCTGTCGGCCACGTCGCTGGTGATCTCAACACCTCTGTTTATTGGGCCGGGATGCATGACAATGATTTCTTTATCAAGATTATCTAAAATCTGTTTGTTTAGACCATACATCATGGCGTATTCCCTTAGCGATGGGAAATATTTAATGTCTTGACGCTCTAATTGGATACGCAGCATATTTGCTACGTCGCACCAGTTTAAAGCTTTAATGAGGTTATGCTCGACCTTTACACCCAATTGATGGATATGTTTAGGAATTAAGGTTGTAGGACCGCAAACCATTACTTCAGCGCCTAAACGCTGCAGGCAAAGAATGTTTGAGATGGCTACACGAGAGTGCAGGATATCGCCCACAATTACTACTTTTTTACCAGCTACATCGCCCAGTTTCTGGCGGATGGAGAAGGCATCAAGCAAAGCTTGTGTTGGGTGTTCATGTGCACCATCTCCGGCATTTACAATTTGAGCCTTTACATGTTTACTTAAAAACTGACCTGCTCCGGCATAAGGATGACGCATTACTACCATATCAACTTTCATTGATAAGATGTTGTTTACGGTATCGATCAGGGTTTCGCCTTTGCTCACCGAAGATGACGAAGCTGCAAAATTAACCACATCAGCCGAAAGTCTCTTTTCAGCAAGTTCGAATGAAAGTTTGGTACGGGTAGAGTTTTCGAAGAAAATATTGGCAATGGTAATGTCGCGGAGGGATGGAACCTTTTTGATCGGTCTGTTAATCACTTCCTTGAAATTATCTGCAGTTTCGAAAATCAATTCAATATCATTCCGGTTAATATCTTTAATGCCTAAAAGATGTCGGGTTGATAGTTTTTCTGCTGCCATTTTTATTTATTATTTTTATCTGTTTTATTATATTGTTTTAACTGTCAGATAGAGCTTCCATGCCAAAATAACCCTTTTGTAAGGTATTTAGGCTCATTTTGGCAAGGGCGGTTCCGATATTAAAATCACTTTATCTTCACTTCCTTCACTCGCCCAGGTTACTTTTACCTGTTGCGAGTTTAAGCTATCTACCTGATGCCCAATATAATCAGGTTCTATAGGTAAATGCCTGCTAAACCTACGGTCTATTAAAACCAAAAGTTCCACTTTCTCTGGTCGGCCATAAGCAAGCAAGGCATCTAGTGCTGCCCTGATGGTTCTGCCGGTCCAAAGTACATCATCAATTAAGATTACTTTTTTGCCTTCAATAATAAAATCGATTGAGTTGCTGCTTGCGGTAACCAGTCCGTCTTTACGGCGGAAATCATCTCTAAAGAAAGTAATATCGAGGTTTCCCTTTAAAATTTTCTTGTTTTTAAGGATAAGCTGAAGATCCTGATGAATACGATCTGCTAAAAAAATACCCCTTGGCTGGATGCCAATTAAAACGGTATTTGCGAAATCGTCGTGGTTTTCAATTAATTGATGGCAGAGCCTCTTAATTGTAATCTGAATTTTTTGTCCGTCAAGAAGTGTTTTCTTTTGCATGGAAGAAGGATTGTGCAAATATATAAAAATGTTTTAAGGTAAGAAAGTTGAAGCTGGATTGTTTTAGCGTTTCCTAGCTAAATTGTTCTCTATCAAAATATAAAAACGTAAAATTATTTTTTGATAGTGCTTTAAAGACTAAAGTAAAATGATAGAATTATAAAATATAATAGGGATTATGTTTTTTAAGGTTTAGTCTTTCTGCTACAAGCTTAATATTCTGAGAAAATGATGGCTGTTTTTGCATTAAAAAACTTTATTTTTATAATCTATGATCCGGCAACCAGTAATCTTCTTTGATGGCGTTTGTAACCTCTGTAATTCATCTGTGCAGTTTGTTATTGAACACGATAAAAAGGATCAATTTAAATTTACTGCGCTACAAGGTGATTACGCTAAAGAAATGCTGCCTAAATTTAATGCTGATCCCGAAAAATTGAATACCATTTTATTGCTGGAGGATGGAAAACTCTATACCAAATCTTCAGCGGCACTAAGGGTGGCCCGAAAACTCAATGGATTAACTCCGCTTCTTTATGCATTTATCATTATTCCTAAGTTTATACGTGACTGGGTTTACGATATCATTGCCAAAAACCGTTACAAATGGTGGGGAAAGCAGGAAAGTTGTTGGGTGCCGACTCCCGAATTGAAAAGTAAGTTTATTGCTTAGTTTTGTTGACCATTTTTCTTTCTACCCGGCGACCAAAGCCAAAGTGTTAAAATAATTAACGGTATGGTAATGCTTAAAGCAATTACAATCATGATGGCTTTTTGCTTAACCATGTCTACTTCATTAGAAGTAAATACATATACCGTTTCTTTAATGGCAAATAAGGTAATGATGGTAGAAAGGACGGCAAATAGTTTACGCATGGTTTAATTTTTAATGCAAAGATTGCATAAATTTTTAAAATAGTGCATGTGCTTTATTAGAGTTATCTGAAATTCTGTTAAACAAGGTATTAGGAATGAAGTGAAATGAACAATGGTATACCACATAGGGTCGTCATTTCGAGTGGAGTGCAACGTAGTCGAGAACCACGAAGTGCTCAGCGAAGCTAAATCAATCGGGATAGATCTCTCCATTTCACTGCGTTCCAGTCGAGATGACGATTTATCATAGAATATATAAACAAAAAAAGTCAGCCGGATTGCTCCAAACTGACCTCTTTTTACCAAATAAACCAAAATTACTCTGCCGTTTTAATTGGAGTTAAATCTTTTAATTCTTCTTCGGAGAATAGGCGGTAATGGATCTTAAAGGTTTTTTGAAGTGGGGTTTCTAACGAAAAACCACCTACACCAAATCCATCCAGCACATCCAAAGTAAAGTGTGAGAATTTCCAATACTCGAACAGGTCTCTGTCTACCCAAAACTCGCAACCTTCTATTTCACCTAAACAAACATCGCGCATCCGCAGGTAATAACCTCCTTTTTCGAAACATTGGGGCTGTGTACCTTCGCAACAACCACCAGCCTGGTAAAACATGAGTTCTCCATGTTTTTCTTTAAGTATCGCAATCAGCTCTTTTGCTTTTTCTGTACTGTCTATTCGCTCGATCATGATCGTTTTTTTAGGTTGAAAATGGGTTTTTAGAAAGATGCTGTATTATAAAAGTAATGCCAGATTCTTAGAGCGGTCGTCTTTCCCGCGTAAAAGCGGGAATCTTAAAGCGTATTGCATTAGGATTCCCAATCAAGTTGGGAATGACGATCCCTCAAAGTGTCATCACAAATACAATGTTTTAGCTAAAGACTGAATTTTCATGATGACAATTTTGTACTTATAACACAGCTCCTCATTCAGACCAACTAAAAGAAACCTAATTTATTTTTATCGTAAGAAATAAGCATATTTTTGGTCTGGCGATAGTGGCCTAACATCATTTTATGGTTTTCTCTGCCCACGCCCGATTGCTTGTAGCCACCAAAAGGAGCACCTGCAGGATAAGCATGGTATTGATTAACCCAAACACGACCTGCCTGAATGGCTCTCGGTACCTGGTAAAGCTCATGCGCATCGCGCGTCCAAACACCTGCACCTAAACCATACAAAGTGTCGTTCGCAATTTCAATGGCTTCTTCTACTGTTTTAAAGGTAGTAACGGCTAATACCGGGCCGAAAATTTCCTCCTGGAAAATCCTCATTTTGTTATGGCCCTTAAAGATGGTTGGTTTGATGTAATAACCGCCACCCAATTCGCCAGGGAGCTCATTTACCTCTCCGCCGGTTAACACTTCTGCCCCTTCTTCTTTACCTAATTTAATATATTGCGCAATTTTTTCATATTGGATTTTCGAAGCTTGCGCACCCATCATTACCGTTCTATCCAAAGGACTACCGATTTTTATCGCTTCTGTTCTCTCGATTACTTTGGCAATAAATTTTTCGTAAATATCTTCCTGGATCAATAAACGTGATGGACAGGTACAAATTTCACCCTGGTTTAATGCAAACATTACCGCACCTTCTACCGCTTTATCTAAAAAGGCATCATCTTCTGCCATTACCGAACTGAAGAAAATGTTAGGTGATTTTCCACCAAGTTCCAGTGTAACCGGGATGATATTTTCGGTTGCATATTGCATCACCAATCTGCCTGTTGGGGTAGAGCCTGTAAATGCGGCTTTCGAAATTTTAGGATTGGTCACTAAGGCACGCCCAAGTTCAGCGCCAAAACCATTTACCACATTTATTACTCCCGGAGGTAATAAATCGCCGATTAATTCCATTAAAACCATAATCGAAACCGGGGTGCTTTCTGCTGGTTTTAACACCACACAGTTTCCCGCGGCAAGGGCAGGGGCAAGTTTCCAGATGCCCATTAACAATGGAAAATTCCATGGAATAATTTGCGCCACCACACCAATCGGCTCATGTACGATTAACGAAACAGTATTTTGATCGAGTTCTGAAAGTGAACCTTCTTCGGCACGGATTACTCCCGCGAAATACCTGAAATGGTCTACGCCTAAGGGTAAATCAGCAGCTAAGGTTTCTCTAACCGCCTTACCATTATCAATAGTTTCAACCGCCGCCAGGTATTCGAGGTTATCTTCCATCCGCTGTGCAATCTTGTTCAAAATGATACTCCTTTCGGTAGAAGATGTTTTGCTCCAGGTTTTAAATGCCTCATGTGCGGCATCAACGGCTAATTCTAAATCTTCCTTTGTGGAATGTGCTGCTTTAGTAAAAACTTTACCATCAATCGGCGATATGTTATCGAAGTAAGCACCTTTTACCGGGGCTACAAATTTCCCTCCAATGTAATTATCGTAATGGCTTTTGAATGATGGTTTTTCAATTAAATTTTCCATAATTATTATTGATTATTAAATTTTAAAAATCATTTTGAGCGGGGTTTGGTATAGGATTTTTAATGGGGTGGCTCATCATGATTTTTACGTTTTTAAGATTTGGTTAATACAAACCTAATGGCAAAGCCTACGGAGCAGATAGTACAATCGAATCAATTGATAGCATTATTATTTCAGGCTATGTAACCAAATTGAAACCATAATGATCTTAACAGTCAGCAAATGGAGATTAGGTCATGTTATGCAGGTAAGGGGCATTTATTCACATGATATAACTAGCTGAAATAATTATATTTGAGTTTATTAAATATGTCTGACCAAATCTTTTCAGTTTATGCAACATACATTAGATCAGGTAAATCTCAGTGCATCGGAAGCCTTGCAAACTTTGGTAGAGAATAGAACCTCTTATACCTTAGAGCGTTGCGAATTAAATGTTTTCGAAACCTATACCGAATCGTATAAAGTTCCGCTTACTTTTAATGATTTTGTAATTACGAGCATGCTGAGGGGCAAAAAGGTAATGCATTTATTTGATAAGAAAGGTTTTGATTATTTTCCTGGCCAAACTGTTATTGTTCCGCCTGCCGTTACCATGGAAATTGATTTTCCTGAAGCTTCAGATCTTAATCCCACCCAATGTATCGCCCTGGCTATAGATCAAGAGCAGATCCAAAAAACAATTTCTTATTTGAACGAGTTTTTCCCGAAAGAAGGCAGTAATGAGAAATGGCTGCTAAACTACGATGAATATCATTTTTATAACAATGAAGAGATTGCCTACCTTATCAATAAAGTAATCAGGATCTGTTCTGAACGGACAAAAGAAAAAGATGTTTTAGCCGATTTAACTTTAAAGGAATTATTGGTCCGCATTATGCAGACCCAAAATCTTAAAACCATCAGCGATGAAGGTTATAACCTCAATCAAAATCCATTGGCCTTTGTGCTGAACTACATTAAATCTAACCTGAACGAGAAGATCAGCATCAATAGTCTGAGCGATAAGGCCTGTATGAGCAAGGCAACCTTTTATAGGTTGTTTAAGCGCGAACTGGGCATTAGTCCTAACGATTTTATCCTGGCAGAAAAAATTAACAAGGCCAAAATCTTACTTTCCCAGCCTGGGGCCAAAGTGGCTTCGATAAGTTATGAGCTTGGTTTTAACGATGCCAATTATTTTATCAGGGCATTTAAAAAGATCGTGGGTATTACACCGGGTACTTATCAGATGCAGGTGGCAAAACAGATCATTCACTAATTTTCTAAATATCTTTTCGAATAAGTAATGCCCATTAAATCATATCGCTTAAACTGTGTTTTCAAACGTTTTTTAAAATCAGGGTAATTCCGTTTTTCTTTCGGGCTCCACAAAATTTCGCTTAAGGCATCTAACCTTGGAAAAAGCTGATACTGCACTTTTGCCGGATTGGTAATGTATTCACTCCACAAAGAACCTTGTCCGCCCCAGATGTATTGGGCCTGTTCGGCTGTTAATTCGGTCGGTACGGGTTCGTAATTGTACACATCAATCAATGGCGAAAATTTATTCGCAGTTAAACTGTCTTCTTTTACAAATTGGGCGTGGTTAAAATACATTTTAATTTCAGGCGTCATAATTACCTTATGTTGCTGTTTGGCAGCTTCAATACCACCTTTTTCGCCCTGCCAACTCATTACCACCGCATTTGGTGCTAAACCGCCCTGTAAAATCTCGTTCCAGCCGATGATGGTTTTGCCTTTGCTGTTTACAAATTTCTCTATCCTGCGGATAAAATAACTTTGTAGTTCGCTTTCATTTTTCAATCCGTTGGCTTTCATGATCTCTTGCGAAATAGCAGATTTTTTCCACCATATTTTCGAAGCTTCATCACCACCAATATGGATGTATGGCGATGGAAATAGGTCCATCACTTCTGTTAAAACATTTTCTAAAAACTTAAATGTGGTATCAGAAGCTTGCAATACATTATTGTATTTGTTCATCATTCCCCAGGTCTGGGCAACTTCATACTTTTTATTGGGTTCGGTACCCAGCTCCGGATAAGCAGCTAATAGGGCCATACTATGAGCAGGCATTTCAATTTCAGGAATAATGGTAATGTAACGCTTGGCAGCATAATCAATTACCTCTTTAATCTGTTCTTGTGTGTAAAAGCCGCCATGTTTAATGCCATCTGTTTGGAGTACGGCATCTTTTGGCGTAATCTTTACTTCGTTTGGTAATACCTGGTATTTAATGTTTTCATTTCCTTTTCCCGGCCATAAACCAATAATGCTTCCGTTACGCCATGCGCAGATTTCTGTAAGTTTTGGGTATTTTTTAATCTCGATTCTCCATCCATGATCATCAGTTAAGTGCCAATGAAAATAATTCATTTTATGCAGCGCTAAGTAGTCGATGTATTGTTTTACAAAGGCTACATCAAAAAAATGGCGGCTTACATCGAGGTGCATGCCTCGGTAATCGAAACGGGGGTAATCGGTAATTTCGACCGCAGGAATTTGTAATAAATGAGATTTTGTCTCTGGTATTAACTGAATTAATGTTTGAATGCCGTAAAAAAGTCCGTTTTCTGAACAAGCATAAACTATTGTTTGATTGTTGTTGCTTATAAGTTCGTATTCGTTTAAGTTTTTTAATAACCTGCTAATTATTTCTAATTTGATTATGTTTTTTTCGTTCGTTGAATTAGGATTAATTCGAAGTTTTATATTATAATATTTTTGAATATAATTTTGTAGAAATAAAGCTGAATTTGATAAAGAATCATTTGAAATAATTTCTGTGTTTTGATCAATGATAAATTTTTCCGTGTTTTTTCCTGTTTTAATACTTACAGGTTGCGGAATAATATTCACTTCCTGAGCAATAAGTTTGAAGGAAATAATCGTAAGAAACAAAAGGGTAATTTTTCTCATGCTGAAAAGGCTTGGTTACGCTTTTCAAAAGTAATAATTATAGGCGGTTGAAAGGAAAAGGTTTGGTAGAACGAACTACTATGTTACATAAACCCGATAGCAGTGAAATCCTTTTTGTTTGTAGCATCCTTAAATATGCTGTCATGCTGAGGCACGAAGCATCTTAAACCGATGAAAGAGATGCTTCGTGCCTCAGCATGACAGAAGCTGCAAAAAGATTGAACGAATAGCCGGGGCCGGAGTTACCGATAAGCGCTTGCTTTCGTTTTCTAATTATGATTTACCATATAAGGTATTTAAGACAATATAAGCTCGTTCATTTCAATCTTAAATGATCTTACATTTCTTATATGGTTAAGAATTGAGATTGCTTCCCTGAAAAGTCGGAGTAGACTGTTCCTTCGCGCAATGACGGATTCATTAAAGAGATCCGTGCATTCCGTGTTTCCGTGGCAAAAAATAACCACAAAAAAAATCCCGATAACTTTCGCTATCGGGATTAATATATTCAGTTAAAAAGAACTAGCCTTTTTTAGCTTTGCTTTCTTCGCCTTCTAATTGCGATTTCAATTGAGCCAATACGTCTAAGTCTCCTAAAGTAGATTTCTCTACAGAATCTTTAACTTTTTTAACCGCAGTTACAGCAGCTTTAGCTTCTTTTTTCTTAGCATTTCTTTCTTCTGCTACAGCTTCAGCTTTAACCTCTTCCCAGATACGGGCGTGAGATACTACGATACGTTTTGCTTCTTTGTTGAATTCAATGATTTTGAAGTCATTGGTTTCTTCAGCTTTAACTGAAGTACCGTCTTCTTTAACCATGTGTTTAGTTGGTACGAAACCTTCTACACCATAAGGTAAAGCAATAACAGCACCTTTATCAGTTACTTTAACAACAGTACCCTGGTGAACCGAATCTAAAGTGAAGATCGTTTCGAAAGTATCCCAAGGGTTTTCTTCTAATTGTTTGTGACCTAAGCTTAATTTGCGGTTATCAACGTCTAATTCTAAAACAACTACGTCTAATACATCACCAACTTTAGTGAATTCATTAGGGTGGTTTACTTTTTTAGACCATGATAAGTCAGAAATGTGGATTAAACCATCAATACCTTCTTCGATTTCAACAAAAACACCGAAGTTAGTCATGTTTTTAACAGTTGCCTGGTGCTTGCTTCCAACTGGGAATTTAGCAGCAACTTCTTGCCATGGATCGTTAGATAATTGTTTAATACCTAAGCTCATTTTGCGCTCGTCTCTGTCTAAAGTTAAAACTTCAGCTTCGATCTCATCACCAACTTTTAAGAATTCTTGTGGATTTCTTAAGTTTTGTGACCAGCTCATTTCAGAAACGTGGATTAAACCTTCAACACCTGGGATGATTTCTAAGAAAGCACCGTAATCTGCAACAGTTACGATTTTTCCTTTTACTTTAGAACCAACCTGGATGTCAGTACTTAAGTTTTCCCAAGGGTGTGGAGTTAATTGTTTCAAGCCTAAAGCGATACGTTTTTTCTCATCATCGAAATCTAAAACAACCACGTTGATTTTTTCATCTAATGATAATACTTCTTTTGGATGCTCTATGCGGCCCCAAGAAATATCAGTAATGTGAAGTAAACCATCAACACCACCTAAATCGATGAACACACCGAAATCAGTAATGTTTTTAACAGTACCTTCCAATACCTGACCTTTTTCTAATTTAGAAACGATCTCTACTTTTTGGCTTTCTAAATCGTCTTCGATTAACACTTTATGAGAAACAACTACGTTTTTAAACTCATGGTTAATTTTAACAACTTTAAATTCCATTGTTTTACCCACGTATACATCGTAATCGCGGATAGGTTTAATATCAATTTGAGATCCTGGTAAGAATGCTTCAACGCCCATGATGTCAACAATTAAACCACCTTTAGTACGGCTCTTAACGAAACCGTTGATGATTCTATCATTTTCAAGAGCCTCGTTAATAGCTTCCCATGATCTTTGGGTTTTTGCTCTTTTGCGAGAAAGGATCAATTGACCGTTAGCATCTTCTGGTGCTTCAACGAAAACGTCAACTGAATCGCCGATTTTTAGATCTGGTGTATCACGGAATTCCGAAGTAGAAACTAAACCGTCTGATTTGAAACCTACGTTTAATACTACATCTTTGTTGTTAATTGAAACAACGATACCGCTGATGATTTCACCTTTAGTGATCTGATTGAATGTTCCGGCATACATATCTTCAAACTTTTTACGGTCTGCATCATTGTAATTTCCGAAAACTTTTTCATCTGCATCCCAATCGAAATCTTCGGTTGGTGTTGCTAATGATGATTTGATCGATTCGATCGAAACTGAATCAGCTTCTGATTCAATAGTTTCTTTTTCAGTCAGGCGTCCGCCTTCTCCCTGAAGTTCAGCTGTTTTAGCTGCTAATTCTTTTTCTGCTACTTGTTTTTTAGCCATTAATTAATTATCTCCTTTTTTCCCTATTTAGGGACTGCAAAGGTAAAAATATTTTAATTAATAGAAAAGATTTTTTTAATAAATCTTGCTGATTTTTAGCGTTTTATAATTCTCCTCCCATGGAGGGGTGCCTGAAAGGCGGGGTGGTTATTTGAATTTGCCAGATACTCTTTGAGAATATGGAAACATTATATAGTGATTTTAAGGTTAATTATTTGAAAATGAGCGCTCCGTATTTCATCGGGAACAGCAGCCCCGCTATCGCTTATAGTCCTCGCTGCGCTCCGGGCTATTCCGCTTTATCGGGTTTATAAACAAAGGACTGTACACAAATACCTACCAAACGTTCCTACGGAACGAAACACAAATAACATCTGTTATTTGCTACCTGGCAAGCGTCCCGATGGGACGGCATGTAAAGTTTGCCGGCTCGTCTTTCATTTGCAAATCGCCAATTAGGCGGTGTGTGTTTATTTGTTAAGACTAATCGTCCCATAGGGACGATTCATTGGTAGAAAAAAAAAAGTATTTTTTTTCGTTCCGTAGGAACGTTTGATATGATTTTGGCAATTCTATTTTTTCGTAAAAGTCCCTCGGGTAAAACCTTCGCCAATTAATGTTTTATCATCTCTGATCAATAGCATAATCGTGTTCTGCTGATCATAAAGTTTGATCATGTCCCCTTCAATAACATATTTCGAGGTGAAAATAGAATCAGTATAGGCATCGGTAACGGTTACCGAATCTTTCGATTTAAAATTGAAGGTTTTGTATTGTATATCTTCATTGCTGGCAAAGGTACCTGTTACCGCTTTTGCCTGTATAAAAGTAATGTAGCAAAAATATCCTGTTACCAGGATTACAAGCACTGCAAAACCGATCAAAAATTTGTTACCACTGGCGTATTTAATCGAAAAGTATAATATAGTGATGAGTATTAAGGCTACAACCACAAAAAAGATAATGTTTGTGTAATCTTGTTTTACCTGGGGCACTGATGCGGTTACGCTGGTTTTTTCTACTGCAGCTTTTACAGGAGAAACCCTGACTAAAAATTCTTTACTCACCCATCCTTCACCGTTGGTAACCTTAATTTTATAGAAGCTCGTATTCGATGAGTCGATAACAGCCACATTTTCATTTTTAGGCAGGTATCCTACAATTTTGCTTTTTGGATCAGCTTGTTGCCTTACGCGTAAATCGTCGGCAGTTACGCGATACATGTCGGTGCTTGTTGCCGTTTGAGTGGCAGCACCTGTTTGTGCAGTAGTTGCCTGTGGAGTAGTCGGTTTAGCTGCCGGTGTAATTTTTTCTACAAAATCTTTGCTTACCCAACCTTCTCGGTTTTTAAACTTTACTTTGTAAAACTTGTCATTACTTGCGTCTAAAACCGTAATGTTTCCATTTTGGGCAATATTGCCAATCACCTTGCTTTTCGGATCGCTGCTTTCTCTTACGCGCAACTTATCGGCCTTGACCCTATAAGTTTCCTGCGCACTTAAACGGTTAGCAAAAATAGAAAGAGCGATGAGGAGGAAGAAAATTCTAGTCATAAGTATAAGATTCTGCGAAACAGTTTAATCGGTAATTGCAAACACGCTATAAGCAAACACCGTGCTAAGAGTTTCAAAATTAGAAAATACTTTTAATAGCTAAGGATAGGATTTAAAAAAGAGTTCTAAATCCAATGTTTATAAAACTACACCAAGTAAATCGCTTTTTTTAATAAAACCAATATATCTGGAGTCCCTTGCATTATTCCTGTTATCCCCAAGCACGAAAAAACTGTCTTTTGGAACCAGTACTGGGCCGAAATTATCTGCATTCCATCTGTTCTGCCATTGTTTCTCGATATTTTCATCACGGTATGCCAACATTGCCAGCTGTCTGTGCTGATAAATGCCTGCTTTTTTAGCTTCAGCATCAACAAGTTCAAGATGAACCTCATCAGCCATCGCATATATATTTTCTCCGGCCTTTATTTTACCCGAACTGATTAGTTTGTCGTATACTTGATTGCTAAAATTATAATTGTGTTTGGTATCGTAATTCTGCAGCATTATTTTGCCGTTTAAATAAGCGTCGCCCTTTTTTATTTCGATCTGATCTCCTTCGACAGCACAAAGCCTATAAATACAAGGCACTCCACCTACTTTCACGACAATGAGACTGCCTTTTTTCGCTTCTTTTAAATTTGAAGCCATTACGATCTGATTAATGGCAATATTGGGCTCATTGGCAGATGAAACATTTCTATAGGTATTGAAAATGCCAAAAATCCTGATGCCGATCCAAGAGCATACTAAGAGTAAAAAGAAACCTGCACAGATAAAAATAACTTTTTTCATGTTTGGAAAGCGTTAAGTTTGAATCGATATGATATAACTATTTTTTTTTAATTACATAAATACCGTTTCCACCCCGGTCGCCAATATTTGTTCCATACGAGAGGATAATAAAAGCAACATCCGATTTATTTTCAAATGCTTTTGGGACCTGATATAAATCCAGGTTAATTTTTGGTTCGGAAAAAAATCCAACAGCTTTAAGCGCAATTTCTTTAAACCCTATTAGCTGGCTTTTATGTTTTAAGGTCAGATAAACGTCGCCACCCCAGGTTTGTGGCAAACCAGTGTATGGCGCCCGGCCCTGTAAGTTCTCTTTTTTGAAATATTTTAGAATAACAGGATTTTTCGGGTCTGTCCAATTATAAGGCTGGTTTTCTACATTATTCTGGTTTTTATAACTCAACAATGGATATTTTCCTGTAATGCTGCTTTTTAATGTAATAAATCTGTTCCCTTTAATAGGGTATCCCTTAAAATCAAGCTCATTTTCTGAGCCCATATCCTGATAGATCCGATCATCGTTTTTAAAAGTATTCATGGCGAGCCAGCCTTTGGATGTTTTAAAATAAAAGGTTAAAGAATGCCAATCTGCTGCTGTTTTATAGGTTACTGCAAGCGCATTTTTGTAATTGGTCTCAAAAATTACTTCCCAGGCCTTTTCGTCCATTTTAAAATCCTGGTTCAGGAAATCAATAAAAGGCTGTCTGTTTTTATTACCTGATGTGATCCAATCAATAAAATAATCTTCACCAAAAACCACACCTTCGTTATGAAAGGTATGAATGGCACTGCTATCATTAACGAGCGAATCGATTGAATTTCCCTTTGCATCGAGTTTGTGGTATACCTCAAAATCCTGGTTTACATGTGCAGTGGTAATAATGAAACTCCCCGTTTCGGTATCGTAATCTATATTTGCCGGATCATAGAAAAGATAATCCACTTCAAAATTTTCTGATTGGGCTCCCTGATTTAAATAGGGGTAATGTTTCAGCTGATCAGGAAATGATAAATTAGATAAGGCTATATTAATGACCGTAAACTTAGCCATATAGATAATGATCAGAATGATGAAAATGGCAAGTGCGATCAAAATATTTTTCTTTGTCATTTAATTTGAGTTAACACTACCAGCTTCCACCTGTACCACCGCCACTACTGCTTCCTCCGCCCCAGCTACTGCTCGATGAAGAGGAAGAACTGCTGCTACTGCCCGACGAAGAAGAAGATGACTTCGATTCGACCAGCATGGCCAGTGTAATCCACTTTATAAATTCTGTTTTTTTGCAAAAACTGCACTCATTTATCAGTTTTGCCTGGCCTTCATGGCTGTAGGTTGCCGCTCTTGTGGTTATGCGTTTATTTAGTTTGTAAGTTCTAAAGTAACAATCCGGGCATTCAGTATAGCTATTGTAGTTTTCTGCAGGCCATGCCTTAATGATATGTTCTTTATGGTCGGCACTTTCCCAGATATCGTAATCATAAGCTTTTACTATTTCCTCTTTACGTTGGCCCTTTGTTAAAAAAGGTTCGCCTTCAATATTGATATCCCTATCTAAACGTAGCATTTCCTGGCCCTTACTATCCAACACCGCTTTAAAACGGCTAATGTTTTTAACACTTTTAAATAAATAGATGATAATGTTGATTAAAATAAGGGGAGAAAAAATGATTAGCCAAAAATTCTTTTTATGAAAGCTACTTACCGAATTAAAAAAGTTTTTATCGTCATTGTGTATTTTTCGCAATGTTGAAATGTGGAAAAGGTACCTGCCGAAAAGTACAAGAGCCAAAATAACATACAGAATAATCGGAACATCTTTTGGCCTTATTTTTTTAACTAATTCCAGTCCACCAAAAAAGAAGAATATAAAGCCAGTTACAAAAGTGATCATCATAGCCACCGCACAGCCTTTTCCAATCTTTTCATATTGGTTTCCATCTGACTTGGATTTATCTTTTGTAGCATTTTTAGCCTGCCGGTTTAAAATTTTGAATGCAGCCCAAAAAAGCAGCATGATTATCCCGGTTGGTAGTAAGAAATCTTCTAAATCATTACCACTTTCTTGCTGAGTAAACAATTGGTTGAGCTCCGATTTATGTTCAGGGTTTAAAATAATCTCACCAATGGCATTAATGGTATTGGTAATTCCGGTGGCAAAATCATTTTCTCTAAAAGCTGGTATAAGCTGCTGCTCGGCAATATGTTTAAGCTTTACATCAGGTAAAACACCTTCTGCACCAGTACCCGTAATAAACCTGTATTTACGGCGCTCCTTTGAAATAAATAACAACAAACCATTGTTACTGGTTTTTGAACCTATTCCCCATGTATTGAAAAGTTCATAAGCAAAGTCGAAATCCTCTTTATCATGGTCGAAATCGTTAACTACCACCACTGCCACTTGCACATTGGTTTTACTCTCAAAATCGGAAATGGTACTATTGAGCTCCGAAACCGCATTGGTACCCAATATTTTATCAGGGTCACTTACATAACCACCCCCATTTTTTTTAGGATCGGGGATGTCTTTTACTTTGTAAGCAGTTTGCCCAAAAGCGATATTGGCAACTAAAAGAAAGAATAGCAGGAAAAGGGGAGCAAATAAACGGGTGTTGAGCATCATATAAATTTAGGTGTAATGTTTTTACATCACCATTCAACAACTAAGTAGTAATATGGTTTACTCTTTTAATATTTTAGCCAATACTTTATCCAGTTTTGCCTTATTTTTCATATAGGCTTCTAAATCATAAAGTTTTACCGTTTTAAATTCTATCGGATGGCTTTCGCTTTGTAATGATATATAACCTGATGTTAATGCTTTACCATCTATTTTAACTTTCGGGTCAAAGTTAGAGACATTGCCGCCACCAATTTGAGGTTTAGTGTATTCTAAAACCACTTCGCCTGCTATAATGTGTTTGATAACAGAATCACCTAAGACTAAAAATTCTGCGGTTACCCATTGGTCGCCTGCATAGGTTTTCGATTTGGAATCTAAACAGTGTGGCGTAAACAATTTACCGTTATAATTTATCAGCGTTCCAGGTGTACACACATTGCTGGTATGGCGTTCGTGTTCTCCGTCTCCACCTAGAATCTGCCCTTCGATAGAAATCGGAAAATCCTGGTCTTTTAACATCGTTGCCGGATCCTGGCAATGTAACATGGCACCACTATTTCGGGTTGCCCAGCCTTCGCCACCTTTAGCCTGTTCGCCAACAAAACGATAGGTTACTTTTAAAAGATAGGCAGAAAAAGGTTTTTTATAGAAGATATGACCATATTGTTGATCAAATTCATTGTATCCATCATAACTTACTTTCATTACACCGTTTTCTACACGGAAAGTATTGGCATAATTTTCTTTGTATTCGTGTTTAGCGATTTTAATGTTCCAGTCTTTTAAATCTTTTCCGTTAAAGAGATTGATCCAACCTTTTTGTGCATTTGCATTTAAAATAAAGAGGGATAGAAATAATACGGTAAGGTAAATTGATTTTAATTTCATAGCAACATTTGGGTTATGTGCTAAAAATATGAATTTTTTTCTGAAGTTAAAGTTTGATAGCCAGATAGCTCACGGTTGATAGCCTGGTAGCTAATAGACTCAACTAGATTAAAAAAATCAATTCTTCCCTCTGTATGTCACTCTGAGGGTTAATTTATTTCATAAAAATCAATATAAATGACAGTATTAATCTACGCCTAAAAATCCCTCGAGTTACCATCATTTCGAGCGGAGTGCAACGCAGTCGAGAAATCTAACTAAATAGATCTCTCCATTTCGCTGCGCTACAGTCGAGATGACGACCTTTCTATTGGTGTCCTGTCAATGATAGCGAGTCGAAGGGCCAGTAGTTAGATAGTTCATAGTTAATAGCTTGGGTGTCAGTAATCGATTTAGAAATTAACGAGTTAACCAAACCTTTGTAATATTTTTCGTCGCTTCGTAATAACCAATATGGACATCAACTACTAAACCATTGACCAATGAACTAATGACTAGTGAACAAATGACCTACTGCTTAATGAACCAAAAACTGATTAACTTTCTCCAACGCAAAATCCAATTGTTCTTCCTGTGTAAGATCGGTATTATCTAAAATAATGGCATCATCGGCCCTAACCAACGGACTTTCCTTGCGGGTGGTATCCGCATAATCACGGTGTGCAAGGTTTTCAAAAACCTCTTCTAATGTGGTTTCGTTATTGCCTTTGCTTTCCAGTTCCTTAAACCTGCGTTCGGCCCTGATTTTTGGATCAGCTGTCATAAAGAATTTTACCGGTGCATCAGGAAAAACGGTCGTGCCGATATCACGGCCATCCATTACGATATTTTTCGATTTGCCCATGCGCTGCTGTTGTTTCACCATTTCATGGCGTACAATTTTATGCGCTGAAACCTCACTTACATTTTCAGAAACAGGCATTAAACGGATTTCATCAGAAACTTCCTCACCGTTAAGGGTAATGTGCGATTCATAATCGCGGGAGTGGAAATTCAGTTCAATGTGCTGTAAAGCATCAACAACTTTAGCATCATCAGTAATATCGATGTTATTCCTTAAGAAATATAGGGTTACGGCACGGTACATCGCCCCGCTATCTACATAAATGAAACCTAATTTTTTAGCCAGCGCTTTCGCTAATGTACTTTTTCCGCAAGATGAATAGCCATCTATTGCTATTACCAGGTTTTTCTTCATCGTAACGCAAAGGTAAAAAATAGAAACAGAATGCTGAATTTTTTTAAGATAGATTATAAACAAGGTATTGCTAAAACATTGATTTGCTGGATGTGTTTAATTAGAAAAATAAATAGAAAATTTATGTTACTATCTGAAAGAATGTTGGCGGCGCTGAATAACCAGGTTAAATTGGAAGCCGAATCATCACAAGTTTATCTGGGCATTGCCTCGTGGCTGGAAACACAGCCGGGTTTAGAAGGATATACCGAGTTTTTTTACCGCCAGAGCGACGAAGAACGCCACCACATGCTGAAGTTGATTCATTATATTAACGACCGCGACGGACATGCCATAATAACCGCATTAGATATGCCTAAAAATTCTTTCTCGCAGGTAATAGAGGTATTTCAGGATTTCCTGGATAATGAACTATTGGTATCAAAAAGCATTAACGATCTGGTAGAACTTTCGTTGAACGAAAAAGATTACCTGACTTTTAAATTTTTACAATGGTATTTAGATGAACAACTGGAAGAAGAAAAAATGGCAAAAACCATGTTAGAGAAACTGCAATTAGTGGGTAACGATAGGGGAGGAATTTACCAGTTGGATAAAGATATTGTAGGTTTACGTAGTAAGGTAAGCGAAACCAAAGAAGGAGAATAAGATTTTATTAGTCCTAATTTCTTACTTTTGTAGCATGTTACCTACAAGAGAAGAAATTTTACGGTCTGTTACATTTAAAACTTCCAGAAGTGGGGGTAAGGGAGGACAAAATGTAAATAAAGTTTCGAGTAAGGTAGAGCTCATTTTTAATATCGATGCCTTTGAGCATTTCAACGACGAGGAAAAAACACTGTTAAAGGAAAAACTTCAAAACCGTTTAGATTCTGAAGGACTCTTGCATATTGTTTCGCAGGAAGATAGAAGCCAGCTTTTAAACAAAGAGAAAACCATTGCAAAACTGATTGATTTATTAAAGCGGTCACTAACCGTTCAGAAAAAAAGAAAGCCAACCAAAATTCCCAAAGGCGTTATCGAAAAGCGGCTAAAAAATAAAGCCTCAACAGCTGAAAAGAAGAAAAACAGGAAAGTAATTGATCTATAATGATTTATGGTTGTATTGTTGCTGTCTTTTAGTTGTTTTGACTTACCTTTTGATAAACCACATTCAAATACCAGAATTTGTTGTGTAAGTGGCACCAAAATTGACACTGGTGAGCACACACAAATAATTAACCAAATGAAAAGAACTATTTTAGCGCTGGCCTTTATGGCTACACTTGCCGCCTGCAAGAAAAATCCTGAAGAAATTCCAAACCCAGTTCCTGAAGAAAAATTATCCCCTGATATTGCCTATACGGTTAAGGGAGCAACCCAGGATACTCAATCTTTATATCCACCATCTGCAACCTTCAATTTTTTAGGGTTCGGATATGATGTTACAGATAAGTTTAATGATCTGGCTTCTGTAAGAGGCAATGTAGTCGATATTTCTGCTTATGATGCCGACAGAACATATAACGTTGTTTTTATAAGAGGTACACAATCTTCGTGGAGGACTACTCTGGCTGAAAGTGCCGTTGATTTATCAACAAAGTTCTCTAATTCATATAACGCAACCAAGGGTTTAAAACTCTTTGGAAATACCATTAATCAGGTATTTCCAGGAACGGATGCTACTAATAAAAAATATGTTTACGGACACTATTCGTATTACATAACCTGGAAGGTATATAAGTTTTATTACGACCAGTCGGTAAATAAATTTTTAACAGCAGATTTTAAGAGAGATATTACTTTATTATCTGCTCAGGAACTTGTTAGTAAATATGGAACACATGTGCTAACAAACATAAAAATAGGTTCTAAATTTGACGTTGTTTACCAGGCAGAAGCACCTCAGAACGAGAGGAGGGAGGCGATTATTATGGAAGGATTACGTTATACGTTAAAAAGGACATTTGGCTTGCCTACCGGCTACCTGGATGAGCCTATCCTACGCAATTTAAATGATAATACTTCTGCCCAGATCTATTATAGTTCAACAGGAGGTGATATTAGCAAATTAAAGCCCGAAACCATAAATAACAGAGTTATTGTAAACCTTAACAATTGGGTTGCTTCTACTACAGAGGATAAAGCAACTTTTATAGGCGCTTCGGATGATGGTTTGACCCCACTATATAACTTTATTGATGATGCAGCTAAAAAGGCTGAAGTAAAAGCTTACCTCGATCAGTACTATGCCGCTAAGGTGGTTAAACTGACAAATTAAATAGATACAATAAAGGGCAATTTAATTGCCCTTTATTGTATAACCTATTCTCTCAAATCCAAAATAAATTTAAGGCCTGATTTCTATTTTAGTTCCAATATTTACAGCATAAAACAATTCGTCTACTTCGTTATTGGTTAGTGCCATACAGCCATTTGTCCAATCGAAAAATCGTTGAAACTTACCGATAAAGCCTAATTTATTTCGAATTCCATGTATTTTAATATCGCCACCAGGTAATTTATTCAGGGCTTTAGCTTTGGCAATATCTTCTTTATTTGGATAAGATACTCCAAGATTTTTATGGTAGCCGCTATTTGGGTTTTTCGCGTTGATGATATAAAACCCTTCTGGTGTTTTTTCGTCACCTTCAAATTCCTTATGGCCCACGGGATTATCACCTAAAGAAATTTTGTATGTTTTGATCAGCTTGTGCTTCGCGTAAGCCAATAGCTGCCGATCAGATTTTTTTACAATAATGTAATCAATTTCTGTATTTAGTGGGAGTTTTTGTTCGGGATATAAATTGTAAATAGTCGCACCGATTATGAAAAACAAAATGATAAAAAGGATTATTTTTTTCATGCGCTGTAAATTAGTAACTAAATTAATATGGTTTACATCAGGCGATTTGCAGTAAGCAATGAATATCTAACAATAAAACAATATTAACAATTAGCTAACTCTTCCCAAACCTGTAGTATAAACTCAAACCACCATAATTCTGCGCCTTGGCCACACTTTTAACCTCTTTCGTTTTAAAAATCACATTAAAATCAGCTGTAAATCGCTTCGAACTATAATTTACGCCAAACTGTTGTTCAAAAACGATTGGCTTTACCCCAAATGTTACCGGACTGTTGTTATTGAAAAGGCTTCCCTGTATGGTAGCATCATAGGCAACAAAGTTTAGCTGCGGTTTAACGTAAAAGAAAAACTCTGAATTGTTTAGGCTTTTTGTTTTCGAATTTCCAATTACCGCATTATGGTAAGCACTATTGAACAATTGATTGATTTTACCTGCCCTAAATAAAACCGAGGCGCCTAGCCCTGAAAAAGTGGTGCCTAAATTGGCATAACCCTGTGCACTAATATCTAAGATAGGATCTTCAGGTCTAAAAAGTAGTTTACTGTAATTTGCGGCAAAGTTTACGGCCAATTCATTTTTAATCTGGTAATCCCAGCCTGCAGGAGTATAAAAGCCAACGGTTTTATGCAGAAAGCGCTGTGCAGTTTGAGCAAGTGAGTTGGGGCCAACCGTTCCCAATTCTACACTTGTTTTTAGAACACTTTCATTTTTGTAGAAAACCGAATAAGCACCACCGGCATAAAGGTAACCTGCAAAAGGTCTGTCCTGATCTGCTTTATTTGGTACCTGGCCCCAATAGGGTGTATACATTTTTTGCCCGGCAGAAATTTCGTAGGTTTTCTTTTCGATATTATCGGATAGCTTTTCCGTATTAATGGCCCGGCGGAAGTAGATAAATAATCCGTTGGTATAATATCGATCATTTAATGTAGCCAGATAAGCATCGTTTTCAGTTTTAAAACCGAATTCGTTTTTAAAAGATTGGGCAAAACTGGTTGAAACAACCGAACAAAAAACTATGGTAAATAAAAATGATCTCATAAAAAAGCCCAGGCAATTTACCCGGGCTATAAAAGTATTTATTGTAATTGGATTTTTGATCGTCAATCCAAAAGAATTAGCAATTAGTTTACAATCGGAGCAATTTTAACGCTAAGATCTATAGGCTTTTTTACCTTATTTTTAGTTAATGCCAATTCAATTACTTCGCTCATTTCGGTTACATAGTGAAACGTTAAATCTTTAATGTAACTTTCTTTAATCTCTAAAATATCTTTACGATTGCTTTTGCAAAGGATAATTTCTTTAATGTTTGCCCTTTTTGCCGCAAGAATTTTTTCCTTAATTCCACCAACAGGAAGCACCTTTCCGCGTAAAGTAATCTCACCAGTCATAGCTAAATGTTGTTTTACCTTACGTTGCGTAAATGCAGAAGTTAAAGCAGTAAGCATCGTTACCCCAGCAGAAGGTCCGTCTTTTGGTGTAGCACCTGCAGGCACGTGAACGTGAACATCCCAATTGTCAAATAAAGTGTAGTCTATGCCAAATTCAGCTGCATGGGCGCGTAGATAAGCCAAAGCAATTACGGCCGATTCTTTCATTACATCCCCGAGGTTACCGGTTAAGGTTAATTTTCCTTTCCCAGGACTTAAACTCGATTCAATAAATAAAATATCACCTCCAACACTTGTCCAGGCTAAACCTGTTACTACCCCGGCAACTTCATTACCCTCGTACAAATCCTTATCGTAAATCGGAGCACCTAAAATACGCTCAACATCATCATTGCTTAAGTTTACTTCGTAGGTCTCTTCCATTGCAATCTTAGTAGCCACACCACGTACCAAAGAGCCGATTTTTTTCTCTAAGCCACGCACACCCGATTCTCTTGTATAATCTTCGATCACTTTTTCGATCAGGGTAGTCTTAAGGCTAATATCTTTGGTCTGCAAGCCATGGTTTTCTTTCTGTTTTGGCAACAGGTATTTTTTGGCAATCTCTATTTTCTCTTCAATAGTATATCCGTTCACCTCAATAATCTCCATACGGTCTAACAAAGCAGGCTGTATCGTACTTAAAGAGTTTGCTGTGGCAATGAATAAGATGTTTGACAAATCGTAATCCACCTCTACATAATGGTCGTAAAAAGCATTGTTCTGCTCAGGGTCTAAAACTTCAAGCAAAGCTGATGATGGATCGCCACGGTGATCAGTACCTACTTTATCAATCTCATCCAAAACAAAAACAGGGTTATCTGCTCCGGCTTTTTTAATTGATGAAATAATACGGCCCGGCATGGCACCTATATAAGTTTTACGGTGGCCACGAATCTCTGCTTCATCGCGGATACCACCCAATGCCATACGTACATATTTACGGCCTAACGCCTTTGCAATTGATTTTCCTAAAGATGTTTTACCAACTCCCGGAGGGCCAACCAAACATAAAATAGGCGCTTTCATATTACGCTTTAGTTTTAGCACAGCCAGGTATTCGATAATACGCTGCTTTACTTTTTCTAAACCGAAGTGATCTTTATCTAAGATGCGCTGTGCTCTTTTTAGGTCGAAATTATCTTTTGTAAACTCGCTCCAGGGCAAATCTAATAGTAGTTCCAGGTAGTTTAACTGAACCGAATAATCAGGCGCAGCAGGATTCATTCTACCTAACTTATCTATTTCTTTATCAAAATGATCAGCAACGGCCTGGGTCCATTTTTTCTTTTTAGCTCTTTCCTGTAAAGCATCAAATTCTAAATCGGCAGAATTTCCGCCCAGTTCTTCCTGGATGGTTTTTAGCTGTTGATTTAAGAAATAATCGCGTTGCTGTTTATCTAAATCTGTACGCACTTTTGATTGAATCTGATTTCTCAGCTCCAGCATCTGTAATTCGACCATTAAGAGTTCCATTACTTTTTGCGCTCTTTCCTGCAATTTATCCATTTCAAGGATTTTTTGCTTATCGGCCATTTCGGCATTCATATTTGATGAAATGAAATTGATCAAAAATGAATTGCTCTCAATGTTTTTTAGTGCAATACTGGCTTCGCTTGGAATATTTGGTGAAAGCTGGATAATCTGTGCAGACATCTCGCGTATAGAAGCAATTAATGTTTTAAACTCCTTATCCGCCTTATGCTTTTGCTCTTCGAACTTTTTAACAACTGCTTTGATATAAGGTTCGTTCTGCACCTCTTCAATTAAACTGAAGCGTTGTTTACCCTGGATAATTACAGTCGTATTCCCATCAGGCATCTGCAATAATTTAATAATGTTGGCAACAGTACCAACCGTGTTAAGCTGCTCAAAAGTGGGATCTTCAATAGAAACGTCTTTTTGAGACACCACACCAATAATCTTATTTCCTTTGTAAGCTTCCTTAATTAGCTTAATCGATTTATCTCTTCCAACAGTAATAGGAATAACTACTCCTGGAAATAAAACTGTGTTTCGCAAAGGCAATATGGCCAACGTTTCGGGCGTTTCCTCATTGTTCATTTCCTCTTCGTCTTGTTGAGACATTAAAGGAAAAAACTCTGTATCTTCATTTATAATTGGCATTGCTGTATGGAAATCAAATATATCTTGTTTACTCATTATCACATTTTCCGCTAACGACAAACTGGCAGTTTGATCGTATTCAATTTGTTTAATTTTGGTATTCGCTTAATAAATTCAACTCTTGTGCCAAAATGAAAATAATATTAATCTTATGTTAAAAAGGCAGAAAAATATAAATATTTTCGCCAGTATCATATTATGCATTTTTTAGCGTTTAAGCTAATGTTTAGGGCGCCTGGTGTGAATGAAAGAAAATTAAAAACTTTTAAATTATCAGAATAGGATTATATTGCAAAAAATTCCTCCTATAAAATTCGGTTAGGCGTTAGATTTGTTAACTTATTACTCATACATGAACTATTTTAAAAAGGCGATTTTAGGGTTAATTATTTTTACATCAACGAGTAGTTTTGCGCAAAGCAATTACGAAAGAAGCATGCAGGCTATGATGAAAGGTGATTATAAAACTGCGGCTACACAATTAGAAAAAGCAGATACTAAAACTCCTGATAATGCAAACGTACTCCAGATGCTTGGATATTCTTACTTCCAAAATCGCGAATACGAGAAGTGTATTGCCACTTACAGCCGGTTATTAAACATCAAACCTGCAGCGGTTTCCGCTTACTACTATCGTGGTATCGCAAGGTTGAAAATAGCTAACGATCCCAAAGAATCGTTAAATACCATGCGCGAAAATTTTTATCTGGCATCTCTCAAAGATTTTACTAAAGCCATTGAAATTAATGGTGATGAAGATGTACAAATGTTTCAGAACCGGGGCTTAGCTTATAAGGATTATGCAATTTTCAGATCTTTTAAAGCAAAGAAAAAAGAAGAAAAAGCAGCTTGTGTAGCTTTGTTCAATAACTCTATCGCTGATTTTCAGAAGGTATTAACCTTGCAGCCATTAAGAAAAGATATTGTTGATTGGGTAACCTACGATAAGGCGCAGATTGCTAGCCTCAAATAAAATATATCCTTTAAAAAAAATGGGACTTGAATATTTTCGGGTCCCATTTTTTTTATTTCAGTTTTCCAATAACGGAATACTTTTTTTCCTTTAGCAATCTGATTTTCTGTTGTTTTTTGATTTCGTATAAGCTATCAGGGCAGTAGATTAAAGTGTCCTGTGATTGGTATAAGATATTTTTATTATTGATTATAATCTCTATTTTACCTGCTTTCTGGCCTTTCCAGGTTATAGAAATCTTCTTGATAGGGATTTTCTTATTATCGGAAGTGTAAATATCAACTCCATCTTGTTCTTTAGTTTTAAAACTACCTTTCCAGGAGGTTTTATTGATATCTGCATTAACAAAAATAGCAAGTTCCTTTGTCCAATCGGTAATTTTGGCTTTTTTATGTTCCGCTATGCCATTTATACTCACCGTTTTATCTACATCGGGATTTGAGCGCTGCAAGCGTGAAATTTCTTTTCCGAAATAACCCTTAACATCGAAATAACTTAAACTGGTATTTGCTTCAGCTTCTTTCCGCTGGTTGCAGGAAAATAAAACCAAAGCAAATACCGGGATAAAAAGTTTTTTAACCATTATACTAAAACGTTTCCTGTCATTTCTGCTGGAATAGCTACACCTAATATTTTTAGAATAGTAGGGGCAATGTCGCCTAATTTACCATCTGCAATGGTTTTATAGTCTTTATCAATTAAAATACAAGGTACCAGGTTGGTGGTATGCGCAGTATTGGCAGATCCATCGCCATTCACCATAAATTCGGAGTTTCCATGATCGGCTAAAAGGATAAACGAATAACCATTTTCCAAACCTTTGTTTACCACGGTTTCAGCACATTTATCTGCAGTTTCAACCGCTTTTACTACTGCCTCAAAAACGCCTGTATGTCCAACCATATCTGGATTGGCAAAGTTTAAGCAAATAAAATCAGCCCATCCTGTTTCCATTTCTTTGGTAATGGCATCGGTAATTCCTGCGGCACTCATTTCAGGTTGAAGATCGTAAGTTGCTACTTTCGGTGAAGGAATTAAGATGCGTTTCTCATTGGCAAATTCAGCCTCTCTTCCGCCAGAGAAGAAAAAGGTTACATGAGGATATTTTTCAGTTTCAGCAATGCGGATCTGGTTTTTATTATTATTGGCCAATACTTCACCGATGGTCTGGATTAAATCATCTTTGGTGAAAATTACATTTACCTTTTCAAAGCTCTCATCGTAGGTAGTCATGGTCACATAATACAATGGTAGTTTATGCATTTGTTGCTCCGGGAAATCTTTTTGTGTTAATGCTGTTGTAATCTCACGTCCCCTGTCTGTACGGAAATTGAAACAGATTACCACATCATCATTTTGAATGGTCGCTACCGGAGCACCATTGTCTTGTGTTAATACTATTGGTTTTAAAAACTCATCAGTTACGCCATCTGCATACGATTTTTTGATAGCAGCCAGGGCATCCTGGTTTTTTTCGCCAATGCCATTTACCATTACATCATAAGCTTGTTTAACGCGCTCCCAACGGTTATCGCGGTCCATAGCATAGTAACGGCCAACCATGGTTGCTAGTTTAGCATTGGTGTTTTGGATATGGTTTTCCAGATCAGTAATAAAGCCCAGACCAGAGTTTGGATCTGTATCACGGCCATCCAAAAAAGCATGTACAAAGGTGTTTGGTACATTTGCTTCATTTGCGGCATCGCATAAAGCTTTTAAATGTTCGATATGAGCATGTACCCCGCCATTTGAAACCAGGCCGATGAAGTGAACTGCTTTATTATGCTGCTTTGCATAATCGAATGCACTTACCAAAACCGGGTTGTGGTGTAATTCCCTGTCGGTAATCGACTTATTAATTCTTCCAAGCTCCTGGTAAACAACTCTACCTGCGCCTAAGTTCATGTGTCCAACTTCTGAATTTCCCATTTGTCCGGCTGGTAAGCCTACTGCTTCACCAGATGCTTCAAGCCTGGAATTTGGGTATTTCTGTAATAATGAATCGAAAAAAGGAGTATTGGCAGCATATGCAGCATCAGAATTATCTTTTTTTCCGTAGCCCCAGCCATCCAGGATTATAAGTGCGAGTTTTTTATCGTTTACCATTTTTATTGTAAAATTTATTGATCCAAATCAAAACATTTTCATGTATAACATGGTTTAGTGTTTTGTTTATATGGCAAATATAACTTTATTGATGCTTATACAAATGAAGAAATCCTTTTTTTGATATGCTAATGGCATAATTTTAGCTATAGGGTTCTGTATAAAATACAGAAATGATCCGGAGCTTATTTTTACTCGTTATTAGTTTATCCTCATTATATTACCCTACAGCCATTCAGGCAGATATAATTGATGATTTATCTTCGTATTTTAAAGCTGGCAACTCAAAAGAAATTGCAAAAAGTTTCGCCTCAACCATCGAACTTATCATTGTTGATGAAGAAGATGTATACTCAAAAGCACAGGGTGAACAAATTTTGAGAGATTTTTTCATTAAACATCCTCCGGTAAAAACAAGTATTTTTCATAAAATAAACACAAATCCAAATTATCGTTTTGGCGTAATTATTTTGAGTACTGCTAAAGAAACCTTCAGGATTTCTATTACCATGAAAAAATTCAATACCAGCTTTTCAATTACTGAATTAAGAATTGAACCGGCTAAGGATTAATTGGCTATCCAGAACTTACGGAATTTTGCCAACGCTATGCCTTGCCAACTTCATAAGTCGCGTAAGATGGAAACTTCTGATGTTAACAAATTCACTTTAACCTTTCAGTAAATTGCCTGCTAATAAATAATTCTTATTTTTGCGGCATAAAACCTATATTTTGGATACTCAACTTATACATCAATTCATAAAAAATGCCCTTACCGAAGATGTTGGTGATGGAGATCATACTTCACTTTCAACAATTCCAAAAGGAACGCAGGGAAAAGCAAAACTGATTATCAAAGAAGATGGTGTTTTAGCTGGAATTGAATTGGCCCTTGAGATTTTTAAGGAGGTTGATGCCGGACTGAAAGTTGATGTATTGCTACAGGATGGTGTTGCTGTAAAAGTAGGCGATATTGCTTTAACCGTTGCTGGAAGTACACATGCTATTTTAATAGCAGAACGATTGGTTTTAAACTGCATGCAGCGTATGAGTGGCATTGCTACCAAAACCCATCGTATTGTTTCACTGTTAAAAACGACTAAAACCAAGATTTTAGATACCCGTAAAACTACCCCTGGTTTGCGTTATTTAGAAAAATGGGCAGTTAGAATTGGTGGTGGAGTAAATCACCGCATTGGTTTATATGATATGATCTTAATCAAGGATAATCATGTAGATTATGCAGGAGGGATTTCAAATGCCATTACCGCTGCTCAAAAATATCTGATCAATCAGAATAAATCACTACAGATCGAAATTGAGGTTAGGAACTTAGAAGAGTTATCCCAGGTTTTGGCTATTGGTGGTGTAGACCGCATTATGCTTGATAATTTTAGTTTTGAAAACTTAAGGGCTGCCGTTGCATTAATCGACGGGAAATTTATTACAGAAGCTTCCGGAGGAATTACTGAAGAGAATGTTGCAGAATATGCAGCTTGTGGAGTAGATTTTATTTCGATGGGTGCGCTTACACATTCTGTGAAAAGCCTGGATATGAGTTTAAAAGCATACTAAAGTGATTTGCTATAAAATTGAAAGCTTATTTTTTGTATCATTGTAGGCTATGGTTACGGTTTATTCTCTCAGCGCGTTATTAATTGCTTACCTTTTTGGATCTATACCAACAGCTGTATGGCTTGGTCAGGCATTCTATGGAGTTGATGTAAGGGAATACGGAAGTGGCAATGCGGGTGCAACCAATACTTTTAGGGTACTGGGCAAAAAAGCTGGAATTGCTGTTATGATCATTGATATTGCAAAAGGTTATACTGCGACCAATCTTGCCTATCTGATCGGTATGTCGGTTACCGGACCACAAAATTCAGTTGTTTTTGTTAACTACCAACTTGCCTTGGGGGTGACCGCGGTAATGGGACATTTATTTCCTGTTTTTGCGGGTTTTAGGGGAGGAAAAGGGGTAGCGACACTTTTTGGAATGATTTTAGCAGTTAACTTTGAAGCATCTATGCTTTGCGTTCTGGTTTTTGTTGTGGTATTGCTGTTAACTAAATATGTTTCACTAAGCTCTATTTGTGCCGGATTTACTTTTCCGCTAAGTGTAGTTTTCTTGTTTCAGGTTTCCATCAAATCTGAAGTGCTTTATGGCATGGTGGTTTGTATTTTAATCTTAGTTACGCACCAAAAAAATCTCGAAAGATTGCTGAAAGGCAAAGAATCTAAAGTGTATTTGTTTAGGAAGAAGACTAATTAATTAACAAAACACATTTCTTTAAAACTTATTTATAGGCTTACTGTTTAATCATCGACTTTACCTATAGGTATTACTAATCATTTAAAATCGCATTTATGAAAAAGTTATTTTTAACAGCAAGTGTTGCTGGGATTTTATTATTTAACTCATGTTCTACAGTTCCCTTAACAGGACGTAGTCGATTTGATTTAGTTAGTAACGATCAGGTTTTGCCAATGGCATTCCAAGCCTATAGTACCTTTTTAACAGAAAATAAGTCTACCGTTTTACCCGCTTCAAATGCCCAGGCCTTAAAAGTGAAAACGGTTGGAAGCAGGTTAATCACAGCTGTAAAATCTTATATGAACAGCAATAACTACGGTAATCTGATTGCAGATTACCAATGGGAAGTAAATGTGGTACAAAACAACGAGAAAAATGCATGGTGTATGCCAGGAGGGAAGATAGTGGTTTATACTGGTATTTTGCCTGTTACACAGGATGATGCTGGTTTAGCGACGGTGATGGGGCACGAGATTGCGCATGCCATTGCGGGGCACTCAGCTGAGCGTATGTCGCAGGAAATGGTTGCCCAGGGTGTTGGCGCAGCAGCGGGAGTTGCTTTATCTAAAAACCCTAAAACGCAGTCTATTTTTAATACCTTATATGGCGTTGGTACACCAGTTGCGATGTTGAAATTTAGCCGTAATCAGGAATTGGAAGCCGATCGTTTAGGCTTGATTTTTATGGCCATGGCCGGATATAATCCGCAAAATGCGACCAGTTTCTGGAATAGAATGTCGGCTGCATCTGCAGGAGCCCAAAAGCCGGCTGAATTTTTAAGCACTCACCCAAGTGATGCTACACGTATTGCACAAATTCAAAAATATTTACCTGAAGCACAACAGTATTATAAGAAATAAGGTAGAAGGCTTGAAAGTAGAAGGGTGGAAGGTTTTGCATGATGCAGAGCGTTCCACCTTTTTTGTTTGCCGAAAATTGTCATTCTGAGTTTACGAAGAATCTCAATTCGAAAGTGTAAAACGATTACGAGAGGATACAGCAAGAAATAAAAAGATTCTTCACTGCGTTCAGAATGACAAACTGGCTAATGAATGAATGGCAAGTGAACTAATGACAATTGAACTAATGAACCAATTAACCTCCCAATACCTTCAATATCGCACTGGCTTTCAATAAACACTCCTCATATTCTGAAGCCGCATTACTTTGGTAGGTAATGGCTCCACCAACCTGAAAAGATAAATATTTGGAATCGGCATTATACAAAACGCTGCGGATAACCACATTAAAATCGAAATCTCCATCAGGACTGATGCAGCCGAAAGAACCCGAATAAATACCTCTTTTGGTTACCTCATATTCTTCGATCAATTTCATGGCTTTAACCTTTGGGGCACCTGTCATGGAGCCCATTGGGAAAGCATTTTTAATGGCATCAATAAAATGGACTTCTGGATTTAGGTCACAGCTAATGGTAGAAATCATCTGGTGCACCTGTGGAAAGCTGTAAATGCCGAATAACTCGTCGACTTTAACAGAACCCTTAACTGCTGATTTAGTGAGGTCATGGCGTACCAGGTCAACAATCATTACATTTTCTGCCTGTTCTTTAATGTCGTTTCTAAGCTGCAGCTTTATGGCTTCATCTTCTGCCAGATCAGAACTTCTTCTAGCTGTGCCTTTAATGGGCTGTGAGGTAAGTTTTGAGCCACGTTTGCACAAAAATCTTTCTGGTGTGGCAGATAAAATATATTTACCATAAACCTTAAAATAACCTGCAAAAGGGGTGGGAGAGACTTGATTTAGCGCCTCAAAAGTTTGAACCGGATCTATTTCGGCATTTTCTGCAAAAAACTCCTGACAGAAATTAACTTCATAAATATCGCCACGAATAATATGATCTCTTAAGGTGCCTACTTTTTGAATATATTGGTCCTTAGACAATCGTTGCGCTATCGTTACTTTTTTAGATTGCGTTCCTGTTTTAAGCTGAAAGGAATTTATGTCCGCTAAAATCGATTCAGGACCAATCAGAACTTCAGCATTGCCATTTTTGAAGGCTATTAGGTATTTTGGAACAAAAAAGTATAGATCTGGGAAATTTAAATGATCCGGATGATTAGATTGAAGGTCTTCGATTTCGTTTTTCAGGTCGTAACTGAAAAAGCCGAAGATCCACTGCTGATGTTGAGAATGAAAACTTTTTAGCTGATCAAATGCATTTCCTGCTCCATATTTTAGTTCAGCGTGAGCACCGGCCGCGATAATGAAGTCGTAAGCTGAATAAGCATCTTTGTAGTTGTTTGAATCTAAAAAGCAGCAAACCTCGAACTGGTTGGCCCAATGTAATGCTTTTTGTTTGAAATCGGATATGTTTTGCAGGGTTTTCAAGCTGCCGCAAAGGTAAAAATAGAGATGGTAATTGTAAGGAATTAATTTTTATCTTTTGATTAGGGTTTCTTAATTAGGAATATCGTCATTTCGAGCGGAGTGCAACGGAGTCGAGAAATCTGTTTAGATAGATCTCTCCGTTTCGCTACGCTTCAGTCGAGATGACGTAAGGTATAGTTAAGTAATCCTGAAGCCTATTGCATTAAGATTCCCGCCTGCGCGGGAATGACGATTATTTTATAATAATTAACTAAAAAACAAAAAAGCAATCCGCTATGGATTGCTTTTCTTTATGGGCAGTCACAGAATTTATTCTTGGTGACTGAATCTAGTATTTTTAACGTAATTCCAGCGTTTGTGCTCTATCTGGTCCTACTGAAAGGAATTTAATCGGCACTTCTAATTCTTTCTCTAAGAAAGCAATATAATCGCTCAATTTAGCTGGAATTTCATCTACAGAAGTAATTTTAGTTACATCAGTAGCCCAACCGTCAATTGCTTTTAATACTGGTTTTGGTTCGATTGAAATGATATCGTATGGCATATAATCAATCGTTTCACCATTATATTCGTAGTGGGTACAAGCATAAATGGTATCAAAAGTATCGAGAACATCAGCTTTCATCATAATTAATTCGGTTACACCGTTTAACATGATGGCATATTTTAATGCAGGAAGATCAATCCAGCCACAGCGACGGGCACGACCTGTAGTTGCGCCAAATTCGTGACCTAAAGCGCGTAAATTTTCACCAACTTCATTATCTAATTCAGTAGGGAAAGGGCCGCCACCAACACGCGTACAATATGCTTTGAAGATACCATAAACGGTTCCTACTTTATTCGGTGCAATACCTAAACCAGTACAGGCACCAGCAGTTGTAGTGTTACTAGAAGTTACAAAAGGGTATGAACCAAAATCCACGTCCAATAATGTTCCCTGAGCACCTTCTGCTAAAACCGCTTTTCCTTCTTTTAAGAAACCATTCACATAATGTTCGCTATCTACGTGAGGAATAGTTTTTAAGAATTCGATTGCTTCAAAGAATGATGCTTCTTTTTCCGCTAATTCATATTCGAAGCCTTCGTAATGAGAAAGGATTTCAGTATGTTTTTCTACCAGTTTAGCATAACGCTCTTTAAAATCAGGTAGTGTAGTATCACCAACACGTAAACCGTTACGGCCAGTTTTATCCATATAAGTTGGACCAATACCTTTTAAGGTTGATCCAATTTTATTTTTACCCATGCGTGCTTCGTTAGCAGCATCCAATAATTGGTGGGTTGGTAAAATTAAGTGTGCTTTACGGGCAATCACCAATTTGCCATCGGCAACAGGATCATGACCAGCTTTTTTTAAATTATCTAACTCTCTTTTAAGGATAATAGGGTCGATTACTACACCATTACCAATCAGGTTCATGGTTTTTTCGTTAAAAATTCCTGAAGGAATTGTATTTAAAACGAATTTTTTGCCATCGAACTCTAAAGTATGTCCGGCATTTGGGCCACCCTGAAAACGGGCAATAAGATCATATTTTGGACTTAGTACATCAACGATTTTTCCCTTTCCTTCATCGCCCCATTGCAGGCCGAGAAGTACATCTACTTGCGTCATTATTTAATAAATTAAGCTGGTTTTATTTGTATTTTGATTTAATTTTGTTTGATTTTTTCGACTGTGGCCGCACTTTCGCTAACTTTTCTGGCCATACTGCAGTCAGAGCAGAAACCATAAAGATTTAATGAATGGTGTTTAACATCAAATTTTAAAAGATCGCCAACCATGGTTTGGATCTGGTGGATTCGGGGATCGCAGAACTCGACTACTTTACCGCATTCGATACAGATCACGTGATCGTGCTGGCGGTAACCATAAGATTTTTCGAATTGTGCCATGTTTTTACCAAACTGGTGTTTGGTAACTAAATCGCATGAAACCAATAACTCCAATGTATTATAAACCGTAGCACGACTTACTCGATACTTTTGGTTTTTCATGTGGATATAAAGGGTTTCTACATCAAAGTGATCGTTTCTTGAATATATTTCTTCCAATATAGCGAAACGCTCTGGTGTTTTACGTAGATTTTTGTTTTCTAAATAAGCCTCAAAAATCTTGCGAACGAGCTCATTTGTTTTTTGTTCAGACATAGTTTTTAAACTCCACTCAAAGGTAGGTAAATAGTTTTGAAAAATGATTACACCGATTAAATGATTACACAGATTTGGGAATTGATTGATCGTTGTAGTGTTTGATCGTTGCAGTAAGTCGCAGGTCAGGAATACAGATGCCCGAAGTTTAATCTGCAGATAGTATGTAACTTAGCATCTAAACTTCGGACTAAAGACTTCTGACTAACTAAGCATCAAATCTTGTAACGCCTGTAACCCCTCTAACTTTTAATAAATTTTTAATCAGGTTTTCCAGGTGTTCGGTATCATTTACAAAAATCATAATCGAACCATCAAAAATCCCCTCATTGGTATCAACCGTAATCGATCGCATATTTACTTTAAAATCGGTAGAGATAACCCTGGTAATGTTGTTGATCAAACCGACATCATCAATGCCAACAATCCGTAAGCCTGTTAAAAAGGTTAATTCCTGTTGTTTGTTCCATTTGGCTTTTACCACACGATAACCATAATTGGCCATTAACTGTGCTGCATTTGGACAATTGGTACGATGTATTTTAATGCCTTCGCTCACGGTGATGAATCCAAAAACATCATCTCCAGGAATGGGATTGCAACAGGCTGCCAAGGTATAATCAATGCGCTGCATATCTTCGCCAATCAGCAAAATATCAGATTCGCCACCTTTAATTTTACTCTTGATCCCATCAACCGAAAGGTTTTCAGGTCGCTCCGGGCTACGGTTTTCGACCTCTTTCTCGCTAGACAGGTATTCTTTTATGTCTTTTAGCTCGATTTTGCCCAAGGCAACATTTACAAAAAGCTCTTGTGTAGAAGGCAGCTTAAAGAAATAGCTGAGCTTTTGTATATTATCGGTATTATAAGTGATTTTTAATGACTTTAGCTTTCTTTCCAGGATTTCTTTCCCGTTTTCAGCAATTTTCCGCTTTTCTTCTTTTAGCGATGACTTAATTTTAGATTTGGCTTTAGCGGTAACCACCACGTTTAACCAATCTTCTTTAGGGGTTTGTTTGCTCGAGGTGATAATCTCTACCTGATCGCCATTTTGAAGTTTATATGAAATCGGAACCAGTTTGTGATTTACTTTAGCACCGATACAGGTTGCGCCCACATCGGTATGGATCTCGAAAGCAAAATCCAATGCGGTAGCGCCTAAAGGCAACTGGATTAAAGCGCCTTTTGGAGTGAAAATAAAAATCTCATCAGAGAAAAGATTCATCTTGAAATCGTCAAGGAAATCTAAAGCATTGGCTTCTGGATTGCTTAACATTTCGCGAACTTTCTGGATCCACTGATCCAGACCGTTATCGTTACTTGATTCTTTATATTTCCAGTGTGCGGCGAAACCTTTCTCTGCAATTTCGTTCATCCGTTGCGTACGGATCTGTACCTCAACCCATTGTCCGCGTGGGCCCATTACTGTGGTGTGTAAACTTTCGTAACCATTTCCTTTTGGTGAGGAAACCCAATCGCGTAACCGATCTGGATTGGGGCGGTATAAATCGGTCACAATTGAATACGCTTTCCAGCAATCGGCCTTTTCATTTTCCGGGGCCGAGTCCAAAATAATCCGGATGGCAAAAAGATCATACACCTCTTCAAAAGGGATATTTTTCTTTTTCATCTTGTTCCAGATGGAGTGGATTGACTTCGGCCTGCCGTAAACATCGGCCACTAATCCTTGCTCATGAACAATCTCATCAATCGGCTCAACAAATTTTTTGATGAAAAGCGCACGTTCGGCTTTTTTCTCATTTAATTTTTTTGCGATGAACTTATAAGTATCAGGATCAAGATATTTCATCGAAAGATCTTCCAATTCTGATTTTATGGCATATAAACCCAACCTATGGGCTAGTGGAGCGTATAAATAAATGGTTTCTGAAGCGATTTTAAGCTGCTTGTGGCGGGGCATAAAATCCATTGTACGCATATTGTGCAAACGATCGGCAAGTTTGATCAGGATTACCCTCACGTCATCCGCCAGGGTAAGCAGCATTTTGCGGAAATTCTCAGCCTGTAAAGAGCTATTGGTATCGAAAACGCCAGATATTTTGGTCAAACCATCAATAATTTTAGCGGTTTTTTTACCAAACTCACGTTCAATATCTTCTAAAGTAATATCGGTGTCCTCTACCACATCGTGTAATAAGGCACATACAATGGAGGTTGTTCCTAATCCAATTTCTTCAGCAGCAATCTGCGCGACAGCGATAGGGTGGTAGATGTAAGGTTCGCCAGATTTACGGCGCATATCTTTATGGCTTTCCAGTGCCATATCAAAAGCTTTTCTGATTTCTTTTTTATCGCCCTTTTGTAAAGTAGATTTGCTTGCCCGTAGTAATGCCCTATATCTTTTTAGAATCTCTTGCTTTTCCGCCTCTAAATCAATCACTAACTCTGTTTTCATTTGTATTTTTTGCGTAAAAATTTGCGTCTTATTTATGAATAAAACTTATATTAGTTTTGTGAAACAACTAATATATGAAATAACACCTAACTTTGTAAAAGTATAAATTTATGAAATTTAAAGGGCTCTTTTTTCTTTCTATTGTAATGATTTGCAGCATTTCGCTACGAGCCCAGGATCCTGCTGCACCTGTATTTCCAAAAAAGGGTAAAAGCGATACGATTAGAGTAGCCTCAACAAACGATAATGGTGTCATGATTCCCTGGATGCAACTTAATGAGGTTAACATATACGCAGCCAGAATCTGGAAATCGCCGGCAGAACAGGCTGCCTACAATCGTTTAAGGTATAACGTACTAAAAGTAATGCCTTATGCACTGTTTGCAAAACGCCGATATGAGCAATTGGAACAGGATTTGGCCCGGACTCCCGAGAAAAAAGAACAGAAACAACTGGTTAAACAATGTGATAAAGAAATTAAAGACATGTTTAACCGCGAAATAAAGGAATTAACGATTACTCAAGGTCAGATTTTAACAAAACTGATCGACCGCGAAGTAGGCAGAACAACATATGATATAGTAAAGCAAACCAAAGGAGGTTTCGCTGCATTTTCTTATCAGATTGTTGCCCGTGTGGTAGGACATAATTTAAAAAGCACTTACGATCCGAATACAGATAGAGATATAGAGTCTATTATCCGTACCTCAGGATTTTATCAATAACATATAATGCAGGAACGCATTCCGAATATTTATTCGTTTAAGGTTAAGAAAATTAATGGCGAAGAGCAGCCATTATCAGCCTACCGCAACAAAGTTGTTTTAATCGTAAATACCGCATCTGAATGTGGTTTTACGCCACAGTTAAAAGAATTACAGCAACTTAAAGACGAGATTAACAGCCCTGATTTTGAAATTCTGGGCTTTCCCACAAATGATTTTGGAAAACAAGAACCTTTAAATGGGGCTGATATCGCATCTTTTTGCGAGATTAACCATGGTGTAAAATTCCCTGTTTTTGAAAAGATTATGGTACGTGGTGCACATGCCCACCCGCTTTATCAATTTCTGAGCGATAAAAAACAAAACTCAAAATTAAGTTCGAAACCCCGTTGGAACTTTCATAAATATATCGTGAACAAAAATGGCGAGTTGGAAGATTATTTCTTACCCTTCACCAAGCCATTGAGTTCGAAAATTAAAAAGAAAATTCAGCAACTGCTGAGCCAAAATACCCAATAATTACGTCATGAAGTTAGATATTTTAGTGATCGCCGTGCATCCTGATGATGCAGAGCTTTGCTGTTCCGGTACTATTTTAAAACATATTGCCCTTGGTAAAAAAGTTGGAATTGTCGATTTAACCAGAGGCGAACTGGGTACGCGTGGTACAGCAGAAACAAGAGATGAAGAGGCTGCAGACTCTGCAAAAATTTTGGGCTTACATGTTCGCGAAAATTTAGGCATGAGGGACGGGTTTTTTCAGAATGATGAATTTCACCGTTTAGAAGTAATTAAAGTCATCAGGAAATATCAACCCGAAATTATTTTAAGCAATGCGCTAGAAGACCGTCACCCTGATCATGGCAGAGCTGGCGATCTGGTGCACGATTCGGTTTTTTTATCGGGACTGCCAAAAATAGAAACATCAATAGATGGTGTTAAACAAGAAGCGCACCGGCCGAGGTTATTGTTGCAATATATTCAAGACAGGTACTTAAAACCTGATATTATTGTGGATATATCTGACCACATGGATAAGAAAATTGAATCGATTAAAGCTTTTAAAACCCAGTTTTATAATCCTGATGTAGATGGCTTGCAAACCTATATTTCTTCACCAGAATTTTTTGAAAGCGTAATTGGCCGTTCCAGAGAATTTGGTAAAAGCATCGGTACCACTTTTGGCGAAGGCTTTACCTCAAGAAAATTGTTGGGTGTTGATAGTTTGTTTGATTTAAGGTAACTTTTTTAACCGCAAAGAAAAGAAGTGTTCCGCAAAGTACGCAAAGCTGTAGGGATTTGTCTTACTAAGATTTCTCTTTCTTTTCCTTAGCGAAAAACTTAGCGTCCTTTGCGGTTATTTTGACAGTCCAACAAAACCGCCCTTCGTTTGTTATTCTCAAAACGAATAATAATGGCGAATATATTCTCTTCTCTCAAAAATGCGTACAATCTTTTTAAACATGTAGATTTCGATAAGTTAGAAGCTTTATCGAAAAAAGTCGATTTACCCAAAATGGTCGAAACCATATCCAATCTGGATGATAAACAGATTCAGGGGATGATGAAAATGATGGGTGGATCGGGTAAAAAGCGAGAATTACCACCAATTGAAGGTGATTTTTACCATTTGGGCGACGAAGCACTCAACGATGAGGATCGCGAACTCCAGCTAAAAGTGCGTGCTTTTTTAGAAAAAGAAGTAAAACCCATTGTAAACCATTACTGGAACAAAGCCGAATTTCCTTTCGAAATTATCCCAAAACTTGCCGAACTTAATATCTGTGGTTTAACCTATAAAGGTTATGGCTGTCCGGGGAAATCGAATTTGATGGAAGGGATTTTAGCGATGGAAATGGCGCGGATAGATACCTCAATTTCTACTTTTTTTGGTGTACAGAGCGGTTTGGCGATGGGATCGATCTATTTATGTGGATCGGAAGAACAAAAACAGCAATGGTTGCCACTGATGCAGCAATTTAAAATTATCGGTGCATTTGGGCTAACTGAACCCGAAGTGGGCTCTGCTGCTGCTGGAGGGCTCACTACAACCTGCAAAAAAATAGATAGCAAATGGATTTTAAATGGTCAGAAAAAATGGATCGGCAATGCCACTTTCGCCGATATCTTAATTATTTGGGCACGTGATGAGGAAAGCGGAGAAGTAAAAGGCTTTATCGTGAAAAAAGATAATCCAGGTTTTGCTGTAGAGAAAATGCAGGATAAAATGGCATTACGGATCGTGCAGAATGGAATTATTACCTTAACCAATTGCGAGGTTGAAGAAGCAGATCGCTTACAAAATGCAAACTCATTTAAAGATACCGCTAAGGTATTGAAAATGACAAGGGCAGGGGTTGCCTGGCAGGCAGTAGGCTGCGCTCGGGGTGCTTATGAAAATGCTTTGGAGTATACCCAGACCCGGAAACAGTTTGGTAAACCCATTGCATCTTTTCAATTAATTCAAAACCACCTGGTGGAAATGTTATCAAATTTAACAGCGATGCAAACACTTTGTTTCCGTCTTTCGCAATTACAAGACCAGGGTTTATTGAAAGATGAACATGCTTCGTTAGCAAAGGTATTCTGTTCATTAAGAACGCGTGATGTAGTAAGCAAAGCAAGGGAAGTAATGGGCGGAAACGGTATTTTACTCGAATATAATGTAGCACGTTTTGTGGCCGATGCCGAGGCGATTTATTCTTATGAGGGTACAAAAGAAATTAATACACTGATTGTTGGCCGTGCAATAACCGGATTTTCAGCATTTGTTTAGAGGGGAAACTCACGAAGTTTAAAGGGTAAGAGCAGTTTGGGAACTTCGTTAGTTTTGAGCTGGGGCAATTAGTTGCTTGTCCGTCTGAGCGTAGTCGAAGACTCCTGCATTTGATAATGAATTTTAGGGTTAGGAAACGAAAGTCAGTGTTTCATAGGTGCTACAGTCCTGCCATTTGCTGCAATCTTTTTGCGGGTTTTGAAGTGCTGAGGTGAGTGGCCTCTGTTCCATAGTTTGCAGATGCTTCGTGCCTCAGCATGACAGCATGTTAAGGGTTGCTGCAAGCAAAAAGGATTTTCGCTGCTGTCAGGTTTATTGAACAGCGGTTTTTTTCAAAGTACTAAACTTTGAACATAAACCCGATTGGAACGGATGCCAATTTCCTTCAAATTGGCAGGAGGGAAAGCGGAACTGAAAATGCCAAATGCACAAAACCCTTCATTTCCAAATCATAAGGATTAACGCATATCCGGCAAACAAGTCATGGAATTTTACCGATTTGAATGCTGGTATTTCGTTCTGTTTAATTAAATCGCTTTTAACACCCAGGTTTCCCTGATTCTCCCAATTTTATTCGCCTGTTCTTTCATTTTTTTTAACAATTCAATATCAATATATTTTAGCGAGGAAAGTTGATGCCAAACTGAAGTTGCTTTAGTGATCAATTTGAAACCTTGTTCAAGAAAGAAGTGTTCAGCCTGTTCAAAGCTATCAAACTTATTATCTTCTACATGGTGTGCTTCCAGAAACTGAGAAAAATGATCATTGGTTTCATTTTTAGGTGCCGGTCTTTTAATATATACATCAGCAGTGATCCAATAACCACCTCTTTGTTTCAGTGATTTATGGATGGTTTTACATAATGATATCTTTTCTTCATTATTTAAATACACCAATAAACCTTCATTTATAATACTAATCGGGCCAAGAGGCATTTGATTTATAGCATTTGAAAAAGCGTCTCCATCCAAAGCATTTAAAGCCTCGGTTTTGAGTTTACCCTTTAATTGTAATTTCTCATCAACAATTAGTCGATCAACCAAATCTTTTTTGATATCGATTACACCTTGTAAATCAGTATCCAAATAATAAATCGTTGGATGCCTTAAAACCAGGTCCAAGCCCCTGAAAGAAAAGCCAGAAGAAATTTCTATAATATTTAAAGAGCCTGATGCAAAAAGTAAGCTATCCAGAGATAAATATCTACTTTCAAAATGCACCAAGCGTTTTAAAAATACCTCATCAAAATCTTTATGATATAATTTTTCAAGGGCGTCGTTACCGTAAATTAACTTAACAGCATCGGCAACAAAGGGAATATTTGTTAAACTTTTGGCAAGTAAAAGCGATTTTGCTGACGGACTTATCGAACTATAATCACGGTTCATTTGTAATTAAAAAACTGCTTTTAAAACGGATACTTATTAAACGCCACCTGGCTCATTGCACTTTTTTCAAATAAGGCAATACAATTTTTATTAAACTGAGGGTCGAAGTTTACTTCTCCAGGCGCTAATATACTTGGAACATTTCCATTTTGCATAAAGAAGTAAACTTTCGTATTCCCGTATTTAGTATGGGGCATTAGGTTACCATAATCTTCCATCTCTTTCCATATCGAATCTTTAACCGTTACGATGTAAATCCGTTGTACCGGCCCAGTGTTATTGGCGTTTCTATACTTGATAATTTCCTTAAAGCCAGCTTTCATATCCCCAATCCCAGGTTGGTCGAAAACATCTTTAACCATGAAAATGATCAATACTAAAATCCCTGCAACGAAGAAATAAACTAACGATTTTCTATTCATGCCTACAATAAAGGCAATATTTTTTCCATAACCGTCAAGCCTTCGTCAATATGCTTTTGCTCAATACAAAGTGCCGGACGAAAGCGTATGGTTTTATCGCCACAGCCCAAAAACATCACATTGTTCTCCAATCCTTTACCAATAAATGCATTGCGCATTTCTTTTGTCGGGAAATCAAACGAACACAGCAAACCCCTTCCGCGTATATTTGTCATTTGATCAAACTTGTGTGACAGATTTTTCAACTGCTCTTTTAAATACATGCCTATTTTTGCAGCATTGTCGCATAGCTGATCTTCTTCTACGATCTGTAAAATCTGGGTAGAACGTACCATATCTACAAGATTGCCTCCCCATGTTGAGTTAATCCGGCTGGGTACTTTAAATACATTGGTTTCAATTTCGTCTACTTTATTCCCAACAAGGATACCGCAAACCTGCATTTTTTTACCAAAAGCCAAAATATCAGGTCTGGCTTTTTCGCTAAAATGTTGGTGACACCAGAATTTACCGGTTAAGCCAACACCAGTTTGTACTTCATCATAAATCAAAAAGGCATCGTTTTCATCGGCTAAAGTCTTAAGTTGGATCAAAAACTCATCCCGTAGGTGATTATCTCCACCTTCAGATTGGATCGGTTCTACAATTATCGCGCAAATATCATCTTTATTATCCGCAAAGGCTTTTTTGATCTGTGCCAGCGAGGCTTCTTCGGTTGCAATGGCATGGTTTAAATTATCTCCCGAAAGTGGAAATTTAACTTCCGGAACAGCCACCCTTGGCCAGTCGAATTTGGCAAACCATTTGGTTTTATCAGGTAGGGTATTGGTTAAGCTAAGCGTGTAACCCGTACGGCCATGAAAAGCTCTTTCGAAGTGTAAAACCTTAAAGCCTTTTTCTTCAGTATATCCTTTTGCAAAGTTTTTCTGAACCTTCCAGTCCATGGCTACTTTAATTGCATTTTCTACTGCTAAGCCTCCGCCTGCAATAAAAAAAGCGTGTGGCAAATAATCAGGGATGCCAACTTTAGAAAATGTTTCAACAAACTGTGCATACTGCTGGGTGTAAACATCAGAGTTCGATGGATTGGCTAAAGCAGCGAGGAGAAGATTTTTCTTAAACGCTTCATCATTAATCATTTTAGGGTGGTTATAACCTAAAGGAACGGAAGCAAAGCAGGTAAAAAAATCGAGCAAAGTTCTATTGTATTTAGAATCGTAAATATAGGCACCGTGACTCTTTTCCATATCGTAGGTCAGGTCGAAACCATCGGCCAAAATGTGCTTACTTAAAGATTCGTTAACGTGATCTGCAGGTACTGTTAATTGATACATAAACTTGGTTTTGGTATAATCCAAATTTAGTTAAATGTGCCTAAAATCAAAATTTAAGCACTTTTTGTGCACATGAAGCAAAAAATAGGTTTAAACAGTTTAAAGTATGATTATAGACAAAATAGGGTTTTGGACTTCACAAGTGTGGAAAACTTTTTGGCAGGAATCTCTTTCAAAGCATATCTATTTCATCTGTCTCCATTAGATTTATTCCTTACTTTTTGTGAAATTAGTTCTATTATAATTTTGTTTTTATTACTGCGTTCATTGACTATTTTTCTAAATAAAAATACAATCTTAAAACGCTATAATCGTTGCGATTCATTTTCCAGTCCAGACTCGCGGCTGTCTTTTGATTTGATCTTGGTGTTTCCAAAGCGATAGGTAAAACTCAATCTGATCTGTCGGCTCTCGCCCACATAGGTGGTATGAAGCAGTAAATTATTAAGTTGAGTATCTGTAATAATCTTATTTTTCCTTAATATATCGGAAGCCGTTATTCTAAGCGTTGCTTTTTCATGCATCAAATTCTTTTGCAGGCCAATGTCAACCTGTGAATTACCCTTTATATAAGTATTTAATCCACTTATATTTTTTGAGTTAACCACGCCTATTGCCTCGGCAGTAATGTGACTGGGAAGATTGAAGGTTTGTTGAATATTAATCGTTCCCGCAAAACGGCTCCGGTTATAATTCCCATAATCTATAGTTCCTACTTTATTCTCCAGACGATATCCAATACCGGTCAGACTCATATTCCACCATTTTGCCAACCTGATCTGTTGTGTAACAGTTAGGTTTATATTGTTCTGAAATCCGATATTCCTTGGCACCATATTAATGATACTCCCTTTAATTACTTCCGTAATAGTGCTGCTTATATCGCTTGTATGTGTGTAACTGGCAGCGATGGTCGTCTTTTTGTAGCTATATTGAAGCGCTAATGTATTCGCATACTGTGGCTGCAGGAACGGATTACCTTTCCAATAGGAGAGTTCATCTACAGGATATGAAAATGGATTCAGGTTGTTATAAGCCGGGCGGTCAACGCGACGTGCAAAACTTAGGTTGTAGGTGCCTTCTTGCTTAGTTTTATAAGTTATTGCAGCCGTAGGGAAAACGTTCAGGTAGTTTCTAACTACAGAAGTGGCAGATTGACTACTACCTTCTTTCGGTAGTAAGTTCCCTTCGGAATGTGTATTTTCTAATCTCACGCCAAGATCAAAGCTCAGTGCATCATTTATTGGCGTTTCATATTTAAGGTATCCAGCACTTATTTGTTCCTTGTAGTCAAAAGTATTGGACAGGTTGATATCAATAACATTGACGCTGCCATTTGCATCATACTGGTCAAATACATTTTTTGCATTTACCTCAGAGAACTTAGCGCCTGTTAACATCCGCCCTTTCCCGATTGGAAAGCCATAATCACCCTTAACCGCATATAGCTTAATATTTCGGCTATTGGCCACAAGGAAATTATTTGAGGACTGGAATTTCCCTTCAGCTGAATAAAAAGCATTGGTACTCAAATTTTCTGTAGCGGCATCAAAAATGCCATAGTCGACATCTATGTCCAGACTTGTGCGATTACTACCTTTATACCTATAGTTTAAGTTGGCATTATAACGTCTGGCCCTTTGTGCCGGATAGCTACTCTCACTTTTAAGTGTCTGTAAAAGTGCTCCTGTTAACTGATCAAAAATATTTGTCGTCGGTGTGATCAAGCCGCCACCACTTGAAAAATTACCATTCACTACCATTCCAATTGTTTTGGTGGTATCTATTGCATAATCTAAACCGACAGTAGATCCCATACTATGTTTTTTGTCCACATCATGATTGGAGTTTATATATACCTTTCCGTTTGTCGTCCGGTCATAGTCGTAGTCCATCGCAAAATGTCCAAAATTATGATTGTAACTACCGAAGGCATTAAATTTACCCTTTCGAAAATTAAGGTTCAAATTGGTGTTTTGCTTTAAGGTAATACCAAAAGCGACACCATTATTAATAGTACCGTTGAAACCCTCGGCAATTGATTTTTGAAGTACAAGATTGACGATGCCACCAGTTCCGGCAGCGTCATATTCAGCAGAAGGGTTTTTGATGACTTCAATGGCTTTTAAATCGGATGCGGACATTGACTTAAGCAGTTGAGCCAATTCTTCAGCCTGTAAATAGGTCTGTCTGCCGTTAATCATCACCAACGCAGCACTGGCTCCATTCAGGGTGATAGTATTGTCCTGGTTAACAACTACTCCTGGTGTTTTCCTTAAAGCTTCCAAGCCATTTAAACCCTGAGCTGTTATGCTTTTTTCAATGTTATAAATCATTTTTCTTCCTTCGATTTTAACAAGCGGCTTACTCATGGAACTCTGAATAACAACTTCTTTTAAACTACGGGCGGTAGTTTCAATCGTTATAACACCTACATCCATGTTGCCTGTTAATTTTAACAGCTCACTCTGGTAAGACAGCGTGCCCAAATAACTAATAAAAATCAGATAAGTACCAGACTTAATCGTAAAAGAAAAGTTGCCATCCTTATCGCTCATTGTCTGTTTAATTAACTGACCATCAATCCCACTTTTTAAAAACAGAGTTGCACCATCTACAACCTCATTATTAGAATCCTTAATGTTACCTTTTAAGGTATTGTCCTGATTACTTTGCGCAAAAGACTTCGAACAAAAACATGTCAAAATGAAGAATAAATAACAGGTTTTCCTTAGTTTATAGGTTGTCATACTAGTTTTTATATTGTTCAATCGGATAAAATTCAAATATTGATTTTTTTTAGTTTCTTCAGTATTTCCCATTGCTGGTTTAGCGTTTCGTTACCAAAAAACAGATGTGAAAGGAAAATAGTCCTTTTTATTCTCAGAACTAAAATCTCTATGTTATCTAGAATAAGCAGATCGGAGATATTTGAAGTTGGATTCATTCAATAGTTGATTATGGGTGCATTTATGACAGGCCTGTAAGATAAGAACTTATATTAAACCTTCTTTACAAACCATTAGTACATGAAATTAAATAATAGTGCTAATCACCATTTTCCTTATTGTTTTCCTAACCAAAGTCTGGCGCAAATAATAACAAAGCGATTAGAACTACTTAATTTGTAACTTTCCCCTCAAAAATTAATTAACTGTTATTAGTTCACTGCCCTGTAAAACATGATAAAAAAACTATTGTTCAGCATATTCTTTTCCTTGAGCTTCTTCACCTCCTTTGCTTTGTTGACCGTAAAGCGTCAGGATTCCCTTCTTAGTAAGTTAAAGGATTCAATCTTAAGCAACCATTATCCAAAAATTCATAGTTTACTGATTGCACGGGGGAAAAATTTGTTAATGGAAGCCTATTTTAATGGCTACACCCGCGATTCACTCCACGACTCCCGGTCTTCATTTAAATCGGTCACGAGTTTATTGGTCGGCATCGCAATAGATAAGGGTTTTATAAAAAATGTTGATCAAAAAATCTATGAATTCTTTCCCGAATATCCATGGCTGAAAGAAGATCCGCTCAAAAAATTGCTCACCATCAGAAACCTCCTGGAAATGAAATCCGGGCTGGACTGCGAAGAATTTAATGAAACAAAGGATTGTGAAGATGAAATGAGCCAGACCGATAACTGGGTGAAATATGGACTTGGAATTAAAATGATTCATAAGCCCGGGGAAATCTGGTCGTATACTTCGGTCGATCCTATGATTCTCAGCGGTTTTTTGCGAAGAGCCACCCATATGACTGTAATGAAATTTGCAGAAAAGTACCTGTTTAAGCCGCTGAACATAACGCACTACAAATGGAGTACTGATTCATCTGGTAATGGCATGACCGCGGGCTCTTTTTACATCAGGCCGGTTGATATGATTAAATTAGGTCAGCTTGTGGAAGGCGATGGGGTTTGGAATGGTAAAATGGTAATTTCAAAGCGTTGGATTCAGCAGTCTACAGACTGTAAAATTGAGATCCCGGATTTTTCTTATATGCAAACGAGTCGAACCAAGTTCGCTTACCCACAGCAGGCTTACTATGGATTTTATTGGTACAGGGAAATGATAAAAACTGACCTTTTTAAAGAAGATGTATTGTTCGCATCCGATAACGGGGGACAATACATTTTTGTTATCAAGCGTTTAAACCTGACAGTAGTTTTTACCCAGGGCAATTATAAAACTTTCAAAGCAAAGCAGGCTTTTGAAATTCTTGCCAAATACATCATCCCTCATTTTATATCAAAAGCGTAACCAGTGCAAGCTTTTGCTCCAACAAGTGCTTCCTGTGATCATACAGATCAAAAGGTTGAATATCGGAACGCTTTGGATTACACACTGAATCTGATAAAAAATATCAGATCCCACAATCTTCTATTAATTTGTCCGGGATTAAAAGATACCCATATCTACAGCAATCTGAGGACCCACTAGCCCAGCAACGAGTCCTATGATCATCAAAAAACCGCTTAATGTTAAAAGGGGGATAGCGATTAGAAAATAATACACTGGCTGACTTTCGCGAATCTGTATAAAATAATGGTCTTTATCTACTGGTTTGACTGGCAACGTGTCTTTAAGCATTTTTTGTAGGAGATTACCGTCAGGTTGATCGAGGACAAATAGGGTAAACTTGCCGGCAGCTGCTGTAAACTTTTTGAGCTCGGTTCTGCCAGTATCCCATCCATTTTTATGCACGCTGAACCAGGTGGGATTGAGTCTGATTATTGTTCCGCTTTCATCCTTGACTTGTAGCTTGAAGTCACCGATTGGAGTTTTCCGGAATAGCTGTCCTTTTTGCCAGATAGCATAATGCCCCGATTCCGGTAATTCAAAGGTGCCCGATTTATCCTGGAAAGGTATTTCCTTGATGATTTTTCCACTGAAAGTTTTTTTGAGCATCCTGATGATTTTGACCAGCAAAAAGATGCCGATTGGGATCATGCTGAACATAAGAATTCTAAATAGTATAGGTTCCATCTCTTTCAATGAATAATTTTGCTTCTTTTCTGGAAAGATACGGAATTAATGAACTGGTAGTAGATGAGAGAGGCAATCAGTAGATATTTGATATCAAGTTCTCTTTTTAGCCCGAAAATCCCCGGAGTTTACAGGATATTATAACAAGGATGGGGCTTAGTTTATCAAAGGAAACCCGAACCGATGATATACTTACCTTTACCATCATGAGTAGCTTTAAATATAAAGTACACGGTTAGATGAAAGTGAGGGCTAATGTTGCAGACAGGATAAATAGTGTACATTTACGTTCTTGGCAAGCCACTACAAAGACGCTATGTTATGAATGTAGGCAGAAAGAACCGCCAAATGGTGCATTTTTTTAAATTGTATTAAACTATAACGTATGAAAACTTTTACACTGTTCCTTTTGATAGTTTTGTCGTGTTCTTTTGCGGCGATTTCACAGAATCGTGTTCTAACAAAGAAAATAAAAGCAGAAACCATTGCTGGCATCTCAAAGAGCTTAAAAGAAAATTATATTTTTCTTGACACTGCCATTCGGATGGGGGATTTTATCAGCCGGCAATTTAAAATGGGTGTCTACGATACCATCCAGACACCAAGTGTTTTTGCAAAAAAAATAACTACAGACCTACTGTCGGTTTATCAAGATGGTCACTTGTCGATTAGCTATAATCCTCGGGCAGCTGAATTAGAAGAAAAACCTGATACCGTTGCACAGAGGACAAGGCGTCTTCAATTCAGAAAAGAAGTAAATTTTGGAATGGAAAAAGCTGAAATTATGCCCGGAAATATAGGGTATTTAAAGTTGAAAGGTTTTTTTTCGCCTGACCAGGAGGCTAAGGTAGCAGTTACAGCGGCATTGCAGTTTGTTAGCAATAGTAATGCACTAATAATCGACCTCAGGGATAATCGGGGTGGAGACCCGGCTGCTGTAAGTTTTTTCTGCGGATTCTTCTTCAAAGAAAAAACACATCTAAACGACCTTTATTGCCGTAACGACCGCTCTTATACTCAATTCTGGGCAATACCAGAAACTTCTTTACAGGCGCTTAAGACCATCCCAATCTATATTTTAACTAATAATCAAACCTTTTCAGCTGGAGAGGAATTGGCTTACGATCTTCAAGCCCAGCGCCGGGCGTTAATTGTTGGCGAACGTACCGGAGGCGGTGCGCATCCCGTAGCTCCAGAACCGGTAGGTAACGGATTTACGGCTAATATTCCCAATTCCAGAGCGATAAACCCAATTACGAAAACGAACTGGGAGGGCGTTGGTGTACGTCCTGATAAGGAAGTGATAGGCGATAAAGCTCTTGAAACAGCATTAAAACTGATAAAGTAGAAATGAGCAAGGTAACTAGATGCTACTTTGTTTCCCCCGGCATACCCAACTGGCAAGTGCTGATCTTTATCTGATCGGCTGTCCATAAATTTAAGCAACCAACTAATTGTAGAATCAATTTCGAGGCAAGCAACTCGATCTGGAGCAACGACATGAATATTATGGATTTTGCAAATGATGATAGCTACAGGTCTTCATGGGAATCAAACAGTACAGCCACCAATCCCTGGTACGAAGTTGATTTTAAGAATGAAAAAGCTATAAATATATTTAAAACTTATCCCTCATCCCAAAAAGCCCCATCAATCCTCCGGTATGAACGGCCAGGATTTTTTCATCCTTACCGATAATTCCTCGTTTCTGTAAATCGAAAATGGCATAAAACATCTTTGCCGTATAAACAGGATCTAGCAGCAGTCCGGTTTTTGAAGTAAAGGTTTTGATAAAGCTGATTAGCTCAGGCGTAGTTTTTGCGTAGCCGCCAAAGTGATAATCTAAGTGGAGATTTAAATGATCAGAAAGAGGCGTATGCTGCACAATTTCATCCTCAATAAATGAACCGCCTTTTAGCACGGGGATAATGTGGAGTTTCGTGTTTAATTGATGTTGCTGAATTCCTTTCAATAAACCTGCAGCTGTGGTTCCCGTTCCGGCAGCGCAGAAAATATGATCGTAAGTTTCGGTTAACTCACCGATGATTTCTGCACAGCCTATGGTAGCTTCTGGCGAAGCCCCACCTTCATCAATAAAATAAGCCTGATGATCGTTGGCAAAATGCTGTTGAAACAATTTTTGTTTATCCCGATAACTTTCACGGTCGGTAAAAATGAGTTGCATCCCGAATAAACTGCATAGCAATAACATTTCATTCTGTACTTCTTCTCCACGTACAAAAGCTGTAGCGGTTAACCCTGATCTTGATGCAGCAGCAGCTGTAGCTACCAGATGATTGGAATAAGCCCCTCCAAAGGTGACCAAATGTGTTTTTTTTTCCTCCTCAGCCTTAGCTAAAATGTATTTAAGTTTGCGCCATTTATTACCCGAAATATAGGGGTCAATCAGATCATCCCGCTTTACAGAAAGATTGTTAAAAGGTGCAAATGTTATTTTTTGTACCGGGCTATATATTTCTTCGAACACGTGTAAAAATAAAAAACACCTGAATATTTCAGGTGTTTTTAAACAAAATTATAACTAATCGTTTGTTATTTACCGATCCCTAACCCAATACCTGCATTAACCATGCTGTATTTTGCCTGGGTATACGAGCCATAAAACTTAAAGAAACCAAATTTCAGCTGAAAACCTAAACTTGCCCTCACACCATCAATATCGGTCTGTTTAACCGAAATTGGGTCAACATAAGTTGCATTGTTTACGCCGTCTTCAAACTTATAAGTACCGAGCGCTTTTAAATTGGTGTTCGAGGTTTGGTAACCGATGCTGGCAAAAGGCGTGAAAAACAGAATTTTTTTAGAAACAATGGCATCAAAGTTTACACCATTGAATTTAGCATCTATACGCTGATCAGAATTTTCTACATTATTGATATTCAGAGGTAGATTATATTTGTATTGGGTAAATCCTCCTGCGATTGCAATGTCTACAGGAACCAGTTTCTCTGTTGTTGATCCCATAAATAAAGGTAAAAGTTCAACTTTTGCACCAAAACCGATCATGGATAAACTTCCTAAATCGTTACCCAATTTTACTTTAGGCATTGCCCTTAAAGTAACATCAATGTTTTTTGGTAAACCCAGGGTAGCCTGTATCTGTGCCGAAGGTACTACATGGAAACCCACGCCCTGTGGCAGGTTGAAAAATTTACCTGTAGGGATACCACTGCTGGTGTATACTTCCATTTTACCACCTTCGCGATCATCTCCAAAAGCAGTAGGGCCTATTGAAGAAGCACCAGCAGCAGGTTTAATATTGCTTAAGCCTAATGTATTTACATCGTAACTTCTGGCCGATTGCGGAACAAAAGTTCCGGAGGCTGAAACCCTGACATCAAATTTTAAAAAACCTTTTGATTGGGCAGTGTTCGACCATCCATCGGTTAAACCCAGGCCTAAGCCTTTGTATAAAGGATCGAAATAGGCATTAACCAATTTGGTTGCATCGGCTGGTCCGCCAACAAACAAGTCTCCAACATCTTGTTGAGCACTTACTTTTTGAGCCATTCCCAATAAAAATATGGCACATAACATTTTTAAAGCGCAACATTTTTTCATATAAATGATTTAGGATGATTTAATTATATTAAAGATAAGGTTGTTTTTTCTAAAACTACAATCATTAAAAAATTCTTGAAGTTAAAAGTTTATTTTTGTCGCATGGAAAATGTGGTCGAATTGCAGGAATCAGAAGAGCAGGAATTATATGAACATTTAAAAATTATTGTCGATAAGGGGCAGTCTTTGCTGCGTATCGATAAATTTTTGATGGTGCGCGTAGAAAATGCTTCCCGAAACCGTATTCAGAATGCAATTGATGCAGGAAATGTATTGGTTAACCAGAAACAGATCAAAGCGAGTTATAAGGTTAAACCTCATGATGAAATATCTATTGTTTTACCGCACCCACCGCGCGATACCGAAGTTTATCCTGAAGATTTGCCATTGGATATCATTTACGAGGATAGCGATCTTTTAGTTGTAAATAAAGCTGCCGGGATGGTTGTACACCCAGGTTTTAACAATTATACCGGAACCTTGGTTAATGCTTTGGCTTTCCACTTTGAGCAACTCCCTCAACTGCCGGGCAATGATGGCCGCCCAGGTTTGGTGCACCGTATTGATAAGGATACTTCGGGTTTATTGCTGATCAGTAAAAATGAAAAGTCGATTACGCACCTTGCACGTCAGTTTTTTGATCACAGCATTACCCGTAAATATATTGCGTTGGTTTGGGGCGATATCGAAAACGATGGAACGGTAACCGGTTACATCGGCAGAAGTGTGAAAGACCGTCGGGTGATGGATATTTACGACGATGAAGAAAAAGGAAAATGGTCTGTAACACACTATAAAGTATTAAAACGTTTGGGTTATGTTACCTTAATCAGCTGTGAGTTAGAAACGGGCCGTACGCACCAGATCAGGGCACACATGCAACATATTGGTCATCCACTTTTTAACGATGCGATGTATGGTGGCGATAAGATTTTAAAAGGTACTACGTTTAATAAGTACAAACAGTTTGTAGATAACTGTTTCGAATTGTTGCCACGTCAGGCTTTACATGCACAAAGTTTGGGTTTTATCCACCCCACCACTAAAGAGTACGTTTATTTTGAATCGCCATTGCCACCCGATTTTAAAGCTGGCCTAACCAAATGGGAAAATTATATCGCTACATCATAAAATATGCTTCAGGAGTACCTCTTATTTAATGATGAATTTCAGGCGGTAGATGACCCGATTTTGACAGCTTCTAACAGAAGCTTCAAATTTGGCGATGGACTGTTCGAAAGCATGCGGATGATTAATAATAAGCTGCAATTTGCAGATTTACATGCCGATAGATTAACGGCTGGAATGAAAGCGCTAAAAATCGACGGTCACGCTTTAATGGATGATTATTTTCTGCGCCAAAAAACTGCCGATCTGGCAAAACGCAACAAATGGAATGGTAACGTGCGTTTTCGCCTTTCAGTTTATAGGGGAGGAGCAGGTGTTTATACGCCCGAAATAAATAAAGCCGGTTATATTTTGGAAGGTATTCCTTTAAAAACATCTGCATATGAGTTAAACAGTAAAGGTTTGATCATAGATGTTTTTGACGAAATGACCAAGCCGGTTAATAAACTCTCAAATTTTAAAACAGCCAATGCCCTGCTGTATGTTATGGCCGGACTTTTTAAAAGTCAAAACCGCCTGGATGAGGCGATGATCCTGAACCAATATGGCTTTCTTTGCGAAAGCATTAGCGCTAACGTTTTTGTGGTGTACAACAAGCAGATTTATACGCCCTCATTAGCTGAAGGTTGCATAAGTGGTGTAATGCGGACAGCTATTATGCAGTTGTGCAAAATGAACGATATGCCTTTGATTGAGGCACAGATCAACCCTGAAATATTAAAAGAAGCTGAAGAAGTTTTTATCACCAACGCTACGCAAGGCATACAATGGGTAATGGGCTATGGCAGGAAACGTTATTTTAATGAGGTATCGAAGTTTTTGATTGAGAAATTAAACGCTTTGTAATCACTATCCTTAATTTATTTAGAAGGCAAATTTCTTTTGCTTCGTCGATGTTACATTTTATTTATATCGGTTTGTGTTTACCTGAACTATATTTTTAGTATTATTGGTCACACACACAAATTTAACCGAAATGAAAAAATTACTCATTCTCGTAATGGCTTGCTATGGCCTGAACGCCCGTTCACAGCAGTTGAACGAATCCAGAAACTTTCTGTACTTCTATTCAGATTCTACAGTTTATGCACAAAAGATCAGGTTACGACCCGATTTAACCGGCTGGTGGTCGCTTAGGGCCGATTCAAGGCGGATACCGGTGTCACAGGTCAAATTTTTTAATAATCAGGATGGCTTCTTTGCCAACACCAGAAAACTTAGCCTTTTAGGAGAGGCCTCTTTTGCTGAGCGGATTATTGAAGGTAAGCTCAATCTTTATCAGGAAGTAATTTACGATGATGTTCTTATGGAAGGTGAATACTATGGATTTAGAGATTACAGGCGGCAGGCAGTAAACAATCGGATGTTTATTAACAAGGGTTACTCTGATTTAAAAAGGGTAAATTATCGTAATCTAAACGAAGCCATGGCTGATAATCCGAAAAGTTTAGCGCTGTTAAGGCGATATAGGAATACTAAGATTACAGGCATTGCCATGTATGTAGCAGCAGGAGCTGCAATTATTGCCAGTGGGGTTACACTGATGTCAGAAGGTAAACAAGTAGGCACTACATTCGGCGGTATGCCAAAATACGCAGACCGCAATTATACGGGCAGTTTTGTTTTGTTAGGTTTGGGGGCCGGTTTAAGTCTGGGAGGATTTCTTGTAGGCGAATCTGGTAAGAAGAATATAGAAAGGGCTATCGATAATTATAACCGGTAGTAGAAAAATCGTCATCTCGACCGGAGCAACGCGAAGTGGAGAGATCTTTGAACTATGTTAAAAGATTTTGCTTCGCAGAGCCTTCGGGTTCTCCGCTGCGGTCGAAATGACGCCCCTTGTATATCTGTGATCAACCCTCCGATGTATTTGAAAATTCTAACCTCTACTATTAACATAATCCAATAGAAAAGCCGTCATTGCGAGGAACGAAGCAATCTTAATGCGTACGCTAGTAGCGATCGTTGTAAGATTGCTTCGTCGGCTGAAAAAGCCTTCTTGCAATGACGATGCTTCATAGCCTTTCAATTTGCTAACTCATCTGTCATTCATATTGATTTTATAAATAAATTAGTAAAGCAAAACCTGAGGTACTTCGGTTTTGGTTGGGTTTATTTAAACCTGAATAGAAGCACTTTGTGGCCACTTAAACCCGATCAAAGCGGGATGCCAATTTCCTTCAAATTGGCAGAAGCGGGAGCGGAACTGCATTAACCTAAAAGCTACTGACACTGCTTTCCAAAAAAGAATAACCTGAGTGGGTCGTCATCCCGACTGAAGTGCAGCGAAATGGAGGGATCTTTGAAATTGATTCATATCCATACGGCTAAATAGATTTCTCGACTTCGTTGCACTCCGCTCGAAATGACGTATCTTCTACAAACGCATTCCTCTTAAAAAGTCTTCGATCAGCATCCGTTTTTTTCCTTCGTATTGAATGTCTAAAAGTTTGATAAAACCGTCTTTTGCGGCAAATTTTAAATAAGTTTTACCGTCTGTTAAAAAGCCGCCAGCAGCTATGCCTGGTTCTTTATCTTCTATTTCGGCCTTAAATACCTTCAGGGTTTTATCATTTAAAAAAGTAAAAGCAGTAGGATAAGGGCTTAGGCCGCGAATTAAATTATAAACCGTCTGCGCTTCGTTGTTCCAGTCGATTTTGCAATCGTCTTTAAAAATTTTAGGCGCATGCTTTAATTCACCGCTTTGGGGCTGCGGTTGTTCGTTAACCTCACCAGCCTCAATTGCTTTAAGCGTTTTTACCAGTAGGTTGGCACCTATGTACATCAGTTTATCGTGTAGGTCGCCTGCGGTTTCATCATTGGCAATGGCGATACGATCACTAAGGATAATATTACCGGTATCAATTTCATGTGTAAGGAAAAAAGTTGTTACACCACTTTCTTTCTCTCCGTTTATAATGGCGTGGTTTATTGGTGCGGCACCACGGTATTGTGGCAAAAGCGATCCGTGCAAGTTAATGGTTCCCTTTGGAGGCATATTCCATACCACTTCGGGTAACATTCTAAAAGCTACCACTACTTGCAAATCGGCTTGGTAAGATCTTAATTCCGCAATAAATTCAGGGTTTTTTAGTTTTTCAGGTTGTAAAACAGGAATTCCTTTTTCTACAGCGTATTTTTTTACTGCACTTTCATTCAGTTTTTGGCCACGGCCAGCAGGTTTGTCTGGTGCAGTAACCACTGCAACTACATCGAAATTGGCTTGAACTAAGGCATCTAAAGAAGCTACTGCGAAATCGGGCGTACCCATAAAAACTATTTTCATAAAGAAAGTGTTGTGTTTCTAAAAATAACGTGGCTACCCGCGTTAAGGTTTTGCAAAATAACTAAAAATAAACCCATACTTATAGGTAAAAATGGTACAAGGTAAAGATGTTGTTAAAGCAAGTGGACTGGTATACGTAACTGATACTATGCCTGGGATTTACCGGAAAGGGAAACCAGGTAAATTCCATTATGAAGATAAGAATGGTAATAAAATCACTGATGAAAAGCACCTCGACAGAATTAAAGCATTGGTCATTCCTCCGGCCTGGCAAAATGTATGGATCGCCAATAAACCCAATGCCTACTTACAGGTTACCGGTATAGATGCTGCGGGCAGGAAGCAATATAAGTACCATGCAAAGTGGACAAACCGCCGTTCCGAAGATAAATATTTTCGTTTATTCGAATTTGGAAAAGCATTACCCAATGCCCGGAAAAATCTGGAAAAAGATCTCCGCAGGAAAGATTTCGACGAACGTAAAGTATTGGCCATTTCGGTAGATGTACTTCAAAAAACACTAATTCGTGTGGGTAATGAAAGTTATAAGCAGCTATATGGCTCTTTTGGCTTAACTACACTTCGCGATAAACATGTTAAAATTGAGGGGAGTAAAATTACGATGGATTTTGTTGGAAAAAAAGGTGTCCGACAGAAAGTGGTATTAAACGACAGGTCGCTCGCAAAACTGGTTAAAAAATGCAGGGATATCCCCGGACAGGAATTATTTCAGTTTTATTCAAATGGAAAAGAACATAAAAGCATCGATTCGGGTAAAATAAACACTTATATTAAAGAAATTACAGGAGATGATTTTACAGCCAAAGATTTTAGAACCTGGGGCGGAACATTAGAAGCATTGCGCCAGTTTTCGAACTGCAGTGCTGATGAAAATTTTAACCTGAATTCGAAAAAAACAATTGTATCGGTTTTAGATTGCGTAGCAAAAAAATTAGGCAATACCAGAGCGGTTTGTAAGAGTTCTTACGTGTATCCGCTGTTGCTTACCGCTTATGAGAATGATGAACTGGGGAAATACATAAAAAAAATGAACAACAATAAAATAACCGGAAAATTGGGACTAGCGCATGATGAGAAAGTTTTATTGTCGTTTTTAAAAGCAAATAGTAAATAGACAATTTTGATGTAAAAAATCGTCATTTCGAGTGTAGTGAAACACAGTCGGGCAATCTGTTATAGGTAGCTACATTTTGCAGCTGATGAAAATCGATAGAGGTAACGCTACAGTCGAGATGACGATATTTCTGAATTATTCTTTAGGTGCCTTTTTTATCGGATGAACAGGTTGTTCTTCGTTTTCACGCTGTTTCGCCGGATTATTCGTCCGAACAGGCTTAGTGGGTGTGCTGTCGCTTTCTTTTCTTACTGTTTTGTGGTCAACAGGTTCTCTGCCTTTTGGTACCTCTTCCTGGTAATTACTTCCAGGTTTATCGCTTTTCACTTTTGGACCGCTCATACTTACTTATAATTATTGAATGATTGATTTTTGGATGATTGAATAGCACAACGCTTATCAATTGTAAATAATAACAAACCTCTATCTGTTAAGTTTGAAAATAATTGCAAGAGCAATTCAATCATTCTCTCATTCAATCATTCTCTCATTCAATAATTAATTATATAGCAAATATTTCTTACGCATTGTTTTGTACGCACTTAGGCCGGGTTCCCAACTCGCCCTGATTTCTGCTTCACTTTTTCCATCAATTACCTGTTGCCTGAAATCTGCCACACCAACCAATCTTTCGATAGTTCCCATTTCTTTACTTAATTTAGTATTAAAGAAATCTTCTTTTCTTGGCGATGCCTGATATAGTTCGATTAACCAGCTGATGTTTACCTGTTTCGATTTTACCAGTTTTGAGGTATCGTAAGTTCTTAAATCTAAGCCATAACAAACCTGGTCTTGAAATAGTGGTGTTTCAGACATTCCTTTTATGCTTTTTGGCGTAAAACTGAAATCGAATTTACCTTTTAGGTATGGTGCCCCAACAACAGTAAAAGGAAACATTGTTCCACGGCCGTGATTTAAATAAGTGCCTTCAAATAAACAGGTAGATGGATAAAGTAAAATAGATTGCTGCGTATTTAAGTTTGGAGAGGGTTTAACCGGTAAAGTATACGCCATATCATGATTATAATTCGCGTTTTTGATAATGGTTATTTTGCATTTCACCTTATTTTTCAACCAGCCTTCACCATTTAACATTTGTGCATATTCACCAACCGTTAAGCCATGCGCAATAGGAATAGGTTGCACCCCAATACCCGATTTAAATTTTGGATCTAAAATCGGCCCATCAATTAAATAGCCATTTGGATTTGGACGGTCTAAAATCAATAATGTTTTATTGTTTGCTGCACAAGCTTCCATAACGTGCTGTAAGGTATTGATATAGGTGTAAAAACGGACCCCAACATCCTGGATATCGAATACTATAATGTCAATATCTGCCAAATCTTCAGCTGTAGGCGTGCTGTGTTTGCCATAAAGCGAAATGGCTTTTATCCCTGTTTTGGAATCAACATCATCGTTAACGGTCACGCCGGCACTGGCATTGCCTCTAAAACCATGTTCAGGACCAAATATTTTCTGGATTTTAACGCCTCGTTTCAGCAGGCTATCAACCGAAGTCTGCGTACCGATAACCGATGTAGGGTTAACGACCATACCAACACGTTTACCTTTTAACAGCGGGAGATATTTTTCGGTCTGTTCTGCGCCGGTTTTAATTGCAGCAGGGAGCTTTACAGTCTTAATCATCAGTTTTCTGTTTTCCGGGCTTTTCTTCCCCAGAGCTTCCTGTTCAAGTGGTTTGGGTTGTCCGCAGGCCGATAATGCAATTAAACTGGTTAAAGTAAAGCTGATGTAATTTTTCATTTTCATTATATTCTAATCTTCCGGTATGATAACAAAACAATTTACCACATATTTTATTTATGCTATTGGTATTTCTTGCTAAAACTTAATGACTGATGTTTAAAGTTGGTTATTTATTTTTAAAAATGCCATTTTTAAAAAGGAATTGAGCATTTTTGTTAATACAAATTGATTAAATTGAATTTCGAATATTTCATAGCAGGGCGGATAGCCATTAAATCTGAGCGCACTTTTTCAAAACTTATCGTTCGCATTGCAATAACTGGCGTGATGTTGAGTTTGGCTGTTATGATTCTTTCTATAGCCATTATTAAAGGCTTTAAAACGGAGATACAGGATAAAGTTAGGGGCTATTTAGGTGATGTACAGATTACCCGTTACGATCTGAATAATTCTTTTGAGCATTCTCCTTTCGTAATGGATGGAGAAACCAAAAAAATCCTCAAAAATAATCGGGATATAGAATATTATTATCCTTTTGCTACAAAACCTGCCATCCTTTCGGCCAATAATGAAATTGAAGGCATTAATTTTAAAGGGATAGACAAAAGCTACAAGTGGGATTACATTAAACAGCATATTATAAGCGGAACCATCATCGACTTTTCCGACAGTACGGCTGCCATGCAGGAATTGCTCATCTCGAATTATACGGCTAATCGTTTAAAACTCAAAACAGGTGATGATTTTATCATGTATTTTGTTCAAAACCAGTTACGCCCGCGTAAATTTAAAATTGTAGGTATTTATGATATTGGTGTGGAAGATATCGATAAGGGCTTTGTGCTGGGTAATCTTAATATTATTAAACGGTTGAATAACTGGAAAGCCGACGAAATTGGGGGCATAGAAATCAGGATTAAGGACTTTAACAGGCTTAAGCCTATTGCCGATAATATTTACGAACAGCTTCCCCGCCATTTACGCTCTTATTCTATTGAAGAAAATTTCCCTAATATTTTTACCTGGTTAGGCCTTCTTGATGTAAACACCAATGTACTTTTAATCTTGATGCTCATTGTAGGCGTAATTAATATGGTTACCGCGTTGCTGATCATGATTTTAGAAAAAACAAATATGATCGGGATGCTGAAATCTTTTGGGGCCAGTAATTGGAGCATTATGAAAATTTTCCTTTACAACGCAGCTTATTTGATTGGTATCGGCTTGTTACTGGGGAATATTCTGGGCTTAGGTCTTGGTTTCTTACAGCAGTCCACGCACATTTTTAAACTTAATCAGGCGTCTTACTTTTTAGCTTATGCACCCATAGAATTTCATTTTATCGATGTGCTGCTGCTTAATATCGTTACGATAGTGGTGTGTTTAACGGTTTTGATTATTCCTTCATTATTGATCAGCAAGGTTTCTCCGCTTAAGGCAATCAGATTTAAATAAAAAAACTTGGAGCACTGGACAGATCATTTCCCGATGCCCAAGCAAACCTAAACTTAAACTCTTGTCAACTCAACTTTTACAGTTTTTGTAATATTACTTTTCTGAAGCTGAGGATATGGTGTGATGTCGATTAATTTGAGTGAATAATTTATGCCGTTAATTTTAATGTTTGCTACACTTTCTAATGTGCCACATTCTCCACCGTTGCATAAAGTAATTTCCTGATCAACATTATTGCCTGTTAATTTGAAATGTGCTGTTGCACTTCCGGCGCCAACGCAATCAGCATTTATTGGGCAACGGTTATCACTAATCGATTTTAATGCTAATGTAGATGCACCAATTGATTTGGACGTATTGATTTCAAAATCGTAATTCGTTGTTTTTGTTTCAGATTTTTTCTTACATCCAAAAGCAAAAATAGATAGGGCGATAAATAAGAATATTAAATTTTTCATTTATATGGGGTTAATTAGTTCTTTTTAAAATGTATTCATAATCTATGGTAGCGTAAGAGGTAGCCGGAGACAAATCTGTTTTTGCATTGAATCTTTTTCTAAGGGTTAAATCTACTCCGCTGCTTCTGATATTGTATTCGCCGTTTAAAACCATATTCCAATCGAAATCTGCTGTCCAAATGTCCTCATCGGTAAAATAACCGATCCTATTTTTAAAAGTATACGTTCCCTTGCCTCCCGATGGTTTTAGGTCAGCACTTGGCACAATGTTAAATTTTCCATCTTTTAACGAAATTGAAATCGGGAGGGTTACCGGCACAGACTTAACACTATTGGTAATGACCAATACACCTGTATAGTTGCCGTCCAATAGAACATCCACCGTTGTAGGTTTTTTACATCCTAAAGATAAGATCAGGGCAAAAAGGAAAATACAGATTTGGACTTTCATACCCCTTAAACGGGGTTCAAAATCAAAACGCTACACTTAAATTGAAATCCAGTCTATACTTTGTGTACTATGAATAAATTCAGTCCTTGGTTCGAGGTTTAAATACGGATAAGTGACTTTTGAAAGGTACAAACCTGTGGGATGAGCGGGCAATGATAATTTTGAGGCTTGAAGGGTAGCCAGTTCGCTTTCAAATTCGTCAAAACTAAGCTCTCCTTTACCTACCATTAACATTTTACCTACAATGATGCGAATCATTTTACCCAAAAAACGGTTACTTGCAATGTGGAACCTTAGCCTGTCGCCTTTTGGGTTTACGAATAAATCGGCTTCCATTACATTGCAAATGGTATGTTCGTATTTATCAGGATGGGTACAGAAAGCCCTGTAATCTTTGTATAGCGGTAATAATTTTACCACAGCCTTCATTTTATCAAAATCCAAATCGTTTAATTGATAAAAGGAGCTTTGGGTGCTTAAAAAAGGATCTTTATAGGTATGGATAAAATAATCGTATTTCCGCTGTACAGCATCAAACCGGGCATGCGGTTTACCTTCCATTTTAATAATGTCGAATACGGCGATATTATAAGGTAAAGCTTTATTCAGAATGTAGAGCAGGTCGAAATCAATCTCTTTTTCAATATCAGCATGGAAAAAAAACTGACTGGCATGCACATGCGCATCAGTCCGACCACAGCCGTTAATAGCAGTCGGCGATTTTAAAATCTTCGATAGGGTTTGTTCAATAACTTCCTGAACACTTTTAACCCCGGGTTGTTTTTGCCACCCACTAAAATACTGGCCTTGATAGGCTATGTGAAAGAAATACCTCATTATTCTGCTGCAATTTTACGGAAATTTTAACAGCAGGAATATTAAATGATACTTTTGTGCGGTAAATTTTAATCATGAATTTAATAAACTGTCCTTGTGGAAGTGGAATAAACTTCGGGCACTGTTGCCAGCCTTATCATTTAAAAACGAAAACAGCACCAACTGCAGAAGCCTTAATGCGTTCCAGATATTCGGCTTTTGTAGTGGCTGATGCGGATTATCTTTATGAAACTACGCATAGTAGTAAAAGAAAAGGACATTCGAAAAGCGCATACTTAAACAGTGCGAAAAAGACCAAATGGCTAAAACTCGAAATTGTTTTTTCAGATTTTGATGTTGTAGAGTTTAAAGCCTATTATCTGAATAAGAAATTCCAAACTGAAATATTGCATGAAAAATCAAACTTCAAATTAGAAGATGGGCGATGGTATTATGTGGACGGAGAATTTTATGGCTAACTTTAAGTGTATCGTCACCCTGAATTTATTTCAGGGTCTGTTTAGCGAGAAAGATGCTGAAATAAATTCAGCATGACGAAAAAGGCTATAATTTCTTCGCTTCGTTCCAATACACGTCCATCTCCGCAAGTGTCATGTCAGCCAGGGCTTTTCCGTTTTCTTTTGCTTTGGTTTCGAGGTACTGAAAGCGTTTGATAAATTTTTTATTGGTTTTTTCTAAGGCATTTTCAGGATTGATATTGATGAAACGCGCATAGTTGATCAGTGAGAAAAGTACATCGCCAAATTCTGATTCTGCTTTTTCGATGTCAATGGCCGTATTATCGGCAACGTTAAATTCATTTTTAAACTCCTGTAGTTCTTCTTCTACCTTTTCCCATACCTGGTTTTTATCTTCCCAATCGAAACCTACTCCACGGGCTTTTTCCTGGATACGGGCAGCTTTAACCAAAGCTGGTAGTGAAGATGGAACACCAGCCAGCACCGATTTGTTGCCTTCTTTCAGTTTAATCTGCTCCCAATTGCGCTTTACATCTTCTTCATTCTGCACTTCAACATCGCCATAAATATGTGGGTGCCGGTTTACCAGTTTATCGCAGACCCCGTTTAAAACATCGGTAATGTTAAAATCGTTGGTTTCGGAAGCAATTCTAGAATAGAAAACAAGGTGCATCATCACATCACCAAGTTCCTTTTTAATTTCGTCTAAATCGCCCTCTAAAATGGCATCGCTTAACTCATAAGTTTCCTCTATCGTTAAATGACGCAGGGTTTCCATGGTCTGCTTTTTATCCCATGGGCATTGTGTACGCAATGTATCTAAAACGGTGAGTAAACGTGTAAAGGCATCAGCTGGATTATTGGCGCTTGCCGGAATTGGATTATTAGGCATGTTTTATGGTTGAACTGTTAATCGAACGCTAAAGTACCAAACCCAGGCGATTAAGAAAAGCTGAAAGGGTATTCTAAACCATAAATATTTTAGTCCCGGCCCTGGTTTATGCAAATCTTCGTAATTGATGCGGTGTTTGGCCGCGTAAATATTGGCAGGTAAAATAGCAATGTAAAAAATAATCAGGGCTATCCCAGTAAAATATCTGGTGCTTTCAATCGCCAGGCCAATGGCAAATAAGATTTCCAGCACACCTGTTAAAAGTACAATTTCTACTTTTTTAGGAATAAACAGGGGAATCATGGCGGCCATACTGGTTTTAAACTTAAAATGTCCGATAGCGGTAAAAAGTAACATCACGCCCATGGCAATATTGCCTGCAAAAATATTTCCTTTATCAAATGTAGTATGACCACCAAAGGCTAATAGGGCAATATACACGACAAGTAATACAAATAAAGGTTTCATTTATTATAATTTTTAATTTACTTGATCAAATTAAAGGCAATTAAAATTGTAGCAAGAAACAATACCAATAAACCAAATAAAAAGATGAGATCAGCAGCTTTTTCCAGTCGCTGACTTGCCGTTTCTTGTCTCCTCATCGAGATAAAAGATAAGATGCAACTGGTCATAAAAAACATTACAGCAGCTACAGCAAATTCGTCAATTAAAGAGCCATCGGTAAGTGCGAGTTTTTTTAAAGAAGTAAGCACAATAAAGCAAATACCCAAAAGATTGGCAGAAGTGCTTAAAATATGAGGCGATCTGTTTTCGGCCATTTTAATCTTTTTCTTCTAATTTAATCTTTTTTGTAATCCGGTAAACACGCTTCTTTTTATCAGGCTTATGTTCTTCTCCCATTAAAATGCCCCAGGGTTTTAATGTATCTACTCTGTCGAATATTATTTTTAACATGGCGAGGTAGGGAATGCATAAAAACATGCCTGAAATGCCCCAGATCATCTCACCTACTACAATTCCAATAAAGGCAAATAATGCATTTATTTTCACTTTCGAGCCTACCACTAATGGCATCAGTATATTTCCATCAATAGCATGTATACCAACATAGGCAATTAAAACCAGCAGCACTTTACCTGCACCAGCGGTTGCAAAAGTAATCAGGCAGCTTACTAACAAGGCAAAGAATATTCCCAAATAAGGAACTACATTAAAAATACCAGCTACCAGACCCAAAAGAACTGCATATTTAACACCTAATAAACTTAAAACAGTAATCATTAATACCGTAACAATAAGCATCTGTAAGAATAAGCCTATGATGTATTTTTTTATGATGTACTGAATCTGACTTACAATTTCTGTAACTTTTTCTTTGTGTTCTTCACTAAAAACCGAAGTTAAAAAAGTAAATAAAACTCTCCGGTAGTTTAAAATAAAGAAAGTGAACAGTAGTGTGAAACCTAAAAATAACAGGGTAGAAGATAGCGTTGATAAGGTAGTGGCTACAATTGCTGCACTAGTAGCTAAAGCTTTCTCTGTGCTATCATTTAAATAATCGAGTTGTTTCTGAGAATTTATGCCGAAAGTGTGTGAAATCCATTTTTGAAGTTCGTGATAAGAAACATTTGCTTTCTCTTTAAGTAAAGGCCAATCTGCCCATAAATCGCTTAATTGATTGCCAAAGAAATAAATAATACCACCAATTACAGCAATCATCAAAATTACTGAAACCAGGGTTGATAAACTCCTTTTGAATTTTAATCTGCGTTCTAAAAAATTGCCAACAGGTAATAATAAGATGGCCATTAAAAAAGAGAAAAGTAGGGGAGCCAACAAAGAATGGCCTAAAATGGCAATGTATGTTAAACTGATTAAACAGAAAAGAACCAGGGCAAGCTTGGGCAGGAATGATAGTTTGTCTTTCATATAATTTTAAATCCTGTTTAATACAAAATGCCCGATTAATTGTTTGATCAATCGGGCATTTAAATATAAGAGATTATTTTTAATAGATACTCGCTTTATCTAAAAGGGAAATGTCTTCTGGTGATAATTTTAAATTTGCGGCCTCAGTGAACGATTTTAACTGGCTTAAATTGGTAACACTTGCAATTGGAGCCGTAATTGATGGGTGATAAATTAACCAGGCGAGGGCTACAGAAGCTGGCTCAACACTATGCTTTTCAGCAACCTGATCCAGCGCATTTAAAATTTTAAATCCACGTTCGTTCAGGAACTTTTTAATACCGCCACCGCGTTGGCTTTTATTCAAATCGTTTTCACTGCGGTATTTTCCGGTTAAGAAACCACTGGCCAACGAATAATAGGTCACTACCCCCAAACCATAATCCAGGCAGATTTTTTCGTGTTCCTGCTCAAAGTTTTCTCTATCATAAAGGTTGTATCCTGGTTGGTAAACTTCGTAACGAGGCAGGCTATGTTCGGTTGAATAAAGTAATGACTCTTTTAAGCGGTCGGCAGAAAAATTTGAAGCACCAATCCAGCGGACTTTGCCTGCTTTAATTAAAGTTTCGTAGGCGCTCAATGTTTCTTCAACAGGTGTGCTTTCGTCATCAAAATGAGAGAAGTAAAGATCGATATAATCGGTTTGCAGGCGCGATAAAGAATGTTCAACTTCATTAATGATATAATCTTTTTTTAGTGATTTACCCAAGCCCATATCTGAGCCTACCTTGGTAGCAATAATAATATCATGGCGTTTATGCTGTTTTTTAAGCCATTTACCAATAATCGTTTCCGATTCGCCACCATTATTTCCAGGTACCCAGCGCGAGTACACATCGGCCGTATCTATAAAATTGAAGCCACTTTCTACAAATTGGTCTAATATTTCAAATGATTTTTTTTCATCAATCGTCCAGCCAAAAACATTTCCTCCAAATGCTATTGGCGCAATATTTAAATCGGTTTTTCCTAAGGTTCTTTTTTCCATGATATGAAAGTTAATGATATTTTAACAAAATCAGGATGATGTGGTTTTTGCAGGAAATGAAATTATGTTAAATGATAACGTAGGTTAACCACAAAGTGCGAAAAGAGAGAGGCGCAGAGGGCATAAAGTTGGGGAACTACTTATGCAATGCAATCTTCGGACTTTCTGACCTCAGACTTGCTCCATCATCCATTTTCCATCCTTTACATCCCTTTAATTGCTCTTAGCATTTCCCTTTTCCCAGGGGCGCCAGGTAATTTTTCGATGGTAAATCCACAAGCTTTAACGGCCCTTTTCAGTTTTCCGGTAATGGCGTAGGTAACAAAAGTTCCGCCAGGTTTTAAGAAACTGCAGGCATGTGCAATAATTTCGTCGCTCCACATTTCGGGCTGGTGCTGTACGGAAAATGCATCATAATAAATCAGGTCAAATTTTTGGTCACTGCTGTATTCGGCCAATGTAGTATGCGGAATTTCTAACGAGCAAAGCGAAGTTAATTTCTTGGGTGCTTTTAATGCTTCCGGGTAATTTGAAATAAAATCGGTCCATATTTCTTCAGGAACATATGCTGCATAACCAGTCTGCTCAATGATAGCTGTAGTAAGTGGAAAGGCCTCAATGCTGGTATAGTTAAGTTTAATGCTATTTTCTGTACAATATTCGAAACTTAAAATAAAGTTCAGTCCGGTGCCGAAACCAACTTCCAAAATGGAAACGTCATTTAAATTAGTAGAAGCAAATTTTAATCCGGCATCAATAAACACATGTTTGCTTTCTTGCAGGGCGCCATGTTTACTATGGTAATGTTCGCCTATAGTTTCGTTGTAAAGTGTATTCGAACCATCAGCAGTAGGCGTTATAATATTCATGAGCTAGGATTTTAAGGATTCTTGGATTTCAAGATTATGACGCAAATATAGATAAGATATAGTATTAATATGATTTTTGGATTTGGGGATAAATTAGCCACAGATAGGATAGATAAGTTAATCAGCTTTAATCTTCGGACTTCGGACTCCCGACTTCTGACTTTTTCTCTTCCGGCTTTAATCTTTTGTTCTTAGCTTTGGTCTTACCCTAAACCCTAAACCCTAAACCCTAAACCCTAAACCCTAAACCCTAAATATGGACATCGAATCGTTCAGAGAATATTGTTTGAGTTTACCCGGCACTACAGAAGGTATGAAATGGGAGCATCTGTGTTTTATGGTAGAAGAGAAAATCTATGTAATTATTGCTATTGATGAGGGTAACCGTTTTTCTGTCAAATGCAATCCGGATGAATTTGATGAACTCGCTGCCAGAGATGGCATTGCGCAGGCCTATCATATGGCAAAGCGGCAATGGATTCAGATCGAAAATTTGGATGTATTGAACGATAAAGAACTAAAAAGTAGAGTGGCCGATTCGAGGGCGATGGTTTTGGCTAAACTCCCTAAAAAGACACAGGCAAAATACGCTTAAGTTTTCAGGGCTAGGCCAATTTCTTCAATGCCATGATATAACCGATATGCATCCCCTCATGGAAAGGGATAAAGTTTATCGCATCTTCTATCGAATTTAGTTTCATACCATACCGTTTGTTCCAAGGATCGAACTTTAGAAAAATACCACTCAAATAATCGGTGGTTAAACGATCCATGCTGGTTAAGAGTGTATCAAAAATGGAATCAATCTCTGTCTGCTCAATAAAATTTTCTGGTTTTGTTCCGCTTAAAAATGGCGAAAAATGTTCTTCTATAACCGTTACCGTTAATCCCGATCTTACATAACATAGGCTTTGCTGTGCAGCGGTTAAATGGGCAATATTCCAGATGATGTTATTGTTAAAACCTGTGGGGATTTTGTTTAATTGCTCTGTATTTAAATCTTTTACTAATTCCAGAACAAAAGCTCTGGTGTTTTTGATCTGGGTGATGGTAGCAAGTGTATTATACATCCAATTGTTTTGTAAACAGCGATTTATTGCTCGTTTTTAGTTTCCTCTTTTTTAGATTCGTCTTTTTTTATGCCTTTGTCTGCATTCAGTTCCTTCGACTTCATAATATTAAAACGGTACATTTCTTCAATCCCAACAAGTTTTCGGGTACATTTATCAATGTCGGTTCCTTCCTCCCATAAATAAGGGCGGAAACTATAGGTTTTGGTGCCATCTAAATTGGCAATAAATTGATCCCAGCTGCTCCAGCGCAATCCTTTATAAAATTTAGAAAGATCGCTATCGAAACAAAAAACAAGAAATTCGCCATAACCCGCTCCAAGTGGCTGCCAGGTTAGGCTGTTTGGTTCAAGGTAATACACGTTTTTAATGTCTTTACCCAAACCGCCATAATTAATTGCAAAGAAACCACCTACAGCATCGTCGGCAATTAAAAGATAGGGAATATTATCGCCATATTCCTGTATGGTTTTTCCTTTGTTCCATTCCGCAACATTCCGGCTTAACCTTTCGCTGCCCGAACCTAAAATTCTAATCCAGCCATTATCAACCATTATGCCTCCGGTGTTGTAAATTACCGAACCAAGTGTGGCATAGGTAGTCATTTGCGAGTTGTATAAAACTTCTTTTGCTTTTGCAGAATCAACAGGTAGAATTTCAACCTTGTTTTTTGCAGAGTCGATCCATTTTTTTACCAATGGCCAGGCCGGATCGGTTTTATTTATCAATGCTTCAAGACTGATTAACTTATTGTCTTGAGCAAAGCTTATGGAAGAGAGTAAGGTTAAACTTAGGATAAGAATTGTTTTGAATGCGCTTCTCATGAAAAGGGGCTTATATTTTCTCAAAGATAGAATGATAATTAAGAATTACTGAAAGGAGATAAATTAATTTTGATTTGGGGTAAATATTGAGGTTGGATTAATTTTTAGGTCTTGGAGACACAAACCAAGGCGGTGGGTAATCGTGCAGTCGGATTGTAACATCCGACTGATTTATCAACATCTAAAAAGAATCGATTAATTCGATGAATTGAATTGATAATTTCAGCCAGTGTCAGATGGTAACATCTTACACCACGCTAATAAAACAAAACGCCCCAAATAAATCGGGGCGCTTCTAGTATAGGGATGATAAAATAATTCATTTAGCTGTCGAGTGGAAAAAACCTTCCAGCCCTCAACCTCAAAACTACCACATTCTAATTCTGTCTTCTGGTTTTTTATATAATTTATCGCCAGGTTTAACATCAAAAGCATTATACCACGCATCCATATTTACAGGTGCACCAATGGTACGGTACGGACCTGGAGAATGCGGATCTGTTTTAATTAGCTGAGCAGCACTTTCGGGTAAAATATTACCTCTCCATACTTGTGCCCAGGCCAGGAAAAAACGCTGATCTGGTGTAAAACCATCAATTTTCTCATTGCTTTGACCTTGTTTGGTCATTTTGAACGCAGTATAAGCGGCATTTAAACCTCCTAAATCGCCAATATTTTCGCCCATGGTTAACTTACCGATTACATGAATGGTATCTAATACGGTATAAGCATCAAACTGCTCACCTAAAGCCTTTGTTTTTGCGTCAAATTTAGCTTTGTCTTCAGCAGTCCACCAGTTTTTTAAGTTACCGGCAGCATCATATTGACTTCCGCTGTCATCAAAACCATGGCTCATTTCGTGACCAATTACTGCGCCTATACCGCCATAATTAACGGCATCATCAGCATTAGGGTCGAAGAAAGGGAACTGTAAAATACCAGCAGGGAAAACAATTTCGTTCAGTGTAGGGCTATAGTAAGCATTAACTGTTGGAGGTGTCATACCAAAACGTTTGCGATCAACAGGTTTACCTAACTGATCAACCATTTCTTTATAGCCCCAAACACTTGCATTGCGTAAGTTTTGGAAATAAGTATCCTTATTAATCACCAAACCATCGTAGTTTTTCCATTTTTCCGGATAACCTACTTTTGGTGTAAAGGCATGTAATTTAGCTAATGCCTTTTGTTTGGTTTCAGGGCTCATCCACTCTAAACCATTAATTCTGATTTCGAATGCTTTACGTAAGTTCACAATCATCTGGTTCATCCGCTCTTTAGCTTCCGGCTTAAAATATTTGGCAACGTAGAGCTGGCCTAATAATTCGCCGATAGTGCCATCAGTTAAAGATGACATGCGTTGCCAACGTGGTGTTTGTACTTTCTGACCTGTTTGAGCCTGCGTGAAAGCGAAACTTGCTTTCACAAATGGAGAGCTTAAACTAGAAGCCGAACCTTTTAAAATGTTCCATTCCAGATAAGTTTGCCAATCGGTAACCGGAACCGATTTCAACATGCCATCAAGGCTTGCCATAAATTTAGGCGAAGAAACCAGAACAGTATCCTGATTTTTGATTTTGAATTTAGGCAAATAGGTTGTCCAGTTAATATCTGGTGTTTTTTGGTTCAGTTCGGCAACGGTAAGCTTGTTATAGGTTGCGTAAGGATCGCGCATTTCTAAACGGCTCATCTGCGCTTCAGCGAATTGCTTTTCAATTTTATAAACGGTTGCTGCTTTTAGTTTTGCTTCTTCAGGTGTACTTCCTGTTAAGGTAAATAAAGTAACCATATAGGTATTGTAAGCATCGCGGATCTTAACACTGCGTGTATCATCTTTCAGGTAATAATCGCGATCGGGAAGTGTTGTGCCTCCCTGACTAATATTCACCATGTATTTGTTTACATTCTTGCGGTCCTGGCCAACACCAAGGCCAAACATTCCGCCACCCAAGCCATTGGTTCGCATGTAAGCCACCTGATCCAGTATACCCTGAATATTTTTAATTTGCTTAATTTTCGCTAAATCGGCTTTTATTGGAGTATAACCCAATTTCTCAATGGTTGCACTATCCATAGCAGCCGTATAAAAATCGCCAACTCTACGCTTAACCGAACCTGCAGGAGCAGATTTGTCAGCTGCTGCATCTTCCACTAAAGATTTAACAGCGTTGATGTTGAAATCGCGAAGCTCGTTAAATGAACCCCAACGCGTTTCTTTAGCAGGAACCGGATTGTTTTTTATCCACGTACCACTTGCGTAGGTGTAGAAATCGTCGCCTGGTTTAACGGAAAGATCCATGTTGGCAGGGTCGATAAATTTTTTGGTTTGTGCATTTGCAGAAAATCCGGCGGCGACTATACCTAGCGCTGCAAAATATCTTTTCAAATTTTGGTATTTCATTCGCTTAATAAGTTAATAATGATGCGAAATTTATGAAATACTAATTAATACTGGTGTTATATATTAAGAATATTACTTGTTAAACCAGTAGTATATTTTTGCTAAGCCAAGCCTCCTGATAAGTTCTGATGCTGAAAAAGAAATTTTAATAGATTTCATGATTTTAAATCTTTTATACCACTATTAACATTTTTTAACAAAATTTATTGTGCGCTTGTAAAAATTATTGCTATTAAGAATGATTCGGGATAAAACATTTTATTTTCCATAAATTTGAAAACGGTTATCTAAACCCGCAAGGTTTTATCGTTAACAATAAAAATGATGTTTAGCATACTATAGATATAATGAGTCACTCACACGATAAAGAAGATAGCTGTTGCAGTAGTAAAGCGCATTCCGAACCAAAACATAGCCATGATCATGCACATGAAGAAGGCGACGAACATGACCACGACCATGGTGGAGATCCATCAGCCTTTAAAACGTATTTGCCAGCCATCGTAACGTTGGTTATGTTGCTGATTGGAATTGCGTTCGATAATCTTTTTAATGTTCCGGCATTTCAGGTCATTCGCCCTTATTGGTATATCGTGGCTTATTTACCTGTTGGCATTCCGGTTTTACGCGAGGTTTGGGAAACTTTTAAAGCCAAAGATTTCTTTACCGAGTTTTCTTTAATGTCTATCGCTACCATTGGTGCTTTTGCCATTGGAGAATATCCTGAGGGCGTAACGGTAATGCTTTTTTACACTATCGGCGAGTTGTTTCAAATGGCTGCGGTAAACCGTGCTAAAAGGAATATTAAAGCATTACTTGATGTTCGTGCAGATGTAGCGCACGTATTGCGCAACGGAAAATACGAAGACATTAATCCTGAAATGGTAGAAATTGGCGAAACAATACAAGTAAAGGCTGGAGAGAAAATCCCTTTAGATGGAGAATTGATAAGTGATAAAAGCAGTTTTAATACTGCTGCTTTAACTGGCGAGAGCAAACCGCGTACAATTAATAAGGGCGAATCGATTTTGGCAGGGATGCTTAATTTGGATAAAGTAGTCGAAGTTAAAGTGACCAAAGCTTTTGCCGATAGTGCATTATCCCGCATTTTGGAAATGGTTCAAAATGCCACTACCCGCAAAGCTAAGACCGAACTTTTTATTCGCAAATTCGCGAAAATTTATACCCCAATTGTTTTCTTTTTAGCCCTTGCGCTGGTTACTATTCCAATTTTGTTTTTAGGAAACGAATATCATTTCCAAACCTGGTTGTATCGTTCGCTGGTTTTTCTGGTTATATCTTGCCCATGTGCGCTGGTCATTTCTATTCCATTGGGTTATTTTGGCGGAATTGGTGCGGCATCGGCAAATGGTATTCTTTTTAAAGGCTCTAATTTCCTTGATCTGATTACCAAACTGAATACGGTTGTGATGGATAAAACCGGAACCTTAACAAAAGGTGTTTTCAATGTTCAAAAAGTAGAAAGCAGTATTGATGAAGCAGAATTTTTGAATTTATTAACGGCTGTTGAAGCCAAATCGACTCATCCAATTGCTAAAGCCATTGTAGAATATGCTGGTGAAAAAGAAATTCATCCTGCCGAAAACATTGATGAAATTGCTGGAATGGGCTTAAAGGGGCTGGTTAATGGTAAAGAGGTTTTAGCAGGTAATGTTAAACTTTTGGAGAAATTTAATATTGATTATGAGCCTAAAATTGCATCGATAGAAGAAAGTATTGTAGTTGTTGCTATCGACCAGAAATATGTTGGTTATGTTCTGATTGCAGATGAAATAAAAGAAGATGCTGCCGATGCCGTTAAACAGCTCTACGAAAACGGAATAAAACAGGTTGTGATGTTAAGCGGTGATAAGACCTCAATTGTTAAAAAAGTAGCCTTGAGTTTAGGAATTGATACCTATTTTGGGGATTTATTACCTGAAGATAAAGTTGCCAGACTTGAAGCAATTAAAAGCGACAAAAGTAAGGTGGTGGCCTTCGTGGGAGATGGAATTAACGATACACCAGTATTAGCGATCAGCGATATTGGTATTGCCATGGGCGCAATGGGTAGCGATGCCGCTATTGAAACAGCCGATGTAGTGATTCAAACCGATCAGCCTTCTAAAATTGCAACCGCGGTTAAAATAGGTAAGGCAACCAAAAATGTAGTCATCCAGAATATTGTATTGGCATTTGCGGTAAAAGCAATTGTCTTAATTTTAGGGGCAGGAGGTATAGCAACCATGTGGGAAGCGGTTTTTGCCGACGTTGGTGTGGCACTTCTGGCGATTTTAAATGCGGTGAGAATTCAGAAGATGAAGTTTTAGTACATTTATACTTTTACCATTAAGAAAATTAAGATAGTTGAGGAATTGCCTAAAACTTAATGTCCTTAATTTCTTAATGGTAAGAAAGATATGTTGAAAAATAGAATGTCGGATTACTATAAAAATTAGTATATTTGATTATGTCTGAACCTGTTCCATATCCTGTTTTAAACGATGATGAACCTGTAAGGCAGTTCAATGAACTTGATGCATCGTTAACTTATAGTTATTCTAATTATTTAAACTGGCTTTTTCCCGAAAGAGTAGAACTGATTAAAGGTAAAATCTTTAAGATGAGTCCTGCGCCATCAAGAGTGCATCAGGAAGTGGCTGGTAATATTTTCTTGAAAATTGGTAATTTCTTGGAGGGTAAACCATGAAGGTTTATCCGGCCCCGTTTGATGTTCGCTTTCCCAAAGAGAGCAAGGCTGATAAGGATGTATATACCGTACTACAACCGGATATCTGCGTTATCTGCGATAAAAGCAAACTTGATGCTCGTGGCTGTATCGGCGCGCCTGATCTGGTAATCGAAATTTTATCACCAGGAAATACCAAAATGGAACTGCTTAATAAGTACCGTGTTTACGAAGAATTTGGTGTTAAAGAATATTGGGTGGTGAGCCAAAGTGATCAAAGCATTTTGATATATACCCTAAATGAGATGGGTAAATTCCAACCCTCTAAAATATTCACCTTAAGCGAAAAAATTACGTCAACCGTATTGCCTGGTTTTGAACTGGCTTTGGATGATGTTTTTGAGGATTTATAAAATCCATAAATATTTTTCAGATTACTACTTTTTTTAGTATCTTAGACTATGTCTAAACCTGTTCCATATCCTGTTTTAAACGATGATGAGCCTGTCAGGCAGTTCAATGAACTTGATGCATCGTTAACTTATAGCTATTCTAACTATTTAAACTGGCTTTTCCCTGAAAGGGTAGAGCTTATTGCAGGCAAAATATTTAAAATGAGTCCTGCGCCATCAAGGGTGCACCAAGGTGTTTCTATTAATTTGTTAAAGCCATTAATTAATTTTTTGGATGGTAAGCCCTGTAAAGTTTATGCGGCACCCTTTGATGTCCGTTTTCCAAAAGAAAGCAAAGCTGATAAAGATGTATTTACTGTTCTCCAACCAGATATCTGCGTAATCTGCGATAAAAGCAAACTCGATGCCCGCGGCTGTATCGGCGCGCCTGATCTGGTAATCGAAATTTTATCGCCGGGAAATACCAAAATGGAACTGCTTAATAAATACCGTGTTTATGAAGAATTCGGCGTTAAAGAATATTGGGTGGTGAGCCAAAGTGATCAAAGCATTTTAATATATACCCTAAATGAGATGGGTAAATTCAAACCCTCTAAAATATTCACCTTAAGCGAAAAAATTACGTCAACCGTACTGCCAGGTTTTGAATTGGCATTAGATGATGTTTTTGATGACGTAGAATAATCGTTTAATAAAACTTCATTATGGTTCTTGTCTTGCACGAACTAATTTTTCTAAATCTGATTGAAGTGGTAACTCCCGGGGTCACGTCCTACCGGGTGGACACAAATATTTTTCTGCCGCTCTATGCCGCGGAGGCATGGTACTTTGGAGCGCCAAAAGTACCCAAAGCGCTTTGTCAATCCAGCAATGAGCCTTTTGCACAATCTCACGCGCATCAAAAAAACAGTGGCACTTCGTTTTGTGTTCAATATTTTTTAAAATTAAATCATCGTTATGAACACAAAACCACTGCGTTTCAGGTTTGTTAGTGCCAATTTACCTGAACTGCAACTGTTTTTTTGATTTCCTGGCTCTTGGGATTGACAGCGTCCTTGGTTAAAATCCGTGCTTTATTAAAGTTGGTCAGCAAAATGCCTAAACTATTCTAAAAAAATGTGTCCACACGGTAGGACTTCAAGTCGGGACTACAAATATGAAAGCAGGTCTAGCTTAAATTAAATGCATCGCCTGCTTTCCAAAAACTAACACGCATATCTTCTACATACACTCATCTGAAGTTTACCTGCTTTAGTCTTTCAGCTTTCCACTTGCTTGGCTTTGGTCTTTCAGCTTAATTAGCTATTTTTGAATTTTTAATACATTCATGAGCATATCCACCAAGTACAATCCTGCAGAAACAGAAGATAAATGGTATAGCTATTGGCTATCTAAAAAGTTTTTTCATTCAGAACCCGATGAACGCGAACCTTACACCATCGTAATTCCGCCGCCAAACGTCACAGGTGTACTGCACATGGGGCACATGCTCAATAATACCATTCAGGATGTATTGATCCGTAAAGCCCGCATGCAAGGTAAAAATGCTTGTTGGGTACCGGGAACTGATCATGCCTCTATTGCAACCGAAGCAAAAGTTGTGGCGATGTTAAAAGAACAGGGAATCAATAAAAAAGATCTCTCTCGTGAGGAATTTCTGAAATACGCCTGGGAGTGGAAAGAGAAATACGGTGGTATAATTTTAGAACAGCTAAAAAAATTGGGCGCAAGCTGCGATTGGGACCGTACCCGCTTTACCATGGAAGAAGATCTTTCTGAAGCAGTTATTGATTCGTTTATTCATCTCTACAAAAAAGGGTGGATTTACCGGGGTATCCGTATGGTTAACTGGGATCCGGCTGGTAAAACGGCCGTTTCTGATGAAGAAGTGATCCGTAAGGAAGTAAACCAGAAACTCTATTACATTAAATACCTGATTTCGGGAACCGAAGATCAGTTTTTAACCATAGCGACTACGCGTCCGGAAACGATTATGGCCGATGCGGCGATCTGTATCAACCCGAACGATGAGCGTTTTACACACCTAAAAGGCAAAAAGGTTTTCGTGCCTTTGGTTAACCACGAAATTCCGGTTATTGAGGATGAATATGTAGATATCGAATTTGGTACAGGTTGCTTAAAAGTTACACCGGCACACGATTTAAATGATTATGAACTGGGTGTAAAACACAATTTGCCAGTTACCGATATCTTAAATGATGATGGAACTTTAAATGAACTGGCTGTTATTTTAGTGGGCGAAGACAGGTTTGTTGCGCGTAAAAAAATCGCCAAAATGTTAGAAGAGGCTGGGCATTTAGAGAAAGTGGAGGATTATAAATCGCAGGTTGGTTTTTCTGAGCGTACCGATGCCGCTATCGAACCAAAACTTTCGATGCAATGGTTTGTGAAGATGAAAGAGATGGCGCAGCCAGCTTTGGATGATGTATTGAATGGCGAGGTAAACCTGATTCCAAATAAATTTGAAAATACCTACCGCCACTGGATGGAAAATGTTCGCGACTGGAACATTAGTCGTCAGTTATGGTGGGGGCAAAGAATCCCGGCCTGGTACGACGATAAAGGAAATTGGGTAGTTGCCAAAACCAAAGATGAAGCACTAGAAGAATTCTGGAAGAAAAAACATTTGGACGAAAGTTGTTCGGATGCTGAAAAAGCAGGGTTCAAACATCAGTTAGAGCCATTTTTAAGACAGGATGATGATGTGATGGATACCTGGTTCTCTTCTTGGTTGTGGCCGATTTCGGTTTTCGATGGCTTTAAAAACCCTGAAAATAAAGATATCAACTATTATTACCCAACCAATGATCTGGTTACTGCGCCTGAAATCTTATTTTTCTGGGTGGCACGTATGATTATGGCCGGACATGAGTTTATGGGCAAAAAACCATTTACCAATGTGTATTTAACAGGTATTGTGCGCGATAAATTAGGCCGTAAAATGTCTAAATCGCTGGGTAACTCACCTGATCCCATCGGATTAATTGAAAAATATGGTGCTGATGCCGTTCGTGTAGGGATGTTAATGTCTTCACCAGCTGGGAACGATTTAATGTTCGATGAAAGCTACTGTGAACAGGGACGTAATTTCGCCAGCAAAATCTGGAATGCTTTCCGTTTGGTAAAAGGATGGGAAGTTGACGAAAAACTGGTTAACCCTAATACTCAGGCCATATCCTGGTTCGAAAACCGCTTTAACGAAGCGTTGGTAGAAATTGAAGCCAACTTCAAACAATACCGTTTGTCAGAAGCATTAATGATTACTTATAAACTGGTTTGGGATGATTTCTGTGCATGGTATTTAGAAATGGTTAAGCCTGCTTACCAACAGCCAATTGATGCCGAAAGTTATAAAGCTACAATTGCCTTTTTTGAAAATATCATCAAGTTATTGCATCCTAATATGCCTTTTATCACTGAAGAGTTATGGCATGATGATTTGTTTGCCGATCGTGGCGAAATGGATTGCTGTATTGTAGCCGAATTTCCGAAAGGCGGAACTTTTGATGAACAATTATTGAAAGATGCCGAAGTAATTAAGACTGTGGTTGCCGAAATTAGAAATGTAAGGAACCAGAAGCAGATTTCTCCTAAAGAAGCGTTGCTGTTAAGCATTAAGGTAAATTCTGATCTTGATTATGAAAAATGGTTAAATATCGTTTTTAAACTGGCCAATGTATCAGAAGCGGAGATTGTAAACGATAAAATTGTTGGCGCAACGGCTTTTATGGCAGGTAAAGATGAATTCTTTATTCCACTGACTGAAAATGTTGATGTAGAGGCCGAACGCGAACGTTTAAATGCCGATTTAATTTATCTTAAGGGTTTCTTAAAATCGGTTGATTCAAAACTAAGCAACGAACGTTTCGTGCAGAATGCAAAACCCGAGATTATTGCCAATGAACGCAATAAAAAAGCCGATGCTGAGGCTAAAATCAAAATTATTGAAGAAAGTTTAGCGGTTTTAGGCTAATAATAATCTCACAGACCTATAAGGTTTTTAAAACCTTATAGGTCTTAAATAAGAGACTGTCTCATAAATTGTAATTCAATCGAATTTGTCACGTTGAGCCTGTCGAAACGCCTTTTAAGATACTTAAAACCGACAAGTTATCATTGACATTATTTCACAATCGTCGAATCAGCATTTTAACCGATTTCGCATTTCCATCCAGCTAGGCCATAGCAAGGTATCCCCGTTCTACTTAAATCCGGCCTAACAAATTTTTCGGGCTGCACTGTTCTGGCCGAACAACTGGCTTCAAAAGAAAACGGCGAAGCCCTCATGAATGCAACTGAAAGTTATAAACAACAAATGAATAAATTTTCAGCCGGCATTTTTTGTTTTTTCATGTGTCTTTATGTTTTCAATGGCATTCAAGCTAGCTTCGCTGGTCTTTTTAATGCCAAAAAGAAAGAGCCCCTCGGCGGCGGCGAGCCGAGGCAAGACCGTGGTGTATGGCAAAAGAAATCAATTATACGTCTCTAATATTGATTTTTATTAAATAAATTATCCCTCAGGATGACAATTCTATATTTATGATACAGATTCTTTTTCATCCATTCCCCTCTTAATTCTCACATTTTCCATCTTCCATTTTCCATCTCCTATTTCCTTTCTAAATTGTTACCAAAGCCGGTCCTTTTTATTAAACTAAAAGTCCTAATTTGGATGCTGTTAAACACCTTATAAATCGTTTAACGCATAAGCTATCTAACCTTATTTAAACCGTTTTATTCTATGGAAAATTCCAGAAGAAAATTTATTAAACAATCAGCAGTATTTGCTGCAGCAACCTATGCAGGTACCATGGGCATGAGCGCCAAAAGTTATGGACGCATCATCGGTGCAAATGATCGGGTTCGCGTTGGTGTTGTTGGATTTTCTGATCGCTTTAAAGACACCCTTTTACCTTGTTTCCTGAACCACAACAAGGAACTCAATTTCGATATCGTTGGTCTTTCTGATTTATGGAACTACCGTAGAGATTTAGGGATTGCCCATTTAAAAGAAAAATTTGGTCATGATATTAAAGCCTGCCGTAACAACGATGAGCTTTATGCTACAAAAGACCTTGATGCCGTAATTATCAGTACCGCCGATTTTCAGCACGCACTTCATACCATCGAGGCTGTAAAGGCCAATTGCGATGCCTATGTAGAAAAGCCTTTTGCCGAAACTATGGACGATGCTAAAGCTGCATTTAAAGCTGTTAAGGCCAGCAAGCAGATTGTACAAATAGGTTCGCAAAGAAGAAGTGGAGAAAATTATATCAATGCTGCAAAATTTATACAGGATGGAAAATTCGGGCCGATCACTGCTGTGGATTTAGTATGGAATGTAAATCAGCCAGGCAGGTGGCGCCGACCAGATTTAGTAGCTAAATTAAAAGAAGAAGATATTGATTGGAAAAGGTTTTTATTAAACCGTCCGAACGAGGCTTTTGATCCGAGAAAATATTTAGAATACAGATTATTCTGGCCCTATTCGTCGGGGATGCCCGGGCAATGGATGAGCCACCAGATTGATACCGTGCATTGGTTTACCAATTTAAAACATCCACGGAGTGTGGTGGCAAACGGTGGTATTTACACCTGGAAAGATGGCCGTAGAAACTGGGATTCGATGGTTGCCGTATTCGATTATGGCCAGCCAGATACTACCGATGGCTTCCAGGTTACTTTTACGTCAAGAATGCAGAACAGTGTGGGCGATGTAGGCGAGGTTTATTACTCGAATGGTGGCGAGCTCAACCTGATTACCAATAAAGTATCGCCAAAAGGAGGTTTGAGGGAAAAAGAAGCTGCAGCCATGGGATTGAAGGCTAATCTTTTGCCTGAATTTGATTTAAGTAAAACCGAAATTAAAGCCGCAACCGGTGCCAATATGGGTGGTGATGGATTAACCTCTGGCCACATGCGCAACTGGATGGAATGTGTGCGCAGCCGTAAAACACCAAACGCACCTGTAGAAGCTGGTTATTCTCACTCTATTGCCAATATCATGACCAATGCTGCGGTGCGCACGGGTGCAAAAGCAGTTTTCGATGAAAGCAGACAAGAAGTAATCGCAAACGGAAAAGTATTTAAATATTAACCTATTCAAACTGTGTAATACGCTTAATGTCCCGGTAGAACACTCGGTTAAGGTGTTCTCAGGTGGCTTAGGTGGTTAAAATAATAAAACCTATCATGTTAAATATCAAAAAATATAGTATTCTAGCCCTTTCCCTGATCAGCCTGTCAGCCGCTGCCCAAAAAGCAAAACCATTATTTGATGGTAAAACACTTACCGGCTGGAAAGCTGTTGCAGGTGCTGCTCCATACAAGGTTGAAGATGGAATGATTGTGGGAGCAATGACCAAAGGCACACCGAATTCATTTTTAATCACCGAAAAAGAATACGGCGATTTCATTTTAGAACTGGATGTGAAACTCGAAGGTGAAACCACCAATTCTGGCGTGCAAACCCGTAGCCATATTAAACCAGAAGGAAATAATGGTAAAGGATTGGTTTTTGGCAGGCAGGTAGAAATTGACCCTACACCAAGAGCATGGACAGGTGGAATTTACGACGAAGCCAGAAGATTGTGGTTATATCCTTTAGAACTTAACCCATCGGCAAAACCATTGTATAAAAAGAATGAGTTTAACCATTACAAAATCGAATGTATCGGTAACGAAACCAAAACCTGGGTAAATGGAACACCTGTTGCTTATGTGATTGATACTTTGGATCAATCAGGGTTTATCGGTCTGCAGGTGCATGGCATTGGCAATAACCTCGATAATGATGGCAAGAAAGTGTATTTCAAAAATATCAACATTCAAACTGAAGGGCTAAAGGCCAAAGCTTTTCCAAAAGGAATTTATACGGTTAATTTAATACCAAATACTTTATCTGCTTACGAAAAATCGGAAGGTTATAAACTATTGTTCGATGGTAAAAGCAGTACAGGTTGGGTTGGTGCTTATAAAACTACTTTCCCTGCCAAAGGATGGAAAATTTCCTGTGGTGTAATCAGTGTGGAACCTTCGGGCGGTGCAGAATCGACCAACGGCGGCGATATTGTAACCAAAGATGAATATGCTGCTTTTGACTTATCTTTCGAGTTTAAGCTAACGCCTGGTGCCAATAGCGGTGTAAAATATTTTGTTACCCTGAGCGAAAAAAATAAAGGTTCGGCCATTGGCCTGGAATACCAGGTTTTAGACGATGAATTACACCCTGACGCAAAATTGGGCAGAGATGGAAACCGCACTTTGGCATCCTTATACGATTTAATGACTGCTAAAAAAGAAGCTCGTTACCTGCGCCCAATCGGCAGCTGGAACAATGGACGTTTGGTGGTTTATCCTAATAATAAGGTAGAACATTATTTAAATGGGGTTAAAGTGTTAGAATATACGCGTGGCTCTGAGGAGTTTAAAAAACTGGTTGCCATTAGTAAATATAAAGACTGGAAAAACTTTGGCGAAGCACCAAAAGGACATATCCTGCTGCAAGATCATGGCAATAAAGTAGATTTTAGGACCATTAAAATTAAAACATTGTAAGGTTTAACACTATTAATTTGAAAACGAATGGTGGTTCAATATGTCGGCCTGCAGCCCCGCTTTCGCATATAGTCCTCGCTACGCTCCGGGCTATTTAGCTCAATCGGGTTTATAATTAGCGTTTGTGCTATGAAAGAAACCCATAAGCACTAAATAAGTTAATTAGCCCCGACATAAGCGGAAATACTTTTTGTTGTATTTCCGGTTGAATGGTAGATACCGGCAACAAAAAGATTGCAGCATTGGCGGGACTACCATTAATAGCAGTATTATCCTGGCGCTCCAAATCATAACTTTAAAGAAATAAAATATTAACATATCATGCATCGTCGATCTTTTGTTAAAACATCAGCCCTAATAGGTTCTGGTTTATTTTTGGGCAATCAGGGTTTTGCAAATTTAGGAGCTGTTGAAATCATTAATGTGGCCATGATCGGTTGTGGCGATCGCGGTAAAGGAGTTTTATCGGTAATTAAATCAATGCCGGCCAAATATAAAATTAAAGCTTATTGCGATTTACTCGATTTTAGGCTTAAAGAGGCCGAAAAGTATGTTCCAGCAGATGCAAAAGCCATTAAAGATTACCGTAAAGTTTTAGACGATAAAACAATCAACGCGGTTTTTATTGCCACGCCTTTAAGCGAACATTTCATAATTGCCAAAGATGCGGTGCTGGCAGGTAAACATGTGTATGTAGAAAAAACCATGACTTACAATATTGCCCAGGCACTTGAACTTAAAAAGCTGGTTAAACAATATCCCAATCAGGTTTTTCAGGTGGGCTATCAGTATCGTTATTCGCCTTTGTATTTCAAGGTAAAGGACATGATCCAAAGTGGTTATTTAGGTAAGGTTAGCCAAATCGATTGTCGTTGGGACCGCAATGGAAATTGGCGCAGGGCGGTTCCGGATCCGGCTTTAGAGCGCAAAATCAACTGGCGGATGTACAAGGAATACTCTGGCGGATTAGCGGCCGAACTGTTATCGCACCAGATTGATTTTATCAATTGGGCTTTCGAAACCCAACCTGATGAAATTATGGGCTCGGGAGGCATAGATGTTTTTAAAGATGGCAGAGAAACTTATGATAACATACAAGCCATTTTGCGGTATGAAGAAAAAGGCATGATTGGCAACTTCGGGGCCACTTGTGGTAATGCGCACGATGGTTATCTGTTTAAAATAAAGGGTACCAAAGGTTCGGTTTCTTTGCTTACCAATACCGGCTTATTTTATCCTGAAGAAAGCACCAAAAAAGATCTGGGTATTGTTGATGGGGTAACCGGAGCCACTAAAATTGTGGTAAATAAAGACGGCGGAATCCCGATTTTAGATAAAGCCACCATTGATGGAACAAATTATGCGCTGGATGAATTTTACAAATCGATAACCACCAGGAAAGAACCTGCATCAAATATCAATACCGGAACCCAGGCCGCTATTTGCGTGGCCATGTGTAACGAGGCGATTTATAGCGGTAATAAGCAGGTTTGGAAGCCGGAATACAGTGTTTAGATCATATTCTCTTTTGTCATTCTGAACGAAGTGAAGAATCTTTAAGTTTCGGTCGGTGAGACACCAACCGATAGATTAATCTAAAAGATAGATTAATAGCGATCGTTGTAAGATTGCTTCGTCGTTCCTCCTCGCAATGACGGAAAAAGAAAGAATCTTTAATGCTTATGATTTTTTTTGGAAAGCAATTGTTGTGGTTGGTTTAAAGTTAGTCCTGCTTTTCATTACAAGTCCTCGCTGCGCTGTGGGCTTTACATTTCAATCAGGTTTAGATTCGGAAGGCTTTTGCTGCTATTGAAGGTTGAATAGCATGATTTAGAAAGAGCGCTATTCTTGCGCTTTGCAACCCCTAATAGCAATACTGGCTGTGCCACCTAAACCCGATCAAAGCGGGATCCCGACTTAAAGTCGGGAGAAGCGGGAGCGGGGCTGGATAAACCTAAATGCTACTGTTTCTGCTTTCCAAAAAAAGCATTACAATACATTAATACCTTTTAAGATCGCTTCGTGATTCGTAATAACGGTCAATAAAGATCCTTCACTACATTCAGGATGACAAATACTGCTTATAGCCCCAGATATTCTGGCATTTCTTCTACAAAATTAAAGCTGCCCTTTTCCGTATCCATCCTGGCATAAACATGCTGCAAGCCATTCGTTAGCACAATCCACCTGGCCTGATGTATCGAATTATACCGCGAGGCCTGATCAAAAACTGATTGTGTAATTTTTACCTTTGGTGCCTTACATTCAATCAACATCAGTTTTTCGCCAGCAGTATTGTAAACCAAAATGTCGCTCCGTTTTTGTAATTGGTTTAATACCAAACCACCTTCAATCTGGATTAACGTACGTGGAAATTTCTTCTCTAAAATCAGGTTTTGTATAAAATGCTGACGCACCCATTCTTCGGGTGTAAGTACCAGGTGTTTCTTCCTCAGTTCATCAAAAATAAATACTACGTCATCCTTTTGGGTAATTTTAAATGGGTAGGGCGGAAGGTTAAGCGGAGTAGGAGTGAACATTTTCTCAGTTAGCGGTTTTCAGTTTGCAATTTTCGGTTTGCAGTTAACAGTGGTTTGTCTCTTAACAATGCAACCATAAAACAATTTATCAATTATTGCAGCTTCAAAGGTAGTTAATTTTGGATTATGCGATGAAGTCTCCAGTCTAATGTCTCAAATCTCATATCTAACATCTCACATCTATAAATTATAAACATTTACCCAAATCCTTAAACCTAAATTGTAATTTTACGGGCAATGACTGCTGCCGAAATTATTAAAGATATCAAAGCCCGAAAGTTCAAACCTGTATACTTATTACATGGTGAAGAATCTTATTACATTGATCAGGTGACTGATTATATTGAAGATAAGCTGCTGAACGATGCAGAAAAAGGTTTCAATCAAACGGTTTTGTATGGAAAGGATACCGATATGGCTACGGTTTTGGGTGCTGCAAAACGTTACCCAATGATGTCTGATTATCAGGTGGTGATTGTTAAGGAGGCGCAGGATTTAAAGTGGGGCAAGGAAGACAGTTCAAAAGAAGGCGAATTCGTACTCAATTATTTCGAAAAACCGCTGCCAAGTACCATTTTGGTGCTGGCCTATAAATATGCCAATTTCGATAAACGTAAAAAAATCTATAAAGCCATTAATAAAAGCGGATTGATTTTTCAGTCAGATCCTGTGCGAGATTATAAACTGGTGCCCTGGATTGAAGAATTTATTAAAGATAAGGGTTACAAGATCGATCAGCAGGCATCGGCTTTAATGGCCGAATATCTGGGTACAGATCTATCCAAAATTGCCAACGAGATCGAAAAGTTAATGCTCAATGTTTCGAAGGAGGTAACCATTAATACCGACCTGGTTCAGAGAAATATAGGTATTAGTAAAGAGTATAACGTTTTCGAATTGCAGAAGGCACTGGCCATCCGCGATGTGCTAAAATGTAATAAAATTATCAATTACTTCGCCAGCAACCCTAAAGCCAATCCGACGGTAATGGTTTTGGCCAATTTAGGTGGTTATTTTACCAAACTTCTTAAATACCATTATATTCCCAATAAGGCCGATGCCGCATCAGCTTTGGGAGTACCTCCATTCTTTATTAAAGATTATGAGGTGGCTGCAAGAAATTATAATACGGGAAAAGTTTTCCAGGTGATCGGTTTACTCCGTGAATATGATTTAAAAAGCAAAGGATTAGACAGTACCGGCAATGTTGATGATGGCGAACTCTTAAAAGAACTGGTTTTCAAGATCGTTCACTAACCACTAAGCGACAGCATATTCTGAAAGATAATGCGTTTTAAATGACGTAAAAGAACGTTATCGCGTTAAGGTTTAATAAATCTGAACTCAGCATCACAAAGCCTTAAACTGCGAAGTCCTTTTTTTGCCCGCTTCACCATAATTTCTTATATTAGGTTAATCAAAAGCGATGATAACCCAAATCAATCCGTTTGATTAAAGATCCCTCAAAAAAATATTCCAAGTCCACCTTTACGCCACATTTACCCCACGTTTATGCCACCTTCCGGCCAGGCTTGCGTAACACCTGCTTGCACACCGCTTAACCCTTGCTCTGGTTAAGTGATGCCCATAGTTGAGATCAGGTAGGTTAAAGATTTGACTCGCTTTAGATCGGCAGGTTAATAATAGCTAAATAAAAGGTTAAGGGAAAGTTATCTTAAGGTATTGTTGGTGTATCACTGTGTCGGAGTAGCCCGGTTAAAGAAAGTTCTGTCCGTAGCTTTAAGCATGGCGTCTCTATGGATGCAAGAATAAAATTGAGTTTATAAACCCAATTAAAACGAGTCACAGACTCTTTCTATTATTAATCCCGCCCTTCGGAACGCTACGGACAGGCACGGAATGGTCTCGAAATATCGTCATTTCGACCGCAGTGGAGAAATCTTTTAACATAGCTCAAAGATTTCTCCATTTCGCTGCGCTTCAGTCGAAATGACGGCGAATTTCCCTCAACTTAATAACATTGGATTCCACCAGGATGTGAATATCACCAGATCAACTATTGTTTCTGACCTGATACCATGATAAACGGTTTAGTGATTTCCTTTCCGTTCTGATCGATTATCGTCTCCGTTAATTTCTTTACTTCAATTTTTGCAAATCCCGATTGTTTAAAAAACGATTTTACTTCATCAATCTCGTAAAATGTAAAATCGAGCTGTGTCCAGGGCAGGCCGGCACCAAAGTTTTTTTCAACAAAGGCAAGGTTCATTTTTCCTTCCGGTTTTAATACGCGGTAGCTTTCAGATAAGTATTTTAGCGGATCAGGCCATAAATAAATGGTGTTGGCTGTGAGACAACAATCAAAGGAATTATCCTGTAAATTGAGCTCATTATCTGTTATTTTAATCAGATCTACCGGATTACCATTAGTTTCAACTATAGAAAAGGCTTCTTTTATTCCTGCTTCAGAAGAATAAGTACCAGTATAACTCAAATTCTCTGCCTTTTGGAACAGGTAAGAGAGGTGTTCGGTGTTCGCAGGGCCTATTTCTAATACATTTGCATTCTTTTTTAAGGGTAAATGTTGTAAAAGTTTAAAAATTAGACTGCTTTTAGGTGGGAGAGTGTCAATTTTTTTATCTAGCGTTAATGTATTTTGGTCTTCTTGCTCTTCCATGATAAAGTGATTAACATCTTGCGGTGCATTTCGCAATTGTGGCAAAATTGAAAAATAGCTGCTGTACGCTTTTACATCAAAGGGATTTTCTTTTACATAAAATCGAATTGTGGATAACCCAATAGCATTATTCCGGCTTTTTTTGTGATAATTGCCATTATGGGAATCAATGTTGGGAAGAATTACGGGGCCTGGAAAAAGGTAGGGGGCAACTTTGATGATCTTCCCGTAAGTGGGGGATTGGTTACAGAAAGAAAGGAGAAACACAGTTTTTCTTTTAGCGATGCGGAATTGGTGCAGATCAATATCCCTGGTATTTATATTGTGTACGGCGA
>Ga0190271_10000022_pt1 | contig 118102 bp, 166 predicted proteins | sample Popmic356T_FD_133747 | JGI IMG/M metagenome (GOLD analysis project Ga0190271, IMG submission 133747) | Populus adjacent soil microbial communities from riparian zone of Weber River, Utah, USA - 356 T | ecosystem: Environmental > Terrestrial > Soil > Riparian zone | place: USA: Utah...
CAGTGGACCAACGGCAAGGGGCCAGGCCACATCTACGAGAACGTGGACTACGAGGGTTACCGCAGCTTCGCCAGGGTCGTGTCCAAGGGGCGCCACGTCAACTCGACACTCAACGGCAAGGTCTACTGGAAGATGAAGGGCGAGGAAGACCTGCCCTCCAACGAGAAGCGCCAGGGAATCGGCTCCCGTCTCCGCACATGACCGACGACGAGATCAAGGAAATCTGGAGCAAGGAAGTGTTGTTCCAATCGATGCCCGACATCCGGGTGGGCAATGACGATGGCACCGAGATGCAGTGGCGCTGGCGTGACGGCGAGTGGACGTGGAAGCACGTCCGTGGCAATGAGGTACTCCAAGAAGGCTTCGGTCCCCCGTGATGGGTACCCACATCAATCCTCGTACCTCCAAGTTCAAGCCACCCAAACGGAAACATGACCCGCCTACGCAGACATCCACGGCGGTTCCCGCCAACGTCCTCAAGATACGTGCTCTTCTCGCTCAGATGAGGAAGAAGAAGTGATCGTCGTCAAGAACATCCCGCTGTACTGGGGGATCGAAACCGATGCTGAGGACCGATCCCTGGTGACCCGTTCCTGGCTCGTAGAGGACATCATTCCGTTCCGCCAATCGATCATCGGATTCCGTATCCGGGTATCACAGCGCCAATGGCTACATATCGGCCTGTTCCGTTACCGCCGAGAGGCTCTCCACCTCGGGCTGTCCTACAAGCCAACCGACATCGGAAAGTGGGGCCGAGATGCCGTTCCACCGCAGGACGAGCCAGCCGGTGATGCCGAAGACTCAGCAGAAGCTAGAGCGTCTGCCTTCCCCCGATCTGGAGACTTTGCTGGAGACGTCCCTCTCTCGGACGGCCGAACTCTTTCGTGGGTTGTCACACAAGGAACTGGACACGAAGTGGGTACTCCTGGAGATGGAGATGAACCTGAACCAGGCCATGGCAGTGACGCAGGCCCTCCTCCGCAGGGTTGAGGATTGATCAAAGAGTCGGTATCATTGTTTCCATGAACAAGAATCTCCATTATGGCGACATCACTTACGAACAACCCGAACTACCACTGGAGTGGCCCGTGCATGATCACTACACCGTCGAACTCCGTAAGAGCGGCGAGACGATCCGTTCGATGCGGGCCTCGTCCACCGAGGACGCCATCGGGATGATCGAAGGCTTCCGTGACTCATCGGAAACCAAGGACCAGGTGACCTGGCGGGATCGTGACGTTGACGGTACTGGTTCACTGGTTGGGCTGGCACCGGGCGGCGTCGTCTGGCAGATCCACGTCAGTCCGAACCTCAACACCGAATTGGGATAGTCGATGGCCAAGAAAGAGTGGGAGAACTGGGCGCACGACGACCTCAGGATGGAGTTGGCTGCCTTGAAGGCCAGGGTGGAGACACTGGAGAAGGCCAGGCCTGGTCGTAAGCCGTTGCCCATCGTGATCTCCAAGGAGCACGTCTGTGGTGTCGATCCTGTGTCCGACTCCACCAAGTGTCCGCATGCCTCGTTGTACCGGCGCCAGATGGGTTGCCTGGGCGACGCTTGCGTGACCAAGTCTGATTCGTATTACGCCGCTCGACGTAAGGCGGCACGTGGCGACGAGTAGGGAGAAGCGTCTGGCGGTAATCGAACATCTGGAGGAAGGTCCGATCTACACCGTCCACCTGGACGCTGGCTCCTTCAACTGGCTTGTTGAGATACTCCAGGCGAAGACGAAGACGCAGGTGTGGCTCAAGCCATATCAGCGTTTGGTCAAGCGAACCCTCCTATCGTTCGAAGACGCCCGTCGTGCCATCGAGGCCGAGACAGCGACGGAGCCACGCAAGCGGACGATTCCACGCTCCCGACGTAGCAAGCGTTGAGTTACCGTGCTACACTGATCTCAAGGTCAAGGTGGTACTTGATCGGTAAGTGGGAATGAGGCCCTCTGCTTCGGCAGGGGGCCTTGTTCTATGTCTAGGGCACGTAGCTCAGTGGTAGAGCACCTGCTTCACACGCAGGCAGTCGAGGGTTCGAATCCCCCCGTGCCCACTGATATCCCTGTATGGTCCAGGTATCACGGATCTGATCACCGACCTCGGTTACGAACTCGATGACGATGAGCTAGCAGACCTCGCTGCCGAAGAGGCGGCTGAGGAAGCCCTGCTCCTGGACGAGGACGAGGAGCCGATCGAGGAACTCGATCAGGAGATGACCGACTTCCTCGACCAGTTGATCAAGCGCACGATCCTGTTCTGCGAGGAACTGTGGGGCCACGAACTGCGGCCATATCAGCGTTCGATGTCTTACCGGATGATCGAGTCTCTGATCCTCGGGGACGCCGAGGAGGTCACCGGGTTGATGGCCCGCCAGTCCGGCAAGTCAGAGGTCGTCGCCGTCACTCTGTCGGGCTGCATGATCCTCTTCCCGATCCTCGCCAAGACGTATCCGATCATGGACCGGTTCAAGGAAGGTCTGTGGGTCGGGTTGTTCGCCCCCGTCGATGACCAGTCTGAACTTGTCTTTGCCCGCATCGTCTCCCGGTTGACCAGCGATAGAGCGATATCGATCCTCGCTGACCCGGAGATCGATGAGCGCGTCGAGGGACGTTCCAAGACGATTCGTCTCTCCAACGGATCGTTCTGCCGTCGCCAGACCGCCAACCCGAGGGCCAAGATCGAAGGCTCCACGTATCACATCATCGTCGTGGACGAAGCCCAGGAGGCTGACGAACAGGTCGTCCGCAAGTCGATCCACCCGATGCTCGCCGCCACTGGCGGCACGATGGTCAAGATCGGCACGCCCGGTTACACCAAGGGCGACTTTTACAAGGCGATCAACCTCAACAAGCGTCGTGCTCGGGGCAAGCGATCCAACCACTTCGAATACGACGAGCGGGTCGTCTGCAAGTACAACCCGTTCTACAAGAAGTTCATCGAGAAGGAGAAGCTGCGCCTCGGAGAGGACTCCGAAGAGTTCCAGATGTCATATCGCCTCAAGTGGATGCTTGAGCGAGGGATGCTCATCACCGAGGATGATCTCGACGCCCTTGCTGACAAGACGATGGGCCTCATCAAGGGCTGGCACCGTTCCCCCTGCGTCGTCGGCATCGACCCGGCCAGGGTCAAGGACTCGACTGTCGTCACCGTCTGCTGGGTGGACTGGGAGTATCCCGATCCTGCCGGTTACCGGGAGCACCGCATCCTCAACTGGATGGAGATCCACAACACGGAGTGGGAAGAGCAGTACTTCGAAATCATGGACTTCCTCGACCCGTACTGGATCAGCCATGTTGGCGTCGATGCCCAGGGAATGGGGTCCGCAGTGGCCGACCGGATGCAGCGCCTGCTCGGCTCACGCTGTGAAGTCATTCCGTACTCCAGCGACGCCAAGAATCAGAGCGAGCGCTGGAAGCACCTGATTCAACTGATCCAGCGCCAGATGCTCATCTATCCCGGCCACTCCAAGGCCCGCCGTACCAGGGTGTGGCGCCGCTTCCGTCAACAGATGGTCGATGTCGAGAAGGTCATGAAGGGCCAATACCTCCTGGTAGAGGCCCCCAACGAGCGTGAGGCCCATGAGGATTACGTGGACAGCTTGGCTCTTGCTGCTGCATGCAGCATGTCTGATGCGGTTCCTGTTGTTGAGCAGATGGACTCGCCGTTCTTCAATCGGTCCTGATTTCTTCTGACGATTTTTGACATTCGCAGGCTCAACGAGCCTTGGGGGTGCCAGGAAACCCTGATAGCGCCGTTAACTGGTCTATGCTCCTGGTGATACCGGCCTAAGGAGGCAGCATGTCCTATCGCCCAGCTTCTGGCTACGAAACCGTCGTTGCTCAGAACCTTGCCCGTCGTGGTCCACTGCGCTTCGAAGAGGGCGTGGCAACCGACACCGACATCCCCAACGACTTCGGTCAAGGCGCCTACGGCGATCCCGGTGGAGATGGTCGGGGCCGTCCGTTCACGCCGATCAAGGGTCCAGAAGAGACGATGCGTGAGCGTGCCCACGTCGGTTCGGCCACTTGGATCGAGGCGCCCACGATGCTCTCCGACTTCGTCATCGGTGCTTCGATCGGCCAGGCACCGCCGTCGTTCGAACAAGAGGTTGGGTCTGAGGCACGCATCCGGCGCCTCAACCCAGCACAAGTCAGCGACTAACAACTCGGGACTGCGTTACCATCATGGTAGGTAGGTCGCCCGTTGGTGGCGGGAGAGGCACTATCTCCGCCGTTAGTGCCCTCGGCCCTGCCCCTCCTGGGCGGCCTATCTCTAACATCGGCAGTTATCTCATCAAGCCGACTGCTGAGGTCAACACCGGTTGGGAGATGATCAACGCCGATCCCAACGTCCTCAAGACGGTGCATCAGAAGTACCTCAAGGGGGCGATGTTGCCGCCAGCGCTCCAGCCGAAATACCTCCGCAAACCGGAGGTGATGGACACCAACCGGGCCAAGGCCATCTCCAGGGGATGGCGCAAGCCAAGGAGCAGACAGGGATGAAGATCACTGATCGTGACTTCCAGGACCTTGCTGAGGCGACGAACACGGTTGGTGGGTTCACGGTGAGCGCCAACACTGGTCGCACCCCGGTCAATCGCTTCTCGGTGGGGACAAGTGGGGAAGAGGTCAGCCACCCGATGCCAGAGACTGGGGGCAGCCTCAAGACGTTCGCTACCAGGAACAAGGCGACTTTGGCCCGCCCCAACCGGGCCTTGGGCGGCTGGGAGCATGAAAGGCAGGCCTACCAGGACGTTCCTCGGGAGTACCCCACCACACCGTCAGGGGAGATGGCAGCCAGGTTCGGTTCTCTACGTGAGAACCAGAAGGCCTACGGCGTGCTCGGGGAGGAAGAAGAGGGCTACCTCGGTGACGTGAACAACCCGTTCCATCCTGGTTGGAGTGGTGATATCACCCCAGGTAATCCGTCTGCTGATGCTCATGTGTGGGCAGCGATGCCCAAGTACACCGAGATTACGTCGTTGCCGGGGCTTCGTCGTCGGAACGCACGGGAGAACCAGTGATGTCGAAGTCTGGCTCATCGTGGTCTTCCCAGTGCTCGTCGCAACGCCAGCCGTTGCCGTTCACACCAACTGCATGTTTACCGCAACGTCCACAGGCCTTGCGGGACCCCATCTTGGCGTACTTCGAACGGGTGTCCTCCATGCCGCTCAGTGTAGCAAGAGATTCGGTATCTTAATGCCTCGTCGTACCGCCCGTCAGACACCTGATGAAGGTTCGCCGCTGACCAACCCCACTGGGTCAGCTATCGGAACACACGCAGAGCCGGGAGCTTCCGGTGAAGGCTTCTACCAACGCATCGTTGGACGGAAGACCGGTCGCCCCGCTCCCCTCCCCTTTGGGCGGGGCGACCGAGTACCCCGTCATGAGGCAGTGATGGCAGCCCATGGTCTGATGGACCAAGGCGCCGCCGACCCTCGTCAAGGACAACTGTTCGCTCCAGATGAGTTGCCGCAGGCCGAGTCTGCGAAGACCATGGCCGCAAAGCATGGTGTCGCCCCGCCACTGGCGGGGAGCCGCCCAGGGTTCATGCCCGAGTTGTATGAGAAGGCTGGCGGTGGGACGGTTTCGACTCCTGAGGCTCACAAGCGCATGGTCGCAGGCATCAAGAGGTCCGGTGACCCTCATTTCGACCTGCCGACGAGTAACCAGAATCCCAGTCTCGGGCCAGTCGGAAGGATGATGGAAGAACGCCAGGCAACGAGGGACGCTCGCCCTGGTGATGCGCCCTGGTATGCCTCTCGTACCCCGGTATCAGACCCTGGACGAAACCCCAATCAAGGCACGTTTGACCTCGGCCCCGGTAGTGCCACGGAGATGATCATTCACTCGTCTCGCGAGTTCGATGTCAACTACGAAACGATGAGTCGTGCGACAGCGCAGACCAGTCCACGGACCAAGTGGACGATGGGCCAGCAAGGGACCGATGACTTCTCGGCGCCCAACCTGGAGTCGGCAGAGAACGTCATCAGGGCGGTCAAGGCTTCTCGGGCCTCTGGACAGGACCGGGACATCGCCACTGTCGGGGCGACTGCTGGTGGTGCGGCGCTCCCCAAGGAGATGGCCAAGGCAGGGGTTGGCTTCGCTTTCGGCTCTCCCGACGATCCGATCAAGGTCAAGGAGATCCAGAGCCAGAAGGTCCCCAACTTCGACCAGAGCCTCCTGCTCGCCCACCCCAGCCAGGCAGTTCGCAAGCAGGCGGCGATGTCCTACACCGTCGATACCCATGACGTGCGCTCGACCGGCAAGCATGAGGACTTCATCAAGACGCCTGGTGGTATGGCCCTTACACGGATGACCGGGCGGCGCACGGCCTTGAAGAACCGGGACCTACCGCCGATGGGTCAGTCCAGGGTGTGGGAAGGGCAGAGGGACAAGGACCCTGCTCCGATGGGGCCGCATTCGATGCTGAGGACGCAGCGTTCCGGCAAGATCACCACTCGACCGGAGTCCAACGACCCCTACGTCCTGCCTGGTCCGAGTGGAAGGTTCGTAGAGACTGATCCCGCAGAGGAAGCGAAGTTCGCCCCCGAACACAGGATGAGCCACAGGTTCGTTGCCCCGGCAGATACCGGTGGTCCCTCTGTATTGTCACATCAGATGGAGGACCGGCGTTCGCCAATCGCCAAGCAATTGGGAATCGAGTTCTGATGGCAGAGACATCTCAAGAACGTCGGGCACGGCTCCGTGCCGAACGTGTGCCTAGGACCCCAGAGCAGCACGCCCAGATCAAGGCTGACATCGCTTCGTCCGTCCAATCCCGCAAGGAGCGCCAGGCCCAACGGATTCAAGAAACCCACGAATCAGGTGTTGCCAATGCAGATCGTCGTAGGACGCTCCTCAATGGAGGTCAATTCGGTGCCTAAAGGACCACAACGCATTGCCCCGATCTCCCGCAAGGTCGGCAAGAAGGCTCCGATCCGTCGTGTCACTCGCTTGAACACGCAGACTGGTATCACCCACGATGTACGGCCGACCGTCGCTGATCCGACACACTTGGAGCGGGCAAAGTGGAACATCCATGACCGTAGCGATCAAGGAGACTGGACATGAGTCGTTATATGAACGATGTCATCGGTGTACCTACAGGCGCCAAGGTTGACCGGGCCAACCATCCCAACCGTCGCCCGAAGCGCCCGAACACTCCCAGCACCGGCTCTGTCGTGGACATCCCAGGGATCGGCCCTGCTCAGGTGACTCAATCCGGGAAGCGCTACTTCAAGTCCGAGACGCTGTCCTCCCGTCGTCCGATCAAGGACACTGGCGTCGGCATCGTCAGGGACGAAAGACTGGTCTGATGGCCGCTACCGAAAAGCTCAGCCAGCAGTTCCAGTCACATGCAGAGCCGTATGACGCCATGAAGGATCGTGCTCTGGAGCAAGGGCAACCGGTTCCCGGCCTCTTACCTCCTACCAAGTACTCCGTGAAGTGGTGGAACAAAGGAGAACCAGACTGATGCTTGCTGACGGACTGTATATCGGCGGCGGTGTTCTCTTGATCATCGTCGTCATCCTCGTCGTCCTGCTGCTCATGCGGAGGGGGATCTAGTGCCAGCCGAGAAGCACACCAAGAAGGCGACGACCGACAAGAAGAAGCGTCAGTGGCAGCACGTCCGCGAGTCGGCCGAGAAGTCTGGTGATTCACCGGGCAAGGCGATCACCAAGGCCAGCGGCGTTCTCAAGAAGGAAGCGAAGAAGTAATGGCCAAGGGACTCGCTGGCACCTACGGGACGAGGACCGAGAACCATCCCGGTCGTGTCGCCAAACGTGACGACGGTGGGGCAGGTGGTGCTGTTGTCAGCGACTACCAACGGATCGGTGACACCAACACCTACCGCACTCCTGATCGCCTGATGCACGTCGGTGTGGCCTCTGGAGCAGAGCGTTACCCACCGCAGTCGGAGCAACCTGGGCGGGGCACACTCGTTCCGTCGTGGGAAGAGAACTTCTTGGGGGCACATCCATACCCTCAGCAGGTAGGCAGCGGCCCAGTGTCCGAGGTCATCAACAAGACGCAATGGACTCCGTCGTAATGTGGCCCGACTGCGATTTCAGGTGGGATACCGAAGCGGCAGACCACACTCATCGCTGCATCGAGCCGGACACTCATGAGGACGAGCACATCTGCGACTGTGGTGAACGATGTGACATGGGAGACAGGGCTTACTGATGAAAGGGCAGCCACAACTAACCGGCGTCCGTTGGGGTAGGGGCGACCTCCCCAAGGTCGGCTCGGTTGAGCGTGGCGCCAAGGCGTATATGCAGTCCCAGGGCCTCCAGCATCGGCCCTCCAGCGCATTCCAGGGAATCCAAGCCGATCCCAACAACATCGCCGCCATCGGTCTGGCCGTTCGTGCTCAACAGGGAGCGCCAGCCCACATCTCCCCACAACTGCATGCCTCGTACAAGGCGTTGACCGAAGGGGTCAACCAGCAGTACGAGCACATGACCCGATCTAAGGACAAAGGTGGCATGGGTCTGTCCGTAGAAGTTTCACGGGAAGACCCATACTCCTCTATGCACGCAGCCAGGGCCGATGTCGTGAAGAACTCACGCATCAAGGTGCTCGCCACAGAAACCACAGCGGCAGGGCACCAGGGCCAACATCCGGTCTGGTCTGCGGAGATGAACGACAAGTTCCGTGCTGTCCACGATGTCTTCGGACACCTTGCCATCGGTCGTAACACAGCACGACATGGTGAGGAAGCTGCGGCCCAGCATCATGCTCAGATGTTCCCCAAGCAAGCTCACGCTGCTCTGTTCTCCGAGACACGGGCGCAGAACTCGGCGCTGATCTACAACCAGGCGTTCCCCCAGGACAAGCCTTACAACCTGCCTGAGTGGGCGACCAAGGCCAATCCCAAGCAGCCGACGCCCAAGCGCAAGCCGCAGGGCGAACAGTTGAGCTTGTTCTGATGGCCACCAACCTGTTCCGGGGAGAGGTACGCCCACGACGCCAACCTGCTGGGCGTCGTCACATCATGACCTCGGCTGCCAAGACCAGGGCTGATGACTTCTCCAACCCGTTCCGCCAAACGCCGATCTCCAGCACCATCTCCTCCAAGCAGTTCCCGGCGCTGTACGTTCGGTCCCCTCTGAAACGGCAGTATCGAAACTTCATGCGGATCAAGACGCCGTACACCAGGATGAGGCCCTGATGCCTGCACCACATGACCTCGATCCTCCGTCGATGACCGAAGATGAACGTCTGGAGGCCAAGCGCTACGACTCCGCTCACGCCTTTGAGATGATGCACCCGGCGATCAGTCGTGCCCAGTTCGGCAGTGCCAGCCCCCTACGAGCGTTTGAGGTCGAAGAATGACCGTCGCCTTCCACTCCCCCAGCTTCAGGGCGGCGGCGTCTGACCTGACTATCGCTATCTCACCACTGGGCCTTGTTGAGTTAGCAGACGAAGAGTTCGAAGTACACGGCCCTCGGCTGAACCGCTACGCCTCCAACTGGGCCTGGTACCTGGGTCACCACTGGGCCTACAAGCGTGAGATCGGTGAGCCGCAACTCGTCTTCAACTGGGTGAAAGCATTTTCCGACTATCTCACCAACTTCTCCTTCTCCAAGGGGATCAACTTCTACTCCCCGGAGGCCACTGCTGCCATCGTCCCGTACTCCTTGCTGGAGGTGTGGGAGGTCCACAACAACAAGAACCAGGTGCTGATGGAGTTGGCCCAGCTTGGGTCAGTGTCAGGGGACTGTTTCGTCAAGGTTGCCTACGAGCCGCCATACATGGATATGGCTGGTGTTCCCCACGAAGGGCGCATCCGCATCCTTCCGATCAACCCGGCGTTCTGCTTCCCCGAGTTCCATCCTCACGACCGCAGCCGGATGATCCGGTTCAAGACCAAGTACAAGTTCTTCGGGACGGCCCAGGACGGCACTCGCCAGGTCATGACCTACGTCGAGTTGATGACGGAGGATATGATCGAGGAGTACATCAACGACGAGTTGATCGACCAGAGGCCCAACCCCATCGGTGAGATAGCGGTTGCCTTCTGTCCCAACTACGTCGTTGCCTCGTCCCCGTGGGGCCTCTCCGACATCACCGACATCATTCCACTGAACCGTGAGTACAACGAGAAGGCCACGGAGATCAGCGACATCATCAACTATCACGCCTCTCCTGTGACGGTGATAACCGGGGCCAAAGCGTCCAACCTGGAGAAGGGTCCCCGCAAGGTGTGGGCCGTCACCAACAAGGACGCCAAGATCCAGCAACTGGAGCTACAGACCAACTTCACCGGGCCGTTGGGCTACATGGAGTTGCTCAAGCAGAACATGCACGAACTGACCGGTGTTCCAGCAGCCGCCCTGGGAACGATGCAGCCGATCAGCAACACCTCCGGTGTGGCCTTGGCCATTCAGTACCAGCCGTTGATGCTCAAGCATGGGCGCAAGGTCATCAACTACACCAAGCTGTTCGAACGGATCAACGAGTTGATCATGAGGCATGCCTTCGTGTTTGCCCCTGAGTTGACGATCTACGACCCGATGCGGTCCTCGACGTACCTCAAGCCGGATCAGCTTCCTGAACTCGACCCGGCCAGCCCGGTGTCCTACCGCACGTACGTCGATTGGCCGTCTCCGATGCCCATCGACCGGCTGCTCAAGATCAACGAAATCCAGGCATTGATGGCGATGAACCTTGAATCCCGTCGTGGCGCACTGCGTGACCTGGGAGTTCAGTTCCCCGACCAGAAGATCAGGGAAATCTTCGAAGAGGTCATGGAGGACTCCAAGGAGCAGGGTGCCCTGCAACTGATCCAGAACCAGATCGCCGGGTTCAACATGGCTGCTACCGGCATGATGCCTGATGGCACCCCGATGATGGGCGCCGATGCCGAAGGAAACCCGCAGATTGCCCAACCTCCGGTCAACCCGGAGGTCGCCCAGGAGCTTCAGTTCCTGGCCTACGGCCAGATGCCGCCGCAACTCCAGGACTTCGAAGCTGATGACCAAACGTAGAGTCCTGATACGTCCCTTAGAGATGAGATACTCCTGTATCAGGGCAATTCGTGCTAGAAATAGACCCCGTACATCTGGACAACCCGAGGGAACACATGTCGAACGTCAGTGATACGGGCCAAGGAGTCCTCGTTGGAGTCGATCCGGCGCAGCCGAGGATGGCCAACGAGTGGCAACAGACCCGCCCGGACCAAGCAGTGAGTCAACCGGTTCCGCAACGTGGACAGCCTCCTCAAGAGGAGCGTCCTGCCTACCGCTGGACCGACGACGACATCGAGAAGGCACGCCAGCAAGAGAAGGAGAAGCTGTATCCGCGTATCGATGATATGCAGACACAACTTCGCCAACTGGCTGAAGAGCGTGAGGCCGAGAAGGCTGAACGAGAACGCCTCGCTGAAGAGGCTGAAGCTGCTCGACGGGCCAAGGAAGAGGGCGAGATGGAGGTCCGCACACTTCTGGAACGCAAGGACCAGGAGTGGCAACAGCAGATCGCCCAACTGAATGCCCGGTATGACGCTGATCGTGAGGTGTTCTCCAAGGAGCGCCTACTGCAAGAAGCAGAGTTGTACCGGCGTGACCGTATTGCCCAGGAGCAGGAGAACATCCTCCCTGAGCTTCGTGATTTCATCCAGGGTTCGTCCCCGGAAGAGATCGATCAATCCATCGAAGCGATGAAGCAGCGCACTGCTTCCGTACTCGCCAACTTCGCCGCTGTGGAGCCGCCTCCGGTTCCATATCAGCGCATCGGGGCCTCACCCACGGCCCCTCCTGTAGGACCAATGGAGCAATTGCCGTCGTATGAATCGTTAACGCCCGAAGACATTCGTGGCATGGATATGGACACGTACAAGAGATACCGGACACAACTCCTGCAAGCGACCAGCCAGGCGCAACGGCGTCAAGGCTGACGGGTAAGACAATACCCACATAGGGGCGCTCGCCGTCCCACGCTCCACAAGGAGAATCCACTATGGCAGTCGGTGGCAGTCTTGGTGGCGAGCTTCCGATCGTATCCGGTATCACCGGCACGACGAGAGCCGCCCCCGGAGGCATCTACTCACAGTACGAACCAGCGGTCGGTTACTTCGGTAACGCAACCATGGACAACACGGGCGTTGGCTACGCCGGGGCGGTTGCGACCGGCTCGACCATGCTGGGTCCGGCGATCCAGACCATCTGGTCAAAAGAGATCCTGTTCCAATCGATGCCCGTCTTGCGGTTCGAACAGTTCGCGGTGAAGAAGACGGAACTCGGCACGATGCCGGGTCTGACGGTGAACTTCATGAGGTACAACAACCTCCCGGTTCCCGCAGGTCCACTGGTCGAAGGCGTTCGCATGAAGACGCACGCCATCACGGCAAACCAGTACGCCATCACCGTCCAGGAGCAGGGGTTCGCCGTCGCAGTGTCCGAACTGCTGCTCAACGCCAGCTTCGATGACATCATGGCGTCGTCGTCCCGCCTCCTCGGGCGGAACATGGCGCTGTACATGGATGGTCAGGCTCGCACCACGCTGGCTCGGGCGTCGTCGGTCGTGTTCGGTTACGCCAAGCCCACGGCGATCAACGTCGGCTACGGCATCTACGAGGGTGGTACCCCGGCGACCGGGCTTGCTCAGGTCACGACCGCCGCAGGTACCGGCACGTTGGACGACAACTTCTGGCTGACGCCGTACAGCATCAAGGATGCCGTCGAGGTCCTCGCCACGAAGAACGTCCCTCGCCTCGGTGAGACGTACGTCTGCTTCATCCACCCGCACCAATCTCGTCGGTTGCGTGATACCCCCGAGTGGATCGAGGTAACCAAGTACGCCGCTCCTGGCAACTTCATGCTCGGTGAGATCGGGCGCTTGGACGACGTGGTCTTCATCGAGACGACGCAGGTGTCCAGCCCGACCGCTGGTGTCGTTGATGCCAGCGATCCGTGGTCGCAGCTTCCTGGTGGAGCGGTGACTTCGGTCAACCCGGACAACCCGGACTGGCGTGGCGTGTCTCTCGGTCTGTCTGCGGCACAGCAGACGGCGCTTGCCGCCAGCCTGCCCCCGGCGTACGACACGGCTGGTGAGTACCCGACCGGTTCCGACCCGTTCGGTGACATCGACGTTGGCCACCCGGCTTCGGCTGGTGGCACGTCTCTCGACATCCCACCGCAGACTGGTACTCAGTCACCAGGGTGGGGCGAGCCGTGGGGTCCGGTCAACGGGATCTACGAGGCGATCATGCTCGGAGACAACGCCTTCGGCCATGCCATCTCGCTCCCGGTCGAACTCAGGGATGGAGGTGTCCTCGACTTCGGCCGGGAGCACGCCCTCGCCTGGTACTCGATCTGGGGCTGGGGTGTCATCACGGATTCGTCCGTGGTCAAGATCATCACCAACTAGGACACAACGGATCGTGGGCGGGGGTACGTGGAGTCCCCCCGCCCACGTTGCGATACGGAGGTATCACAATGAGCATTGTTGCTGTCCATGGCCCCTACACGTTCGGGTCGAGGGGCATCACTGAGACTGAGGAACTTGTTGGCACGGTCAACCCGACCAATGGTCTACTTTGGGACTTCCGTCTCGACTACCCGACCACCAGGTCAGCCCAGGACTTCTCCTGGGCCTTCCCGACTGACGGCACGCCAACGCCGCAGACCGTGATCGATCCCGCAGTGGTCACCTATGCCACCCCAGGGTCCAAGACGGTCACGTTGACCGTCACCAACACGGCCAGGGCCACCGTCAACAACAGGGCGCTGACGAACAACATCGCCACCCTCTCGTTCTCTGCGCCCCACGGCTTCGTTCCTGGCCAGATCGTCACCGTGTCTGGTGCTGTCGGCGCTCCTTTCACGGGCACCTTCACCTTGATTACGGCCAGCGGTACCACGCTGACCTACGCCTGTGTTGGTGCTGACGTTACGTCGGGGGCAACGACCGGCACGGTGACTTCGGCTTCTTCGCAGTACCCCGCAGCAGGGACACACACCATCACCGTCACAGCGGTTACAGGAGAAGGTGCGGCTGGTTCCAGCTTGCGGTCACTTCCGGGAGGGGACGAAGAAGAGGAATACGACCCCGGTGAGCACACCGTGGCCGAGGTCCAGCAGTACGTCACCGACAATCCCGACGAAGTCGAAGCGGTGTATGACGCCGAGGTCGATGGAAAGAACCGTTCGACCCTGGTCACCTGGCTGGAGGAGAACATCCCCTTCGATCCCAGTGCTTACACCGTGCAGGAGGTCGTGGACTACGCCGAGGCCAACCCTGATCAGTTGGAAGACATCATCGCCTCTGAGCAAGGTGGTAAGAACAGGACAACCCTCGTCTCCCAGTTGGAGACGTTGAGGTCGTAACTGAACGAAGGAGAACAACATCGTGGCAACAACCAAGCAAGCGGCAGCGGCAGAGGTAGAGGTCGAACTCGACCCCGACATGGACCCGGCGACCAGCGAGGTCACCAGGCCCTCCGATCTCGGGTTCAAGACTGCCCAACCACGCCACCGGGAGATCGAAGTCGAGCCTCTGGATGAGAAGCAAGAGCCTCCTGATCCTCAGGGGTTCGTGGAGATCCGCATGGCTGAAACCATCGAGGAGTTCACCTGGGGGAACCCGCACTACCAGTACCGCCTGGAAGAGGGCAAGAGGTACCGGGTCCCCGTTGAAGTTGCGCGCTACCTCTACAACCTGGGCTACGTGTACCGACGCGGAATGTAGGAGAGAACTATGACTCGGCCGTCCGTCAAGCATGACGGGTTTCTGGTCCCCAACGCCGCCCTTGTGGACCACCCGAGGATGGCTGAGCCGGATCAGATCGACTTCAACACTGTCGCCCAGGCTCGTTGGGGTGTGGTCGAGGGCTGCTTGGTCACTGTGTCGGGATCACAGGCCCAATGCACCCTTGGTGGCCTGGCCTTAGTCAATGGAGAACTCGTCACTGTCTCCCCTGGACAGACGGCGAACCTTGGTACCGGAGGGTCGCAGGACCGCTTCGATCTGATCACCGTTGACGGGGCCGGGACGCTGAAGGTGGCCTCAGGACTACCAGCAGTCGATCCGATCTTCCCTGACACCTTGGCCACCGAGACGGTGCTCGCTGCCGTGTTCATCCCCACCGGGGTGTCCAATCTGTCGAGCAACGTCATCGACAAGCGCAAGTTCATCGTGCGCTCTCTGCTCACGAAGATCGGTGAGGGCGAGCCTCTGATCCGCAACATCAACGGGACCGGCGATCACTTCCTGGTCACTGGTGTGGGCAAGATGACGTGGGGCAGCGACACTGTCTTGCAGAAATCCGGGGCCTTCAAGCTCAAGGTGACCAGACACCTTGAGGTCGAAGGTGACGTTGCTGCTGGAGGGCACGTCCAGGCTCGGTCGTTGACGGCGACGGACAACGTCATCGGCGCCAACATCATGATCGGCTCTGAGCTTCCCGCCACGGCTATCGATGGGTCGATTTTCCAGCATGTCGGTGGGCGCCTGTACATCCGTAAGTCTGGTACTTGGAAGGAACTGGCGACCATCGAGAATGCCGTTCCGGTCGGCACGATCATCCAGAACGTCATTCCCCCATCCGCCATGCCTGCTGGTTGGATACCGGTCAACGGCACAGCACAGTTCTCGGTGACTCAGTATCCGGCGTTGTTCGAAGTGCCGGGTCTGGCCACCTATGTCTCCGGGACCGGCGACAACAGGATGATGAAGTTGCCCGACGCCACAGGCCGGGTGTTGATGACTTCGTTCAACCAGCCCAAGGCATTGTCCACGGGTGGAGTCACCAACAACCAGGTCACGCTTCTTACCGGCAACCTCCCCAAGCACAAGCACGGCGTTGGGGTGAACCCTTCCACTGCTGTCCAGGCCTCGCTCTATCTCGGTGTCGGCCTCGGTGGTGGTCACGGTCATGTCGTGGAACTCAGTGGTGGGCACATTCACGACGTGATTGTTGAACACCACATCCACTATGGCTTTGACATGAACATGGCGTCAGTCAAGGGGGTCGGTGCGTTCAGCGGCGGTCGCTACAAGCTCGATGCTCTGTTCAACGACCGCAACCACCCGGTCACCGTGGACCTCTTCCCCTTCACGATGCCTCCCACTGGCGGCAGGGTCACCGTGACCAGCACCGGCTCGACGCACCGCCACGACATTCGGGAAGTTGCTGACCACAATCACCCGATCACCGGCAACATTCCGGCACACGATCATGTGGTGACCGAGAACGACGTTGGCGCTGGCACGCCGTTCGATATCACACCGGCGTTTCTGACGATCTACACATACATCAGGGTCTGATACCCATGTATGTCGGCTCACGCTTCGGTCAGGACACCAAGGCTCGTATCGCTACCAGCACTTCTTTACTCTTGGAGGCTTCCGAGATGCCAGCCGAACCCTCCTATCAACAGTTGGTGTCGTTTCTCCCCGAGATCGTCTCCGGCAGCGGCATTTCTTCCGGTGGGCTGACATCCGCTGCCGGGGGCACGGACAGCGACGACTGGAAGGTCTATCCCGACCGTCTCGACCTGTACGTCTACCAAGGTGACGACATCCAGATCCCGCTGTACTTCGTCAACGCCGCCCAGCCGACTCTCGACATGTCCACCTGGGCCTGGAAAGCACAGGCCCGAATCAACCACCGCTACTACGCCGCACAGTCCCATGAGTTCATCATCGACACCGAGTTGATCTTGCCCACAGCGCCGGACACGGTCAACCAGACGTTGGTGACCCTGTTCTTACCCCGGTATCGCAACAGGTACGTAGGCCTCTACTCCTGGGAGCTTTACTCGATCAGCCCGTACGAGGGGCCGACCTTCGTTGACCCACCACCGGACGCTCCCGAATTTCCACCGATCCCCGACGAGGAGTGGCCTCCTGTCGATCAGGTCAAGACGTGGATCTACGGGCGCTTCTACATCGTTCCGAGGACGACGACGACGGACTGGTTGCCGGTTCCTGACAACGCTCTTCATGCCGGTGAGACGGTCGTTGTCACACCGACTGGTACCTACGGCCCGAACGGGAGAGTGCCATGACCGTCATCTCTGCCCCCAACCAGCCCGTTCGGATCATCACTGGCGGCACCAATGGCGTCAACGTCACCGCTCGCACCGGTCCCGCTGGACCAGCGGGTCCACCAGGGCCTCCCGGCGCTGCTGCACAATGGGATGCGATGAGTCAGGCCGAATACGACGCTCTGCCCGACAAAGACCCCAACACGCTGTATGTCATCGTGCCGTAAGGAGGCAACCAACATGAAAGCAACCGCCTATCAGTTCGCTCACCATCGCATGGTCGATGGCGAGCGCTGCCTGATTTGGGGCAATGGGATTGGCGAGTTGCTCATCCCGGTCAACTCCCCCGAGTACATCGAGGCCCTCAACGACCGCATCTGGTCACACAACGACCTCACCAACGAGGGCGAGGACGAACTGCTCAACACTTACTTCCGTACCCAGGCCAAGAAGGTCACCTTGTACGGGCGGCTGTACGGCGCAGGGACGTTCACCGATACATCCACGCTGGCATCCACCGGAGGTGCGACCGAGGTCACCGGCACCGGATACACCCCGACCTCGCAGTGTGCGTGGACGGTCGGTGACACCCACTTCGGTGCCCCGGCGAACGTCTCCTCTTCGCAGACGACGACTTCGCAGACGAGGACGTTCACTGCTGGTGGCACTTGGACCGCTGCGGTGTCTCTCGTCTTGTCCGACGCTGCAACAGGTACGTCGGGCAAGCTCATCGCCTGGGTTGCCCTGTCAACCACGCGCACGCTCGTCAACACCGACACCCTCGACGTTTCCATCGCTGTCGGACTGAACTGAGGCCCGCCGCAACGGCGGGGAGTAACTGATGGCCTTCCCGACCATCCCCACAGGCGGTCGGATTCTTGCCGCTAACCAACTGAACAACACCTCTCCCCGCACATTCCCTGACCTGAGCGGGCTGACCAAGAACTCGGGCGACTTGCTCATCGCCATCTGCGTCGCCTATCAGACCTCGACCGGCACGAACGCTGCGTTCTCTGGATGGACGGGCAGCTTCACTGAGTTCCACGACTCGGCGTCCTCGACGACGATGGCGATCGGTGCCGCCTACAAGTGGTCAACGGGTTCGGAGACTGGCACGTTCGCCGTGACTCAGGCAGCGACGATCACTGGTGATGCCTCGATGATCCTTATGTCGATACCAGGCGCTCATGGTTCCACACCACCTGAAGCCGGTGGGCGTGTCTCGGCAACGACAGCGCTTCCCGATCCGACCTCGTTCGACCCGAGCGGCTGGGGGGTTGAGGACACGATGTGGATCAACGTCGTCGGTTGCGGCTGCACGAACATTGGCGGCACCTGGACCGGGTGCGGGGCGACGCCGCCGACGAATTACACCAACTGGCTCGACACCAACGCCGCCGACACCAGCGTCGTCGGTGACTGTGAAGCAGCAGTCTCCTTCCGCCACAACCGTGCCGCCGCCGAGGATGCAGGGACCGCCTCCGGTATCGACATCTCCAACGCCCGCAGCGCTGCACTGACCATCGCCGTCCGTCCTCTCGACCCCGGCCTCGACCCAGTCGCCCAGAACCCGGCCGACCTGCGTCGCCCACTACCCCGCCGCTTCCGCCTCAGATACCGATAGGAGCCTCTATGCCCCGCATCTACACCTGCGAGTTTGAGAACATCGCCGTGACCACCGCCGTCGATATGTTCATCTTCGACCCGGCTGCGGAACGACCGATCGAGTTGATCGGCTTGTTCATCTCCCAGCACACCGAGGTGACCACGAACGTCGGCCGGGACGAGTTCATGAGGATGCGGATCATCCGCGGTCACACGACGGCGGGGACGGGCACGTCGGCAACGCCGGTTCCGATCGAACCGATCGATGTCGCCGCTGGGTTCACCTGTGTCACCAACGCGACGACATCAACGGCCGGGACAGCCGTCAACGTGCATTCCGAGGCGTGGAACGTGCGTACTGGGTTCGGCATGATATGGCCCGCCGACTCGGGACCGCAGACGACGGGGACGAGCCTGTTGGTTGTGCGTTTGATGGCCGCCCCGTCCGAATCGATCTCCTTCTCCGGTACCACCTACATCCGCGAGCTTTAAGACGGATCATGTCGAGGTTCCCGTATCCCGAGCGAGGGAGGACAGCCCTGCTGTGGCGTCCTCGCGCCCGTCGTCGGCTGGCGGGTGGGGCACCGGCAACGCTGGAGGAAGCAGCGACAGTTACGCAGGAAGGCTTCCGTTGGCGTAACGACGACGGCAGTGAGACAACAGCGACGTGGCTAGCGGCGCAGGACACGAACGCCTCGTTGGACATTGGAGAGACTGCCCGACTGCGGATGATCCTCGACGCCACGGGCGACCCCGACCCGTTCCCTCCGACGCTGTACTACCGCAAGGTCGGCGGAGTAGGCGGCACTATCGGCAATACAACGCAGATGGGTAGCTCCGCAGGCGCCAACTCAGACTTCAACTGCGAGGCGCTTGTCGGGCCGTCGTATCGGTACACGGCGAGCAGTGGAGATGTCGTCACTGAGGTCGCTGTCTATGGCGACGGGACCGGCGACTGCCAGGTCGGCGTCTATGAGTACTCGGGCGGGGTGCCGACAACCAGGGTCGGCACGATCAACGTCGCTATTGAAGAGAGTGCTGGGTGGCATACGGGGTCGGGCAGCATCGCTCTGGCTGATGGCGTCACCTACGTCGTCGCCATCGACTACTACCTGACAGCCGGATGGAACATTCGATACGGGACAACGTCAGCGGGAGACACGTCAATCTCCACGGTCGGGGCACCGACTCCGTCGTTGCAGGCGACATGGACGCAAGCCTCGACGGCAGGAACCGCAACATCGTTCTACGCCACGGTGACCAACAACTCACCATGGCTGCCCGTCCCGGTCGGAGCCGGTGGCGGTGGCGTCGGCGGCATCATTGGCTGGGATCAGGAAGCTGCGACCTCAGCAGCAACGGGGGACAACTGGCAAATTCAATGCTTCGTTAGTAACGACCTTACCCATGTAGCAAGTGAGGGTGACGTCGTTACTGAGTTCGTCGTTTATGGTGACGGAACAGGTCTTGCCGAGATGGCTCTCTACGAGATTTCAGGTGGAGTGCCAACTAATCGAGTTGGCACAGCAACGACAGTCAACATCGGGGCTGGTGCTGGTTGGCACGTTACGACCGTCGATATTCCGCTGACCGCTGGCATTCGCTACGGCGTGGCTATGGATTACGAAGCTGGCCTAGGTTGGAACATTCGTTATGGCAGTGGACCAGGCGGTACGACAATGTCTTCGGGAGTAGCTTTCGGGCCGTTACCTTCTACTTGGAGTCAAACTGGTACCGGGACTGATGTCGTTTCGTTCTACGCCACGGTCACAGCAGCCTCGACCGACCCCGTCTACATCGCCGCCTCTTCCAACATCACTGCCGGGGGGCAGGACACGACCGCTCAACTGACTGCACCGTCTGGTAAGACAACGGCTGACTTCTCAGTCGGCCGCATGTGGGACGACGAGAACGGCATTGACGAGATCGACATTGGCGTTGCCGCCTTCTTGCCGACCGATATCACTTGGGCCGAGGCGTTCTGGGCCGACGACCCTGGCTTCACACCTCCCGCTGACGGAGCCAACATCTCTGCGGCCACCGGACTCATGGGAGGAACCTGGTCAATCAATGCTGGCACGCCTCACTGGGTTGCCAACATGGCTGGCACCGGCAAGCCCGCAGTGCAGTTCAGTGGCGCAGAGCGGTTGATGCACACACTCGCCAGCGGGCTGAGTAACCGTACCTGGGTGATCGTGGGTCGGGCGCTCGGAACGTCTGATGCCGATCTCGTTGATGGCGAGATTCCATCTTCGGGTGGTGACGGACGTGTGCTGTTCGATTCCAACGGCGGTGATTTCCGGGTCTATGCAGGAAACTCCGTAGCTGTAACTAACTCAGATACGGGTCTGCACCTGTTCTTCGTTGAGTTCCGCCCAGCCGCCAACGAATCGTTGTGGATCGATGGCACTCTGATCAGCAGCTTCGATGGTGGCACTCAAACCGGGACTACCGCCTTGGTCATTGGTTGTGGTCCGAGTGGAGGTGCCAACAGCGATGGGTCGCAGGTGGCCTTCGCTGGAATGTACAGCGGGCTGTTGACGCAAGATCAACGAGACGACCTGCTCGCCTGGTACCAGAGTCACTATGGCCGTTTGACGGTCACCACCGACCTGATCGTCCACCTCGACGCCTCGACGCTGACGTTGGCCAACAACGATCCTGTGTCGTCGTGGACTGATGTGTCACCGGTGGGCACGAACCACGCAACCCCTGTGGCTGACACCAACAGGCCCTTGTATATCGCTTCCGGCCTCAATGGGTTGCCGACCGTGCGCTTCGACGGTACCGACAACTACTTGACGATGCCCTCGGGGTTCTCGACGTGGACCGCTGGATTCACCTGGTTCTTCGTAGCCACTCCCGGCGCTACGCCAACGAACAATGAGAAGTTTCTCTCGTTCTCCAGCGGAGGAAGTCGGGTTATTGCCTGTGGTCGGAACGCTTCGACTTCGGAAGGGATCTTGTTCTCCTACAACTCCAGTGACGCTGTTCGATACTTCTACAGTTCCACTGGACTCTCTCCCGCCAGTACTGGCGCTGTGTACTCGTTCCACAACCCGGCCGGGACAGCCGACGCCGCAGTCAGCGGAGAGATGCGTAAGGGCAATGTGTCGTTCGGGACTGGTGACACGTACATCCCGCCGGTCGTCACCCGCTCCGACAACTTCATCGGCGTGTCGTGGTTCGGACCAGAGTTCTACAAGGGCGACTTCTCCGAGATCCTCGTCTACAACCGGGCGCTCACCGAGCCTGAGATCACCGCCGTCTACGCCTATCTCAATGAGAAGTACGGCCTCTGATGTCTTGGTCTGGCGCAATCACGCTGCTGTTCTCGCAGCCGTCGAGCGACTCAGCAACGACCACGTCTGCGTCGTTCACTCCACCAGCGGACTCATTGGAGTTCGTCCAGCACTCACACAGTGCCAATGGGCACTCCACGGTGCCCGATGTCCAGATATCGAACACGGGTGGATTGACATTCGGTCGGAGTGTCACCGACGTTGTGGACTTCGCTGGTCCCAACGACATTCAAGGGGCGCTGTTCGCTGCTCCGGTCGGAGGATCGCCGTCCTCGATGACGGTGACGGTGGACCCCTTCCCGACCACTGATGCCGCCTATCAGTCGATGGCCGGTTTCGCCGTGACCGAGGGTGAGATTCTGCAAGGGCCAGTGGGCCGCATCGTTGTAGATGGTGCTACGACGCACACCACCGCTGCGCTCCCTGTTGCGACGACAAGCGGCAATCTCGTCATCGCCGGGTTCAGCACCCACACCACCGGGGGAGTTGCTGCATCAGCACCGAGCGGGTTCACACTGCTGGTCGCTCAGGACACCAACTACCAGATGCAGTCGATCTTCTACAGCACGACTCACGTCGGGACGACGGTCACTTGTCCTGACCTTGGCGAGTCGCTGTACGTCACGGCGTCGTGGATCATCGAGATCGAAACTCCGAGTGCTCCACCTACCGGTGCTTACACCGAGTTGGAATGGAACGTGGGAGTCCAGGCTCCAGCGGTAGCCGACGAGGTCTACGAGTTTCGGGTCTACGCCGGGGACACGCCGCTCACTGACTACCTGATAACCGCACAACTGTCGGTGGAGTCGGCTGGTGGTGGCGTCAACTACAACGAAACCGGCCGCAGCATCACCATCGCTGCCACTACCACGGCGACAGACCAGGCCGACTGGAAGAGCAACGTCGGGCTTTCCATCCCGGTTGTCGCCACGACGACAGCCACTGCCCAGTATGACAACCGCGAGCTTGCCCTGTCGATCCCCATCGTTGGGACGACCACGGAAACCAGTCAGGCCGACTTCAAGGAACTGGGTCTGTCCGTTCCTGTTGTCGCCACCACAACGACCACAGCGCAGTACGACCATCGGGAACTGGCGCTGGCGATCCCGATCACCGCTGCCACGACGCTCGCTGTTGATCAAGCCGACTTCAAGGAGGTGGGCACTGCTGGCAGCGGTCTTCTGACTTCGATTGCTGCTGTTGTCACAGCCACCGACGTACACAACGTCGCTGGTGCTGGCTACAACGAGACGAATCGCTCCATCCTGATCACGGCGGCAGTCACTGTTCCTACTGAGCAGGCTGACTTCAAGGACTTGGCGCTGTCTGTTCCCGGCGTCGCCACGGTCACGCTCCCCATAGACAGGTATGAGCGCTACGACCTCGACAGGTCAGTAGCGATCACTGCGACCATTACAACACCGACCGATCGGGCCAACCGCAAGGAACTGGCTCTGTCGGTACCGGTCACGGCGACGGTCACCGCCACTGATCTGATCAAGCGCGGGGAGTTGGGCAAGTCAGTCCCCGTCGTTGCCACCGTCACGGAAACCGACCAGGCCGATTGGAAGTCCAACGTCGGCCTCTCCGTCCCCGTTGTCGGCACCGTCACAGTTCCCACCGACAAGCTCAAGACCTTTGAGACGGCACTGTCGGTACCGGTTGTCGCTACCACGACATCTACCGACCAAGCTGACTTCAAGAACCTGGCTCTCGGTCTGTCGATCACGGCCTTCGTCACCTGTACCGATAACCAGCAGTCTCCAGGGCACTACGAGGACACTGGTCTGCCGATCAGCATCGCCGCCACCGTGGCGACGGTCACCGAGCAGACCGACTACAAGGACTTGGCTCGTTCTGTCCCTGTTGTGGCGACCACGACGGTCACCGCCCTCAAGCACTTCTACGCCACCGGCCTTTCGATACCTGTTGTCGCAACAGTGGCATCCACTGCGCTGCACAAGCGGTTTGAGCCTCTCGCACTTCCGGTTGTCTCGACGGTTGCTCTGCTCACGGATCAAGCCGACTTCAAGGATCTCACTCGTTCTGTCAACGTCGCCGCCACTATCACGATTACCGAAGGTTTCGGTGGCGCCATCGAGACTGGGCGGCAGATCCTCATCACTGCCACGGTCAGTCGTACTGACCGGGCCGATTTCAACGATCTGCTCGCTCTTGGTGTCGGGTCACAGATCACTCTCACCGACCAGGCCGACTACCACCAGTTGCTTACTGTCCTCATCCTGTCAACCATCAGGGCGACCGACCTACAGCGCTACATCAATGGTGTCGTCCTCAACACTGCGCTGGCTCTGTACTTGGGGGACATCCCGGTGCAGAAGGTCTACTGCGGGTCAGTCCAGGTCTGGCCGTAATGATCTACGCTGGATACGGAGGTATCAGATGGCCAATAGCAAGTACACCCAGGTCATCGACCTGGTGGCTTCAGGTGACCTCGTTTGGCCGTCCAGCCAGATTTTCGGCTGCCTGGTCACTGGGGCCACCTTCAACCCGGCGCACAAGAAACTCTCGCAGTTGGGTGTAGGCACCAGAGCGACCGCACAAATCCAAGGGCGTAGCCTTGCCCCTGGAGGCATGTGCCTGGGCTACCCGGCGTTCTTCAACACCGTCGAGGGGGGCATCGACTACCAGGTGATTCTTGCTCAAGAACTTGGGCACGACGACCCCAACCTGCTGGCCTTCTACGACACCGATGAGACTGGCGGGCCGCTTCGTCTCGATCACACCGGGACACTCGTCGTGCGCCCGGTGATTGCTCCTGAACCGTTCCCCGAGGGTGTGCCGACTGACTCCCGACTCTGGATGAGGTTGTGAGATGTCCGCACTAACGATTGCCGGGTCGGCCAGAGCGATGATCCGGGACTTCCCCAAGTACTTCGAAGTTGAGTTGGGTCCGCTCAACATTCTGACCATCCGCCTGCCCCATCCGTTGATCTCCCCGACCTCGATGCAGGTGTTCCTGGCTACCCCACCGACGCCCCCAGCTACCGAGTACATCTCCACGCAGACCAGTGACTGGGAACTCGATGAGCGCAACGGGCTGCTCAAGCTCACCAACGAGGAGGCGCTGAACAAGAGGGCGCTTGTATCGGCGTATCACTACACCTGGTTCTCCGACTCCGACTTGGCGATGCACGTCTCCCAGGCAGCCGACGAGGTCCTCTACAACACGCACGGCGACATCGATGACATCGATGGCATCTACTCCGAGGTGACAGCGATGGGCGCCGTGGTCAGGGCGCTCTGGTCGTTGTGCCTGGAGTTCTCCTTCGATATCGACGTATCGACGCCTGAAGGAATGTACATTCCGGCCCGTCAGCGGTTCGGCCAAGTGCTGCAAATGCTGAACTACTGGGAGAGCCAGTACACGGCTAGGGCCAATGCATTGAACATCGGTCTTGGGGCGCTGGAGCAGTTCAACCTGCGTCGGACGGCGTATCTCACCAACAGGTATGTGCCGCAGTATCAGGGACGGGAAATTGATGACCCTCGTTGGCCAAAGCGCATCCTGCACCCGGTTCCTGACAGCACGATGAGCGCCCCTGGTGGTGCCGACAGCGTTGATGTCATCGATGTGACCGAGGCGCTGACCCCGGCGTCGATGTCACGGCGTTACCAGGGTTGGCGTGAGATCGGCTGGACCAGTGTCGGAACGAGTGGTGTCTGATGGCTAAGACCACCAGTCGTGGAGGCAAGGCGCCGTACCCCAAGGAGATCACCCCGACTGGTACCGGCTTCGGCGGTGCGGCTGCCCACAAGGAAGTCGGTCTGTGGCGGGAGTATCCGAACAACGAGCAGTTGCAGATGTTCATGACGGCCAGGGAGATTAAGGCCGGGTTCTCTCCTGCTGAGGGTGACCGGATGTACCACGGCACCAACACGTTCGCCAACCTCGCTCACATCCCTCCTGAGGTCGGGCCTGACCCAAGGGCTGGGGAGGTCACCCAACGGCCTGCCCGTACCGACCGGGTCACCAACAAGCGAACCGGTATCTCAGAACACAAGAAGGCCCGCCTGGCGGCTGGGTACACCCAAGAGGAACCGGGTGTGGAGCGGCAGTACCGCCGTCGCACGGGCGTCAACCTGATCGCCCCGAGAGAAACCGATGAGCAGATGTGGTCACGCAAGCTCACCGAAGCGCAGACGCCTGGGCGTGGCAATCATGAGCAGTCACTGGTCGAGCACTTGCAGTCCGGTGGTGATGTCGGCCTGATACATCTCGGCCACACCAAGAACGCCCTGCTCAGTCCTGATGAGCGCAAGACGGCCAAGCCGATGGTCGCTGGCTCTCAGCACCGCATCGCCGCTATGGAGCACATCAACGCTGATCAGTACCTGCCGGTGATGCACCATGAGTCAATCGTCCACGCCAAGTTCGAACCGGAGTATGACTGATGGCCTTCGTCGGCAAAGGGTGGCGTTCTCCTCAGGCCACTGACCCAGCAGTCAACACCGGAGCGGCCTCGACTGCCACGGTGACCGTGCTCGCCCCGACTACCTTCATCCGCAAGAGCAACATCACGTTGACCGTCACCGGCACCGGCTTCACCGCTGCCACCAAGCTCTACGCCAACTACAACCCGATCTCCACCACGTATGACAGCGCCACCCAGTTGCGCTGCACCAGCTTCAACACCACTCCCGACAGTGGTGGGGCAGGGACGATTGCCATCGGCGTGGTCAAGCCCGGAGAGAAGATTTCCGGCACACAGAACTTCACGGCCACCTGATGGACGTACGCAGAGAGGTCCGGGAAATCTGGAAGCACTTCGACCGCTACCAGGAAGACATCGGAGAGGCGTTGATCTACTACAAGTTCGACGCTGAGTCGTCGAACTACGACGACGTGTACAACGAGGGATACCGCCGTTACGAGCCAGGTATCAAGATCCCGATCCTGTGGCAGGACCAGTCCGAGGCCAATGAGGACTACGCCCCTGAAGGTCGTCGGCCGACTCAGCGGATCAGGTTGGCGGTCTCCGCCCGTGATCTCCATGAGGCTGGTATCTCGGTAACAGAGGTTCATGGCAACCGTCTCACTGATGACTCGCCGTCGATCGTCTGGCGCTACGACCGGGTCCACGACATCATCTACTTCGACAACCGTTACTACGAAGTCTCGGCCTTCCAGATTCGTGGGCGAGCCAAAGGCGAAGATGTGATCATCGGGATCACAGGAATCGAAACCTTCCCGTCTGACGATATGGCCTTCGACTACTCACCAGGGAGCGCCCATGTCTGATCCACTACCCACCATTGCTCCGTACGGGGCAGCCGACTGGGACGACTACGACCACAACTGGCGGGCGGCGGATGCCGAGTGGTTGCAGTCTCGGGGCATCCTGCGGTTCTCCAACGCAGCGCAGCGGGACAGCGCCATCGTGGACGGTGGCCTCGGGCCTACTCCTGCGGTCGGCACGTTCGTCTACAACCAGACCGAGGACATCCTCAACTATCGCTCCAGCGACAACACTTGGAAGCCGTACCGCTCACTGCCGACCAACATGAAGACGGTCACCGACACGGTGGCCACTGTCAAGATCGCTCACTCTGCGGTTGCTTCCGGCGACAAAGGCATGACCTTCACCCCGACTGGTATCTCCACAGACCTACCACTCACGATCCTTGGCGGTGTCCTCACCACTGATCTGACCGGTGTGTCGATCAAGACCGGGGCGGCAACGGCCAAGCTGACGACTGACGCCACCAACCTCGTCTCTGACAAGGCGATCACTGCTCCCGGTATCAAGCTGACCGGTGCCACCAACCCAGTGATCGACGCCACCGACAAGAACGCCATCATTGGCATCCTCGATGCCACCACGATCAACGCCACTGCGATCACGGCGACTGGGGCACTGACAGGTGGGTCGATCACTGGTGCTACCGGGACGATCAACGGCGTGGTCTTCAATGCTTCGTGGGTGAAGGCCGACACTGGGTTCGTTGCTCAAGGCGGCTATCTCCACGGCGATGCTTCCAATGGGTATTTGAGGTACCGCAACCCAACTACAGGTGCTGCGGGTGCTGCGCTGGTCAGAGTCGATACAGGAAATGTCTGGATCGATGGCGGGTACTTCCGTATCACAGGTGGTCGTGGCATCCCTTGGCACAACTCGGCTGGTACCCATACGGCATGGATCTCTCCGGTGATCTACTCCGCTGCTGATCCAGGGGCTGCTAACTACCCTGACGGAACGTTGTGGATCAGTTGACGTGGCTGTCTACGTCAAGAGGAACAGCACCAGCAACGTAGGCCCTGCCTACGGCGGCAACTGGGTCGGCCCGATCGCCAACGGCAACATCCGTTCCAGATGGGGTGGTGGCTGGTTCGTCCCTAGTTATGTTCGTTCCAAGAGAGGCAATGTTGGTGCTGGGTCTTGGCACGACTCTGGTTACCGAGGACTTCCTACCGCCCCCACCAACCTTGCTGTTAACTCTTGGACGACATATGAATCTGTCAGCTTCAAGTGGAACGCTGGTGCGGGTGGTGCGCCTGCGGCCAGTTATGACGTTCAGATCAATAACCAGGCCAATAATGCCGTGGTGGCCTCTTCGAACGACACTGCTTCACCATCGATCAGCTTCACCCAGGTCGTTCCGTATACGAAGTACAACGTCTACGTTAGAGCCAAGACTGCGAGTGGCCAGGTCAGCGACTGGGTAGGCCCGCTCAAGATTTGGATGGGCAAGGCCGCTGTGACGACCTACACCACCGAGACGGCGACGAGAGCGTGGTCCAACGGCCAGGGCATCAACAGCTACAAGGATGTCAGTGATGGTTGCATCGTCCCCTCCAGCGTCAAGCTGACCCATGTCCGTTTCGTCATCTATGCCAACGAACACTTCACCGGCATCCTGTGCCCCTACAACAACCGCCAGATATACGCCATCCACAACGGTGGCCTGGGCGGTCAGTTCAACTGGCAAGCGTGGTCGATTGACGAGACGCACTACTGGGACTACAACGGCAACGGCGGTCTTACCGGGCTGAGATGTGCTGGGACCGGCTGGTCGATTTACTCCACTGGCCTTCAACGAGCCTTGGGCAACGTCTATGCCTACGGTAACGAGACGTACAGCTACCAACAGGCCCACACGACTCCTGCGGTGGCCAACACCTATTGGTGACATACTCCAGGGATGATTGACCCCATCGGAGCATCAGCAATCAAGTCACTGGGGATCGACGTCGCCAACCTGACCTCTCGGTTGGCCATCCAGACCGCCCTTCTCGATGAGATCCTCGGGCGGGTCATGGAGATCGATCAGGGCGCCTGGGTCCACAACCAACTGACCGATGAGAACGGCGAAACCTCTGGCGAGTACGCCACCACGATGCCTGGCACGGAGACGGACAAGGTGCAGGCATTGCTCGCCTTCATAGCGTCGTTGCAGTAGTCTCGGACTCGTCAGGGGTCGAGCGGATTCCTGGCCCAGTTGAACAGACCATGGAGAGCCGGGATGGCGACGATCGAGATCGCACCTGGATGGGTTGACGCCGTCCAGTCATACATCGAAGGACTCATGGTCAACTCAATCGCTGCCGCTGAGAACGCCACCAAGCTGTTCCAAGAGAGGGTGCGCGAGACTGCTCGACAGGACGAAGACTGGTCTTCGATCGCTGACAACATCTCGCTGTGGTCCCAGGACGGTCACCTGGTCATCGGGGTCCAAGACCCGGTGTTCGCCTCTCAGGCAGCGCTCTTGGAGTATGGCGACGCTGAACATGCCCCCAATCCCATGTTGCGAACGCTGACTTCGGCATCCCGTGATGCCGCTGAGTCGATGCGTGGCGAGATGGAGGGTCACTACGGGCCGTCGATGAACATCGGTGGGCCTCGTATCGCGGGCATGTTCCATGGCGAGTAGGCCATTCCGCGACGAGCCGGACATCTACACCCACGAAGGGTTCCTGCTGTCCGAGGACAAGTTGATGCTCGACCATCTCAGCGGCATCACCGTGCCGATGCGTGAATCCACCGACCCACCGACGCCGGTCGGTGTGTGGTTCCGCTGGCCCGAGGGTGAACGGCAGATCAAGTATCCGTTCATGACCATCGATCTGCTGCAAGCTGAGCCTGCATTCGATCTCTTCCACTCCGACCATCGGGAGCCTGCCGTACACCTGTATCGGCCCTCTGTCTCCCCGGAACTGCCGGAACCTCCTGACGGTTGGGGCGCCCAGGGTTACTCGATCCGCAACTATCTGCCGTTCCGGTTGATGTATCAGGTGACGGTCCATGCTCGCAGCGCCCTGCACGACCGCTACTTGCAGTCGATCTTCAAGACCGACGTGTTCCCGGTGCGGCCCTTCTGGATCTGGAACCCGATGGACGAGACTTGGCGGCGCACCGAGTTGCTCCAGGCGACCGCATCCGATCTCTCCGAAACCACCGAGTCAGGCACCAAGCGGATCTTCCGCAAGGTGTACACGGTGTCGATGTTGGCCGAGGTTCCCCAGGACCGGATCATCGACTCCTACGTCTACAAGGCGCTGCGGGTGTTCATCCCCGTCGTGGACCTCGCCTGGTTCGATGACTACTACCACCAGATCCTCAAGAACCAGCCGACTCCGTTGAGCACGTTCACCCAACAGGAGCGGGCCGATGCCGGTGAGTGGTTGCACATCGTGCATGAAGGCATGGAAGTTCCGACACCGCCTGGGGCGATGTCGTTTGCTTACGGCGAAGGGCCTTATGGGTTCGGACCATACGGAGGTAACCCATGACTGACGTTGCACCTCCTGAGCCGGGCCAGACGTTGTGGGGTGATGATCTCAACGCCTACCTGGTTTCGCTGGAGTCCCGAATCGCCACCAACGAGGCTCGGTTTGATGCTCAGAATGTTCAGTTGTCCGAGATGCAGGTTCAGATCGACGCCCAGGACACCTTGATGGCGTCGATGGAGAGCCGGATCGACACGTTGGAGATCAGACCTGATTATGTTTACGACAACGCTGGTTACCAGTTCTCCAATGCCGCCCCTCCTGCTACTGGCAACCAGGTGCGCCTCAACAACGTAGATCCTGCTCTGGCCACGATGATCGACATGCGGTTGCTCGATTCCGATGGTGCTGATCGCTCCCAATGGATACGGATGCTCGACTCTTACGCATTGCTTCGCATCCAGGATTGGAACGACTCCAATGTCTTCCATCGTTATCGAGTCACTGATGTGGCAACGATGGACTCAAGCAACGCCCAAATTCCTGTTACCTACATCGATGGTGCAGGCACCATACCCAACGCCAAGGTCAACGTGGCCTTTACGGTAGCGATACCGATATGGGTATTTCCATAGCTCTTGTGATAATGCCGTCTGGCTCGTAGCACTTTTCGTCGCACTCTGTCGTTAACACGTACTTCAGGCAAGGAGCGACATGCCCATTACCTACAGACGGCCAGGCGTCTACCTGGAAGAGAGCCTGTTAGTCAACAGCGCTGACACAGCATCGACCTTCACGGTCGGCTGCTTCATCGGTGTTGCCGAGAAAGGCCCCATCCTCAACCCGACCCGTGTGGACTCATGGTCGGACTACGTCACGGTGTTCGGCGGGTTCAACCCGATCACGCCGCCAGCGCCATCCGACCCCAATGACATCACCACGGAGTCCTTCGGCACGATCAACTACGAGGATCTCCTCACGTTGCAGTCCGACACGACCAACGGCAACGGCCAGTTCCCTGGCGATCCGTTCACGGCTGGGCAGTACGTCAAGCTCCACGACGGTTCCAAGGCGCACTACCTACTCCCGACTCTGTCAACCGTCCGCACGACGGCGGCACCGAACCAGATGTTTGCTGCGGACGCCGACATCACCGAGTCGAGTGTGACCTCTGCGGCTCGGATGGGTGTCGCTACCAACGAGACTCAGACGCTGACACCCAGCGCCACGCTGACTGCTGGTCAGTTCAAGTTGGTCGTCCGTGGGGTGACGACCGCCGACATCGCTTACAACGCTGCGGCTGCCACCATCCAGACGGCGATCCTGGCAGTACTTCCCAATGCCGGGGGTGCAACGACCACTGTGACCGGCACAGGAACGATTGCGTCGTCGGCACAGACGGTGACCTTCGCCGGTTACGGCGTTACGGACCCCATCACGGTGCTTCCTGGTACCACTCCGCTCGTCGGAGGCACGATCAACGTCGCCACGACACTTGAGGGCACCGGGGGCGAGGGCTTCGTCGCCGCTCCAACGAGCGCTTGGACGACCGGCCAGAACATTTGGGTCGGGGACCACGCCTTCTACTGGAACGGCACGTCATGGCAGCCAGGTACTGCCGGTGGAGGCCAGGCCAAGGAGAACTCTGGTTCCTGGGTGGCCAACGCCTTTCCCGGTACGGGAGCGACCGTCCCATCGATCACAAAGGTCCTCTCATACCTGCCTTTCGCTGTGTACTCGTACTTCCAAAGTGGCGGGCGCACTTGCTGGGTGGTCAGGGCCACTTCGACTTCGGAGTCCGAACAAGGCGTCTCAGCGTCCGTTTCGGTCAACGGTCGAGAGCCTGCGACGAGTCCTCTGCGGTCCTTCAACATCAGGGCGCTGTCGGCAGGCACCTGGGGCAACAAGATCAAGTACACCCTGGGTACGCAGTCAACGGTGGGGGTTGCCCCCAACGCTGACGATGTCTTCGCTATCCAGGTGTTGGTGGAGAACGCCGAGGGCTACGACGAGGTGGTCGAAACCTTCTCCGGTCTTTCGGTGAAGGGTGAGATCCCCGGTTCCCGGCGAGCCGATGTCGTGATCAACGATCCGGCTTCCGGTTCGCAGTACATCAGGATCACCGACATCAACGAGGAACAGGGACAGCCGGACGACACCAGCGAGGCTGTGGCTTTGTCGGGTGGAGAAGATCCGTTCATCCCGGACGCTTCTGGCCTGGTGGCGGCAACGTCAGTTACGGCTCAGATCGAGGGGCCGATGATGGTCAACATCGTCGGGTATCACAACGATGTCTCCAAGATCAACACCGACCAGACCAACGTGTCCTACGTCTCAGCCACCGTGCCATCGTCGGCATGGCCTGACCGCCAAGACGTGTTCGTGGTCAACGACTCGGCCCCGCCCCGCATCCCCAACCAGCCTTCGGCTGGCTACAAGACCACGATCCAGACGACCCTGGCGGTCAACACCGGAGACTCCTACAGCGCCTCGTACGCTCCGTGGATTCTCGTCCCCCATCCCCAGCGGTTGGGTGACGTGGTCGCTATCCCGCCTGGTGGTGGAGTGATGGGCGTTGCGGCCAGGACGGACGCCACGGTCGGTGTGTTCCGGGCACCTGCTGGAGTCATTGCCAGCATCTCCAACGCTGTCGGGGTCCAGGCCAAGTTCACCGACACGGAGTTGGGCGACCTCAACTCGTCCAACATCAACGTCATCCGTTCGGTGGTCGGCTCGGGCATCTGCGTGATGGGCGCCCGCACCCGCAAGACCTACGGGGCCGACCGCTACATCAGCGCTCGTCGCACGCTGATCTACATCAAGGAGGTCTTGAAGCGGACGACCCAGTTCGCCGTGTTTGAGAACAACGACCAGCGACTGTGGTCGTCGCTCACGATGGCGGCGGATCGCATCCTCCGTCCGTTGTGGGATGCCGGTGGACTCAAGGGAGCCAACTCCACCGAGGCCTACTACATCCGTTGTGATGATGTCCTCAACTCCCCATCGGTCATCGCCTCTGGCGAAGTCCGCATGGAGATCGGCGTGGCCCTCCAGTATCCAGCGGAGTTCGTGATCATCCGCATCACCCAATACGACCGTGGCTCGTTCACGGCTGAGGTCGTCCCGGCGACGTGAGCAAGAAGGAGTAACACATGCCCACAGCCCCATCCCTTGCTGACCGGACCCGCCTCCGTGCCGATCCCGTCCGCAACTTCAAGTTCCAGGTCCAACTGTTCCACTCCGATGCGAAGCTGCAAACGCAGATCGCAGAGATGGGCTTCATGACGGTGGAGGGCCTCTCGATGAACACCGAGATGGTTCCCTACCGTGAGGGCGGCTGGAACACCAACCCACACAAACTCCCCGGTCTGACGGACTTCGCCCCACTTTCGATGAGTGCTGGCGTGTTCCACACCAAACCGGGCATGTGGAATCTAGCGAAGCAAATGTTCTCCGTACAGTGGGGACAAGGAACCATCGGCTTCGGTGAAGAGTTCCGCTACGACATGGCCGTACGTGTGCTCGACCACCCGGTGACTGACGGAGCGGCCTCTGGTTCGACCCGTGACACCTCGGGGTCGATCGTCGCCTTCGCCTTCTACAACTGCTGGACGGCGTCGGTGGGCTTCAACGGACTCAACGCCATGGACAACTCGGTCCTCATTCACCAGATGACCGTCCACCATGAGGGCTTCGACGTGTTCTTCGGCAACGCCGACGCGATGAACCTCCGTCATGGAGCCACCCAAGGGGTGCTTCCCGCATCCCGATAGTCCACTATCACACAGGAGAATGAATCGTGACCGACGTAGCTGAAACGTCTTCCGAAGAACTGATCGACAAACAGCAGTCGCTCGCCAACGCCAAGCAGGCCATCGCTGGTCCGACCCCTCTCATCGAGGACTCACCGGACACAGCGATGGTCCTGCCTCGCGGTCTGTACGTGAGCGGAACCTTCAAGCGCCAGGCTGTCGTGCGTGAACTGACCGGCGTTGACGAGGAACAGTTGGCCAAGTCCAAGGACAACTCCAACATGTTCGACCTGGTCATCGCTCTCGGGACCGTCAGCATCGATGACTTCGACCTGACAGCGATGCCGGTGGTCGAACGGCAGACCTGGCTCCGCATGCTGCTCCTGGGCGAGCGGGACCAATTGTTCCTGGCGATCAGCAAGGCGACCTTCGGGGAAGGCCGAACGATCAACTTCACCTGCTCGATGTGCAACGAGGCCCAGGAGACGGAACTCCTGTTGTCGGAAGACTTCAAGCCCAAGGAAGTAGACCCCTCGTTGTCGATGGAGAGTTTCGAACACACCACGGCGAGGGGCGACGTGTTGATCGTCCGGTTGGTGACCGGTGAGGATCAGAACGAGGCGTTCACCCGTAAGGGCGCTTCGATCCCTGAGCAGAACACGATCATCCTGTCTCGGTGCATCACGAAGTTGAACGGTGGCCTGGTGCCAGACCCGACTGGATACGCCAGGGCGTTGTCGATCAAGGACCGTGAACTACTGCTTGCCGAGATGGTCAGCAGGCAACCATCCATCGATTTAGGGGTGTCCACTCAATGTGCTGCATGCGGTGCCGACCAGACGCTCAACCTCAACTGGGGGTTGATCTTTCGTTCCTGACGAACAAGCCCTCTACCTTCAATACGACCATCTCTCGACGGTTTACCCCGGCTGGACGCTGACTGAGATCCGACTGATGACCAGAAGACAACGCCAGTACTGGCTGAAGTTGGCCAAGTGGAAGAGAGAGAAGTCTCTTGGCTAACACACCGCCGATTCAGGAACCCAACGCTGCTGGCAACCGGCCCAGTGGACTGTGGACTCCAGGGAGCATCGCCTCAGGCGTCAACATCGACCTGCCCGGACTGACCCAGGCATCCACACAGATCAACTCGGTGACCTCGGCCCTCTACGGGTTGAAGGCAGCGCTGCGGGATGTCGGCTCGGGCAGCTACATGTTGGCCCAGGGCGTCAACAATCTGTTCCAAGGGATCACCAGATCCGCACAGCAAACGGCTAGCGCTATTACCGGGGTATCACAAGCTCTTGGCTCGGTATCAAGTGGTGGCGGTGGCGGCACCAGTGGTGGCGGTGGCGGCACCGCTGGTGCTGGTCGTGGTGTCCCAGCGTGGGTTGGCCAAGCCACGACCAGTGCGGGAGCAGGATCGGCAGCAAGTGGCGGGGGAGGCCCGACAGCACCGCCAGGGAACATCAGTCTCACGTCCTCGATGCTCGGGATGAACCCCTCTGCTGGTGTCGAGCCGAGTTTCTGGAAGAACCTGGCGCTGTTCCCGCTGCGGTTCATCAGGGACCAGGTTGATATCAACAGGCAAACGGCATTGTCCACGGAGACAGCGCTGAGTCGTACGGCCTTTGCCTCGGGGGCCAACTTCACCGACGTGTACAACCAACTGTCTCGGCGCCCCGGCAACATCCAAGGAACTGTCGCTGATCTGAACACGTTGTTCGCCAATGCTCCTGGCTACGGGGCGATGTACAACTTCGCTGGTGGAGCTAACGCTCCCCGTACTGCTGGGTATCTGGCTGGAGTACGGGAAGCTCAGATGATCACTCCTGGGGCGCCCGTCGCTCAGATCGCTGGGACGATTGGTGGTCAAGCCAGCAATGTGGCTTCCCAGCAGGCGGCTCAGATGCTGACAGGCGGCGCATTCGGGATGATCAAGTCCGGGGGTGGTCAGAAGTCTCTGACGGAGTGGGCCGAGAGCGTGCTCAAGTGGTTGGAGGGTATGCGCGGTGGGCCTGATCGGGGGAAGCCGTTCGACTACGGCCAGTTGATCGCCCAGTACTTCCCTGGCTCCAACATCGACGCCTGGTTCGAACAGACCGGCGTCAGTCAGGACATGCGGGAGTACTGGTGGTCCTACGCCCTGCGTAAGGCTCAGTCCTTTGCCGGGACGAGTCAACAGGGCCGGATGGAGATCACACCTTCTGGTGGTACCACGCCTGCTGGCGGGGTGATGTGGAACCGGCTCAAGGCCACGTCGCAACTGACGACGGGGCAGTTTGGACTGGCTAGCCAGATGGCCGGTGCCTACTCCAACAAGGAGCAGGCCAACCAGTGGTTCAACCGACTGATGTCGGACTTCACCCGCACGATGGTCCCCAGTGCAGTCGGCGCAGGCAACCTCAACTTCATGCAGTTCCTCCCCGACACGGTGGAACAGATGTTGATGCAGTTGCTGGAGCGCAGCGGCAAGGCGGGAACTGGTATTGGGGCGATGCTCGGGTACGGAAATCTGTTTGCGGATAAGGCAGACCAGAGTGTTGCTAGTTCTCTGCTCAGTGGTGTTTGGGACTTCTTTGAACCCAATATTGACATACCAGGTATCGATGTTTCTGACATCCTTGGTGGAGCCTATGACTTCGTCATGCCGAACTGGCCTTGGGGTGATGTCGGTGACGTAGGCGACAACATGTACTCGACGACTGGTGGCACCGGCACTGCTGGGATGCACCCCGACATGAAGCGCAAGGTCGGCAAGATGATGAAGGCCAACCCACGCCTTCGTATCAACTCCGGTCTGCGTGACAACCGCATGCAACAGACGCTCAAGAAGCGTGGGGTCGGTCGTGTCTCTGGTAAGCCGTCAGCACACACCAGAGGGATGGCAGCCGACCTCGGCCCGCCCAGTCAGTACAACTGGCTCGTCAAGAACGCCTCCAAGTTCGGCCTCAAGTCAGGAGTTGGCGCAGGTGAGCCGTGGCACGTCGGGATGGGCGACGTGGAGGGTGTTGGCGACGTTTGGGATGACTTCCTCAGCGCCTTCCCACTGCTCGGTGGTTTCGAGAACATCATCACCAACGAGAATCGTCCTGAGGGAACCATCTCTGGTGTCTCCACCGTCGTCAACACTGTCTTCGATCTGCTTCGTGGAATGTTCACTGGCAGTGATGCCTCGGCGACTGATATCTCATCAGGACTGGTGCAACTTCCTGACCTCTTCTCCCAGTTGATGGCCAAGTCGGCAACGTGGGGGACGGTTGGCGGGATCATCGCCACGAACCATCCTGATGCCGATACCACCACCTCCTCTACCTCTACTGACTCTGACGTTTCTGTTCTGAGTTCTGATGATAGTCCTGGCACGGTAACACAACAGGGCATCAACGCAGCGAAGGCCCTGTACAACGCTGGGTTCAAAGAGAAACTTGACCTGACGAAGATTGTCGCCATCGCCAAGCGGGAGTCAGGTTGGGACCCAACCCAGGAGAACCCCAACGGTGAAGACAAGGGCTTGATGCAGATCAACATCAAGGCCCACAGGGACCGGATTGCTTCGTTGGGTTACTCCAGCGCTGACATGATGAACATCCAGAAGAACGCCAACACCGCCTACGACATCTACTCCGACTCTGGCAAGAGCTTCATGGCGTGGAACTTCTCTGAAAAAAGTATCCAGTGGGGTCTGCCTCCTCGTCCTGGTTGGGCACCTGCTGATAACCAGGCCAGGGGTGGAGGGATCGCCAGTCCCTTCATACGGACGAACCTTGAAGAAGCGGGGAATGTTGTCGAAGCAGCGGATCTTCCAGGTCTTGGAGACATCGAACAGGGCTATCTCCCGGTAGCCCCGAGTACTCCACGGAACGGTGCGCTGTTGCAGTTCAACAACACCTTCCACATCTCAGGCAATGGTGGCGGCGGCGGCATCGATTTGCGTCGCACTGTGACAATGATCGCTGACCACCTTGAGGACGAGATGAACAACCGACTGCTGAGGGCAAGCTGATGCCGTACCGCTACGGAATCAAGAACCAGTTCCGGCCAACCTCGCTGGCGCCCAACGCCTATGGGTGGACCTCTTCTCCGCAGTACAACCGTGCCGACGTGCCGACTGGGTTGATGGATCGACCTACCAACATCTCGGCTGAACAGTTCCTCCAGCAGTTCGCCTACGAGTGGTTCGACTCTTCGAACGTTTCTACGGGGGCAGCCTCCCAGAATGCTGCTGCTTCTGCACGGGGGTCCTTCTCCAACCCGCCGTTCGTCAGTGGGGCAGCCGGTCGTCTACACCCGGCGTTGCAGTCAGGAAGCGGCTCGCCAGCCAGGATTCTGCGTGGGTTCATCCGCCGTGCCCAACATGAAGCGGGGGACAACCTCTCCAGGGCCAGGCTCTACTTCATGTACAACCCCGAGATCATCTCTCGGGATTACGTGAGCTATCTGGAGCAGGGCGCCCTCGATCCTTTCAATACCGTGTATCAGAGCGGCAACTTGGTAGCCCCACCATCGATCCTTGACTTCTCGTTCGAACTGTTCTTCGACCGCCAGGAAGAGGCCACCCAGGTCAACCATCCCGGTGTCTTCGTGGACTACCAGTTCTTCGACCTCGTCGTCCGCAACGTCGTGCCTTCCGACCCCAACCAGGCTAGTAACACACTGCCAGACAACGGCTTGATGATGGTCAACCCCAGGGACATCACCGTTGTGTTCTCACCACAGATGACGATCCAGGGTCGGCCCCTCAACGCCAGGGTGACCTTCGAACGTTTCACCCACCGGATGACTCCGACCCGTATGCGGATCGCTCTGACGATGCGTGCCGTGTACATGGGGCCACTCAAGGAGATCACCGAGTACCGGGCTGAGTCCTTCCCGGCAGAAGCCTCGATCCCCTTCGGTGAGTCCGAAACCTGGACGTCCACGATCACTATCGGTGAGATCAACCAGATCGAGCAGGGTGGGCCTGTTGACAGTGACACCGAGGATGACTACTACGAGCAACTGGATATCTCTAACGAAGGCAACGGCGCCGTACGGGCGAAGGCGCTCAACTGGGCCAAGGGAATTGTGGTACCTGGAGAAACCAGGTATGTCGATGGCAACTCTGGATCGGCTCGCTGGAACCTGCCTGCTTCGGCTGACTGTTCTGGACTCGTCACCGCCTCCTACACGGCGATTGGTGCGATGCAGGAGGTGTTCGGCACCACACAACACATCGGCACTGAAACAATGCTCGGGAACTGGCAAGGCAACGGCTACAAGAACGTCAAGAGGTTCTCGTATGAGGATATCACAACAGGAAGGAAGCTGACCTACGGTGACCTGTTGATCAGACCAGGCCACGTCATGTTCTTCGACTCCTACTCGTCGGATGGGAAGTTCAACATCTTTGCGGCCCAAAGCGCAAGCAGCAACCCACAGGTCGGGCCGCACAACGGGCAGAACCTCTCAACCACCGCCTACATCGGCATCAGTCCACGCCCTGTCGGGGCCAACGGTAACGCCAATGCCGCCAACTCGGCTACGTCACTGAACACCACCAGGGCGACACTCTGATGGCCATCCACCCCAACTCCCGGTACATCGATAGCGAACAGCATTCGGCAGTGCGCCACTACTACGACCAGTTCGGTCGCCCTCTGATCGAGGACCAGTCGGGCAACCTCCGCTACATCTACACGTCGGCCACCGCTACGTACCTGCTCAACACGTTGCCGTTGCCTCCACCGCCACCTGCTGAGTACTACGTCAAGGAAGACGAGCACATGCCTTTCTTGGCGTACAAGTTCATGGAGAACTCAGCCCGGTGGTGGGAGATCGCTGAGGTCAACCCGAAGGTTTGGTACCCACTCGACATGAAGATGGGTGACTACGTGAGGATTCCGTCGTGAGCATCACCGACTTGATGGCGTCTCCGACGTATCGCTCGACCCGTGGTCGAGTTCCGGTCTACCGTCCTCTGCTCAACGGTCAAGAGTTCGACATCACCGTCAAGGAGGCGGCGGTCATCCTTGGCGACAACACCCATGAGACTGCGGTGTTGTCGTGTTCGTCCTCGACGTTGACGAACCTCGACGGCATTCTCGACTCGACGTTGAGCTTCTTCTTCGGCCAAGCCCCACGTACCGAACTGTTTTGCGGCTACATCACCAGTGTCAGTGAGGAAGATGCTGGGAAGGGCAACCTGACGTTCAGCCTCATGGTGTTGGGGGCGACGCAGCCGATGCTCAAGGGACGGCCCAGGTTCTGGCGCAACAAGACGGTACCTGCTGCTGTCGAATCGTTGAGTTACGCCAACGGATTGGGATTTCACGGAAGTTCGCATACCCACCTATGGGGCGTCCTCGCACAGACCAGTGAGTCCGACTGGCAGATGGCTGTCCAGTACACCAAGCGTCTCGGCTGGTCGCTGTTCACCAGGTACGGCGTGTTGATGTGCATGGACCCCAACGAGTTGATCAGCACCAAAGGCGCCTATGTCACGCTCTGTTCGATCGAGAAGCTGGGGGACTACGACATCACCGAAGAACGACGCCTGATCGAGTTCACCCCTTCGGAGAAGTCCGAAGAGATCCCCGAGAACATGGGCACCCAGGTCGCCTACTTCTCCGACAAGGGCGATGTCCAGGTGATCAAGGAGATCGGAGACTTCAAGTCGTACCGCTTCGTCAACAACGTGGTGCTCCGCAACCGTGACGAAGCAGAGATCATCGCCAACGCCGGGGCGTCACGGGTCAGCGAGTGGAAGCAGAAGGCTGAGGCCCGTATTTGGGGCGACGCTGACATCTATCCCGGCATGTGTGTCGATGTTGTCACCGCCAACCGGGCCTACTACCGGGAGAAGTTCGACGGTCGGTGGCTCGTTCAATCTGTGGGCCACAAGATGGACGGGCAGCAGTACCAGACCAACCTGCGCTTGGCTCGGCCTGCTTCGGACACTCAGATCACTCAGGACGTGTACCGGTCGTTCTGGTTGGAGGCTGGTCGCTCTCGCCCGACCTTGTCGATTCAGGACAAGGCCTGGGTGTCGTCGTGGACCAACCCAACACTGCGGGATGTGGCCTGATGCGAGCGATTCGCTATCCCTTCCGCTTCACCCCGGCTGGTAGGGTCCAAGAGGCATTGTCATACGAGGACATCGTGCGTGGCCAGGTCATCGATGCGCTGATGACCAACCAGGGTGAGCGGGTGATGCGTCCCCGTTACGGCAGCGACATCCAGTCAGCACTGTTCGATCCCACCGATGAGTTGGTGCTCAAGGATGCCGCCAGTCAGATCAAGGCTCGTCTGGAGAGGATGTTGGAGAGAGCCTTGATCCGTTCGGTGACTATCTCTGCTGGTACCTACACAGCACAGACTCCACTGATGGTGAGCGAACCTGGCGTTGTCTACGTCGATATCAGCTATCGGCCATCGCTGTACGCCACCGATGTCAACCTGACAATCCCGGTTGGCTCAGAGTTCATCCAGCGTTCGCTCGCTGGGGGAGGTACCTCCGTACTATGACCGACACCGGCATTCTCGTCTCGCTAGAGGATGAGGACGTATTCCGTTCACGGGTCGTCCTCGACTACACCAGCCGAGATTTCACCGCCATCAGGGCACAGCTTGTCGGCCTGGCCGAAGGCCTGATGCCTGAATGGGAAACGGTCGGGGAGTCCTCCGACTTCGGCACGCTGTTACTGGAACTGTTCGCTTACATGGGCGACGTGATGCACTTCTACATCGACCGCACCGCATCCGAGGCGTTCCTTGGCACGGCAGTGCGGCGCCAGTCCGTGATGTACATCGCTGACATGTTGGGATACCGGCCTATCGGACAGCAGGCAGCTACCGTCAAGCTCTACTTCTCCTTGGACGCCAACGCTGAGGAGGAGATCAAGTTGCCCGCCCGCACCAGGGTGTACAACGAGACTGACAACGCCGAGTCCGTCGTCGTCTTCGAAACCGACATGGAAATCACTCTTGAGCCGGGAAACGTTGATATCTCGGTGACCGCTACTGAGGGCGTCTCGGTTCGTGATGTGATACTTGGAATCAGCCTGGGCATCCCCAACTCCGAGTACCTGCTCAGGGAGAAGGGCATCGTCTACGGCACCGTGTCCGTGCAGTCCGACGAGGCCGGTCAGACCCTGCCGTGGACCTTCGTCACCGACCTTGCTCTTGCTCGCCCGACACAGCCAGTGTTCACCACGTTCCTCGATGACCAAGACAACACACATGTCGTGTTCGGTGACAATGCAGCCGGTCGTATCCCTCCTGTCGATGCCACGATGTACGTCAGCTACCGCTTTGGCGTCGGGAGAATGGCTAACGACCTCGCTCCCAACACGATCAACACGATCTCAGCATCGTCAGCCACGAACATCGATATGTGGGGAGTCACGGTACGTAACCCGCAGTCTCCGATCGGCGGTACTGACCCCGAGACTATTGAGTCAATGAGATTCTCGATCCCCAGGGCTGCCTCCAGGATCAAGAGTCGGGCTGTCACCCTCAATGACTACGCCGACTTGGCGATGCAGGTTCCGGGCGTGGCCAAGTCAGTCTCCTACGGCACGGTGTACACCGCCGTCCATGTCGTTCTCGCCCCTGTCGATGGCAAGGGTGACGAGAACTACATGACCAAGCTGTGCCTCCAGGTCGAGGACTACATGAAGGACAAGATCATCGTCGGCTCGACGGTCTACGCCGAACCGCATGATGTCGAAGACCTGTGGGAGACGGTCCACATCAGGCTGCTTGTTCATGTGATCGAGGGATACAACCGTACGAGCGTCCGTTTGCAGGTCGAGTCGGTGATCATCAGGTTGCTGGAGTTCAACAACGTGGACTTCGGTTGGCGGGTTTCGATCGGCAAGATTTACCGGGCCGCTCTGGCAGTCCAGGGCACGGAGTGGGTCGAGTTGATGTGGCTCTCCACAACAGAGCCGACCACGCTTGAGGATCAGGACATGGCTCCGATCACTGGCAACGCAAACCCTTCTCCTGGGATCGTCACAGACATCGAGGTCGATCCGCTGTTGATCCCGAGGATCGCCCCCACTCCGGTGCTGACAACGTCAACCGTGATCAAGAGATCCTTGACCTCCAACGTTGCCACGTTGACTACATCGACTACCCACAGCCTGATCCCTGGTGACATCATCGAGGTGCGGAACGTGGACGCCACGTTCAACGGTCGCTACGAAGTGCTCGCTACTCCTACGGCGACATCGCTGACCTACGACAAGACGAATGCTGATATTCCAGAGGTTGAGCTTGTCGCTGGCAGCGTGGATCAAATCTCACCACCTGCGGATGAAGCGCTGTTCCCTGGCCTCAGTGAGCCTGAGCGCACCCATAACGGTCTATGGGTGTGGGCCGTTGGAGGAGTTCCTGGAACGTGAGTGATCCGTGGTGGCCCCCGCTCGTTGACGACCCTGCCTTCCAGGTCAGGCGGCAGTCGTACAGCTTGACGCAGGGTGGCGACTACGTACGTGGGTCGCAGTACGAGATCAAGGGCACGCTCAGTGGTGCAGCGACACCGTTGCCGACGAGTCCTGAGATCGGAGACACCTGGCTGCTGGATGCTCCGCTGCCCACTGCTGCGCCTGCTCCGGTAACGGGGATACCAGCGACCTCAGTCAAGGCCGCTGGGCAGGCGATTCGTTGGGATGGTACGGACTGGATCAACCTCGGTGTTCTGCCTGCCGTTCACCAGACGGTCCTGCGCTATCCGACGACAGAGCCTGGCTACGAAGACGTTGAGGGCAAGGCGTATCTCACCATACGTTGGTATGGGCACGAAACGGTGAGCGTCAAATTGCCACCTGATTCCGAGAATCTCTTGCCTCGGGACATCATCCAGCCCATCGGTGTGGCCGAGATCGCTTGGGGCTGGCCGATCAGTCTGGAGTCCAACTGGGATGAGGTCGCCCTGATCCGTTCTGGTTTCGGACGCCCAGTGACCGTCACTGATGGGGTCACGGTGTTCCGGGCAACGCAGGCTTCCTTCATCAAGGATGGTGTGATGACACCGCCGCCTGTCGTCTACGACCGACCACTACAGGTCGGCCGGTACTTCTACTACTCACTGTTCTTCCGCACGACGCAACTGGACTGGGTACTCGGCATGTCCGAAGAAGTGCTGATCCCCAGGGATTACAAGCACGCCGACCATCTGTGGAACACGATCCCTCCGTGGTACCGATACACCGACGACAACCTGCGAACCGGCAGTGCTGAGAACAAGCTCGACGGTGGTCCGCTTCTCAAGTACCTCACCCTGTTCGGTTGGGAACTGGACCGGACCCGTGAGTACGTCGAACAGTGGCAGAACGTCTACAACATCGACAAGTCTCCGATGTCTCTGTTGCGGAAGGTCGGTGACAACTTCGGGGTGCCCTACAAGGCGGCTGTTGGTGACGTGAGATACCGCAGCATGCTCGCTGCTCTCCCGCAACTGCTTCTGATTCGTGGTACCTCTGCTGCTCTGGAGGGAGTGATCGAGGCTGGGTCGAAGTGGCTGTGTGGTACCACCATCGGCCCCAACCTGATGCTGCTCGTTGATGACTCGACGTTCCGCACTGGTCCCGGTAACTGGGGCACCCAACACACCGGAGCCGGTGTCGGTTGGGATTATCTCACCGCCAACGAAGTGATCATCAAGGCAGGGCCGAACACTGGTGGCGGCAACACACCATCGGCTCCTTACGGTGAGAAGTCGATGCGTGTGCAGACCATCAACTCCAAGGAGACTGCCAACTTCGGCATCTCCTGTGGCTGCATCTTCCGACTCAACGAGGCTGATCCTCCCGATGTGGTCGGCGTCTATCCACGCACTGCTGGTATCGCAATCCACGAAGGCTTCCAGTACGGATTCACTGTCCAGGTGTACGCCGAGGCAGCGGTGACGGTGCGGGTCGCCCTGCTGTGGTTCGGCAAGGGCGGCTACCCGACCACCTATCTCAGCAAATCAGAGAAGGCCACCACGTACACCGCCACGAACAAGCAGTTGACATCGAACGTCGCCACCCTGACGATTGGGACGCACCCACTCATCGTCGGGAATTCGATCGACGTGACGAACATCGATGCCGTCTTCAACGGCACCTACACGATCACAGCGATAGCGGCAACCACGGTGTCGTACGCCAAGACGAACGCCAACGTTGCCTCGACCCCGATAGCCACCGGCACGGTCACCAGGGGGGAGAGTGCCACGGTCGGTGGTTGGAAGAACTTCTTCCACCAAGGTGTGGCTCCACCGGGAGCGATCTACATGTGTCCGGCGCTGTACTTCACCGGTCGTGCTGCTGTTGTCGATTCACCGGAGCGCTCAGGGTTCATCGACCTCGCCGGGGCGATGGTCTACGAGGTAGATCAAGTGTCCGTGCCGAGGAACTACATCGCCCCTGACAAATTCTTCACCCTTGGTGATGCCGAAGAGGTGTTGGGTGTCGAGACTGAAATTGAAGGCGACGAGGTTGGCGGCTACATCCTCGGCAATCCGAGGGCAACTTAATGTCATACTTCTTCACCAACAGTGCCCGTCAGAAGATGTTCACCACTCCAGCAGCGTTCAGTGGAGGCACGATCTCGATCACCTTCTACCGTGAGGCTCCGACGTTTGAGAACAATGACGCTAGGTACGTCACCGCTGTCACCCTTGCAGACCTGGAAGAGAACCTGGGGTGGGTACAAGCAGACGCTGATCCGGTCACCTTCACCACGGCGACCACCAAGGAGATCGAGGCCAACCTCTATGTGAGGTACGGACGAGTTCCCTTCACCGCCCTCTCTGCTCCGGTTGAAGCCAAAGCGATGGCCTTCACGCTTGCCGGTGAGATCATCTTCGTCACGAACTCACCGTTCCTGAAGACGGCGCTGATCTCACCACAGGATGGTCTGACCTCCAACCCGGATGCAGGCACAGACTTTGAGGTTCCTCCACCTGAGTCCAACAACCGCTGGCTGTTCGCATGGGCTGAGGCACCTAGTTCATCACTGACGCTTCCAGGAACGACCGGCAACTACCTCTCGACACCTGATGCAACGGCGCTGGACATCACTAGTGAGATGACTGTCATTGCGAGGATCAAGCCAACTGACTGGACCCCTGCGTCACAGGTGAACATCGTTTCCAAAGCGCTGACCACTACCAACATTTCGTGGTACTTCCAGTTGACTCCCACAGGTCAGCTTCAGTTCACTTGGTCATCTGGCGGCACAAGTGCCACCAACACCAACAAGTTGTCTGGCGGAAACCTGGCGGCGCTGGTTAACAACACTTGGTTGTACGTGTCGGTGACATTCGTCGGGGCCACCGGGAGTGTTCGATTTTGGACCTCCCCTGACAACGTAGCCTGGACAGAACTCGGGACAACGACAGCAGTTGGAGCAACCTCGATCTTCTCCGGTGCCGCTCCCTTGGAGATAGGTAGCGCCAGTGGTGGACTACTTCCCTTTGCTGGTGGCATCGGCTACGTCCAGATCCGTAACACCACAGCCGCTGGTGGTGAGGTGTTCCGCTTCGATTTGGCCAACCTCAACGGGCTAGCTCCAGCGGCCACGACGTTCACAGCTACTACCGGCCAGACCGTCACGATCAACAAGACAGGTTCTTCCTATATCACATCAGGACCTACCACTGTCGCCTCGGTGTTCGAAGGGCCGCTTGCTATCTCACAGGGTGCGCCACCGTTCGAAGCCAGCCACACCCAACACGTCTGGCTTTATCCACAGCGAACCAACTTCATCGCCAACCCCAGCTTCGAAGGGGCTGCGACGGCGATGGGCTACTGGGGTTGCAATGGTGCGGCCTCCCGAGTTCCACTTCCGACACCGACCGCCGTCACTGGTGGGTGGGCTGGAAAGTTCGGTGCTCCTCCAGCAGGGGTGTCCTTCCCTGGCACTAGCGGAAACTACTTGTCAACACCTGATGCCGCTGCGCTCGACATCACCGCCGACATCTGCATCGTCGCCCACATCAAACCTATTTCGTGGATACCGGACAGTGTTGATCACGGGAACATGGCGATCGTCTCCAAGTGGGGAGGTTCACCGAACAACTCCTGGCAGTTCAACGTGGAAATGTCGGGGTACCTGGAGTTCGTTTGGTCGGTGGCTGGATCGGCCAGTGTCATCGCCACGTCGGCTGACTTCTCGACCATTCCTGGCGGGGGGCCTGCCGATGGTGAGTGGATGTACGTTGCCGTGTCGTTCCAAGCCAACACCGGCTCTAGTACCCGGTCCATCAAGTTCTGGACTTCTCCCGACAACGACAACTGGACTCAACTCGGGACAACTGCTGGGGGAGTCAACACGGCGATCTTCTCATCGAACGCTGAAGTACAGATCGGTGGAACAACTGGCACCCTCGATGATTTCTACGGAGGCATTAGTTACGTCTCGATACGCGCTGGGGTCGGAGTAGGCAACATCATTGGGGGTACCGAGAGGTTCCGCTTCGAAGGGTCTGACATCACCGATGTCGCCACCGATACGTTTACGGCTTCGACTGGTCAGACGGTCACCATCCATCGCTCTGGTAGTCCTGCCACAGAAGTTACGACTTCAACACTTGTTGTGGAGTCCAACGTCTTCCCCACCTACCGCGCCGAACACTGGACGGTGCAGCTTCGGGCCAGAGGTGACGGCAACCTCAAGGTCGGCTTCGTGTGGTGGGACGATGACTTCACGTCCACGGCGGTGGACTGGGGTGTCGAGACTTGGACGTTGAGTTCAGGATCGTTCACTCATATCGCCATTTGCCGCACTGCCGTAGAGACGTATCAAGGCATGCTCCGTCTGGAGTTCGACGGCACTGAGATACTCATCGACCAGGTGCTCGTAGAGCGGGGCTTCCTCAAGGACTGGGACTACTTCGACGGCGACAGCCGTTACGGCGAGCGTGACGACTACTCCTGGTACGGCGGGGAGACACGCAAGGGCAAGACGTACAGCATGTGGTACAACAACTACAAGGCGGTCCACGGGCGCATGTTCGCCAGGGAGACTGACGACCTCTCCAAGATCACCGACGAGGATCTGGAGCAGTACGGCTACGTCTACAAGTGGATACCGTCAGGGACCATTGTCATACCACACAGCGGTGTGCTCCATGAGGGTGACACCGTGGCTGAGGTCATCTACAAGGACCCCACCAGCGTGTTGAGTTACAAGGCCGACGACACCGACGTCATGGGGATCGACAACCCCTGGACCTAGACTCCGACGATGGAGTATGTCGTCGTTGTACTAGCGGTGTGGGGTGTGTGCGACACCGCCAAGGTCCTGCTAGATGGACCTGAGTGGGCCTGGAAGGTTCTGCCGTTCGTTCTCGGTCTGGCTGGGCAGGCCTTGGTCAACCCCTCCTACCTGTGGTACGGGATCGGCTGGGGGGCGGCAGCGATGTTGTTGACACTCGTCTCGGACGTGTTGCTGGTAACCGCAGACTGGGTTAGGTTTGCGGCTCTGCGTACGCAGAAGAGATGAAGGAGAATCCGCCGTGGCAATGCATTTAGTACTCGGTGATGGGGAGATGTCCAAGAAGGAACTCACCGAGACACTCAAGGACCTGTGGGACAAGGCTGGCGAGGAAGCGTTCTGGTTCATCGTCCAGGGCAAGAGCGAACCCACAGAAACCGACACCAACCTCGTCAAGTGGCTGGTGACCAACGAGGTCTGGTTCGAAGTCCTCACCGACGACGCCGATGCGATGGACGAGCTTTACAGCGACGCCCAGGAGACGCACGTCGTCAAGCGTCTCGGGCAGAAGGCCGTCAGCCTGCTCAACACCAAGCCCGAGGAGGACGAGTCGGCCGACGTGTTGGCCCTGTTCGTCTCCGACGACTCCGCTGCCGAGGAAGACCGCTGGCTGAACAGTGTTCTCCAACTGGTGGTCGATGCCGGGTTCAAGGTCTACGGTCTGAACGACGGTCTGGTCGAAGTCGATCTCGACGGCGAGGCCGACACCACCACAGAAGAAGAGGAAGAGGAAACTGTGCCCACCCCCACCAAGAGAGGCTCTGTCAAGAAGGCGGCAGCCGCCAAGGCAGCAGCACCGGCCAAGGCCAAGTCGTACACCAAGGACGACCTGGAAGAGATGGAACTCGATGAGTTGAAGAAGATCGCTGGCGACAAGGGCATCGAGTTGCCACCGCGCACTCGTCACGCCACGTACATCGCCGCCATCTTGGGTGAGGACAGCAAGGACGCACCGGCAGTCGAGGTCACCAGCCCACCGGTCACCAAGACGGTGGAGTCGTCCAACGGCGACATCGATGAGGTTGTCGAGCAGGTTCTGGAGATCGTCATCGAGAAGTTGGTCAAAGCGCTCCAGGCGTAGTTCGCGAGCACTACGTCTGTGTAGCCAACAGGCCCCGGTTGTCATGGGCGACCGGGGCCTGTTGTTATACCCGACGTTGTGTTGGCGTCAAAGGTACGGTACCATTGTCGGAGTGAGCAACCCCGACTTCCACTTACCATCGGACGAGCCGCTCTCAGCGGAGGTCCTCCGAGACATTCAGTACCGCGACGTAAAGATCATCCTTGGCCTTTCCCACTGGTGCGGCTGGACCATCCACAAGGCCAAGACCTTCCACCTTCGGGCGTACGACGGCACGTCGATGGAAATCCCGACGAATACCAACCTCAACATCCGGGTGTTCCGGTCAAAGATCCGCACGATCCTGCGCCACCGTGACACCGACATCTCTACGCCGGTCGGCGTGATGGTTGGTTCGATCATCGAGACGTTCAAGGTGGACAAGTCGCACGCCACGCTGCTCTGGAAGCTGGCCAACGAGGTCAAGCCAATCGCCAACGGAGAGAAGGCGGCGATGGCTGAACTTCCTGACGTGCGCCGGATCACCAAAGTCGAGCCGTGGTCGGCGCACAGTCGTACCCGCAAGGACGGCGTTACCGAGACGTACCCGTCGAAGGCCGTGATGGAGCGCACGTGGTCTGATAACACAACGGACTACGCTTGCCGCTGGGACGATTGCTCGTACACCAACGAGAACCCACGGTCAACGGCCCGTCACTACGCCGCCCACCGACGTGGCGAGGGCAAGCAGTCACAGCCCCTTCCCGATGGCGTCGATCCGACGTGGACCCCACAGAAGCGTGCTCGCATCGCCAGGCTGCGTGGAGAAGTGGACGGCGCTCTGCGTGCGGCACTGGCTCAGAACATCGACTGGTCGGTGGTCGATCAGGCTGAGTGGATCGCCACCTGGATCATCGAACACCGTGTCGAACCGTTGGGTGACGGCGAGGGCGGCGGCAGTGAGCGGGAGTTGACGGCTGAGGAACTCCTTGACCGTATCGCTGCTCTGGCCAGCCGTGGTCGGACCCCCCTCCTGCGCCAGCAGATCGACTCGCTCAACGCAGCAGTCGAGGGCTACATGTCCGAAGTGGATACCGTCCGGGCAGAGGCGGCACTGGCTACGGCCCGAGCCGAACGAGCGGAGAACAATCTCCACACGCTCCGTGATCTGCTCAACGAAACCGATCCGATCACTAAGGAAGAGGCGCAAGATGGGTGAGGAACCACCGACCGAAGTCCCCGGCATCAATGACATCTACATCGCTGAGTTGAGCGACGGTGTGGCGATGTACTGCGACAAGTGCGGGCAAGAAATCTACAACGGCGTCCAGATCAACGTCGGTGACGTGATCATCGAGGCTGCCAACCACATCAGAGAGCACAAGGACAATGGCTGAGCGTGAGCGTTTCCCCGAAGACTGGAACCCAGTCGATGCTGGCTACATCACCGGGATGCCGATGGATGATGGGCGCTACTGGTGCCTGCTCCTGCTGACGTTCGGCCGGTTGCGTATCGTCATCGCAGAGGATCAGTTCAGCGCTGGCGAGCACTGGTGCTACGAGGACAACGCCGCCGCCATGCTGAGTTACTTCGCCGGTTCTGACGTTCCTCCGGTCGGCTGGAAGCGGCACATGCTTCCTGACGGAATGTTTGAGAGGCGCTGATGAGCGAGGTCCGTTCCCAGCCATGTAGTTCCTGTCCGTACCGTCAGGACGTGCCCTCAGGTGTGTGGGCGCACGACGAGTACGAGAAACTGAGGGACTATGACGCTCCCACAGCAGAACAACCCTTCGCAACCTTCGCCTGCCACGCCACCCCCGATCACCACTGCCACGGGTGGGCCGTCGTCCACACCAGCAGAGGAAACGAGTACGACCTCATCGCTCTGCGTATTTGGCCACCGGAGGGTGGCATCCCTGAGGCGGCTGTTCCACTGTTCGACTCAGGCAACGATGCGGCCGACCATGGGCAGGCCGACATCACCGATCCGTCCACTGACGCCAAGGTGGTAACACAACGATTGATGAGAAAGTACCCACGACTCCAGAGCGATGATGAAGCGGTGTGAGTGCGGGCAGTATCCCGACGTGTGTGCCCACTACGGTCACGCCAACAGATACGGAGGTATCACAATGAACTGGCAGAGTGAAGAGCATTCCCTGATGGCCGGGATGCTCATCGGCCACCTGATGAAGGCCGGGGTCAAGGCCTACCCATCCGTCGATGAGCACGGCGACTACATGAACGAGATCGTCATCGAACTGGACCCTGGCGTCGAGTCGATGAAGGTCAAGATTTCGGTGATGCCTCCGTTGTGATAGCGCCCTACTGCTAGTAGGTTGATCATCGTGAACGGGGCACCACGCCCCATCGGAGCAAGAAACAGGAGTACCACCGTGACCGATACGAGCGCCGCCAAGGCGCGTACCACCCGGAGGAAGCTGCAAAGCGTTCCTCCCCCACCTGATCCGGCACCACCGGACCCGGTGGACTTGGAGCTACTTGAAGAGTGCTCCCAACACACCATGGAGGACGGCAGGCAACTGCTGTACTTCGAAGACGGGCAGAAGCCGAGCGACGTGCTGCTGGAGGCAGTCGATGTCGTGGTGGCCGAGAACAACATGCGGTTGCAGGCAGGAGGGTTCCACCCCGACCTAATCTTCCGCAGCGGCAAGGACAGTGGGCAGTTCGTCACCCTCGCCAAGGATGACGACGGCACCGTGGTCGTCAAGCCGCTGACCAACGTCGGCATCTCGATGGCCTTGCAGAGTCGCTTCTGCTACCTCGCTGGGAAGAAGGTCAAGACGCACCGTCCGATGCCTGGCTGGTTCGCCGGGGCATTGAACTACGGCAACACCGAGTACCGCTTCCCGATCCTCAACGGACTGCTCAACCATCCGGCCATCCATCTCGACGGCAACATCGTGGACCGTGAGGGCTACGACCCGGTGACCAAGTGCTGGGTCGTCGCTGGTTGGGACAACCTCAAGGTTCCGGCCAAGCCGAGCGCCAAGCAGATGACGGCGGCGATCCAAACGCTGCGTGAGCCGTTCGAAGAGGTCATCTTCGCTGGCGACAACGTGGTCGATGCCAGCCCGGTCAAGGGCGACGGAGCGATCATGGTGGCGAGCGAGGCCAACGCCCTCGGGTTGATGTTCACCCCGTTGGTGCGGGCGCAGTTGACGACTGCACCGTTCTTCATCATCACGTCGAGTCAGTGGGGCACGGCCAAGGGCCTCGTCGCCACGATCATCTCGATCATCGCTCAGGACAGCGCACCGTTGCTCACCGACATGAAGATCAGCCCCGATCAGATGGAGAAGAACGTGGACCGCGTGCTCCACGACCATCCCGGCGCCAAGATCATCCAGTTCGATGAGCCGCAGGACGCCAACAGTGGTGGTCGGTTCCACAGTCGCAAGCTGGCTCTGCTGGCGACGACCGACAAGTACGTCAACCGTCCGGTGTACGGGCGGGCGGCGGTGTCGGTGGACACACGACGGACGATGATCTTCACCGGCATCAACATCAGGCCCGACCAGGACATGGTGCGTCGGGTCAGCTTCATCGAGTTGGCCCTCCCGGAGGATGGCACGCTGCCCCATGAGCGTGAGTTCAAGCATGAGGACCGCAACGACAAGGTGAAGCTCCAGCAGTGGGTCAGCGCCAACCGGCGCAACTTCATCGCTGCGATGCTCACGCTGGTCAACGGATGGCGGGAGGCGGGCTGCCCGCAAGCCGACTTCTCCTTCGACTTCCCCGAGTGGGTCCACACTGTCGGCGGCATCCTCCAGAATGCCGGTATCACAACGTGGATGGCCAACCGCAACGACGTGTACTCCAACGCTGACGAGGCGTTGAAGACGGCCTTCATTCTCGGTGTCGCAGGAGTCACCGGAGCGGGACCGTTCACGTCACGGCAGATCGCCAAGCTGCTGATCAACTCCAAGCAGTCCGAGGAACTGATGGACAAGCTGGCCTGGGACGACACCTGGGCACGCAAGCTCCACCAGGGATGGAAGGACGAGGACGAGATGACCTACTGCATCGGTCGGCTGCTGGGCGGGTTGAAGGACCGGCTCCTGGCGGACGGCAACGGTGGTCGGATCATCGTGTCGTCTCCCGGCGTCAACCACGCCAAGCAACAGGTGTGGACTTTCACGACTCCTGGGGTGACAGTGCCTCAGGTCAAGCGAGGTCGTCCCCGCAAGTCCACTCCGTAATGCGGGGGGATGCGGGGGGATCAACCCCGACCTTCGGAGGTCCAGGGCATTGTCCCTGGGCCTTCGTCGTTGTGGGCTGGAAGGTGGCCGAACATCCCCCCGCATCCCCCCGCATTTATTATCTCAATGCGTGCGTTGATATCAACGTGGTAGCTCGCTATGGTTCCGTCTCTTAGCGACACCGGAGGACTAACACCATGGAGCACACGAAGTACGAGGCCCTCGTCAACGAGGGGAGGAATCTTTGGACGAACAGCAAGCAGGCTCAGGCCCGCTTGATGGTCATCCTCAAGATCGTTCAGGACGACGGCTGTCTCGACACCTACTGCGAGGACATCGGCCTCACCCCGGCAACGGCGAAGAACTACCTCGCCGCCTACGACAAGTTTCTTGACCTCGGCTTCGTCCCTGGGTCGGGAGATGGCGTCGATCAGACCATCGTCAGGATGTGGGAAGACATCTACGACCCGACGCTTTTCGATCCGCGCTATAGCACGGTGGATCGTGAAGGTGTGGACGCCGCCGCCAGAGAGTTGGAGTTGAGAGGTTCGACCAAGGCCTACGACATCGCCAAGAACCCCAACTCGATGAAGGCGGCAATCATCGGTGACGGACGTGCCGCTTCGGCAGCAGTCGAAGCGATCATCGCCAGGGCCAAGACCGATCCGTTGATCGCCATCGCTTTGCGGGCTGGCTTTCGTGACACCCCGCCTCGTCCTCTGGACCGTCCGCATCGGGACGCCGACACCATCGTCAGGGATGCTCTGCACTCTCTCGACCATGCGGCCATCCGCCTGACCGAGATCGACGTTCCTGACTACATGGCCGATCTCGTCGCCCGTCATGTGGGGAACTCCCTCGGCATTCTCCACAACGTCATCACGATCATGAGGGGGAAGGGGGTGTTGCAGGACTTGTAGTCCGCAAGGACTAATGACACAACACCAGTTGTGTCTCGGAGCACATCGGCCCGAGGGCCGAAAGGGGAACAATGAGCATTGCTCAGGCAGCAGCGCTGCGAACACACCTCCAGAACCTCACGACATCAGGGGCGGCGATCACCGCCTACCCGGATGCCGAGGAACTGGTTCTCAACTGGGGGGCCACGACTTACGACGTGGCTGATCTCGTCAGAGCCGTCCGTCAGGGCTGCCCTCCCGGTTACATCATCCCGTTCGTCTGCAAGTGGACGGACATGCGGGTGATCATGGCCCACGGCAACGGCCAGTGGTTCACTCACGCCTTGCTGGCGACGGCAGCTTCGATGTCGTACTGCAAGACGAGACTGCGGAACGTCGCTCGCGACTTCCGCAACATGGCGGCAGGGTTCCCGGCAGGGACGCCCTTCCGTGTGAGCACGGAGAACTTCTGCTCCGTGGTCGAGGCGTTCACGGCACCGGGCTACGGCCCCCTGTCCATCGCCATCACCCAGTTGCCGATGCTCGCTCGTCGGGCCTCGGCAGCAGAACGGGCGTTGCTCACCAGTGAGGCGGCACGTTACGCTGCCTAGTTCACAGGTGGTTACCGGTTCGGACCCGGTCTGTTGCTCATGAGGCGCAGTAAGGCTCAAACGGAGAGCTACCAACCAGGAGCCGCCCTTCGGGGCGGCTCTTGTCGTTATTATGCCAACACGCCGGGTTAGCTCAGTAGGCAGAGCAGTCGCCTTGTAAGCGACAGGTCGTCCGTTCGAACCGGACACCCGGCTCGACGTAACATGAGTCCAGACAAGCGAAGAGGCCGGGGGACTTGCATTCCCGGCCTCTTCATAAACCTCGTTCCGATCTGAGGTCAACATGGATAAGGGTAAGGGACGGCAAGCCAGGTTGCAAGCCTACGACGCCATCAGGCGGATGGAGAGGCCCGACAGCATCACGCCGACCAACTGGAATCGGGTGGAGCAACTGCTCTGGATCATCGCTCGCCGGTACCCGAAGGCCTACCCCAGCCAGGAACGGTTGGCCGCTGAAATGAAGTTGAGTACTCGCACAGTACGTCGGTTGATTCGCATGGCTAGAGAGGCCGGGTTGCTAACGGTGTGGCGTGATGCAGGGACGAAGAAGCGTCACAGTTACTCCAAGACGAACTGGTATCACATCACGGAGTTGCTAGAGCATGAGGACAAAGTGTCCCCATTGAATGAGGACAGAATGGCCTTCGAAGGTACAGGTGATACTTCCGTATCCCCGTACCAGCAAACACCACCTTCGGTGAAGAGAACTTCGTTCTCTTCTCCTACGAGTGGTTCGGCCCGCCAGCGGCGGGGCCGAACTACGGTTGAGAAGGTGGACAAGAGCCGAGCAGAACAGATCGCTGCGGCAGCAGGGGATCGGCGCATCGAGAGGCGACCACGGCAGAAGGAGTTCAATCCTTCTCGGCGCCTGGCTTCCCACTTCCTGGACCAGTGGGAGAACTTGTGCCAGCACCAGACATCGCTGCGCGACTTCCGCCCCGCCGACTCGGTGGGTCAGATGGTTGGTTACTTCCGGGCCACCTTCCTGGCTCCGGTTGCCGGTCGCGTGTACACCCCCGATGAGGTTCGTGAGTACATCGACCAGTTCATCGAAGAGGTCCGTCGCGGGGACGTACAGGTCAAGCGGAAGCAGTCAGCGTTCATGCGCTTCTGCGGGTGGTGGGGGCGGGATCGGTCCCCGGACATGCCCGCAGATGTTTCTCGCCGGTACCACGAAGAGGCCTTGACGAAGCGACAGCGGGCGCAGTAACTTCACTTCCTCATCAAGTCCCCCCCAGGGCCAGTAGGCCATGGCCGTGGTCCTGGGGTAACCCTGGGGGGTTCCTGATGGGGAGGACGAAAGGACTTGATGATGACATCGACGTTGCCGACACGTCTCGGCACGTACAAAGACCTCCAAGAGCACCAGCAACTCGCTGTTGCGGAGTGGTGGCAAAACGTCCGTGATGGTCAGGGCCAGGTCGGGCTGTGGGTTTACGGCAACCGAGGCGAGGGGGCCAGCTTCATCGGCACTGCCGCCATGCGACGGTTGGTTCGTGACGGTGTCATCGCTGAACCGGACTGGGAGTACATCAACTCCTTCGACCTGATGGATCAGATTCGCATCTCCTGGTCGGCTGACCAGGTGTCCCGAGGCAACGCCAACGACTACGACTTGTACACCGAGGCGGCTCGCTTTGAGGATGACGTGAAGAAGTTGTGGAGCATCAAGCTGTTGATGGTTGACGACGTGTATCACAACCAGGATATGGCTTTCTTCCGCAAGCACATCTTTGACCGGCTGTTCCAGCGGGTCAAGGATGCGTTGCCCACAGTGGTCGCCACGGATATGCCACCATCGGCTCCCCAGGTGGAGATGTGGCAGAAGGTCATCGAGTCTTGGTTCGTGACGTGCTATGCAGAACGGTGATCTGGCGACGCACTTCCGAGAGGAACTTATTGTCATACTAGAGGGGGTCCTCTGTCAGGTCACCGTTAACGAGGAACCCAAGCGTAGGTTCCGGCGCCAGCAGCCAGCTACGTATCACATCAACTGGCATGAGCTACCCCTCAAACGGATGGTCACGATCAAGGAGCGCTGGCCGGACTACGAGTTGAACGTCGTCACGTTCATCAGCCCCCGGCTGGCCGACGAGGCGGCTGAGTTCCTCGATCTGATCGACGCCCCCTACGACTCGATCTCGTACCAGGGTATGGGATCGTTCACCGGCTCTCTTCGCTATCGCCCCCATGTTCGGGCGGTCTATGATTGCGATCCCCAGCGCCTCGACAACTACGGCCAACTGGGTAGAGCAGTCGTACGAGGGGAGGATTTTTAAGTGGCGGACTGGGCACATGCCTTCCTCTCCAAGGTGGTTCTGGAAGAGGACATGGCGGCGGCGGTCAACGCCCGCATCACCCCGGAGTTCTTCCGTAACGACGACTACGCCCTGGTCTGGCAGTTCATGCTCGACCACTTCAACGAGCACGGCACGGCGCCAGACGAGCAGGTCGTCGCCCAGGCCTTCCCAGCAGTCCACTGGAAGCCGCAGAAGCAGGCCCTGAGCTACCTCATCGACCGGATGCAGCAGGACCGCAAGTACGTGATCTTGACCCAGGTGCTGTCCGAGGCTGTCACCTACGTCGATCAGGAGAAGCCCGACGACATCGCCAACCTGATGCAGGAAGGCCTGATCCAGGCCAGGTTGGAAACATCCAAGTCTCTCGATGAGAACGTCATCTCATCCCGCAGGCCGGTCGAGGAACTGCTCGTTGACCGGATGGACGACCCAGGGATGCTGCGTGGTATCTCAACTGGCTTCCATGGCATCGACTACGTGACCGGTGGTCTGCAACCCGAGCAGTTCATCGTCCTGCTTGGTACACCGAAGTCGTTCAAGTCGGCCACTCTTCTGGCGATGGCTCAACGGGTTCACAAGCAAGCCAAGGTTCCACTGTTCATTGGTTTCGAGATGTCCAACATCGAACAGCGTGACCGCTGGGTTTCACTGATCTCTGGTGTCAGTCTGACCAAGATCATGAATGGCACGTTGTCTGGCAAGGAGTTCCAAGCTGTCCAGAAGGCGCTGCGTCAGCAGGAAGCGGAACGTTCCTTCATCTTCTCTACTGATATCACATCAGCAACCACCGTATCCGGTCTACAGGCCAAGATACAGCAGTACCAACCCGATGCAGTCTTCGTGGATGGTGCTTATCTCATGCAGTCGGAGCTACCGAAGGTAGAGCAAGGCTCACCGCAGGCGATGACCAGCATCAGTCGAGGGATCAAACGCCTCGCCCAGGCGCAGAAGATCCCCATCGTTGTAACAACACAAGCGTCGCTCCCCCGATCTCGCAGTGGTCTCACACTGTCGTCAGCGATGTACACCCAAGCATGGGGACAGGACTGTGATGTCTTCCTGGGTGTCGAGAGAGTTCAAGAAGAGAAGGCTGAAGGTGAACTGGTCGATGAGATCAACTCCGGGCCAGCCATCGTGAAGTTCCGAGTGATCGAATCCCGGTCAGGCCCCCGCCGAGACACGTTGTTGGAGTGGGACTGGTCCAAGGGTTCTGTACAAGAAATCGACGTGATGGCAGCGCGGCAGCAGTTGACACCTGCGGCACGACGACGCTTTAGCGCACAAGACGACGAAGAGTAGCAATGAACCTCTACACGATCCTTGAAAGTGCAGGGATCGCACCGTTACGGGAGACTCAGCGGGAAATCTATGCCCGCTGTCCGATGCACGTAGCACGCACCGGGCACGAAGACCACAACCCGTCATGGTCGATCAACCAGAACACCTACCGCCATCACTGCTTCTCCTGTGGCTACGGAGGGACCACCCTTCAACAGTTGCTTGTGGATGTCACCGGGTCGGCGCCAGACGATTTGGACAAGGAGCTAGCCAAGCAGTCCTTCCTGCGGAGGATGTCCGAGGTTGGGGAGCAGCCAGAGGAGACTCTGGAACCGATCATCCCGATCCTCACCGAGTGGTCGTTACATCACGCCATGTTCGACGTGCCGGAACGGCTGGTCGCCTTCCGACATCTCCAACGTGTGGCGATAGACGCCTATGAGGTACGTTGGACAGGTAAGACCAGACAGTGGGTACTCCCTCTCCGATCACCAGAGGGCCTTCTACTCGGCGCCCAGTACCGACAGAAGGGCAACGTCGTTACGCTCCCTGATGGTGTCTCCAAATCGACAACCCTGTTCGGATTCCTACAGTGCTGCGAAGGTTCTCACTGCACCCTGGTCGAGTCGCCGCTCGACGCAGTTCGTCTGTTTGGCCTTGGTATCCCGGCCCTATCTTCGCTGGGCGCTTGGGTGGCACCGGAACAGATCAAGTTGCTGGCAAGAACCTTCACCCGAGTCTTCGTAGCCCTCGACAACGACACGACGGGCAACAAGTCTGCTGAGATAGTGGCTCCCCTGCTCCGCAAGGCAGGGACGACACCGATCCGCTGGAACTACGACGGACTGGTGGACGACGAAGGCGATCCCGCCAAGGACGTTGGCGAAGTGGAGTCCGACGAGGCGCTGCTAGCGAGTTGGGGGCGCACGACCAGAATGGGTCTTTGACACATGTGTTGAGTACTAGTGTCAGCACATGGGATATCACCAACGCTGTTCCAAGTGTGGTGTAAAGCTGCACTGCTCCGACTGTGGGGCGCCCGTCGATGACGGCCTCCAACCAGGCCAGGTGGGCAAGCACCATCGTCTTGTGCCCTTCGACCCACACAAGCGGGGGGCATGGAGTACCCAGCGAGGCCGCATCATGCGGGTGATGTACGACGCTCTCCCTGATCTGCTCCTGGCCCGAGAGATATCGGACAAGATCGGCATCAGCCACAACCAAGTCAACACACGACTCGGTGAGTTACGGACGATGGGCTTGACCTGTTGGCCGGGGTCATGGCGTCACACTGTGACGAACTCTCCAGCCTTTGAGAACCAGTTGACGGATCAAGGTCTGCGGCTGTTCCGGCGTACGATCCCTCGCCAGTGGAACTAACTCTCCGTCCCTACCAGGTCGAGGCAGTTGACCGCATCGTAGAACGGCGTAGTCTGCTGCTTGCGCTGACGATGGGGGCGGGTAAGACAGTGGCGGCTGTCTCCGCGGTAAGGCATCTCCGTCGTCAGCGCATCGTGGACAAGGGTGTGATCTTCGCTCTCAAGTCCACCAAGTGGCAGTGGGTCAGAGAGATCGCCAAGGTCGATCCCCGAGCCAAGGTGCAGGTGGTGGATGGCGACAGAAGATCCAGAACTGCCGCCATCCGCCGTGCAGGACGGTACCACTACACGATCATGCACTACGAGTGTTTGGTCAACGACTGGGACATGATCAAGAAGTACCTGCCGATCGACTTCATGATTCTGGACGAGGCCACCTACATCAAGAGCTTCCGGGCCAAGCGATCCCGAGCAGCGAAGGCGTTGGGCAAACGTTCAGGCGTTCGTATGGCCCTATCGGGACAGCCGGTGGAGAACCGGCCCGAGGAACTCTTCTCGATCATGGAGTTCGTGGACCCCGAAGTACTCGGCAGCTTCCACAAGTTCGACCGCACGTTCATCGTCCGTGATGGCTACGGCAGGCCCAAGAGGTACCGCAATCTCAACCTGATCCACCAACGTCTCGGCCCAGCGATGTACCGCAAGAGCCGTGAGGACATCGCTGAGTGGCTGCCAGAGATGATCGAACTGGAGATGCCTGTCGTTCTGGACCCGGCGACGATGGCCCTTCACGATCTGATTCGTCACGACCTCTCTGTCGCCATCGACAAGGCCCTCGCTGAGGGTGTGCGGGGCGGCTTCGACATCCTCACCCACTACGGACGGACGCCGACCGGCAAGGACGCCTCGCTGATGGGTGACGTGATGTCCCGGTTGCTGGCGATGAGGATGCTGTCGAGTCACCCAGCGCTCCTCAACATCTCAGCGAAAGACTTTGATAGCGAGGTATCGAGGCGTGGCAGCAAGTACGCCAGCGAACTCAACGCCTCGGGTGCCCTCTCAGGTCTGCCCAACACCCATGAGAAGTTGGACCACCTTCTGGAACACGTCGATGAGATACTGGATGAGGACCCACGCCACAAGGTCGTCGTCTTCTCCTACTTCAAGCCGATGCTGTCGATGATCGCCAGGGAACTGATCGGCAGGATCACCAAGGGGCCACTGGGTGCGGGCCTGACGATGATCACCGGGGATGTCTCAGGTATCGAGAGGGACAACCGCATCCAGCGGTTCAACAACAGCCCCGACTGTCGCATCTTCCTGTCGTCGGATGCCGGGGCCTACGGCATCAACCTCAACCAGGGCAGCCATCTGATCTGCTACGACCTACCGTGGTCAGCCGGTGCTCTCTCACAACGCATCTCCCGCATCGACCGCACCGACTCGTCGTTCAAGCAGATCCACATCGGTTACATGTTCGGCCTGAACACCATCGAGGAACGGATGTTCAACATGCTGATCCAGAAGCGCAAGGTGGCCCGAGCCTTCATCGACGGTGAGTTCGACGGCAAGGGCGGCGGCTCGATCAACCTCGACCTGGAGTCACTGCGCGAGTTCCTCGACACGCAGTAAGGGCCACCCGAAGGTGGCCCTTACCATTCACCCAGTCACGACCTGGGTGCCCCGTCGCTAGTTCGGGGTGTCGGCACTCTTAGGTGGCGCTTCGTGAAGGCCACGGCCAGCGGCGTTTGTCACTGTACTACCATCAGGCGATGCCCACATCACGCCGTGTCATACCACGATCCAAGACTGGGGACCTCCTCTACACCCTGAGGGACTATCTCACCAACCGTTCGCTGCGTGAGCGCTCCGAGTTCCATGAGGGCAACCTCAAGAAGGAACTGATGCAGCACCTGGAGAGCGAGGGTGTCCCCGAGGGCGAGGGTCATCGGGTCATCGAACTGGACGCTCCCGAAGAGTACTTCGCCGTCAAGAACGGCCAGCCACAGCCGAAGCAGGTCACCGGCATCAAGCGTCAGCGCCGTGTCTCCAACACACTCAACGAGGAACGGACGATGGCTTTGTTGAAGCGCAAGGACTTGCTCGATCAATGCACGGAGGTCGTCGTCGTCCTCAACGAGGACGCCATCCTTGCCGCCAACTACGGCGAGCAGATCACCGACGACGAACTGGCTGCGTTGTACGACGAGAGCGAGACGTTCGCCTTCTACCTCATCACTGAGGATGCCTGACGCTTGATAGTTGCTAGTAGCCAGTAACTGCTGGTACTATCCCAACCCCATGACACAACGAGGTTCCGATGACTGAATCTTTCGCTGCTGTCGAGTCAACGTGGCACAACGAGCGACGGATGTACATCCGTTGCCGCACCATCGGCCACTCATGGTTCGACTACGACTCCACCTGGACCCCACAGTTCGGTGTACCTCTGACGGTGCGCTGCGAACGGTGTGGTACAGAGCGGCGAGATACGGTATCTCAACGTGACGGCAGGCTATTGGCCCGCCACTACCACAAGCCAGCGGGCTACGACCTGAAACGTGGTGAGCCACGGTTGACGCGGAGTGACTTCCGTCTACTCCTGTTGACCGTCAGGCTCCAAGACCAAGCGAAGAGGAAAACAGGATGAGCGAGACAGATACCGCATCAGATACGTGGCCGACGATCATGCCGCCCTTTGAGAAGGCGGCGGTCGAGAATGAGCAGCCTCCCGTCGATGAAGAGCAGGCGGCGGTTACGGAGAAGCGCAAGTACACCAAGCGCGCTCCAAACAACCGCAAGGACTGTGAGGTCTGCGGCAAGAACTACTCGATCAAGCATCTCTACGCCCACAAGCGCAAGGTCCACGGCATCTTCGGCGGGCGTACTGGTGTCACACGTGCGCCGTACAACAGGAAGAAGGAGACGCTAGAGATCGCTTCGGTGCCCAAGGTCAACGGAGCACCACTGGCTCCACTGACTGCCGAGCAGGTCACTCGGGCTGCTGCCGAGGCGCTGTGGCCTGATGGCGTCCCGCATGACATGCTGACGCCTCTGATGCGTTGGAATATCCAGACCCACTACTTCCTGGCCGAGGTTCAACAGTGAGCAACTCAGCGATAGACGAAAAGTTCAGTGACTTGGAGTATCCACACCCCGGTCGGCGCAAGCCAGTGAACCGGGACGTGGTTACTACCAAGTCGTCAGACCCAGTCGAGTGGGACCATCGCCCCGCCTACTACAAGATCAACGGCGAGCGCCGGGAGTTCTTCCTCATCTCCCACCTGGCCAAGGCTCTCGGCTACAGCGTGCAGTCGATTCGTGCTTGGGAGGCCCAGGGTCTGCTGGCTCGTACGCCGTACCGATCTCCGCGCACCAAGACACCTGTCGCCGGGGGCCGCTCCAACAAGGGCAAGAGACTCTGGACACGGCAGCAGGTGGAAGGTATTGTGCGGATTGCGAGGAAGCACCGGGTGATCTTTCCCAACCGCAAGGGCGTGAAGCATCCCCCGACGCCAGCCTTCGCAGCCGAGGTTGGTGAGTTTTTCGCCAGCCTCACCCAATAACACACTGCACACTGCACACAACACACTGCGAGGTACACCATGCCCCCGTCGAAGAAGCCTGCCCGTCGTCTGCCGCCCAAGGACATCGATGATGTCGAGGAAGTCGAGGACGATGAGGAAGACGAAGACGAAGAGGACGAGCGCCCTGCCCGTAGCGCCAGCACCAAGACCCGAGGGGTGACCGAGGCCCAGGTCCAAGGAGGCTGGCTCGATGCTCAGGCCAAGATGGAGTCCACGTCCAGCTACGCCCAGTCGTTGAAGCTGGAAGAGAAGGTCCAGATCATCAAGTTTCTGGAGGACACGCCCTATGCCAACTTCCTGCGTCACTGGGTGGAGCGCACGACCAAGGACGGCAAGTCCCTGCGGGCCTACGGCTGTCCGAAGACGGTCAAGAAGGACTGCCCGCTCTGTGAGGTCGGTGACCGTGCCCAAGCTGTGGCGGCTTTCAACATCGCCATCGTCGGGGAGAACGGTGAGTGCTTGCACAAGTCCTGGGATGTGGGGCCTCGTCTGTTCGCCGTCTTACGGGGATATGCCAACGACCCGAAGGTCGGCCCGCTGACCAAGGGGTTCTTCATCGCCTCTAAGACCGGCAAGCGAGGCACCGTCCAGCACAACGTCGCTCCGGTCAGCCGTACCGCCCTGGAAGAGGACTACGACACGATGCCTCCGTCCAAGGAGGACCTCGACAATCTGGAGCGCTACACGCCAGCGATCATCGAGATCGCCAAGCGCAAGGACCTGGAGGAATTGGCCGAGGAAATGGGCGACGAGTACGAATGACGTATGGCCCGTCGTCCTCACGTCCTGCTCACCGCTGACGAGGTACGTCAAGCGGTTCGCGATCTGCGTAACGAGCCACGCTTCGTCATCGATGTCGAGACGACATCAGAGCGTGCTGCAAGTAACACACTGCGATGGGTAGGACTGGGGGCGGCGGGCCGCTCCTACGAGATTCCCTGCGAGCATCCCAAGGGCGTCCTCACCAAGCCTGCTGGCCGTGGCAAGACGGCAGCGTTCTTCTTCTACCCACCTGATGATCTTCGTCGGTGGACTAAGGGCACTCGGCATCTCCCTGTCGAACAACGCAAGCCGTCGTTTGCGATGGTCGATCACCCCACGCTTCCCGAGTTCGGCCCCAAACCTGACCAGCTACGGCCCGACCAGGTCTGCGAGTTGGTTGAGCCTCTGCTCTTTCGTGAGCAGCACAAGCTGGGCCACAACGTCAAGTTCGATCTGCTCTCGACGGCCAAGTACTACGACAACGCCATCCCGCCAGGCCCTTACGACGACACGATCATCGTCCGTCACACCCTGGCCGAGGACCTCGGCAACTACAAACTCAAGGATCTGGTCTGCGACTGGTTCCACATCCCCTTGAAGCAGCGGCCCAAGTTCTACCCAAACATCGGCAAGGCAGGCATCGACAACTTCGGTCTTGATGAGGTCGCCCGATACCTGGCTAAGGATGTGCGCTACTGCTGGATGATGTTCCAGACCTTCTACCCACTCCTCGCCATGCGTGGTGTGCTGGACACCTACGACTTTGAGATGTCGGTGACCTATCCGTCAGTCATGAAGATGGAGCACGCCGGGTTCCCTGTTGACATATCAGAGATGGACGGCGTTCGTAAGGACCTGGAGGAAGAGCAGTCAGCCATCGAACAGGAGGCCTGGTCCGAGGTCGGTGGCGTCAAGTTCGAACTGTCTCTACCCAACGCCAAGCGCTGGGTGCTGTTCGGTGAGGTCGGTAAACGTTGGGACGACCGCAAGGAGAGGAACGTCCCCATCGTCAAGCAAGCGTTTGGAACGCACAGTGGTAGCGGCAAGGGAAAGTTTCCGCTCAAGCACTTCGACCTCAGAGTTCTCAGCACCACGGACACTGGCCTCCCACAGGTCACCCAAACTGTGCTGGAGCACTACGCCGACCGTGGTGTCCGCATCGCTCAACTGTTCCTCGACTGGTCAGAGGTGGAGAAGCTGCGGGGCACGTTCATCGAAGGACTGAGCGGCTTCCTCCATCACGGCAAGGATGGTTTACCGACACTGCACACCGGCTTCAAGATCCATGGCACGGTCACCGGACGCCTGTCCTCAGCCGAACCGAACTTGCAGCAGTTGCCCCGAGGACAACGCAAGTCAGCGTCGATCCGCAAACTGTTCGTAGCCGGGTATGGCCACGCTCTGATCGTTGCTGACTACGACCAGATCGAGTTGCGCTGTCTGGCCTACGCCGCCAACGAGCCAGCGATGATCGAAATCTTCCGCCAACACCGGGACATCCACGCCGAGGCAACAGCGGTGGCGATGTTGATCGACCTGTCTCAGGTCACATCAGACCTCCGTCAGTTGGGCAAGACCCTTAACTTTGCTACTGGCTACGGCGCTGGTCCTGAGCGCATCGCTGCGGTGGCTGGCGTGAGCAAGAAGCGGGGCCAGCAGTTCCTCGACCGCTACTACCGAGAGTTCTCAGCCCTGGAACCTTGGAAACGAGAGCTACTCGCAGAGGCCCGGTCCCGCTGTGACATGACGGATTTGAACCGATACCCCCCTTACGTAGAGATCCCGATCTCCAAGCGGCGGCGCCGTCTTCCTGACCTGATGCCCTTGCTAGCAGAGAACCGGGGCGCTCTGATGAGGGCCGAGAGACAGGCTGTCAACGCCTATGTGCAGGGATTTGCTGCCAACATCACCAAGCTGGCGATGCGTCAGTTGCACGAAGAGCTAGCTGACTACCCCGCTCAGTTACTCGCTCAGGTCCACGACGAGATCGTCGTCAGGGTCGAGAAAGATGCTGAGGGTGAGGTAACAGAACTCATGAAGCGGGTAATGTCAGGTGTCCAGGACACGAATGGAAGACCGATCCTCGGTGAGATCCCTCTTGTTGTTTCCGCTGCTACAGGCCCAAGCTGGGCCGAAGCTAAGAAGTAATTTCAGACGTGGTGTGTTACCGTCCAACCTATGGGAGTTGTCAACGTGTGCGTTCCTTCAATGACCGACCAGGTCGTTGCCTTGGCCGACGCCTACGCCGACCAGTTCGTGGCGTCACTAAGCGCTACCGAGATGGGCCAGGTCTTCACGACTCGGGAGATTCTCCGCAAAGCTGTGGTTGGTATGCTCGTCTCATTCTTGACCGAGACACTTCTGACGGTGGAGCATGAGCGAATCACAGAGTTGGTACCAACGGAAGGTTCAAGCGTTAAGACAACAGCAACCCTCTAACCGGGGTATCAACGCTCCGCAGCAGCCTTCCCCGTATGTCCCCGTACAGCAGGTTCATGACCATGTAAGCCCCGTTCAGCAGGGACAGAACGGATACCCCTACCCCGTATCAGAACGGGTGACTGTGGAAAACTTGTACCAGCAGGCAGGTAACTGGCGTGGTGGGCCTGCTGCCAAGGCCAACCCCGATGCCTGTCCTTCTTGCGGGGGCAACCAGTACTTCGCCAACATCCAGGTGTCCAAGCGTGGCCCCCAGCCAGCAGGTCATTGCTACAACTGCGGGTACAACGACGGCATGTTCACCCAAGGCCTCGCTTCATCCTGGGGAGGGTAGAACACCAGTACGTAAAGGAACTAGTGTTCTGTGGATGAGTTATCGACTTGATACCACCGTTAACGCTCCGGTATCTTTGATCGTCCTGCCTGGCACTTGCTACCCGAGGAAAAGGCAGGCACGCGACGTGGAGCCTCGCCAGGTTCTTACAGCGGCCTGGCTGAGGCTCCACCCCTCCGTGACATGAGAGGATGGTGAGATGCCAGAAGAAATCGATGCCCTGATCGCGCAGATCAACCGCAAGCAGAAGGAAGAACTGCTCGTCCCCGGTACGTCCCTCCGCAACACCACCTGGCAGCGCACGACCACCGGCTCGCTGGCCTTCGATGCGATGCTCGGTGGCGGCTGGCCGCTGAACTGTTGGAACGAGATCATCGGCCATGAGTCCAGTGGCAAGTCCACGATGGCGATGAAGACCATCGCCGCCAACCAGAAGGCCAACCCCGACTATCACACTCTGTGGGTGGCCTCCGAGGAGTTCGACCCCGAGTGGGCCGAGGTACTGGGCATCAACATCGACAACATCACCTTCGTGATGACCAACGTGATGGAGAACGCCTACGACACCGTCCTTGCCATCCTCGCTGAGCGGCTGGTCGATGCCGTTGTCATCGACAGCTACCCGGCGCTCGTCCCTTCCGAAGAAGAGGACAAGACGATGATGCAGTTGACGGTGGGCAGAGGCGCATACCTGACTAACAAGTTCATGCGGAAGTCGCTCTCCGCCACCCGCCGGTCCCTCGTCCAGTCCGACCGGCCATGCCTCGGGCTGTTCATCAACCAGTGGCGGGAGCGGGTCGGCCTGATCTTCGGTGACCCGCGCACCACGCCAGGTGGCAAGGGTAAGAACTACACGTTCATGACCCGAGTCGATGTGGCCCGAGAGGAATGGATCAAGAAGGACTCTGTCAAGGTCGGCCAGATCATCAAGGCCACCACGATCAAGAACAAGACAGCACCTCCCCAACGTGTCGCCACGGTGCCGTACTACTTCGATGACTACGGCCACCACGCCAAGGGTTCCTACGACACGCTGCGCCAGGTGTACTCGATCGCCGTGGACCGGGACATCCTTGAACAGCGAGGCGCTTGGTACTACTTTGGCAAGTCGAAGTGGCAGGGTGAGAAGCAGGTGCTCGCCGCACTCCAAGCTGATCCCCTGCTACTTCATGCTGTGGAGAACACGACCCGTCACATCATGTTTGGTGAGCCGCTGGAGATTTCTGAGGCTCCCAGGCGTCGTAGTATCTCACGCAAGTGATCTTCACTGCCTTCTTGGCAGGCGTCATCGGCTTCGGCCTTGGCATGGCTGCCACCGGCATGTACGTCTGGTACCTCAGCAGAAAGCCTTACCGTGACCACAAACGATGGTTGGAAACGTCAAGAGAAGAGGATCGCGAAGGCAACTGGCGGGAAGCGTCAGCCAGGGAGTGGCAGCGGGTGGTTGCATCAGAACGACGTGAAGGACGACTTGTTCTTGAGGGAGATGAAGCAGACGGACGGGAAGTCGATCTCGGTTGGCCGTCAGGCTTGGGAGAAATTGAGGCGCAACGCCCTTTCGACTGGGAGGACACCGATCCTCCACCTTCAGCTTGGCCCCCACCGTCTGATCGTCCACGATGAGGGACACTGTTGCTGTGAGTAGGAGCTTGAGGCCAACAGCGAGCAAGAGGTTGAAGGACACGTACAAGGGTAAGGGCCTGCTGTTACCACGGTTAGAACGTCACGTCATGCGCTCGATGGGCGACGCGCCCCGACCTGATGATCACTCCCTCCAACACATGCACCCCTCCGACATGGCCAAGAAGGAGTGGTGTGGGCGCCACGACTACTACCGCATCATCGGCACACCATCGGAGCGCAAGAACTCCCAGGCCAACCCCAGCTTTCGCATGCACAACGTGTTCGCAGAGGGCCACGCCATCCAGGGCAAGTACCAGCAGTGGATGTGGGAGCTAGGCATCCTCGTCGGTGACTTCCAATGCAAGGAGTGTGGTCACCGTTGGTATGACATCTCACCGGAGGAGTGCCAGTTCTGCCAGAGTCCACGGCTGGACTACAAGGAGTATCCACTGCGCCGCAAGCGTTACCTGGTGGAGGGCCACGCTGATGCTGCCACCACGCTGGAGTGTCTGGTCGAGGTCAAGTCGATCGGCATGCGGACGCTGGCCTTCGAAGCTCCCCGTCTGTACCAGCAGTACCTCGACGGCAAGTCCGCTGACGACATCTGGTTTGAGATCAACCGACCATTCCCCTCTCACATGCGCCAGGGTCAGTTGTACCTGTGGATGGCCTGGCCGGTCTACGAACGCATCGTGTTCATCTATGAGTTCAAGCCGACGCAAGCGGTCAAGGAGTTCGTTGTCGAGTACAACAAGTCTCTGATCGCTCCCTTGCTAGAAACTGCCAAGGCTGTAACAATAGGCGTCGAGAACGGCTTGCCACCTTCCCGCCCGTCCTGGGCTGAAGACCCGGAGGGTAAGGTCTGTGCTTCGTGTGAGTATCGGAGAACCTGTTGGAGCCTGACGGATGACGAGAAGACGGACGATCCCACGCAATCCATCAAGCTCAAGCGCACCACCAGCGCCAAGCGCAAGCGTGCCCTTAGGAGCAGCGCCTGACTTTGAGATCCCCGACCTGCCCCGTGATCTGACGGCACTCGATGATCCTGCGTTGATGCAGTTGTTCTCCGAGTACGTGGCCTGGCAGAACTACGCCGCCACTCGACTGTCGGAGGCTGAGGTCGATGAGACGAGGGCCGAGGCAGCCCAACGCTACGCCGAGGACATCGTCATGATGGGTGCGACGGAAGGCAAAGTGCTGATTACGAGAGCCTCTCTGTCGGCGGACGAACAGGTCATCGAAGCACGTTCCGCTGTGATAATGGCGTATGCCACCCGTAAGACAACGGCAGTCGTGTACGCCAACTGCGAACGTGTTGTCAACCTGGTCAGTCGTGAGCTATCACGGAGGATCGCCCAATCACCTACCGAAAGAAGGAACAACCGATGGAATCCATGAACACTGATGCCAAGTACATCACGTTCAATCGTGACGAGTTCGTACGGGAGTTGTCTGGTGACCTCGCTCGACAGTTTGAGCCGATGGAGATCAGGGACGCCATTGTCATCCGTCGCCAGGACTACTTCGCTACTGCGGCCCTTGCTGGCTACGCCAACTCGATCATCATCGCTGCCAAGCTGACCGAGGACGACAAGAAGCGGGACGAGTTGATCGCCGTGGCCGACTACTTCCACCGTCAGAGCGAACTGGCTGCCGAGGAAGGATGGAAGACGCCTGATGTCTGATCTTCCCCCGCCTGTAGCCCCACGCCCTGTAGATCCTCGCCCTCCAGGGTGCATCTGCCCGGTGTTTGCCGACACTGGCGGGTATCGGATCGCTGACCTGACCTGCCCGGTCCATGGTGTCGGGGGCACCAACCCAGGCGATGGTTACTGGGACGGAGATGACCTGACGCCATGAGCACCTTGAATGACACCACCGACGCCACAGTGTGGGCCGAAGAGTTCTGTCGCATCTTCGACGGGTGGATCGTCCGTCAGCACACCTGGGCCGACCATGAGAATGAGATCAACGATGGCACGATGGTCGCCTGGTTTGCCAACGCCATCGAGACAGGGCGCAACGCTGGTCGCAAGGAGACGTGCCCGCACACCGACGTGTTCAGCATCACCGAGGACATGGCGTCCTGCCGTACGTGTGGCATGTTGAATCCTGGTGGCTAATCGTCCCAAACAGATGGGGACCAAGCATGAGTCCGACATCGTCAAGTGGTTGAAGGCTCACGGCTGGCCGTGGGCACACCGACGCACGCAGAAGGGCAGCGCCGACGAGGGTGATGTCTGTTTGTCGGAGCGCATCCCGTTCACCATCGAGGCCAAGAACTCCCGTCGTTCGACCGACCGAGCCGCTATCGGTACCTGGATACGGGAGTTAGAGGCCGAGGTAACCGCCGTGGGTGACGAGGCCGGTGCCGTAGTACACAAGCGCCGAGGTACTACCGACGTGGGCGAGTACGTCGTGATCATGCCGGTCAAGTACCTAAACCACCTGCTCACAGCGGCGTACGGGGAACCCGAAAGAGTTCTAAAGAAACCTGGCACCCGTCGAAGGTCCATACCGAGGTCAGAGGACTCTGGTACCGTGCTATGAGGTACGTCCCTTAGGAGCACACGTGGTAGTAGCAGCGGACCAGGTCGAGAACCTGATGCGGGTGTCAGCCACGACCCCTCCCCAAGCTGTGGCCTCGTCCATCAACAAGGCGATCTTCGAACAGAACCAGATGCCTATCGTCAGGGCCATCGGAGCCGGGGCCATCTGCCAGGCGGTCAAGGGCATCGCCATCGCCCGTGGGCTGGTAGCAACACGCGGTCGTGACCTCGCCACGACGATCGGCTTCGACACGATCACTGGTGACTCTGGCTCAGAGATCAGCGCACAGACCTTCCATCTCTTCTTGAGGTAGCCGTGGCTACGTATCCCTCTGTGTACAAGGCCAGAGCGGTGAAGTACGAGGCGCCAGTATTGACTGCCTTCGTTCCCCAGGTGTTCGGCAACGTCGCCATCGAGATCACCGAAGTGATCGGCGCACCGACCCAGGGCATGGGCTGGGTATTCTTCCAAGGCGGCAACCCTGAATTCCCGGTGTGGAACGGTGGAGTCGGCGGCTCTGTCTCTGATGTGGTGTGGGCTGGCCCTGATGCTCCTACCGACAAGAGCATCGAACTGTGGTGGGACACCGACGAGGAAGCTCCGCTCGATCCTCGGTATCTCACTCCTAGTGATGCCGAAACCCTCTACCTCACCCAGGCTGAGGTTGATGCCAGAGTCAGCGTTCTTCTGTCCCCCGCTTGGATTGCTATGCCGCTGGTGAACGGCTGGGTCAACTATGCCGGTGGTGGTTTTGTTCCTGCTGGCTACCGGAAGGTCGGTGACACTGTGCAGATCCGTGGTCTTATTTCTAAACCCAGCACTCCCATCAGCACCATTTGTACGTTGCCTACTGGGTATCGCCCACCTCTCTCCGTTCTCCTTCAGACATGGGCATCATGGAACTCCTCAGCAGTACGGGGAGCCATCAGACTTGACTTGTCATCGGCTGGTGTTCTCGCCGTTGCTTCGTCTTCGTACAGCCTTCCCTCTGGTGCAGCGGTACCAACCTTGTTTGATCATCTTCAACTCGACGGCCTCAACTTCTCGACATCACTATGACCGGCGTACTGAAGGTTCGTGTTGACCCTGTTGATCCTGAAACCTGGGCCGTCGTCGGCGGGCAGGGTCCGACCGGGGCTACTGGTCCGACCGGAGCTACTGGACCCATTGGTCCGACAGGAAACACAGGACCACAAGGAATCAAGGGTGATACCGGGGATACCGGGCCGACTGGAGCGACAGGGTCCACTGGAGCTACGGGACCAACAGGTTCGACTGGACCTACCGGGGCTACAGGACCACAAGGTGACTGGTCGGCGGCGCAAACGGTTACCACAACAGCAACTACATCCATCGCCCCCGTAGTGGCTGATGTAGGCAAGTTGTTCCTGTTGAACTCCACTTCCTCCCACACCATCACGCTGCCTTCTGATACGACTGCTGCTATCACAATTGGGTGTCGCATCGACTACGTCAGGTACAACACCGGATCTGTTTCGTTCACCGCTGGGTCAGGGGCGACGGTCTTTCCCGTTGGCTCTACAATCCGGGCCAGGTACTCAGCGGCGACTGCGATCAAGATCGTCGCCAATGGTTGGCTTGTGGTTGGCGACCTTGCCTAGCACGATTGGCGTTGTTGACTCGGGGCAGACTCCTTACCCTGGGCATTACCTCGATGGAGTGGGGCAAGGGTTCGTAACGTCTAGTTCCCCGGCGATAGACACCTTCCCAGCAGAGGGCACCTTTGTCTTACGGGTAGCCGGACCAGCCCACGACAGTGGCGACGGTATTGCTTGTGTGTCACCCGGCTTCTACTCGTCAACCGCCTGGGTCCTGACCCGAACCGCTGAATATCTTCGGTTTGCGGCGAACTCTGGTGGAGGAGGACCTACACCGGGACGTGCAGATACGGCTGTTGTCAACAGTTGGAGGCCTGAGACGATTGCACTCTCCGTTCGGATGGACAACGGCTCAGGGCAACGGGTCTACACTCCGTGGTCCTTCGATGGGAGCACCTGGACGTCGCTCACCCCGCTATCTGTCTCCACCCAAGCTCTGTTCACCTCTGCCGAACCTCTACGTATCGGGGTAGTCGGTCCTGCCACCAGCATCTTCCGGGGCCAGATATTTTGGGTCGAGCTACGCACTGGGTTGAACCCCGCTGACACCACTGCCTTCACCAAGGGACACTTCACCGTTCCTGCTGCTGTCAACAACTACCTCTCGACGCCGACACTCAACGCCACCAGCAGTATGTGCATCGTCGCTCGTATCCGTCCGACCTCCTGGAATGCCACTAGAACCATCGTCTCCAAATGGCGAACGGGTGCCTTGTCCTGGGCATTCCGCACGCTAGGCCTTGGTGGTGGCGCACTTCAGTTCTTCACGTCAGTTGATGGTGCCGCCACGACTATCAATGTCTCTTCAGGTAGTGGCACCACAGCAGCATTCCCCATCGATTGGAAGTGGGTTGCCGTGACGTTCACGGGTAACGATGGTGTTGGTGGAGGGAACATCGTCACCAAGTTCTGGACATCTGACACCGGCTCAGCGTGGACCCAGGTTGGGGCGACGAACACCATCGCCAACATCACGACCATCTTCAACTCGGCATCACTCATCGACATCGGAGCGATCGATGCTGGCCTACAACAGAACCTCGGTGGTGACATACAACACCTTTCGATTCGCAGTGGAACAGGAACGTCAGGCAACGTTGGCGGCACGGAGATATTCCGCTTCGATGGTGTACAGGGCGCTGGCGTTGGCTCAACCTCCTTCGTCGCCAACACCGGGCAAACGGTCACCATCAATCGGGCTGCATCAGACCCGAAGACTGTGGTTGTACCGAACACCGGTTTGTTGTGGCGCTTCGACGCCAGCGAGCACAGCACCGGCACATCATGGACCGACCCAAGAGGACGTGCGTGGACGGTGACGCCAGCCGCATCATCGATCGTTCATGCTCCATAGTGAGGTATCACAATGACTAACTACCAACGCCACGACTACCCAGGATCTGATGCTCCGTTCCGCATCGCTGAGACACTGGGGCCAGTCCCGAGAGGGCACGACTACCTCGACAACCTGAGGATGTACTGGCGGCGCACACCGGAGGCGCAGTACCCGGACGGCTACCTCGGAACCGTCAACTCCCGACGTGGTGATCGTCTGATGGATGGGCTGAAGGCCCGTACTACCAACCGTCCGAACACCAGGGGCATCCATAAGGGCGAGCGGATCGACACCAGGGACTACTATTGGCCCCCGGAGTTCAACCTCTGGACGGGGTTGGAGTATCAGGCAGCCGGGATCAAGTTCTTCCCACCCGGCATCGGAGAATACTTGGAGGACGAGAGGTACCCGACAGATCGTCGGGTTGGCCCTCGATCCGTTCCCGTTGGTGCCCGGTATCAGAACGGTGGAGGTCCCACCGCACCGCAGAACCCCGATCGAATCCCAGTGCTGAGGAGCCAAGCTCCTTCGTGGGCTGTCGGGACACGCGGAAACCCAGGTATGGCCGTGGGATACCCCGGCAGATAGGAGCACACGATGCCAGCGATGAACCCAATGGAGAGTATGGGGGGAGCCTTCTCACCACGTACTACCAGGTCACAGATGCCGATGGCGCCACAGCAACGGTTCAACATGACCCCAGGGCTGATGACGCCGGGGTCGATGCCGCAGTCGAAGCTGGGTGCGATGCGGCCACCGACCACACCTCAGCCAGGGATGAGATCGGCACGGACCATCGGGGGGATGCGATGAGCGACGACAACGACGAGATCCCCGAGAACCCTGACGCTGGTGAGGACGAGCGGGATGTCGATGCGGTTCCCGACAACTCTGAGGAAGTGTCAGCCTGATGGCGCTTCCCGCAGGCACCTTCCCCTACGGCTACGCCAAGGATGGTGATGGCGTTCTGGGTATGGGCACAGCGTTGACCATTGCCCAGTTGGAACTGAAGGCCACCGTCTACAAGCTGCACCCCGAGTTGTGGCGGCGCTTCAAGGCGCTGATGCAGGCTGCTCAAAGGGTTGGTGTACCTCTTGGTGTCGGCACCGGCTGGCGGGTCCAGCCCAATCCGCCACCAGCAGGCTTCGCCCCGCCTGGCAACTCCAACCACGAAGGTTTCCCCGCTGACGGCGTGACCGGTGGCGCAGTTGCTATCGACACCGTGCCCCAACCTTCATGGGGCTGGATGGAACAGAACCTCAAGGCCTATGGCCTCAAGAGCTTCCGCAACGTCAACAACGAGCCGTGGCACATCCAACCCGCCGAGATCCCTAACTCTCGGTCGTGGCGTACGACACCGTGGAAGCTGGCTCCGTTCGCCTTGCCCGGTGCTCCAACGCCGCCCCCAGTGACGACGGTCCCCTGGTACACGAAGCTGATGGCGTCGATGCCAATCCTCACGCTTGGCATGAAAGGCATCTTCGTCAAGAGGATGCAGCACTTCCTCGCTATCGCTGGGACGATGTCCCCGACCAACCCCGCCAACTTCGATGGTGTCTTCGGTAGTGGCACGTTGGGTGCTCTGAACAAGTTCCTTGCCACCGGGGGGCGCCCTCAGAACGGGGTGTGCGACAACTACGTGTGGAACTGGTTCATGGCGGCAAGCGACGGTATCCCATCACTTGCCAGGGGTGCTCAAGGTACTGACGTGGCCCGCATGCAACGGATGCTCGGTGCCAACGGGTTCATGGACCCGGCTAACCAAGGGAACTTCGACGGCGAGTTCGGTAGTGGCACCGAGGGTGCCTTGAAGAAGTTCCAGTCAGCCAAGGCGCTGACCGTGGACGGCAAGTGTGGGCCGCAAACGTGGACAGCGTTGTTGAAGACGCCCTGATGTTCCCTGATGTTCAAAGGCCGATCCGTCATCGAGATCATGGTGCTGGCGTTCACCTTCGTCGTCGCCGTCTCGATCATGGGGTTGGCCGTCATGATCATCATTGTCGAGTCGAGGAACCCCGAAGCAGATACCGGCCTCATCGCCAACACGCTGATGTCTCTCATCAGCGGCATCCTCGGTGCTCTGCTGGGACTCATCGCTGGAAAGTCATCGTCTGTGGCAGGCTCTGGCGACAGCTTGCATGACCGGCCCGACAAGACAGACGACGGGCTATGAGTCCGTTCGCTCCGCTCTATTTGCTGTCGGCCATTGCTGGCGTGGCAGGGACAGCGGTCCTTGGAACACTCGCTGCCCAGGCAGACACACCACCTGCGGAACCAATCACCACGGTCGAGCCGTTCACGCCGCCGAAGAGTGAGCAGGTTCTGACTGGTGATACACCAAGCGATACAGCAGTATCCGACTTACCTGAACCTGAAGCCGGTCCACGTGGCCCAGCCGGTCCACCCGGACCTGAAGGACCACCCGGACAGGACGGACAGGACGGACAGCCAGGAGAGCAAGGCCCACCAGGAGAAGTCGGCCCACCAGGTAGTGACGGAGAGGACGGGGCAACTGGACCCCGAGGAGTCATCGGACCACCAGGTAGTGACGGAAGCGATGGCGAGGATGGTCCACCGGGACCACAAGGTGAGGCGGGTAGTGACGGAGTTGCGGGGGCGCAAGGTGAGCGAGGCGTACCGGGAGAGCCAGGCGAGAGCGGGATACCGGGCGCTCAGGGCGAAACGGGTGAGACTGGAGCACCTGGTCCTGCGGGACCGCAAGGCGAGGCAGGCGAACCGGGCGAGGCGGGAGAGCCGGGAGCGCAAGGGCCACCGGGAGAGTCAGTGACCGGCCCTGCTGGTCCTGCTGGACCTACTGGACCTACCGGAGCGACGGGGGCTGTTGGACCTGTGGGTCCACCTGGAGAATCAATCGTGGGACCACCGGGGGAACAGGGAATCCAAGGGGAGCCTGGTCCGCAAGGTCCGCAAGGTGAGCAGGGGCCACCTGGCCCTGCCGGTGGTCTGGCCTGCCCAGCAGGATTCGCCCCTGGAACGCTCACCCTCAACTCACCAGGTGGTCAGGTCACCCTGTACACCTGCCTTGGATAAGGAGATATCACAATGCTTGCAGAGATCATGGATGCACCAGAGTTCGGGGAGATCATGTTCCTCGTCGGGTTCATCCTCTTCGTCATCGAGTTCGTCCGACTGGTCGCCCTCTCCGGTGACCGTGCGACATCATGGGGCTACCACTGGCTGCTCGTCGTCGCTGGTCTGGCGTGCATCTCACTCGGATGGCTGGCCCTTCCCACAGACCCAACCCCCTAGTGGAGTAGTATCCGCATACCCGAAGGAGACACAATGAGTGACCCAAACCTTCCCCCGACCGATCCGCCCGACCCGGACGAACCGGACCCGGACGACCCGGTTGTTCCTGAGTGACCGGTAAGAAGCCGGTGGAAGAACCGGCGCCTTCTGTTGAAGATGCGGGAATCTCCCAGGAGGCTGCCGCGGATGAACAGCCTGCACGTGACGACGAAGTACAGGCTGTTCATCCCCAAAGACAGATGGTTCCACCGACTGTCACGAAGAAGCAGCGCAAGGGCCGCTACAACAGCGACCCTAACTGGTACCCCGATCCCGACAAGCCGTTGGAACGGGGTTACTGAAAGACCCAGCCTGCTAGCAGGCTGAGATAGTCTCTGATACGTGGCTATCAGGGTCGATCGCGAGATATTCGACGCCGTAGGCGCAGGATCTACTGCTGGTGGTCTTCGCTTCTACGACGACGGCACTCGCCAAGCTCCTTGGCAGCCTCGACCCTTCATGTCCAAGAGCGAGTTCATCGTCACCGAGGCGATGCGTTTGATGGCCGTTCCTGCTGATTTGATCCGTCAACAGGTCCCACCTGTTCCTCAACAATTGTTCCCGGAGCAGTTCGGGTATAACGACGTGCCTTTGACGATTGACGATGTCCTCGACACCGACCGTTGGACGCCCACGATTCGTAGCTGGGTATCCGGTACTCCTCGGGCGCCTCGTCGTCAGGACTATCAGCAGGACATGTGGAGCGGAACTCTCCGAGGATTCAACGCCTCACCGAACATAGCGGGGTAACACAATGGCAGCGAATGATTCCGAGTCGATGAACATGGCCTTCGCCCAAGGCACCATTGACAGCACCTACATCCAGTTGACTCCCGACCGCAAGAACGTGGAGAACCCACCGATCGAGCGTCTGACCTGGCCGACCTACCGCCAGGCCGAGGCCCACCTGGACCCGCCGCACTTGGAGGCCCATCTCCAGCACGCCCTGCGTCCAGTCGAGCGCAAGGTTCGGGGCGGTTTCGGCGGCGACACTTCCAGCATCTGATGCTCAAGGGCCGCAACTTTGACAGCTTCCAACAGGGGGCTGGCACAGCACCGGAGCCGACCAGCTACGAGTGTGCCGAGTGCGGTTTCTCCTCGTCCAACCGCAAGCACTTCAAGAGCAGTGGTGAGGACGGCCAGAAGACCTGCGCTACCGGCCACTACGAGCGTGACGGCCAACTCAAGCGACAGAAGAACATGTACGCCAGGGGGCGCTGATGCCACGTCGAACCAGTCGGGACAACCCTGACCAACTCAAGATGTTCATGACCAAGGCCGAGATCATGCACAACTACGAGCCGTTGGAAGGCGACTTGATGGAGGTAGGTGATTACGAGCGCACGTCATCTCCGCTTCGCTCTACTCGGGTACCTGGTGAGATGACCGTTGATCGGCAGAACCTTCACGACCCGGATCAGAAGCGGATGGCCTTTGCTTCTGGCACTGGTGACTACGTGCGTGGTCCTCGTCCCGAGACTCACGAAGAGTTTTGGGGGCGCAAGCAAGAAGAAGCGCAGATGGACCCCATTGACTACAGCGAGCGGGTTCAGATCGGGTCGCACAACACCGGCAAGCCATTCGGTATCACATCAGCACTCAATCGACCCAGCGCCCCCAAGATGCCCAAGTCAGATGCTGCGGGCAACCTCACTACCTCTGCTCTGGATGAATACGAGTGGCATGAGCACTCGTACTTGGAACGTAAAGCTGATGAATGGAACATGGCGAACGAGAATCGCCCCAGCCTCTTTGAGTCGGTGCGGGCCGAGGGCGTAAAGAAGCCGGTCCACCTGTCCACGCAGTTCATGGGTCCAGGGGGCCAGAACCAGATCGTCGGGGGTCACCATCGTCTCGCTTCGGCCCGAGATGAGGATTACATCCCAGTTGAGCATCACGCCGACATTTGGGACGCCCAGTCGTACAAGGGATACACCTGATGCCCCGCTTAGTGGCCTGCGCTCCGTGCGCCATCCTTCAACGCCTGCCCGACGTGCCCAGGGGGACGCCGATGGTTCGGGCACGTCTGGAATGGGAGACTGGCGAGGAGTTCGTCTACAAGGACGACGACGGTATGCCGCTGATGGTCCCGGCATACGACCCTTTGCTGGAGAACTTCGTTCGTGCTCATGAGCATCACATGCCCGAAGAGATGTTCCTCAACGGCCAGGTGATCAACGTCTGGCAGGTAGACCAGAAGACCTGGGACGCCGTGGATGTGGTGACACAGATCAAGACGGAACTGAACGAGCAGTATCACCGCAACTTCGAAGACCGTGACTTCTATCGGGACGGGGCGGCGGCGTGCTACAACGAGCACGGCAACCCTGATCTGACGACTGGCTGTCGGGACTTCATGAGCGATGAGAAGATGATCGGCCAGGGTAGCTACAAGGTCGAGGGCAACGTCCACACCGTGCCGCCGAAGCTCCGCATGTACCTCTGTCACATGTGTCCGTACATGCAGAGCTATGTGCAGGTCGAGATTCGGCGCCGCAAAGGTGGTTATGACACCAACAAGGCGTTGGAACATCGAGCACGTCACCGCAAGTCTCGTCGATGATCACCTACATCTATCCGTTTGATACCTGGCTATTGACGTTTGATCCGTCAACGGCCCCAGAGGAGATCACAGACGGCGTTGATCCGACCGGTGACTTCACCGCTCAGGCCCATGTGACCTACCTGCCCAACGACGCCTCTGCGGGCTTGTTCTGGCGGGCAGGGGCTACGACCTTCTACTGGTTGACCCGTCATGTCGGCATCGAGGAAGAGCCTCCGTTCTTCAACGTCATCCCTCGTAGCGAGACTTGGTTGCGGATCGAGTACGACTTCGTCAACGAACTGGTCCGTCTCTCCAGCAGCAGCGACCTACTCACCTGGCAGTACCACAGAGACATCTACTCCCCGGAAGCTCCCGGCGAGGTCGGAGTCGTGCTTGTGCCGGACACTGAAACGCCGATACTTGAGCAAACGTCGATAGCCGATTATCGGCTGTTCAACGAGGTCATCTCGCCAGACCCGCCGGGAGGCCTGCCGACCCAGCAGCTTGATGTGCCCTTCGTACAGTCGGACCCCGGATTGTCGATTGGAACGTTCAGCCACACCGTAGAACCACATGTCCATGGGTTGCTCAGCGCTCAGTTTGGTGACCTGGAGGTCGATATCGGCAAGAGTGCCATTTGGTTGCAGTTCCTCGTAGACGACCTGTTCATCACCGACATCAACACTGGTGACCAGCGCTACTGGGTGGTCAACTGGTCGGCCACGCTCCCTGAGGCCAAACACAACATCTCAGGGACCAACTTCTTTGTGGAGCCTCAGACCTGGCGCCGAGAGCAGTTCGAAGCGGCATCGAAGGCTTGGAACTACGGCGACGATGACTGGTGCGTGTTCATCGACGGTCACGAATGCCTGAGCTTCGACAACCGCTCGTTGCCCGACGACTTCGAAACCAACATCCTCAAGTCATGGATCTACCGGGAGATCGCCAGGGCTGTCGAGCGAGGCCATGATCAGGCCTATCTGCCATTCTTCGCCTACCTCAAGTACACCGATCTCCAGAACGTCACGTACCCCGCCAGCGCTGATCCTGACGAGCGGGGGTACATCACCCAGGCCATCTCAGTGCCCTGGTATTACCCTGCTGGTTGGTTGTGTCGGTTGATCAAAGTCTCGGCATTGCGTGATCTCGACTTCGACTGGTCAAGTATCGACGTACCGGTACCGACGCCACCGGCTGGTGATCCTCCCTCTACGGACGCCAAGGCCCAGGTCATCAGCTACGGCTACATGCATTGGAACCGTCTAGACGTTGATCCCGGCTTCGTAGAGGTCGAGGAACTGAACGAGGCCAACGACGACGGTTACCGGATGCGTTGCTTGTTGTCGATGGCCCGGCCGATAACTGGGATTCCTTATGGCAATCCGTACGGCAAACCGTGGTATGACCCTTCCACTGATCCTGTGTCCTACCCAGGTCCGTGGGCTGTTGACACAATGAGCACACTCGATCCGCTCTTGGCGACGACCATCGAGGAGTCAGGGCACACCGCACCTCATGCGCTGACTGCTGGAGTCGGGGTACCCCTGTATGACACCGTGGCTCGGCTCAACCTGCGTGACGGCCTGTGGTACGAGGCTGGTGTCAGCGGCAACGTTCCTCTGGCTTGGGACGACACCCAGCAGGTGTGGGTACCGCTGTACGACCCCGATCAGTGGGAAGAACTGGGCATCGATGCCGATCTCCTGCCGGAACCGCCACCGTCGAACATGGCGCTACGGATGGACGGAGTCTCCGGTACCTACGCCCGAACTTCGGACTCGGCCTTCCTCGACTACGCCTACGGCTTCACGCTGACAGCATCACTGGCGCCCAATGACTGGACACCGGCTACCCGCAAGGTGATCGTCTCCAAGTGGGGCGCAGCCGGTCAACGGTCCTACTACTGGGCGCTTGACCCTGACGGCATCGTCGTCGTCACGTCCCGAGATGGCACTGCTGAGGCCGAGGCCAAGTTGGTCTACAACTTCGGCATCCTTGGTGACGGGGAGATGGTGGACTTGGCCGTCAGCTTCGCCACCGACAACATCACCAAGCTGGACAAGGCCATCTTCTGGCGGCAGGTGAGCGGTATATGGGTACCGCTCAATGAGCTTGCTGCCGATCTCAAGGCGATTCCGGTGACGGCGCCCAACCCCGACTACCTGCCGTTGTTCAACTCCACTGCGGAGATCGAGGTCGGCGCCAGAACAAGTGGCACGGTCGGCAACTTCGCTGGGCTGTTCCGCCTCGTATCGATCCGCTCGGGTGTCGGTGAGGACACGGTCGGCGGCGCCGAACAGGCCCGCATGCGTGGTGACCTCACGTCCAATCCGACGTACGACATTTACGGCAACACCTGGTCGAACCTCGGAGGCTGGGACTACGAGGCAGTGACGTGAGCAGCCTGATCAGCCTGATCACCGTCGAGGGCGTTCTCGCTCAGGGCGATGATCTGAAGAACGCAGCTCCGCAGAAATGGGCGAGGCCTCTATATGACGGTATCCGCTCCCAATTCCGCACTATCGCCCTGACTCGGGCACCCGAGGAACTCGCTCGCTGGTGGCTCAACCGGGAACGGCTCTCCAACTGGTCGGGCGTCTTGTGTTGGAACAACCCGATGTCCTACGAGGCCTGGGTGATCGATCAGGTCCGTGAGTTCCTGGCCAACGGCTGGGACATGGCCTTCCTGCTCACCAGCAACCCCGATATTGCCAACGTGGTGCAGGGCATGGGCGTGTTGACTTTGACCGTTGGCACGCCAATCCATCCCCCTGGTTGGCGTGCCGACGATACGTCATTCCAACCCTGGGACCAGCTAGTTGATACTCTAGATCCACGGCTCTAAGGGAGGTATCCCATGTCGGATGACTACGGCAACTCGATCTCGACTGGTGACGCCCTTGCCGCCGCAGGTACGGCATACACCGCTTACCAGAGCTATCAACGTGTCGCCCCGTTCATCAAGGGGGCCTCTGAAGCAGCCTCTGGCGCAGGACTCGGGATGACGCTTGGACCGGCAGCCGCCAGGGCGGCGGCTGGATTCGGTGCCCGACTCGCAGTTGGCGCAGGAGCGTCAGCCGCCGCAGGAGCAGCTTCAGGGGTAGCCGCAGGAGCGGCCGCAGGCTCGGTGGTGCCAGGCATTGGAACAGTTGCCGGTGCCGCCATCGGAGCAATCGCTCCGTTGATCATCCCGCACACTCCGTTGGCCAAGCCGATCAGGGCCATCCCACTCATCGGCAACATCCTGTCGCCCAAGAAGGCCGAGAAGAAGGACGAAGGGTATGTCGGCGGCGAGCTTGCACCGGAACCTGGATCGATCTCGGCAACCGGCGCAAGTCATGGTGTTACTGGACCGGAGTACGCCGCCTCCAACCGGGCTGACTACCACGCCGGTCGAGGGTTCAGGAGATAGTTATGGTTGCTGGAGCACTCCTTGGCCTAGGCCTCAAGTACGCCGCCCCCAAGCTCATCGGTGAGGCCATTTCGTCTGGCGTCGCCACGGTGGGGAGCAGGGCCGTCGCTGGTCGGGCGATGAACTTCGCCGCTGGGGCTGCCGGACAGAAAATGCTCGCCAAGACTGTCGGTCCCAAGATGGCAGCGAGGATTGCTTCCCCGACCGGTCAGAGGGTCGGTAACTACGTGGTTCGCCATGACATCAGCAACAGGGTCCAGGGTGAGGGCAACTTTGCCCCGACAAGGACGACCACCAACCCCAAACCAGTGGCATCAACGAAGGACACCATCGATCCTTACGGCCACACCTTGAAACCGGCATCCGGGCCGACTGTCAGCGTCCCCGGTCCCGGTAGAACCCCCTCCGGTCCTTCGGTCAATGTCGGTGATCGACCCCCTACAGGCAGGGAGCTTGCCCAACAGTTCCAGCAACGTCGCCAGGCCCGCAAAGCTCAACGAGGCCAAGGCGGTGAAGCAACCGGCTGGATGGGCACCGGCAAGGGCTGGTGGCAGCAGAACGAGCAGGTCAACTTCGGCCAGGCAAACAGTGACCCCACCAAGATGGACAGCTTCGACGTTGCCCGAGGCCCGACTCGGGCAGTATTGCCACTTCCTGGTCGCAAGCTCGGCCAAGGCATCAAGCGAGGCGTCAGAGAAGGTGTTGCCGCCCATCGAGCCGGTGAGCCTGAGGCAGCCGAGTTCGACACCGACATGATCGGCAAGCAGATCGGTGTGCCCAGCATGCCGACGACTCCGAAGGCTCCGTCAGTGAAGCCGCCGTCGATCAACGCACCGGCACCACGAACGGCCGCATTCAACGTCGGTACGCAGACGGCAACCCCTGAGCCGGTAACGACAACACCGAAGAAGGCCCAACGGTCGCCTTCTGGTATGGGCGATTACGGGCGCAACCGTTTCCACGCTCAACTTGGTAGCGCTGATAATCCAGTGAAGCCATGGCCTCAGACATACCAGGAGCGAGAGGCTTTTGGGGCAGAAGAACTAGCTAAGAAGGCACGGGGGGAACGGACCATCACCAGTCCGCATTGAGATGCAGTTATTCTTCGCTGGAGCCGAGGCACCGACCCATCTCAACCTCCTGAAAGCGTGTGGGGTCGAGCGGGTTGCTGTCAACATCAACAACCTTGCCAGGCACACGTCAAAGTACGCTGATTGGGCCACCAGTGCCCGTTTGGGGGCGATGGACTGGTTGGTGTACGCAGATACCCCAAGCTGCCCAGTGGAGCCTGTGTTGGAACTTCTGGCCGGTTCCCAGGTCGTTCCCGAAGCGGTTGCAGGCCCGGTCAACTGGGCCACTGATACCTGGTTGAAGGACAGCGATCTCGGCTTCCTACCGATTTGGGATGGGAGGGATACCAGTGTTGTACGAGTGTTTGCGGAGGATTACGAGGGCGTTGTTCTTCCCGACTCCGTTGTAGACAACGCCGCCGCCGTACGCACGGCGAGGGCGGCGCTCCCGGCGATGGGCACGCTCGGCGGGTTGACCGGACGCAGCAAGGGGATCGAGCGGTTCGACATGTTGGTATCGAGCGCTTGGTGGGCCGTGCAGAAACACGGTGAAACCCAGGTATGGGTTGGAACACGTCTGGTTCGGCTGAACGCCGAGGACAAGCATCTCAAGCGCCAGCGCTATGCCGACAGCATCGAGGCGCTCGGCTGTGATGTCTCGGCGGTGCTCGCTGACGACCCAACCGAGACTGTTCGTTGCTCAGTTCTGTCGTGGATGGCCTTGGAACGGCATCTCAACAGCATGGGTCGGCATACGCCACTAGTAACTAATCCAGGTTCCAACGGGTCGCCAGCCAACGTCATCCCGATCAGCGGAGTTGCTAGCCCGGTACGCCAGACCCGGCACCAATCGTCTACTTCTGTTGCTACCCCGCTATCAACTCAGACCCTTCCGTTGATGGGTCTGAACGCCCATGTGACGACCACCGAGGACGCTGACGGCAACACGCTGACCGAGACGCACAACACGATTGAGGTCACCGCTGATTCGGCTCGGCAATGCTCAACGTGTGTGCTCTCGGCAGCGTGCCCGTCGTTCAACCCAGGCTCTAGCTGCGCCTACAACATCCCCGTCGTCATCCAGACCAAGGACCAGCGAGAGGCCCTGTTCCGGGCGCTGGTCGAGATTCAGGGCCAGCGGATCATGTTCGGCGCCTTCTCTGAGCAGGCCCTTGGAACACACGACATCCAGGTCGGCAAGGAGATCGACCGCTTGTTCAACATGGTCAAGGCGTGGAAAGAGATCGAGGAACGGCGTACGGGAATACACGTCAGCATCGATGCCCAGGGTGAGGCGGGCCAGGCAGCAGGGATGGGCATGATCTCTCGGCTGTTCGGTGAGCAAGCCGGGATCAACGCCAGGGCGCTGGATCGCCCGATGATCGTGGACGAAGTGATCGAAGAAGTCGAGATGGTTCCTACGGGAGGTGACAGTGAGTAACACCTATGGAGGCGGTATCACGGGCGGCAGTGGTGGCACGGAACGGATGATCAAAGCCCACAGGCTCTATACCCACCTGCGGGCCAGAGGTATCAAGGCAGAGCACCTGGACACCATGCACCCCAACATCCTGGCCCACCATGTGGCCTCAGCAGGGGTCGGTACACCTGATGACCCCACACTGGCGATGGTTCACCAAATGCTGTCGCAACCGGTCAAGCCGGTCACCTGATCAACTACTGTTCCTCTGTTGGAACAACACAGCAAAGAAGGAGCCGCCATGAGCGACGAACCCGACACACAAGAAGAGGTCGTTGACGAACCCGAGTACGTGGAGTCGCCCGCTCTGGCGGCTGAGCGCATCTCCAAGGAGTTCTCCAACGAGACTTCCCCCACCGGTCCACCGGCTGAACCCATCTCGGATGGGACCGGGGCGGTCGAGGTCGAAGCAGACGACGAGTAGTTACTACTCAGTCGTCCACAGTGTTGTACACAGCCTGTTGATCAAGTGGGGAGGGGCTGAGGAGTCCTATGGGGGGGTTGTTCGCCCCTCCCCGCTCTAGATCAGGCGGCGACAGTGGCCCGCTTGACGGGCCGCTTCGACACCTTGGTACCCGGCTTGGCCGGTCGCTTCGACGGTGTTGACGCCCCGATGGGCCTCGTCTTCGGCTTGATACCGGCCTTGGTGACCAGGGCCTCAGCCTCAGCGGCAGCCTGAGCCTTCTTGGCCTCACGCCTCTCCTTGGCGTCGATCTTCTTGGCCTCGGCAGGCCCGACCTTGTCGGTGCGCTGGATGATGAGGATGCCGAACGGGTCGCCATTGCCCTCATGGAGTGGCTGGTGACGCAGACGAACCTTTGCACCGCGAGTAACTGCGCGTGTGCGAATGATCCGCTCCATCATCAGTGGATGGGTTTGGAAGTCCTCGCCATGAATCAACTGCCAGATGTCGCCATCGAGCCACTGATCCCATGGGTACTGGATCTTCTCTGAACTTGTGATTTCGCTCGGCTTGTCGAAGTCGAACGTACGCAGCTTCTCAGCCATGCCTGTTGTGGTTTCCTTTACTTGGGGACTCTTAGAACACTATACCCGGTGATACACCGGTATCATACAGCGATCACCAGCGGCACTGGTAACAGCAAGTAGAACACGAACGTTGGAACAGGTTCGACCATCAAGGCAATCGGTGCGTAGAGCTTGTAGATCAGGCCCTGACGGAACAGACAGAAGTCGATGATCCGGCACCAGGTAACCCCGAAGGTGAATGGTGTGATGGCGAACAGGAGCACCAGCGATCCAATGACCGGGACAGCCGAAGCTCCCCGCATGTTGACTGCGTTGTTGCCCTGAATCCAGATCATCAGGAACTCAAAGAACCAGATGCCTAGGGCGACGCTCCACACCGACCAGCGCACGAAGGCGCCCCAGGCGGCATTCCAGGCCTGTTCGACGCTGCCGGTCTGCTGCCAGTGACTGTGCGCCGCCCGTCCAGCGACGAGCAGACGGACCATCTCTAGGAAGCTCATCTCCATTTCCTTTGCAGCCACATCGACAGAACCGAGGCGATGATCGCAAGCAGACTGAGGACCAGGGACGCAACCATCAGGAGGTTCACGTCAGTATCATACCAGTTTGAACCGGTAACACAACGCTGACGTCGAGGTGTAGCCGCGTCAGGGCTGTGCCATCTAGGTCTGATACCGTGCTATCCATGCCGAAAGGGCCACCTGACAGGGCCAATGACCCGAAGCGCAAGCCTTCGATGCCTCTCAACGTGGTCAGAGGCGGGGCAGTCTGTGACCCAGGTGAGAAGGGCGGGCACGTCATGCGTGGGTCGATGGCGGCGGCAGTCTGCCTACCGACACCAGGCCCGGACCCACGGCCTCGGTATCGGCAGGCAGGGATTGCCCGCACGCCTCACAGCCGACATTCGACCGCCTACCTACAGAAGCGGTCAAAACCAGGCAGCCGCTGACGCTACAGAGCCGCCCCCGTAAGGGCGGCTCCGTGCTCTGCTCTGCCGTTGACCCATCAACCCCAACAGTCCCCCTACCTGGGAGCGTTTCCGCAAACCTGGTACCGAGGCCTGCGGGGGCGTACCCGTTCGGATTCTTGCGAAACTGACGGCGGCGCTCATCGAGCCAACCGTGTCAATGGTGAGCGAGATCAATTAGGAGCAGAGAACCTCATACTCCTGTTCGAACGTGCGCCGGTTGACCTCGTCGTCGTCCCATCCGTGGTTGACGATGGTGGCCCACATCTCGTCAGGGTGTTCTTGGAACACTCGACAGGCCGACCCCTGACCTTCGGCACCGAATCCAATGAAGTCGGCACGCAGAGCGTGAGCCAGGGCCACGTTCGTTGTTGGCTCGGTATGAGCGTTGCCAGTCGTCAGCACGTCCTTGACGAGCGGGACCAAGCACACTCCGAACACTCCGTAGAGCATCGCCAGACGCACCAGGCCCTTGTTCACGGGTTCTCGTTGTGCTTGGTCAGCGCCGCCAGAGCGTTGGTCAGCGCTGTCTCAGCCTGAACGATGGTATGCCGCACCGTTGCTTCCTGAGCCTCTGCCTCGGCCTCCCGCATCAGGGTGGTCCAGTAATGGTCGCTGGGCAGCGCCTGGGCGACCAGCATCTTGACTTGCTCAGCCACTCGGCTCCTGGCGCCCGAAGGCATCTCGATATGCTTACTGCCGCTAGCCGACCAAGTACTTGAAGCCGTCCAGGCCGTCCCGTCCCGGCGCACCGTGACGATGGCGCTGTTGTCGGTGCGAGGTTCGATATAGGTAGGTCCACCGTAAGTCATCTTCCCGGTGACACGAAGTTCGACCCTGTTGTAGATGACGACATAGGCCACCGTGAACGTGGCTCCCCGGCCAGCGTTGATGGTCACACCTTGGAGCCGCTGACGGAGGTAATTGAGCAGCGACGTGTCGAATTCAGCCTTCGCCAACTCCCTGCGGATGCTGTCGGTCAGCGCTTCGATGCTGGCGAGCATTGCCGTCGTCTTGCCTCTGGCGGTGTCGGTCATATCATAATGATACCGGTTCAATGGTGGTATCACAACACCACTCTGTTCGATCAACTGCAAGGCCTTCTTCTTGCTGATGATGTTCTTCTTCTGCCAGGCGTAGATTTCGGGGAACACCAGCGCCCAATCGTCGTCTTTCACACCGGTATCTCCTGCTTGTTGAACGCCCGAATCTCACGGCCACAGCGGTGCAGCGGCCAGCCATCGCCTTCTTTAGGGTCCTCAGAGGCCCGTACGGTGATCGACCGACCACACTGCGAGCACGACAGCACCCGCATATGGCGGGCGATGATCAGTGGCTTCTCTTTCTTCTTCGTGCTCATCTCATCCTCTATGCAGTAGACAATCCCGATGCCCTACTACGACTACGACCCGCCATCATGGCGAGCGGCGGTTTCCCTGTTCCTCTTGGTGGTCTTCACGTTGATAGTCATTCTGATCACTGCTCTGCTGGTGCGCGCTCTGTGGGAGTACCTGTTCACCAACCTGCCCGCCGACTACAGGGACCCCGAAGCCCTCACTCCCGGCTATGACCCGTACCGGGGAGTGAGGGCTTCGAAGAACTTGATACCTGGCTATCAGATCACGCTCACCAACGCCTGCTCCAGGTGCTTGGGAATCTCAGCCAGGTCCTCGATGGAGTAGGCGAAGTTGGCGCCCTTGCGGGCCATGCTCTCGGCAATCCCCTTATCGCCGCCGTAGCCCAGGCCCACGATGACACGATCCTCAGCCCGGTAAGCGGTGAGCGTCGGAGAGTTGCCGCTCCAATCGTCGTCGGTCATCACCAACACGATGTGCTTGGCCTTGCCGTACTGCTGATTGTCGAGGTCGTTGAGCGCCATCGCCGGGTTGGTGCCACCCACCGCATCGATGGTCGGCAGAACCTCGGCCTTCTCGTTGGCGTCCCACAGGACCCTGGCCTCGGTGTCCCACAGGACCACCGTGCAAGGGATTCCCAGCCGGTCGCAAGCGGCCTTGGAAGCAAATGCCACCTGAGCCAACTCCTTGGTCACGTTCCACATCGACCCGCTGTAGTCCAACAGGACGCTGACAGCGATGTCATGACCGGGCTGGCCCTCGTCTACGTAGCTGCGGAAGAACTCCACGTTGCCGGGGCGCCGAGTCTCGTAGCGCAGGACGTTGAGCACGCCCCGACGCTGTTCCTCTTGCCATGACGGTGCGATGTTGACCGTGGCCTGCTGGAACGCCCGCTCCAGATTGGAAGCCAGAGCGTTCGCCACGATGTTGTCGTCAGGGTTGGTGTTCACGCCGCCCTGGTAGGGGATCAGGTTGGAAGCAGTGTTGTTCTTGGCGTCGTTGAACGCCTGGACATCGGCATCCAGCGCCTTGTCCTCCAGCCGCTCGGCCTCGGCCTCGGCAAGCGCCTTGTCGAGGTCATCCTGGCTCAGGCCCTCGTCCTCGTCCTCGTCCTTGTCGGCAGCCTTGGCCTCGTCGGCAACCTCGTCGGCAACCTCGTCCTCAGCCTCGTCCTCGTCGTCGGCAGGCCCATCGGCGGCGTCAGCTTCCTCAGCCTCAGCAACCGGGCGGTCGAACTCATGAGTACCGCTGGAACCGCCCGACTTGGAGTGGCTGTCAGCCTCGTTGGCATCGCCCTCGGTGTCGTCCTCGGCCTCACCGTCAGCAGCGTCATCGCCCTCAGCGGCAGGCCCAGGTTGCGGCTGGCCCTGAGCAGGCTTGCCCTTGCCAGCTTCCTGCGCTTCCTCGGCAGCCTCAGCTTCCATCGACGGATCGACCGGGATCGACAGGCCGTCCTCGGCCTTCTCCCCCTTGGAGCGCTGGTAACCGTGACCGGCATCACCCAGGTTGAAGTCCAGTTGAATCCGCTTCAACACAGCGGCCATCTCGACCACGGCATCGAACATCGCTGTGGCCGTCTGAGCCAGCACGTAGCGGGTGGTGATGCCCTGAATCTCACGAACCAGATCATCACCGTCATCGGGATGAGCGGCCAGGAACATCGCCTTGGCACCGTCACGAACGTGCTTCGGCAGGTACTTACGCCAGACCATCAGCGGCCAGTTGGCAGCAGCCTTCTCAGGTGTGTTCGCCAACTCGCTCAACATCATCGGTGTGAAGTACCCGGCCTTGCGAGGCGAGTCGCTCACGACCGCCGTTTCCATGCGCTGGTCCTCCAGAGCGTTCCAGGCCCAGTGCAGTTGGTTGGCGGTGAATCCCGGCGCCTTGAAGTTGCGGAACTCGTCATCCCCGAGATCGTTGTAGCCGCCCTCGACTCGGGCCAGCCTTGTCAGGTCTGGCATCGGGACCGTCCAGCGGCAGTGACCACCTTCGTGGTAGGCCATCCCTCGGATCACCGCAGCCGTCAGCTTGATGTCATCGAACAAGTGGTAGCCGAGATGAATGAGGTCGAAGTTGGTCCAGGCGTTGATCGACTGGTGATCAGCACGAACCTCTGTCTGGATCGGCACGGTGACACCCTCGGATGAGAGCACGGCGCCGACACGCTGGACGATGGAGCGCTGGAGTGCAGCGGCAGCCACTGTCTTTGGGTTCTGCCTCGACTGCTTGCTGTGGGCTTGATTAGCCCTACGGGCGTCCTCGACCAGCTTCTCGGCAAGCTCAGCCTGCTCTCTGGCGAGGCGCTGACGCTCTCGCTGCATGATCGAACGACCGATGTCAGTGGTGGCCTTCTTGCGAGGCTTACGGGTGCGGGTCATGAGTACACCGTACACCCTCCGCATCGCTAACACAACATGGCTGTTTCACCACCGTCGCCTTGCTAGCAAGCGTTCAGGCGTGATGCCCTGAGAGGCCTTTGCAAAGCCCGTAGGGGGCTGATACCGCCATTCGGCCACTAGCACCCATTCCAGTGCTTCTGTGCCCCCACAGAGCAACGACCACTAACACAATACTCACCGTAACACCAGGTAGACCACCTGAAATTGCTCGAAATAAAGTGAGAGACAGATTCAGGTGTGACCAGGGATTATGTCAACAGGCCCTCTGACAGTGTTGTGTTTCTACCGATACCCCGATACCATTCGTGTCACCACCTACCGATTCTGAAAGGATCACCAGCCATGGCCGTCGCTGCCGCACTCATCCCCGGATACCAGTACCGCATCATTGAGGGACCGTTCTCCGAGGAAGTCGTCACCATCGTTGACGCAACACCGTTCCCCGACACTCATCCTGAGCGTCGCAAGGTCACGGTCCTCAATCCGCAGGGCAAGGAGTTCTACATCCTCCCCCGCCAGTTGTCGAACACACCTGAGCCTCAGTTCTCTGAGCCTGCTCCGGTCTTGCCGTCAGCGGCTCCGGTGGTGGCCTACGAGGCAACCGTCGCACCGATCACCCACGATCAGGCGCAAGCACTCATGGTGTCGCACGCTCTCAATCCGATCACCGATCCGATGGACCCTCGGCTGGACCACCTGCGTCCGAGTCGGGCCAAGGTCAAGCGGTACCAGAACCGTGTGATGTCCAACGGGCAGACCGACGTGGACTTCCTGTTGACCTACACCAACGACTTCTACCGGGGCAAGAACGAGGGCCGTCCGGCCAACGTCATGCTCAAAGGTGACACGCAGTCGGGCAAGACCTTCTTGGTCGAGGCCCTCGCCGTCGCCTGGGCAGACTTGCTGGGACTCCCCAAGCCGATGCCGGTGTTCACCCTCTCAGGGTCCAGTGGCATCACCGACTACGACCTGTTCGGACAGACCGCCAGCTACACCGACCCGGCGACGGGCCGTGAGTCTCTGGTCTGGCTGCCTGGTCTGGTCGATCTGGCGACGCCCATCGGCGGCATCCTCTACCTGGATGAGGTCAACATGTTCGGTGAGCGTGTGACCTCCAGCCTGCACCCGCTGGCTGACCACCGTCACCAGTTCACGAACCGCAACAAGCCGGTGTGGAAGGACGGACAGTTCCTCCCCGACACGGTCAAGGCGTCGATGGACTTGTGGATCATCGGCACCTACAACGAGGGCTACCTCGGCGGCAGCCAGATGAACGAGGCCTTCATCAACCGCTTCCGGCATATCCGCTGGGGCTACGACAAGGACATCGAGGCCAAGCTGATCGAGTCCCCGGCCATCCGTCTGCTGGGCGATGCCCTTCGTACGGCACGCCAGAACTCCACGATCCGCACGCCGGTCGGCACCAGCGCCCTGATGCATATCGAGGAAGACCTGCACAGCTTCGGTGTCGCCATGGCGATGGACAACTTCAAAGGCATGTTCAAAGCCAACGAGGTTCCCCTGGTCGATGAGATTCTCGAAGGTCGGTCGATCTTCGTGATGCTGCAAGAGGAACTGCGCCAGGCGGCGATGCAGGCGTAACACAACAGAGTGCTGCTAGCGACGTTGGTGTTGCTAGCAGCACTCTGTATACTGATATCACAACCACGTACCGTCCCGAAAGGACAACCACCATGACTCCACAAGCTCTGGCCTCCGCTCCGTCGAGGTCCAATCAGTCGATCACTCTGAGCTTCGGCCTGGTCAACATTCCCCTGTCGGTCTACACCGGCACCGAGGAAACCAGGGTCGCTCGCAAGGAGTTCTTCCAAGGCAATCCCAACGTCGAGGTCGGTCGCGCCGCCATCCGCAAGGACACTGGCGCCGTCATCGAAACCGCTGACGTGGTCCGCATGGCGCAAGCCGACAACGGCGTGTGGGTGCCGTTCACCGATGACGAGGCTGCCGCCTGCACCAGCCCCCGAGGCCTGGCTGAGATCGTCAGCTTCGTCAAGGTCAAGGACGCAGGCAAGTACCTGGTCGAGAACGTCAAGCAGGTGCGCCCCCAGCGGGTCAAGGGCAAGGCCAACCCGGCTACCGAGAAGGCCTTCGCTCTGCTCACGATGGCGCTGTCCACCCGCAAGCTGATGGCACTGGTCAAGGTCGCCATGCGCGGCCCAGCCCGCTACGCCCTGCTGGACGACAAGGGCAACTTCTTCCTGATCTACACGGCCGATGCCGTGCGCCAGGAACTGCCCCTCGCCAGCTTCGGCAACGTCAGCGAGCAGGAGTTGAACCTCGCCAACATGCTCATCGACTCGGTGGGCATCGATGCCCCGACGCTGCTCGACACCACCGCTCCGGTGGTCAAGGCCTACGTCAACGACAAGGCCGCAGGCGTCCCCGTCCCCGAGCGCCCGGTGGCTGAGTCCACTCCGGTCGATCTGATGCAGCAACTGCTCGACAGCCTCGCTGCCACGCAGGGCAAGGGGCAGGCGTCATGACCTACGAACAGGCCCTTGCCAAGCAGATCAAGCTGAACGAGCGTGCTGCTGTGCTGCTCGCTTCCATCGGCGCACCTGAGGCTGCCCTGATGTTCCAGGCTCAGGCCGACGAGTACCGGCAAGAGTTGTCGTCATGAGCTACTACAACACCGACCCCAACGACCCGGAGGCACCTGTTCTGCTGGAGAGGTACAACGGCCTGAGTCCTGGCGACGCTGTCGAGTACGTCAATGATCGCTGGCCTGGTGGTGCCATCTCAGGGCCGCTGGTCCTGACGGCGCTGTACGACTGGCCCGAGCATGGTGTCAGCGCCATTCTCAACGATGGTGAGTGGGAAGTCGATGCAGTCAACCTCAGGAAGGCCTGAGGTTGTTAACACAACACTGATCCGATACACTGATATCACACGACCACCGAAAAGGAACCACCATGAACGACTACGAACTGATCCTCAAAGCTGAGAACGGAGACTTCGAAGATGACGACGAGATTCTCGCCGCAGCCGATGCCATCCGTCGCAGCGGGTTGCAGTACTCAGTCGGTTGGGCTGGACGATTCCTGCGGGATGTCAACGAGGCGTTCGGGGATCAGTCATGAAGCGAGCACTGATCATTGGCGGCATCGTCATCACGGTGCTGCTGTTCTGGAAGGCCATCGTGGCGATCCTCGGCCTCGGTGTCCTGCTTCTTGTTTGGAGTGTGTTCGCAGGCGACGGGTCTGGATATCAACAGCACCAACAGCCGCCGCAACCCCGCAACCTGCCGCAAGGCGGCTGGGACTACCACGGCAATCGGGCAACCGTCGCCAGGTCGAGAGGCGAGTACTACCAAGTGCCTCGTAAGGACTGGACGGACCTCGATGTTGCGAACCACGCCAAAGCATCAAGCCGTGGTATGGCCTGGGTGCCTGGTCTAGGTGAAGTCTCACCCTCGATTGCCTCGGTCCACTACGACGGCCCAGGCCGTGATGCCTACTGGTACACGTCAAGGGGCATGGTCCCACCACGTTGAGGTTGGTAACACAACACTCATCCGATACACTGATAACACACCACCGAAGGAGTACCACACCATGAACGAAGTCTGGATCACACTCACACTCTCAGTACGGGGCGAAGCCCTGCCGAACACACTCGTTGACACCTTCACCGAGACTCTCGACGGCCTGAGCCTCAACAACATCGTCGTCGGCAACGTCGATATCGAGGATTGGGACGTGCAGTCATGAGCATGTCACGCAAGGACTACGAACTGATCGCCGCTGCGTTGCAGCGGACCCACAATCTCATTGAGCAGACACCTGCTGATCAGTTCATCGATGCCGAACGGCACGTTGCTGTCGAGGTAGCTGCCAGGTTCCTGGCTGACTCTCTGGCTGAGGACAATGCACGGTTCGATCGTGAGCGGTTCATCGCAGCGACCAAGCCCGAGGCTGCACCAGTGACCTACAAGATCATCCGGTTCTTCCAGGGCAAGCAGGGCCAGGTCATCGCCACCGGTTACACGCTGGAGCAGGCCCAGGCTCACTGCAATGATGAGTCCACCCACGGCGACGGCTGGTTCGACGGCTACGACGAGGAATGAGGGTTGTTAACACAACAACCCTCCGATACACTGATACCACACCTACCCAAAGGAAGTACCACCATGAACACAGATTGCGACTACTGCGGACGCTCCGACAACGAGGGGTCCGTGATCAACGAGGACGGCGTCGCCTTCCACTTCTGCCATCGGCATGAAGCTGAGGTTCGCACCATCGCAGGCGAGGACGAGGTCACCGATCTGCCGACCGGTTTCATCAAGCCGGTGCTCCCACCGCCTGCGGCCAACCAACGGCCCACTGGTGACGAGCCACGACGGTTGCCAGACGATGCTCGCCAGGCCCTTGGTTGGGCTGAGCCGGTCAAGGCTGAGGCCTGCACCGAATGTTCTGTCCCTGTTCATCAGGACGAGGACGGCACCTGGCACCACGACTATCTCGACCACCATGAGGTTGTGTTGGCGGTCAAGGCCGACCGTTGTGTCCACTGCGGCAAGGCCGTCCACAACGAGATTCACGACGGGCACACGTTCATCATCGATGACGAGACTGGCGGCGATGTCTGCGGCAATTGGGGGACATTCACCAACGAACCGCATGCGGTCGAGGCCACTGTCACCTACACCGTGAAGGCCACCTTCACGTCCACCGTGCCTGGCTATCAGGATGCGTGGGATGAGTGGGTCGAGTGGCTCACCCACCCGATGCATCTGGAGGACGGCACAGAAACCGACATCTACGTAGACGAGGACGTGCTGAGGGGCGACCGATGAACCGCTACCACGCTCTCGCTCTGCTGATCCTGCTGACCCTGTTGTGGGTTTCAGCGTGTGGGGTGTGGCCCTTCGCTCACCCTGAGCACAACTTCTCGACGGTGCTGGGCACCATCGACCTCATCCTCCACTGGGCGGCGACAACCTCTCTGTTGTGTTTGGTGATTGCCAACCACCCACGTACATCACGTACGGCGCAAGAACTGGAAGGTGAGTCATGAACGACGACAGACTCGCCAAGGTCCAGCCACGACAGACCTACATCATCAAGTTGTGGTTCATCAAAGGCCAGTATGAGGATTGGATGGAGGACTCACGCTGTCACATCATCGGCCCATTCACACGCACTGAGTGCGAGCGCATCGAGGCCACGTTGACGTGGGCGCACAAGTGTGAGCAGATCACCATCGACATGCCGGATTGGGCTGTCCTGCCATGACCACCTACAAGGCCCTCAGAGCGGCGCAAGAGGATGAGCGCACCTACGAGGCCGCTAACACAATAGCCGCCCCCATATCGACACAGAGGCGCCAATACAACGAAGGTGTGCAGCACCACCGGAGCATCGAACGAGACATCGCTCGACAGAACGGCACGCTGGAGCCAACCGGCGCCAAGGTCAAGCGCCATCTGCTCAGCTTCCTGTTCGGCTGGTTCGTAGGAGCGTTGTTCCGTGACTGACATGAAAGACTGGGACATCGTGAGCAAGTGCTACGCCTGCAACAAGCATCTGACTCCCGACAACGCTTGTCCTGATACCGAGTACCAGTTCGACAACGCTCTGTGGATCGGCTTCCACGGTGGCTACGGCATGTTCGTTGACAATCTCGACGCCAAGCTGCCCAACAACACTCAGGACCGTTGGTTGATGGATGAAGAAGGTCAGTATCTCACTGTCAACAACGATGGCCGCACTCCCATTGAGAATGAGAAATGGGAGCCGCTGTACAACGAGGATCGCATGCTGGAAGGCCAGCCTGACTACGAGGCTGTGATCTGTCACGATTGCGCCCACGAACTGTGCGCCACGATCCCCTGGATTGAGCGCTTGATCAACAGCCACAACAGCCACGCCCACCGCACCGCTTGGAAGGAAGCGCATCCCGACCACTACGGCTGGGACTACGACCCCGATCCCGAATGATCACCTTGGACATGAACTTTCACGCTGATTACGAAGCAGGTGCTCGCAAGCACTTCGTTGCCGCCTGTGCATACACCGATATGGCTGAGATCGAGGGCCTTGTCTTTGAGGGCACCTTCCACGGTCGAGTTGTAGACGGCAAGGTTGAGTACCTCTGAGGTTTTAGGGACAGCCCTAATATGTACGTCTACCAGGCATTTAAAGTCAACTTTGATAGTGGGTGGTTCTGCCCTACCGGCTGACTCTGATACCTGACTATGCTTGGAACGGTCTGATCACGACTGAGCATGAGGGCATGCACTCCTGGGAGGACGTGGTTGGATGTTGGGGACGTGATGTTCAGGGCTGGAGGCTTCGGTTGAAGGCTGAGACTCACGTCCCCTTCTCCGTATTGGAACAGTCGCTCGTAGAGCACCATCAGGGCGAGCAGTAGCAACGCTGCCACCACCCACACGATCAACCATCGAACACTCACTTGGTCCGCATGTACACGCGAGAGCACTCGCGACACTTCCTCCGCTGCGTAGCTGTGGCCGGGATGGTGTTCTCAGGTGTGTACTCATGGCCGTGAGGACAGTGAGTTGGTGACAACGGACGCCTGCCACCACCATGTTTCGCCCGTCCCTTGTCTCGCATGTCCTGCCAGTTCTCTTGCTTGGAACCGAGGAACAGGTGGTCGAGGCGGAAGCAGGGTGGATTGTCGCAACGATGCAGCACGTACATGCCTTCGGGGATTGGCCCGTTCGCCATGATCCACACCTGACGATGCACCAGGCGCTCACCGTTGAAGCGCTCGACAACTGCCTTGGAACGTCGCCAGCCGTAGCCGTGACCATTACAACTGCCTTGGAACGTCCTACATGGCGTAAGCATTGGAACACAGTAGATCGATGCCTTGGAACAAGCGAGTGGATACCAAGACTTGTGTTGTGTTACTTGACTTCCTGAACTAACATCCTCTTTATGCTGTTGCACAGACTCCAACACCGGACGTGTGATGGCTCGTACGCCCTAGATCGTTACGTGGGCATGGTGCGTGGCCCAAAGAGAGTGCCAGAGCGGCCGAACAACGATCTGCGGCCGATCCACTCACCTGAGGCTGAGCACACGCGCACATTCCACTGGTCCACAGACACGCTGGCGAGCCGGTGCTGGTGCGAAGCCATGGAGGTCCAGGTGACCTCACACGACGTGCTCAACGGACGCACGCAGTCATGCGGCCAGGCTGACTGCACGCCTGAGTGGGACGAGCAAGCCGCTCGACTGCGGGCCAAGGACATCCGCCGAGGCCGTCGCTACCGCAGGCCCTCGTTGCAGATCGCCTGGGAGGCTGGCAATCCGCTGCCCGCGAACATCGGCAATCCGACGTGGGTGGTCGGCTACCCAGGAGGCCCAGGGCGCCCACCGAACCAGCGTTCGTGTTGTGATACGCTCGATACCGCCGTATCCTGATATCACACCCACCTACCGACCCCAGGGAGTTACCACCATGACAAGCATCGACCGGACCATCGCCAAGGCCCTTCGTGAGGACTTCGGACCCGACTTCGATCTGAGCAACGCTGACCTGTTCGACATTCAGGCGACCATCGCAGGCGCCCTGGTCGATGCAGGCCGGGGGAACTGGGACGAGGCCTTCGAAGCCGCCGAGTTCGCCGCCCACCGCTACGACGGCACACGCACGCTGCCGAGTTGGGCGTGATCGACATGAACTGCGATTACTACGTCAAGCGAGAGGTTGGCAACCTCTACGTCGGGGACCGCATCCTGCTCGCTGGGCAGGACATCACTGCCACCGTCACCGGATTCGACTTCTCTGACAACATGGTCGGGCACGTCGGCCTGTTCTTTGAGGGCTACAAGGGCGCTCGACTGTACGCCACGACCGACATTGTCGAGGTCGAACGGGTGGTGTGGGCCGACTGAGTCATGTTGTGATACCGGGGTACGACCTGTACCCTGGTACTCACCACCTACCGAATTGAGGCCCACAGTGTGCAAAGACGAGTTCCACGCCCTCGCTGAGAGGGTGCTGTTCGACCGGCTCGTCGGCTTTGGTCACAGTGCTGCGTCGCCTGTCGGCAAAGACGGTCCCAAGGTGTCGAGGTTCCTCGCACCCACTGCGGACGAGTTGACGTTCGACGCCATGCTGGGCGCCAGGCCCGAGCCTGCTGGCACCGTCACGGTGCATCCTGCCGTCGCCAAACTGGTTGCCGAGTTTAAAGCTGCCGCTGCCTGAACGTTGTGATACCGGGCTAATGCCCGGTACACTGGCACCATGACCAACTTCAAGTACTCCGAGGAACTCGTTACCGGCGACACCGTCGTCGTTGACGGGCGCACCGTCACCGTCGCCAACGTCTACCGGGTACCCGGCTACGACAACACACCGTTCCGAGTGACCTTCACTGACGGCACCGGGATGAGCTACCTGGATGATCAGCAGGTGCTGCTCGCCGGGTGATACGGTTGAGGCTGTGGTAGGCAACCTCAGCCCGCAGTTTGAGGCGCACTGTACGGCTGAGTCCTGCTACTCACCGGTTTCTGCCCCCGGCAAGGCCCTCATTCCCCCTGGTCAACCGGGCCACGGCAAACAAGAGCACGTTCGCCGGATGGTGTCCGACGCCAACGCAGGCCTGTATGCGGCCCACGACCGGGGCGAATTGACCCTGCCTAATCGCGAGGGCGGCACTCCTGATGAGCGTGCTGCGACCCACGCCAAACGACAGGCCAACTACGCACGCCTTCGCCAGGAAAGCGACCGTGCTGCCCAGGGCCGTCCACTCTCCGAGGTCCGCACCAAACACATCGACCCCGACTACTGACGTTGTGATACCACGGTACGGTCTGTACCCTGATGTCATGACCACTTACCGCAAGGCCCAGTGACCGGGCCTGCTCCGAGGCGGGCCGAGAGGCCACGCAGCTACCGCACCGGGGACGGGTGTGACTAGGGATGCTCCGCATTATGTGTGTCTGTTGTGTTACGAGTCTGCGCTCGCTCACGACCACCAACCACACAGTTGCTAGCAAGAATCCTTTGCAAAGCCTTTGCAAAGCCGTATGGGGGCGATTAGCGATTGCCCGCCACTGGCATACCCCCCTATGCGTTCTGTGCCCTTAGACGGCAACGTGAACTAACACAATACGGGCCATCACCCCAGGTAGAAGCCCACTTTTCAGCGTTTTCAAAGTGATAGACGAAATGGCCTCGACAGGCCCGTGTTGTGATACGGCGATACCGCCTGTACTCTGACCTCTCACCCACTTCACCGAAGGACTCACCACCATGAAGCTCTACCGCTACCCCGCCAACCATCTGTTCCGCACCAAGGACGGCTACAAGGGCAACACCCAGTTCGTCGGCGGCTCGCACGCCAAAGAGGAACTGCGCTCGCTCTACCGCACGCTGCGTACGGCCGGTCTGAGTCTCTACGATGCCCACTCCAAGGTCTACGACCTGGTGTTCGGCATGTCGCTGACCACGACCACGTTCACCTTCGTGGCCGGGGACGGTGTCAGCACCGAGTACGTCACCAAGGTCCAGGCCGTCGCCTGATCAGCCAACGTTGTGATACCGGGGTAACACCCGGTACACTGGCCCTTCACCCACTTACCACCCCGGCACCACCGGAGAAACCGAGTACCACAATGACAACGCCCGCAGGCCTCACACGATTCAGCCGTGTCATCGTCTCCAAGCGCGACGGACACTGCCTGTTCTGCAAGGTCGAAACCCACGCCGACAACGGCTCCTACGCCGCAGTGAATGCTGCCGGTAAGTGGGTCGCCGTTTGCGCCACCTGCGCCACCTCGCTCGCCGCCCAGGTTGCTGGCACGGTGCGCTCAATCGAGGCCCTCGCTGCCGGTAACGAGGCCCAGGTCACCGATGCTCTGAGCACCACCGACATGGACGTTCTGGCCCAGGTCCTCGCCGGTACCGCTGACGAGGCCACCAGCTACACGATGCTGACCAACCTGTTCGCTGTCCGCAATCTGATCGGCAAGGCCCTGACACCCAGGGACGAACTGGTCGAGGCCCTGCGTGCGATGGCTGTCGATGCCACTGCCAGCCCTCGCAACCGGGAGTTCGCAGAGTCCCTGGTCCGCTGGGTCGATGGCGGTCGGGCACTGACTGAGAACCAGCGCAACGCTGCCGAGCGCATGGTGTCCAGGCCCGCAGGCCCGGTGGCTCCAGTCGAGAACGGTCTGTACCTGTTCGATGACGGCTCGATCTGGAAGGTGTACACCACGCAGAACGACCGCACGGCCACGAAGGTGCTGCGTGTGGTGGGTAACAGCGGCTCATTCGACTACGTCAAGGGTGGCACCCGCACGGTGTCCCAGGCCGTCGCCGCTGGCACCGCTCGCAAGCTGACCCAGGACGAGGCCCAGGCGTTCGGTCGCCAGCATGGATTCTGCGTCAACTGCGCCCTGGACCTCACCGATGACCGCTCGCTGGCGGCTGGCTACGGCCCGGTGTGCGCCCGCAACAACGGGTGGTTCTACCCCAACGTGGCTGAGGCTGCCGCCATCCTCGCCAGGCCCACCGTTGTACTCGGTTCGGACGGCCAACCGGCCCGTCACTGGCGTGACCTGTACCGGGCACACAACGACTGACCACGATCTGGTAGCCCGGTAACACAGCGTTGTGTTATCGGGCTACCGTCCCTGTACACTGACCCTTCCACTCACCCCGTACCACCGGAGACACCATGAGCCTGTTCCCATCCACCATCCATCAGGCGGCGCAAGCTGCGGCCACACTGCCGGTCGCCGCACCGCTGCCGGTGCCAGGCCTGAACACCACGATGTTCGACCTGTCCAGCGCACTGACCACGACCAACGTGGTTGCCCCACCAGGGATGGTGCGCCCCTATCAGGCCCATCAAGCTGCGGGCCACGTCGCTGCCAACGCTGCCATCGCCACGTTCGGCACGGCGGTCATCGGTGACGATATGGGACTCGGCAAGACTCAACTTGCCGAAGGCCTGATCGCTGAGTACCTGCACGCTGCCCAGGGCGGCTACGCCGTGGTCATCGCTCCCCCGGTCACCTGGGCGGGATGGTCCAACGACCTCGCCGCTGCGTTCCCAGGCCTGCGTATGGCGCAATTGAAGGGCCGCACGCCAGACTTCGCCAACCTGCCGATTGCCGATGTCTACTGGCTGAGCGACGATTCGACCACGATGCAGAAGTGGCTCACGAACAAGGTCACGACCACCGACAAGCATGGCAAAGAGCATGTCGAGTTCCAGGCCAACGCCTTCTCCCTCGGCGCAAAGGTCCTCGTACGTGATGAGATTCACCGTGACAAGGGGTCCAACGGCAAGGCCACCACCGGGCGGGCAAAGGTCATGATGGCACTCGGCAAGGCCTTCCAGGCCCAGGGCACACCGATCATCGGGATGACCGGCACACTGCTCACCAACCGTGTAGTTGAAGCATTTGTCCCACTCCAGTACCTCGGCGGCGAGCGCCTGATCAAGGCCCTCACACCCGGCGCCAAGACGGTCACCGGCTTCTTGTGGGAGTACGCAAACCCGCAGGAAAAGTGGGCACGTGGGCGCAAGTTCTACGTCTACGGCACCAACCTCGCAAAGGCCCACCAACTGCACACCAACCTGCGCTCGACGGTCTACGTGCGCCGTGAAAAGAGCGACCTGGGTGACGCCCTGCCAAACTCTGGCTGGCTCGTCAAGCCCATCGCCCTGAACGGTGTGCTGCGCCGCTACAACCAACTGGCTAACGAGTTCCTCGCAACGGTGCTCGCAGAAGAAGGCCCGAAGGCCTACCTGGCAAAGAGCAAGGTCGAGGCCGCTCAGAGGATGATGGCCCTCTGGCAGGAGGCGGGCAATGCGAAGGTCGGCGCCACCGTGGACTACGTCGAAACCCTCACCGACCAGGGCCGCAAGGTCGTTGTCTTCTACCACCACACCCGCAACTGGGAGAACCTCGGCCTCGGCCTTACCGACCGGGGCATCAAGTGGGCATCGATCAACGGCAAGGTCACCGGAGCACGCCGGGAAGGCACCATCAACGACTTCCAGGCGCCCGATGGCGACACGATGGTCATCCTCGCTCAACTTGGTGCGGCCGGTGTCGGTGTCACCCTCACGGCAGCGGCTGATGCAGTGTTCGCACAGATTCCCTGGAGTGCTGGAGACTTGAAGCAAGCTGCCGATCGCATCCTCCGCACCGACCAGATCAGTCGGGACCGGGCGGCACGTGGCGAGGCCGTCACCTGGCACGTGCTCCAGGCGGCGCAAGCTGACGGCTCCCCGACATTCGACATGACGATGTTCGAAGTCGTCCAGCGCAAGGCCCAGCTAACGGACGCTGTAAACGCCGGGCGCCCAGTGACGATTGACGAGGACTCTGTGTGGGAGGAAGCACTAGAGGTCTGGTTCCCGCAAGCCCAGGCCCAGTACAACTGACCAACGCAGAGCATCGAGGGCCACCCTACGGGGTGGCCCTCTTTGCGTTCCCGCTCTCTCCAGTAACACCCCAGGGCCATAGCCCACTATCAGGCCCTTACTAGCAACGTCGCCCCCACAACGCGTCACAGGCATGTCTCACAGTGTTACCCCTGGTCAGCATGCCGCCCGGTATGACTACACTTGCTAGTAGCTCAGCGCCCCCAGAACGCACTACAGAGGCCTCTCCGGGCATACCTACCTATCAGCCCACCCCTCACACACAGACTCCCTCCAGCAGCTACCAACCACAGGGCCACCACCCCGGCGCCCTGAACTACGCCCTAGAATCAACAAGCTCCCCAAGGTGTCAGCAGAGCGGCAGCCAAACTGCCACGCTCACTCACACCTGGGGGGCACTCACAACGCACTCACACACACGCACTCTCACCTGGGCAGCACCATGGGCGCCCTAGACCATGGTCACTAACTAGTCCATACACATGCACTAGTCACTCCACTAGTCACTCCACTAGTAACTAGAGCACACCAAGGCTATGCCTCTGGTGCTACACACATGAGTGGCTTCGCCACTCAATGCGCTTAGCGACATCGTGTTCTTATGCCTCTATGACTCTTAACCAGCCATCCAATGCCGCCAATGGGCGTGCATTCTGGCAACTCCAATGCCCTTAACTGTGTTGTGTTAACAGGCTGCAAGCCTGTTAAGCACACCCGAGTTGCTAGTGGGCGCCACCTATGGGCGCCCAGTTGATAGCAACCTAAGAGACTATACACACACCAAAGGGGGGACCATTAAGATCAATGCCCCACACCGGGGGGCGTAGCACCCATGGGTAGAGAATGGGTAAATTAGCAACTGGAGTAGTGCTGGGAGGGTTAACCGGTAGTGCTGTGTGGGTTAACCCAGGCGGGTTAACCCGTGTGTTAACCTGATACCCATGCCGAAACAGCCGTTAACAGCCTTCCGACTCTCTCCAGAGGCCCAAGCTGAGCTAGAGGACCAGGCTTTCGCCGCTGGGGTCACTACCTCTCTCAAGGCCAAGGCTCTCCTGGAGAGCTTGCTAGTGCCGCCGGTTGGCGTTCCGGGGAAGGTTGGGAAGGTCTCTAAGCGTCCAGCCAAGAAGGTTGCCGCCAGAGATGCCGCCAAGGCTTGGGAAGCTGCTGAGCGCAACATCGCCTCAGCCTCCCAACAGGTTTACGCCAGGAATGCTGACGAGGCCGAGGAACGTGCCGCCTACGAGAAGTACCTGTTGCGGGACAAGGACGACTGAGTTGCTAGTGTCCCGGTCCATGCCTACCTACAGTGATCCGCTCTACCGGTTGCAGTACCGTTTGACCTATCCCGGCTACACCTGGGTGACCATGGCTGGTTACTGGGAGAGTTTAGAAAACGTCCAGGCCGCTCTGCTGCGGCACCAGGAGACGAGTGAGTACAACCAGCCTGGGGACGTGGAATGGCGGATCATCACGGAAGTTGAGGTGGAGAGCCTGTGAAGGAGGAGGCGTTTGTGAAGCCCACGACGTTGAGCACCATGGAGTTGCGGGTTCTGGTCAAGTCGCTCTCCCGTAGCGCCGATGCTGTGCTCTCCAAGATGGATCGTGTTGGTAAGCGGCCCGAGTTGATAGCGGAGTATGAGGCCCTGGACACCCTGATCATCAAGACGAGACTTGAGTTGGTGGCCGAGTTGCGGAAAGTTGCGGTTGAGGAAGTTTGGGAAGGCGAGGAAGAGTGAAGTAGGTTCGGGGCGCTAGTGTCGGCATTGCTTCACCACCAGGTCGGGTTGGCGCTCGGTCCCTGGTGGTGGGGCACTTAGAGGTTGTGTGTAGAGGTTGTGTGTAGAGGTTGTGTGTTGTGTTAGTGGGTGCTAAAGTGGGGGCATGACTTACCGACTACACGTACACCGCACCTACTTCCGAGATAGCCCGACTGGGGGCCTTGCCCTGGAGGACGAGAACGGCCACAAGTCGTGGTTTGGCATTGGCGACGACTCCAAGGAGTTCGCCAACGAAGCCGAGGCTTGGGAGTGGCTGGGCCTGGACTCTGATGGCAAGTTGCCGGAAGATGAGTTGGTCGAGGGTGACAACCTCGATGACCAGTACACCCGGACCTACCGTCTGGAGGGCGACTCGGTGGTCGTCACCGATACGCCGACGACGGAGTTCTTCTCGTCCAGCCGGATCACTGAGAGCCGCTACACCGTTCATGAGGTCTTGCGATGACTGACAACAAGCACACCGTGTCCACCGATGCCTTGGAGACGCTGGGTAGCCAGATCGACAAGTTCCAGGGGCGCGATGCGATCCACCTGGCGGTCAACCCGACCGAGGCCGCTCAGACGCTGCTCCCTGGGGGCCACGTCAAGCTGGATGCTGATGGGCGGGCTGTCAGGGCCGACATCGGCAAGGGCCTGGGGATCGTTGATCCGTTCCTGGAAGACACCGTGAAGGCCGGGGATTGGTTCTGGCTGGTCGTCTATCCACGCCAGATCACGTCCCTCCACCACGTTTGGGAGCATCCCGACTTCCCGGCCGCTGACAACTCGGCGGCGCTGAGCGAGAAGTGGTTGCGGGAGTTCCTCGACAACATCGGTTCGGAGCACATGTTCGATGAGGTCATCAACCGGGCGACCTTTCACCCGGACTCGATGACCTTCGGAGACGACATCGGCGGCGAGATCACGCCTGAGTTCTGGCAGCACGTCGAGCGGTACACCGGTACCAAGCTGCCTGAGGGGCCGAGGGCCGAGTGGTTCTCCTGCGCCTGTTGAAGGTGCGCCCACAAGTGGCCTATCAAGCCTCTGGTGTTCCGGTTCATCAACCTGACGGAGAGTTAACAGGGATTCCCGAACGCCGGGGAAAGGTACGGTGCGCCACCATGGCTCTGGCGTATCGACTAGGCGTGACAGCCGGAGAGACGGCAACAGGGCGGGGATCACTCCCCGCCCTGTTGTGCTATCAGGCGGGAGTGGCTTCGGGAGTGTCGTCGCTACCGATCCGGGCGCCGAGTTCGTCCAGCTTCTGATCGATGAGCGTGGCGATCCGCTCACGGATCTCATCGGTGAGGTCGAACTCGGAGAGGGCTTGCCTGATGTTTGCGGCCGTCTGGCTGATCTGGTCCTTGATTGCTTGGATATCCATAGACCGAGAAGGTACCTGATCGGCTGGGGTGTCATACAGGGCTAGTGTCCCTTAGTGCCGCGGGTGTAGCTCAACGGTAGAGCACGACCTTGCCGAGGTCGTGATGGGGGTTCGACTCCCCTCGCCCGCTCGATGGGTAAGAAACATGAGCACTGGATCACGGCGCTGTGGTGGAATTTCGGGCCGTTCGGCCGTCAGGACGTTCACGTTCATTCCTGCATCGAGGGGAGCCGTTGTCAGTTGGTGCTGATCGGTGAGGGGCGTAACTGCACCAACGACGCCGAGCATTGGCCAGAGAAGCTCTAGCGAGTGACCGGTAACGACTGGTCGTCTGACGATGTTTGTGAGTTCTCCTGCTGACTTTGTGAGTTCTGCTGAGTTTGTGACCCTCCACCGCCTCTGAGTGCTCCACCGCAGTTCGGCCAGGCACCAGGCCCCTGGACGGCCAGTGTGCGCTCAGCCACGATGATCTGCTGCTCCCTAGTCGCCTGGTCTGCCGACGAGGCGAACTCTTCGCCGCCCATGGCGTCCCAGGTCGAGTCAGCGAATTGCAGACCACCGTCGTAGCCGCCGCCGCCCTCTTGCCAGTTGCCGCCAGATTCACATTGGGCCACGTCGTCCCAAGGAGAGTCACCGTCACCGAAGGGGGCTAACCCCAATATCAGAGTTAGGAGGATCATTCCCCAAGCCTGTCACGTTGTCGAACAGGTAGTGATGGACCGGGTCGTAGAGGTATTCGGGGTCGTACCAGGGGACGAGATGATCGTGGTGCGCGGCGAAGAGGCTGTCGTGCTGCCCACTGCTGTCGGGGGGAGAGTGGTGAATGACACCAGCGTAAGTTGTTAGGCAGTCGGTGGCAATGCCCCACCTGGAGGCGCAGGAGGCGTCGGTCCTGGCGGGAACGGCCCGTCCGGGTTGGCGCAGGCGCTCGACTCGGGCGGGTACGTCACGAAGGCGGTAGCAGTCGGATTGACCGTGTAGGTCAGGTTGATTCCCTCGCGGAGGAACTCGTCGGAAGGATCACGAATCCAGAAGCCATCGTCGTTGAGGACCCAGCCAGGTACATCGTTGATGCTTCCGTCAGCGTTGACCGAGGTTCCAGGGTAAAGAAGATCCACGGTGGTGCCGGGTTGGTAGACGAGTTCCTGAGTGGAAACGACGTTGCCATTGACATCAGACATTGTCAGAGTCCCGGTCTGGCCCGCCAGTTCCGGGAACGTGTTCAGGAAGTTGATCCTGATCGTCGGGACTTCCGCCACGCAGACGCTCGCCGCCGCCCCGAAAGCGAACGTCGGGGCCGTGGTAGTGGTAGCCGTGGTAGTCGAGGTCGTAGGCAGCGACGAAGTAGTGGTTGTAGCTGGGGTAGTGGTGGTCGTGCTTGTCGATGTCGTTGTTGTACCCACCAGCGTGGTCGTGGTAGTCGTCGGCGGGCAATCTTCTGGAAGCGTTACCACCGCCGTAGCCGTCTCGCCCATGATCGAGTAGGTCAGCGTCAGCGGGGTCGTCAGGCTGGCTGGGTAGGGGAAGACGATCGTCTGGCCCGACTGGAAGACGAGCGGATTGCCCGAGTACTCCGTGCCATCCGAGAAGGTCAGGAGGCCAGGATCGCCGTCCAGGTCGGGCCGGTTACCGAAGGTGATCGATATCTGCGGGGTGTTGGTTTCTTCGTCGCAGAAGGCAAAGTCATCGATCCCCAGCAGGCTCCCCTGCGGGAACGTCGTCGTCGGCCCGGAAGTGGTCGTGGTCGGCAACAGCGTTGTCGTGGTGCTGGAGGTCGTGGTCGTTGGCGCCAGGGTGGTTGTGGTGCTGGAGGTCGTCGTCGTGGGCACCAGGGTTGTTGAAGTCGTTGAGGTAGTGCTTGACGTAGTCGAAGTCGTCGTCGTTGAGGAAGAAGTGGTGGAACTGGATGTAGTCGTTGTACCAGTGTTCGGCGGCGGGCACTCGTTGGGATCAGGCTCGTCCTGGCCGATGTCCCAGGCCAGGGAATAGCTGCGGCCCTGGGCGTCGTTGAAGTAGTTGCCAGGCTCGCGCCCCGGTTGGTAGGCGACAGAGATCGGGTTCTGCCCGGTCTGGAGCGCCTCATCGATGCCGGGGGTGCCGGTGTACTTGCAGACGAAGACCTTGTTGCTAGGCAGGGTGGTGGTCGTCACCACCGTCTCGGTGTTCGTCTCGTAGAAGCTGAGCAGGGCGACGACGAGTTCGATCTCTTCTTCCTCAGTCGGCGGCGGCTCCGTCTGGTCCGTCTCCGACAGGTCGCGAGGCAGGGCTGCCGTTTCCGAGGAGGTCCGCTGCGAGGGGGTGGTCTGCCCGCCCGTGTTCGGCGTCGCACCCGTCCCCGTAGAAGTGGGTGATGTCGCGGACGTACTGGTCGTAGAAGTCGTCGGAATCGTGATCGTCGTGGTCGGGTTTGCGTTCGTTGATGGCGGGGCCTCCGTTGTCGTTGGCGGGTCCGTTGCCGTCGTTGGCGGGTCCGTTGGAGCGTCCGTAGCCGTGGTTGGGGCCTCCGTCACCTCAACGGTGGTTGTGGACTCACCGTCATCCTGGATCGCCCAGGCAGGGGTGCCAAGGGTGACTCCTGTTGCTATTACCACCGCTGCCGCTACCCGCATTCTCATAGGGCGGGATAGTACACCTGTACACGGGGTTTCTGGACCTTTACCATTGAGTCGTGCTCAAAGTCGCTCTAGGCGTAGTTGTGTTATGGCTGACGGCGGCAGTACTCGTCAGCATCTGCTACGCAGCGATTGCCGGGATGCACAAGCTCGTCAGGTCCCGGTTGACCGATTGTCAGCGATATGGCCATATCTGGCCACGTACCGCAGGTGGGCTGACAAGGCCGATGTTCGTGCGTTGCACTCGGTGCGGAATCGACTCCATCTACCTGGTTGAGGCGGTATAGTAACACAACAACCCAGGCTCACCCGATTCTGCTCCTGTCAGATTACGACACCGGCTACCACTCCAATAGACACGTGGGGGGTGGGAAAAGATCGACGGCAGAGCGGGTTGGTCGTGTCGGGGAGTTCCGCCACTCCCCGACACGACACTAGTGTCACCCCCCATCCGCCACAGTGAGGCGGTGACTGTGTGGTAAGATAGCAGTGACTCCACTTGATAGCAACTCCACTCTCCGTAAGGTAGAATGACTCCATGAGTGAGACAAGCGACTACGACCGGGTGATGAAGCAGTTGAACTTACTCACCACGGGTGGATCGAACATCACCTGGATTCGGGAAGCCATCGCTCTCATCGAAGCCCAGCGGGTGTTGGCCGACGAAGCCGCCGACATCTTCACGATGGCATCAGGCACACCCGGCACCCGGTACGTCGTCTACCTAGATGCTGAACGGGTGCGCCAATGGTTGGACCGCTACCGGGAAGCGAGCCAACGATGAACGACATCGTGGAGCGACTGCGTAACGAGGAGTTGCGTCAGGCGGACACCTACGAAGACGGAGAACCCCGCCTGGCTGACCTTTGTGAAGCCGCAGCCGACGCAATTATTCAAGGGCGGGCGTTGGCCGACGACCTCTGGGCCGCATACACCCGGCTCTATCACGCGTGCGATGTCACCCACAACCAGGTTGACGACTTCCACGCCGCTGAGGCCCGCTACCGGAAAGCGAAGGAAGGCTGATGACCGAGATTGAGATGATCCAGGCCATCGATGGCCTGGCCGAGAAGTTGCAGACGACCCTCGACCTGTTCCATGAGTTGGCCGCAGTAGTGCGGACGGTCAACGCCAACGTGCGATTCCTGGCCGATGCTGTCGGTGTGGAGTTGCCGACGCCATGAGCCGCTTCGATGACCCACAGCCCTCCGAGTGCGAGTCGTGCATGTGGAAGACGACGGAATTGACCAAGACCGACGCCTACGCCCGCACTTGGGGCCATGGGCCGTCCACTCCCGACGAGGCCAAGCAGTGGGGCTGGCTCTGCGAGGTGTGTCGCTCCACTTGGGCCGGGAACGCCTGGTTGTATCCCGACCAGCATCAGAACAAGGAAGTGCTGTCGATGATCGCCTGGCAGACCAACTACTTGGCCGCTGAGATCGCCAGGGTTCTCAGGGCAACGAGGTCGCTGCGATGAGATACCAGGCTTCCAAGGACTGGCGGGGCTGGGCGCTGCTGGGCGTCTCCCTCGTAGTGCTCGTCTTTGTGCTGCTGTTCGTCGTCGCCGCTCCGTCTATCAGCACCGGCATCGATGACCGTTGCGCCGAGAGCAAGGACAACCAGTACGCCTGTTGGCGTGCCCAAGAAGCAGTAGGACCGGACACCATCAATGACTGATGAGGCGCTGTGAAATCCAACCCACCGATCCCCGGCCACGAACTGCTCTACGAGGGGCACACCCAGCCGGTGTGGAACACCGAGTCGCCGTGGGGTGGCGATTCCGTCAAGGAGCACAAGGGCGGCTGCCGCTGCGGTGCCCAGCCGCCAGAGTTCCCCAACGTCTCCATCAACCAGATGAAGCAGTGGCACCGAGAGCACAAGGAAGAGCTACGAGGGGTGATCAGCCCGGAGCAGAACAAGCGCTACGTGGTCGAGCTTGCCGTCCTGCTTGCTGGCATGGAAGTGAACACCAAGGAGTTCGTCCAGTGCCTGAAAGACCTCCGCACGGCGGTGGCCTTCTTGAAGGCGGAACAATGACCCGCACCTACACTCCGACCCAGCGCATTCGCCGGGAGATCAGAGAACTGGTCGAGGCCGAGATCGAGCGCCAAGGCAAACCTTGGTATCAGATCGACCGCAGCCACTGGCCCCAGTGCCCGCTGATCAACCCGATGTGCCCTGACGACTTGTGCGTGCTCCCGGCAGGCCATGTCGGCACCGAGCACGGCTACCACGTTCTCGGCACGACGATGTACTCGCAGGCCGAGCGCTATCCGAAGGATTGGCTGGTGTATCCCGGTACCTCCAAGGAGGCGCTGATTCGGATGGGCTGGGAACGGCAGCAAAGGATGTTCCCCGATGACTGATACGACGCTGACGCCTGACGACGGCGAAGAGTATTACAACAGCGCTCTGCATTGGGTTCGCCACGTCGCCGGAATGCATTACATCGGGGACGCCTTCGAACCGATGCACATGCGCCAGTTGTCCAACTTCGCCACTGCTGTGTTACGGGGCGAGCCGATAGCGGACTGGCACAAGGCAATCGAGAAGGCCGAGGTTTGGGCCAAAGAGATGATCGAGTACTTCGACCAGGAGGAGGATGACGTTGAACGAGAAGCTGTCACCTGATGCCACCCACTACTTGGTGAGAGCGACCAACCTGCCTCCGACTGAGTTGGAGTGCAAGTGCGGGATGCGAGCCGAGGGACCGGACTGCCTCGACCGGATGAGCGCCCACATCAAGGAGGGCAACAGTGAGCAATGAGAGACTGTCACCCGAGAGGGCAGCGCGCCTGCTGCGGGCCAAGGCCGCTGAGTTGGAGACGTTCGTTGAAGTCACGCTTCCTGGCGACTCTGACACCAGGGCCAACGACGCCACTACCGCCTACCTCGCCGCCAACGCCGCCACCACCGCCTACCTCGCTGCCGATATCGCCCTCATCGCCGGGTTGCTGGCCGATCACATCGAGGATCTGATCAGTGATGGTGATCTGTCACCCGACATCGATGATGCCAACGTGAGGGACATGCGTGATGGGTGACTACTACATTTGGGAAGTGATGGCCTCGGATCGAGAGCCACCGAACACCTCCTGGTCGAATCTGCGGCTGTTCATCGTCACGACGACGATGCAGCGGGCCATCGAACTGTTCCTGGCCGATCACCCCGACGCACGACTGCACAAGGTTGAGCGCCGAAACACGGTAGGCAAGGACTTGATCGTGGACGAGTTGATCCGCCATGAGTGATGCCACGATGTTGGAGGATGCCGACCTACGCCAGTTTGCTCAGGACGAGTTGGACCGGCACACCCCGGCCAATCAGGAGCACAACGGCTATGAGCGCTGTGCGTTGTGTCACTTCACCCGCCATCCGTGCGATGTCTACGACCTGGCGGCGGCGGTGCTGCGACTGCTCGACAGGCTGGACAACGAGGAGGATGGGCCACCCTGGCCCTTGTATGAACACCTGCGCTCAGAGAACGAGAAGCTCAGCCTGGCGCTGATCGAGGCACGCAATCCTGGCATCGACATGGACGAGGTGCGTCGAGAACGGGCAGAAAGACTGACCACCGTCGTCGTGCAGCACGACGCCAGCTTCAACGAGTGGCATGCCGGTGATCCTCCAGGGCCGGGGCAACCTGGTGATGCGAGTGATGCGACATGAGCCACTACACCCGCTTTGTCGCCTACGGGCTGGGAACGGGGCGGCAATCTCGACTATTCGAACGGCGCTCCAAGCGCTCGTTTCGCCGCTGGTTGCGACGCACAGGGAGGAAGGGATGAGCGAGGTACCGCTGCGCCGTCGCATCCCGCCCAAGAGCGTTCGCGAGTTGGCCGATCTACCGCCTGGCCCGCATCGGTGAGGCGTGGGAACGGCTGCCGCCGTACACCGAGGCCGACCTGTCCCAGGTCGTCAACGACGAAACCAGTCCGCACTGGGAGCAGTACTGGACCGGCATCAAGGACGGCTGGAATGCCACTCAGCAGTGGGTCATCGACAACGTGGAGGACGAAGTGACCGAATTCGGCCCCCTCTATCAGAGCGGCCATGTCTACATGGACAACCCTGACCTGATCCAGCGCCTCGACCTGACGGACTGCGAGTTCGGCGTGCAGGTCGGCTGGGATGGCCGGGTATGGGTGTGTATCAACGGCATCGCCTTCCTGCGCTTCAAGCCGAACCTGCCCCCGATCCCCGAGCATCTGGCCGACGCCATCGACAACTACGTGCCGGAAGCGCATACCTATGAGTGACGATCCGTGGAACGACCCCAAGGCGCAGGACTGGTTGCACTACGTTCGCACCCACGTCCTGCCGATGGTCGAGGATTCCAACGTCTGCATCAGCCTGTGTCCACCCAAGGACAAGGTTGATATCAAGTTCGCCGTCGAGTTGGGGATGATGGTCATGCTCGACAAGCCGATCATCGTCGTTGCCGACGAGAACAGGGACATCCCAGCCAAGTTGCGGTCGGTGGCCGACAGGATCATCGTCGGTGATATCACCACGCCGAAGGGTCGGGCGCAGTTTCTGAGAGTCCTCCAGGAGTGGCAGGAGCTTCATGATGAGTGAGTTCCACCTGCGACGGCGCATCCCCCCGATGTCGCTCGATGAGATCGTTCAGCAACTTGTCGATGACACCAATATGCCGATATGGGACGCCCGAGAGATCGCTATCGAACTGCACGCAGCCAACATGGAAGTGATCTACCGCCTGGCTCGCATCGGTGAGGCCTTCGAACGGTTGCGGCCGTACACCGAAGGTGATCTGGCGCAAGTCATTGAGGATGGGAAGACCACAGAGCACTGGATGCAGTACTGGACCGGCCTCAGTGACGGCTGGAATGGAGCACGGCAATGGGTCATCGACAACACTGAGGACTAGTTGATATGATACTGAGTCCCGTAACACTTAAGGAGCACCAGTTGACACTGCAACCACTTCCCGTTGAGGATCAGGTCCCTATGCCTACTCTTGACCGTTTCACCGTGACCGCTGCTGACGGCGGTCCCTCTCCACTCACCGAGTCCGTTCGCTCGCCGTACGTCGAAGAGTGCTGGCTGCCATACCTCGGTTGCGAGGCCCTGATGTTTGCCCGCCGTTGTGACCAGCAACTGTCGCAGTTGAAGGACGGCGCCCAGTCGATTGCCGTCATCGTCAGTCGGTGGGCCGACGCCCTCGGCATGATCTACCCCGAGCAGGTCATCGCCGCCAAGAATCGTCTGGTGCGTTTCGGTATGGCGACCTGGGACGACAAGGGTGTGATGGCGTTGAAGCGCCATTGGCCGCAGGTTCCTGACGCCATCGCCACCGCAGAGCATCGCAAACTGTTGTTGGCGATCACCGACCTTCCCTGATGGACTGCGAACTGTGTGGTGAGCCGTGTGACGAGCCGTTCGAAGGCACGCCGCTGATGCATACGCACCGGGAGTGCGGTCTACGCAGTGTGGTGGGCGGCATCGGCCACCTTGTCGCCCATGGCTACTGGTGTGTGCAGAAGGGTGACCCCGATGCCGGGATGACCTACAGGCAGAGCGCCCTACTGGTGGATGCATACGTTCATATCGTTGGTATCGAGCAAGCCTGTGATCGGTGACCCACTGACCGGGCAACTACCTCGGACCCAGTTGGTCGTGCCCCAAGATGTCTTCGGGCCGGTTCGCACCCGCAAGCCTCGGCGTGACCCCGACGAGTGGCCTCGCACTGCTGATCCGATCGGTGTCACCATCCGCCAGTTGCGCCCTGGACGGTGGGCCGCTGTCCGCACTCGCTTCGGGGTGCGGACCTGGCTGGTCCGTACTGTCAACATCTCTTATGAGGCTCACAACAAGGGGCGCCACTACATCACCGGGATGGACCGTCGAGGCCTGTGTCACAGCGCCTGGGTTGACCAGGTGATCAGCGTCGATCCCCGTCGAAACGTAAGTAACAGTACGCTCACCCGATGAGTAGACAACTGACCTTCGAAGCCGTAGTGGAGGCGTTGCAGAAGGTTCTCCATGACCTTCACGACCTCTCCAACTACGCCGACCGACAGCCGTTCAATGGCCTCGTCATCACTGATGTAGAGTTCGTCTGGCGGGATGACCCGGTATCACACTGGACGATTCGCATCGAACCGATGCAGCCGCCTCACCCACAACCTCTGACGCACGTGGTTAAGGAGATACAGGCAGATGAGACGATTCGTACTGGAGAGGACGTTTGACGTAACCGGAGTATCCGGTACCGGCACGGTTGCCGAGGGCATCGAGTTCACCGATGGCATCGTCGTGATGAAGTGGATCGTCGGTGATTTCCGCTCGATGACGGTCTGGAACCAAGGCATCGAGGCGGTGCGCCAGATTCACGGTCATGACGGCAACACCGAGGTTGTGTGGATCGACCAACCTCCTAGTAACATAGTGAGTATGACAACATCCCACTGGGAGACAGGCGACCGCTGCCGGGTCGCCTTACAGGTAGAGGGTCAGGAGCCGGTCGTGGTTGGGCCTGGCTACATCGCCAGAATCCAAGATCCGGGGCCGCTCAAGGCTGAGAACACGGTCAAGGTCATCTTCGATGACAAGTTGGTGATGGGCGGCGCAGGGACGGGCTGGTTCCCTCCTACGTCCGTCTTCCCTGAGGACTAGCGGCCCGAGTCCTCTTCGTACTGTCCGTGATGGTGCAACACCTTGGCCATCTCTTCGGTGATGTCCTCATTGATCGGCCACGCTGCCTTGAGGGCGGTGGCCAAGCGGAAGGTGATCGGTGAGTATCTCACTGGAGCACAGTGGATCTTGGCGTTGGCCTGATCCATCGCTTCGAAGTGCTCAAGCGCCCACAACGACGCCTCCACTAGTGAATCCTTGACCCACTTCTCCGGTCGCTCGTTCATCGTCCTGCTGCTCCCCTCTTGAAGGCCTTGGTTGCCGACTTGGTGGTCACCTTCGGTGAGCGGACGACCGGCTTCTTTGGCGCCCTCTTCTTCACCGGAGGTTTGAGGTTGGCACGATAGACGAGAGCCGACACCTGGGCCAACTGTTGTCTCAACATCTCGTTCTGTAGGCGCAGGTCCATGAACGGTTTGAGTTGCTCGTAGAAGTGCGGCTGGGTCATCACCGTGATGCACACACGGGCCGCAGTGTCGGTAATGATCGCCCTCTGAGAAGGGGGAACGCCGTGGAAGGCGACGATCTCCCGGATCATCTCCAGCAGTTCGTCACCTTCGGTCATCGTTAGTTCACAGGGGCGGTGTAGCGGTCGATGATCAACTGCACCTGGGCTTCCCGGTCAACCCCTTCCAGGCCCTCCAACTCGTTCTCGATCAGCGACATTTCCCCAGCTAGACCCATACATTTTCCGATGAAGTGGTTGAATGACTGGATGTCCATCGCCACAAGGTGGGTGGGTTCACCAGGATCTTCGCCCATGATGACGTAGGCGGCAGGTTCGCCGTCGATGATCGTCACACCGGCTCCGAAGGCCTGGCACTTGATTGGCTCGTTCATTCTCTTATGATACCGAATCCTTGCTAACCTGTCTCTATGCCACGAAGCTACAACCGTGACTCCTTCGGGAGGTTCGCCAAGGCGGCAACGGATGCCAGGCAGGGGACGCTGTTCACGACCTCGGAGGCACCCAGCCGCAAGCCGCCTTCACTTACCGAGGACACGTATGCGGGTGTCGAGATCGGTGTGGCCCACGACCTCGGCCCCTGGATCGAAACCCCCCAGTCCAGCCGGGTCAGCCGGTTCCGCTTCGATCACCTTCAGCGCCAGCTACAGGTCCAGTGGACCAACGGCAAGGGGCCAGGCCACATCTACGAGAACGTGGACTACGAGGGTTACCGCAGCTTCGCCAGGGTCGTGTCCAAGGGGCGCCACGTCAACTCGACACTCAACGG